>Ga0247773_1000119_pt1 | contig 36986 bp, 33 predicted proteins | sample UWRJL092311B6_FD_179934 | JGI IMG/M metagenome (GOLD analysis project Ga0247773, IMG submission 179934) | Plant litter microbial communities from Arlington Agricultural Research Station in Wisconsin, United States - UWRJ-L092-311B-6 | ecosystem: Environmental > Terrestrial > Plant litter >... | reverse complement strand
GTCGGCGTTGGTGGCGGCGATGGCGATCACCGGGATCCCCAGCTTGTTGGCCTCGGAGATCGCGATCTTCTCCTTCTTCGCGTCCACCACGAACAGGGCGCCGGGGATGCGGGCCATGTCCTTCACGCCCGACAGGTACTTGTCCAGGCGCTCGCGCTCGCGGTCGAGCATGAGGCGCTCCTTCTTGGTGTAGAAGTCGAAGGCGCCCTCCTCCTGCCCGCGCTCCAGCTCGCGCAGCCGCCGGATCTGCTTCTTGATGGTCGTGAAGTTGGTGAGCATGCCGCCCAGCCAGCGCTCGGTCACGTGGAACGAGTTGGAGCGCTCGGCCTCGCCCTGGATCACCTGGCGGAGCTGCTTCTTGGTGCATACGTAGAGCACGCGCTCGCCGCGGGCGATCACGCTGCGCACCAGCTCCTGCGCCAGCTCGATCTGGCGGAGGGTCTTCTTGAGGTCGATGATGTAGATGCCGTTCCGCTCCGCGAAGATGAACTTGCGCATCTTCGGGTTCCAGCGGGACGTCTGGTGCCCGAAATGGACACCTGCTTCGAGAAGGTCCTGGATGCTCGGCTGAGCCATGGGTGTGGTACCGGTGTTTCGGGTTTGCCGGGCGCCCGCTACCGCGCGGGGCCCGCCTCCACCGCCGTCATCCCGCGCCCCCTACCGCTTGCGCGGCACCCGGGGCACGGTCGGGCGGTGTGTGAGATGATGTACAGCCGGATTTCGGACGGGCACGGCCGCGAAAGACGAAGCTTCCGCGGCCACGCCGCACGTCCGGCGCTCCGGCTTAGCGCTTGGAGAACTGGAACCGCTTGCGGGCGCCCGGACGGCCGGGCTTCTTCCGCTCCACCTCGCGCGGGTCGCGCGTGAGCAGCGACTCGGAGCGAAGGCGCACGCGGAACTCCTCGTTCACCAGGAGCAGCGCGCGGGCGACGCCCAGCTGGATCGCGTCGGCCTGGCCGCGGAGCCCGCCGCCGTTGACCGTGACCTTCACGTCGAACTGGCCCTCGGTCTCGGTGGCCGCCAGCGGGCGCGTGGCCGACTGGCGCAGCACCTGGCGCGGCAGGTAGTTCTCGAGCGTGCGCCCGTTCACCTCCCACGTCCCGCTGCCGGGCCGGAGGTAGACGCGCGCGACCGACGTCTTGCGGCGCCCGATGGCGTGGAACTGTTCGATAGCCATTCTGATGGTGCTCAGAAGTTGAGGGGTTGCGGATCTTGCGCCTGGTGCGGGTGCTCGGCACCCGCGTACACCTTGAGCTTCTGGCGCATCTGCCGCCCCAGCGCGTTCTTGGGCAGCATCCCCTTGACCGCGAGCTCGATCACGCGCTCCGGGTGCTTGGCCAGCATCTCCTTGAAGGGGATGAACTTCTCGTGGCCCATGTACCCGGAATGGCGGAAGTAGGTCTTCTGGTCGGCCTTGTTCCCGCTCAGCTGGATCTTGTCGGCGTTGACCACAACCACGTAGTCGCCGGTGTCCAGGTGGGGGGTGTAGGTCGGCTTGTGCTTGCCGCGGAGGACGCGCGCAACCTCGGTGGCGACCCGGCCCAGGATCTTCCCGGCCGCGTCCACCACGAACCAGTTGTGCTCGATCTCCCCCGCCTTGACGGAATACGTCTTCATGACACTCCGCTTGCAAGCGCGCTCCACCGTGCGCGCCGCGAGGCCGGCCAAGCCGGCTCTGTTGGTATGAAAAAGTTACCGCCCCGGCAACCCGAGGGCGGACAGGCGTGGTCGGGACAGACAGGTAGAATAGCCAAACCGCGCGTATGTGTCAACCCGCCACGGCGGCTTTCGCGAAGGGGACCGAGGACGTTTTCGCCGAGGCGGCTGCCTTCCACCGCGTTCAGGCGAAGAGATGCCGCATCGCTCCCTCGGCAGGCCGTCCGTTCAGGACACGGGATGCGTCGGGATGCAGGGGCCCGTGGCCGGGACCTGACGCGCCGATCAGTAAACCAACGGGTGTTCTACGTACCCGAAACGATGATGCAGCACTTGTATCCCGCCCCATAGCAGCTGCTGGAGCAGGTCGTACACGCATCCAGGGGGTCGCCGTACCCCCGGAAGCACTGCTGGATCGCCTGCGTCGCGGCGGGCCGCGGTGCGCCGGCGAGCGAGGTGGCAGCCACGAGTCCTGTTGCCAGGATCAACTTGATGCACATGGTCAGTCTCCTTCTGGCGGTGTGGGGGCGCCGTCCCGGCCACGGGTGGCGGCATCTCGGTGGAGAGACCGGGCAACCTCGGTTGCGAATGAACGCAGGCGGAGGTTCGGGAACCGCATGGGATGGGCGACTCCATGTACCTTGGCACCGCTCCTCCGCACCAGCACGGCGGGCGAAGGAATCGCGGTTCCCACGAGCACCGAATCGGGGTGGACGAGGACAACGCTCGCGTGTACGTGCTCGCGCCGGAGGTAGCGGCGATACGTATCTGCCGACGCGGCATCCGTGACGACGAGCAGCGACACACCGGCGCCCGCGGTTCTCGTCAGCTCGCGCAACTGCCGGCCCAGATCCTCACACACGGTTCGGTCACGGGCGCGCAGCACCACCAGCAGAGTCTGTCCGTGGGGCGCCGCGACTCCGATCCCGCGCAGCGCAGCCGCGGAGAGCGTGCCCACGATCGCAACGGTTGCGGAATCACCGTAGCCCGGTGCCGGTGGTGCGGCATCGAGCCGATTCGTCGGAGCGCCGCGCTCCGGCGCCGGCCGACTACGCTCCCATCGCTCCACGTACGCCACCAGGAACAGCGCGGCCACCGCGGAAGCCAGGATGCGGGGCATCATCGGCGCGGGCCGCCCGTCGCGGTTTCCAGCCGTAGCTCGGCGATACGGTAGGTGTCCTGTTCGGGCCCGGCATAGCGCATCACGAGCGGTGCACCGGCCCGGCTTCGGCCGAGAAGACCCCCGTCGAGGTCCCGGCGCGCGATGGTGTGCATCGGTCCGCCCGGATCCACGGCAGCGACGACGATCGTGCCCCCATCGAGCAGGTCGACACCGAACTGGGCACTGAAAACCGAGACCTGCATGGCCACGCTCGCGCTGTCCAGGGCAACCATCTGCATCAGGCTCCGCTGGCCATCCACCACCCATCCGCCATCGGCGCGTCGGGCCTGCCCCCCGTTTTGCTCCACGAGCCGACGCGTGGTGACCAGCGGCTGTACCGGGTCGACCGGAGCGGATCCGAGCCGTTTGCCGTGGTAATTGAACGCCCACACGCTGTCGCCCCCCGCCACGCCCGCGAACACGACGCCGTGTGCCCCGTCCGCCATGATGCCCACGTACTGCAGCACCTGCGGGTTGGTGCCCAAGTAGCGCCGGAGCGTGAAGAACGAGCTGACCACGGCGCCGTTCGGGCGAAGGAGAGCCAGCGCGGCTCCACGCTCACCGCCCGGCATGGCCGCGATCGCCAGGAACAGGGAATCGTCAACCACGCGAACCGAAAAGGGGATGAACGGCAGGCGGGACAGCGAGATCGCGCGAGTGAACCTGCCGTGGCGGGTGAAGACGGAGAGGCGGGCGCCCTCGAAATCGTAGGCGACCATGGAGTCGCCGTACACCTGGGCTGTCAGCAGCGCCGCAAACTCGCCCGGGCCACGCCCCGGCCGCCCCACGGTGAGTGCACGCCTGCCATCCGGCCCGTAGACCTTGACGTTCTTGTCGGACCGGTCGGAAACGAAGTACCGGCCTTCCGCATCCGTGGATAGCCATTCGGGGCGCGCGAGGATCGGCTCTCCCGCATCATCCAGCCGCACCAGGTCCTTGTCGACAAGGCTTCGTTGCTGCCGACCACGGCCAGTTGCGCCATCAGACTCGGCGCACGAGGTCACACACAGCACCGCGAGAAACGTGAGCACCTCGTGAGCCCTCGAAACACGCATGCTGCCCCCGTGACATTAGCCGTCCGATCCCATGGTTTCTGCAACGATTGTCCTTCCAGACCCGAATGTCAAGCATACCGGCCCATTGCGAACAGCGCCGGGAGCAGGTCGCCCCCGGCGCTTCGCCGTCCTCCCTCCGTCCGTCCGCGGCCCGCGCTACCGCCAGTCCATCAGCATGCGGCGGATCTCGTCGCGGTGGCGCGACTCGTCGGAGATCATGTTCTCTAGCTCCACGCGAATGGAGATCTCGCCGCAGGCGTCGGCCTGGCCGATGCGCCTGGTGTAGCGCTCGATGGTGTCCACCTCGGCCTGCAGCGCGTTCTCCAGCATCTCGCGGGCGTCGCGCGGGATGGGCACCGGCGCCACCGCCACCGAGGGCGTGCCGCCCAGCGCCACCACCTTGTCGGCCAGGAACGCCGCGTGGCCCAGCTCGTCGGGGATTTCGGCCTCGAAGAAGGCGCGCAGGTCGCGACGCCAGGGGCCGCTCACCAGCGCGGCGTAGGTGCGGTACATGATCACCGCCTGGTACTCGGCCGCCAGGTCGGCGTTCAGCCCCTCGATCAACTCGCTTACGTCTGCCATCCCATCCCCTCCTCTGCTTCCCATTGCCCGATCCGCCGGCCGCACCTGCGACCCGTATCTCACGGCAGGGCCTACAGGCGATCCGCGTGCCGCGGCGGGATCATACCGGACCAGGCAACCAACTGTGCATTCGGAGGATACGACACAGAAGATGTCACACGGAGCAACGGAGGAAACGGAGGAAACACACATAGTTCTCCGTTCCCTCCGTTTAACATTCGGCCGTTTGGAATGCACAATCAGCGGGCCGAAATGGTATCACATCACTCCTCGCCCGACAGGTCGATCTCGCGTCCTTCCTCGGCGCTCTGGTAGGCAGCCTCCATGATGCGCATCAGGCGCACGTGCTCGGCGGGCGTTTCGAGGCGCTTTTCGCCGCGCACCGCCTCCATGAAGTACTGGAGCTGGTTGCGGTAGCTGGCGGTGTAGAGGTTTTCGCTGCCGGCGGGGAGCGACGGCGCCACGTCCACCATCCCGGTGTCCATCTGCCGGAACACCTGCAGCGGCGCCAGCGACCCCGAGCCGCTGGTGCCCAGCACGTGCAGGAACTGCCGGTCGCGCCGCGAGATCAGCGCCCAGGTCACCTCCAGGTTCACCACGCGGCCGCCTTCCAGGTGCAGCAGGAGGACCGCGGCGTCCTCCACCTCGGCCTCGCCCGCGCGGTGCGTGTGGGCCGACACGCGCAGCGGCCTGGGGTAGCCTAGCGTCCAGAGCGCCAGGTCGAGCATCTGCAGCCCCAGGTCCATCAGCGCGCCGCCGCCGGCCGAGCGCATCAGGCGCCACGAGCGCAGCCGGCCGCTGGGGCGGGTGCGGTTGAGCCAGCCGGTCTTGAGGTAGAAGGTGTCGCCCAGCTCGCCGCTCACCACGAACGAGCGCAGCGCCTGCGCGTCGGGGCGGAAGCGCTGGTTCATCCCCACCATCAGCCGGTCGGCGGCGCCGTCCTCGGCCAGGAGCCCGCGCACGGCCTCGGCCGAGAGCGCCAGCGGCTTCTCGCACAGCACGTGCTTGCCGGCGCGCAGCGCGTCGCGGACGTTCTCCTCGTGCCGGTGGCTGGGGGTGGAGACCACGACGCCCTGGATGGTGGGGTCGTCCCAGATGCGCTGGGCCTCCACGGCGCGGGTGCCGTAGCGGTCGGCGATGGTACGGGCGGTGTGCGCGTCGCGGTCGCTCACCGCGGCGATCTCCACGCCGCGCATCCGGCTGAGCATGGGCAGGTGCACCACCTGCGCGATGGCGCCCGCGCCGATCAGGGCTACACGGGTGGGGGGTCGGTGAACGGTCACGGATTCCTCAGATGCGCGGCGAAGAAGAGGGTTCGCATCTACAGCCGGGTGCGGTCAGGGCGAAAATCGGGCTCGGCCCGCGCGATCCCCGAGGAGTCGGCGAATCGGACCGAGCATCGGCGTACGAGCCGGGCGAATCCTTCGTGCGCCGTCCACATCGTCACCCCGAGTTGAAACCCGAGGCAACAACGGCACCAAGTCCGCCTTAGCGCCGCCTTCGCGGACTGCACGTCGACATCCCTTCGAGAACGCGAACTTCCGCACGGCGTCGGCACGTTGTCCAGAGCGAAGGAGGAGCCGCGAAGCGCCATCCACCGTCAATACGCACGCTCCAGCCGCGTGCCGGGGTAGTACGCGCCCAGGATGGTGCGGTAGTCCTGCCCCGCCCGGGCGCGGGCGATGGCGCCCACTTGGCACATGCCGATGCCGTGGCCCCAGCCGCCGCCCTCGGCCACGACCGAGACCACGTCGCCGCCCGAGCGGTCGAGGCGCACGTCGAACTTGCTGCTGTTCAGGATGCCGCCGCGGGTGGGCGTCAGGATCCAGCGCACCCGGTCGCGGCCCACGGTGAAGGTGCCCGCGTCGGTGTCGATGCGCATTGCGCGTACCCGGCCCGACTGGGTGCGCGAGACCACGTCCATGTCTTCGATGCGGCCGATGCGGCGGCCGCGCAGCGAGTCGGCCAGCGTGCGGTTGAGGATCGCGACGAGCTGGTCGTGGCTCCAGCGCTCGGTCCAGGTGAAGCGGCTGCTGGCGCGATCCCACGCGGCGCCGGTGCGCGGGTCCACGTCTTCCACCGATACGAGGTAGGGGACGGGGCCCACGTTCCACACCTCGTCGATCGCCGCCGTCCGCCCCGCGCAGGTGGAGTGGTAGTAGGCGTCGATCGGCCGGCCGCCCCAGGTCAGCACCTCGCCCGCGGTCTCGCGCACGGCGCGGGAGACGGTCTCGCGCTCGGCGGGGGCGCCGCCATACACCTGGTCGGCGGTGGTGGCGTAGACGTCGAAGCCCAGCTCGGTGCGGCGGCCCATGTTCTTCATGGCATAGGTGCGCGCGGCCACCGCCTGCGCCTTCATCGCCTCGTAGGCCGTGGCGTCCACGTCGCCGATCTCGCGCGGGACCACGCCCAGCAGGTAGCTCTCCATGTCCACGCGGTTGACGAAGGTGAGCCCCCGCCGCCCCGCGTTCTGCACCACGATCGCGCCGCGATAGGGCACGCCGCGCAGCTGCACCACGCCGCCGTCGGCGGCGCGCACCACCACGGGCGACGCCAGCCCGCGCCGCGAGCGGCCCACCGGCGAGCCGCCCGCGTCCATCACCGTCATGCTGATCCCGCCCTCGTCCGTCGAGAAGGCGACACCGCGCCCCTGCTCCAGCTCGTCGATGTTCTCGCCGCGCTCCGTCTCCACCGTCAACCCGGATGGCGACGACACGCTGCCCGACGAGGTGTCCACCACCAGCCCCACGCGCACGGGCGGCGCGCTGGCGGCGGGCGCGGGCGCCGGCACCTCGGCGGGCGGCGGCGCGGGGGCGGGCGGGGCCGGGCGCGGCGCGGGAGGCGTGGGGACGGGGCCGTAGACCGGCTCGCGCGGGCCGCCGCACGCCGCCAGCGCGGCGAGCGACAGGCCCAGCGCGGCGCTAGCCCAGCGCCGCACCGAGCGCCTCCCGGGCAGCGGCGATGGTCTCGTCCACCTCGGCATCGCCGTGGGCGGTGCTGGTGAAGCCGGCCTCGAACTGGCTGGGCGCCAGGAACACGCCCCGGTCCAGCATGCCGTGGAAGAATCGGTTGAACAGCGGCACGTCGCTCCCCTTCGCCTCGTCGAAATTGCGCACCGGCCCCGGCGCGAAGAACATCCCCCACATCGACCCGAGATTGCCGCCGCTGGCGGCGATCCCCGCATCCGCCGCGGCGGCGAGCAGTCCGTCGACGAGCCGGCTCGTGATCCGCTCCAACTCCGCGTATGGATTCTCGTCGCGGAGGATACGCAGCTGCGCGAGCCCGGCGGCCATCGCCAGCGGGTTCCCCGAAAGGGTGCCCGCCTGGTAGACGGGGCCCACCGGCGCGACGCGGTCCATCACCTCCGCCCGGCCGCCGTACGCGCCCACCGGCAGCCCGCCGCCGATCACCTTGCCCAGCGTGGTGAGGTCGGGGGTGATGCCGAAGCGCTCCTGCGCCCCGCCGCGCGCCACGCGGAAGCCCGTCATCACCTCGTCGAACACCAGCAGCGCGCCATCTTCCTCCGTCACCCGCCGCAGCCCCTGGAGAAAGCCGTCCACCGGCGGGATGAAGCCGGCGTTGCCCACCACCGGCTCCAGGATCACCGCGGCGATCTTCCCCGGGTGCGCGCGGAAGACGGCCTCCACCGCCCCCAGGTCGTTGAAGGGCGCGGTGAGCGTGAGCTTTGACAGCTCGGCGGGCACGCCGGGCGAGTTGGGCAACCCCAGCGTGGCGACGCCCGAGCCCGCCTTCACCAGGAAACTGTCGCCGTGGCCGTGGTAGCAGCCGTCGAACTTGAGGATCAGGTCGCGCCCGGTGAAGCCGCGCGCCAGGCGGATGGCGCTCATCGTGGCTTCCGTGCCGCTGTTGACGAAGCGGACGCGCTGCATGGACGGCACCAGCTCGCGCACCAGCTCGGCCAGCTCCACCTCGGCCTCGGTGGGCGCGCCGTAGCTGGTGCCGCGGGCGGCGGCTTCGGTCACGGCGGCGATCACGGCGGGGTGCGCGTGGCCCAGGATCATGGGGCCCCACGACAGGACGTAGTCGACGTAGGCGTTGCCGTCCACGTCCCAGATCCGCGCGCCTTCCGCCTTCGCGACGAAGAAAGGCTCGCCGCCCACCGAGCGAAAGGCGCGCACCGGCGAGTTGACGCCGCCCGGCGTGACCGCCTGGGCGCGGCGGAACAGCTCCGACGACCGCGCGCGCTTCATTGCGATCGGAAGTTGCCGAAGCTCAGCTCCAGCTCGAAGTCCTGCTTCTTGAGGTGCGCGATCACCGCCTGCAGCTCGTCGATCGACGGCGCCGAGACGCGCACCTGCTCGTCCTGGATCTGCGCGTTGACCTTCTTGAAGCCGCCGTCCTTGATGGAGCGGACGATCTCCTTCCCCTTCTCGGTGCTGATGCTCTGCACCAGGGTGATGGTCTGCCGCGCCTTGCCGCCGAACGCCTGCTCCACCTCGCCGTAGTCGAGGTTGCGGATGGGCACGCCGCGCTTGATCAGCTTGCTCTGGATCACGTCCACCAGCGCCTGGAGCTTGAAGTCGTCGTCGGCCAGCAGCTTGAGGGTGCCTTCCTTCTTGTCGAAGTCGATCTCGGCGGTGGCGCCCTTGAAGTCGTAGCGCTGCTGCACCTCCTTGCGCGCCTGGTTCAGCGCGTTGTCCACCTCCTGCAGGTCCACGCTGGAGGTGATGTCGAAGCTCGACGTCTTTGCCATCGGTCCCGTTTCGCTCTCGTAATGGTTGGGGGAGATCCCGCGCGGAATGTAGGCCGGGCCGCGCGGCCGGGGCAAGCGACCGCGCCGCTCCGCGTGATCGTTTCCGCGTCGTCATGCCTCGCGAGCCGCCCGTGATACCGTTTTGCGGTGCAGCCGATTACTTCGAGCCTGATTGCGAAGAGTTGCCTGGCACACTAGGGACGAGTTCATCCCGGTCGGATGATTTGAGAGATGCTGATGCCCAGGTAGGGACAGACAGACACCAAGTTCAGCTACCGTCGCACTCCAAACGTTTCCTTGCACACTGCTGCGCCGGAGACTACCGTGCATGATGCTCCTCATCTCACGCCAATGTTTACGGCGTGAGCGGAGCAGATGGATCCCCCTTCCTCTCCCCACGGAGGTACTCCATGAACCGCCACGCACTCGCCGTCCTCACCCTGCTCGGCACCGCGGCCCTCGCCTCGTGCGACCGGGCGCCCACCAGCGCGCGCGACTCGCGCCAGGCCGGCAGCACCGAGATCCGCCACACCGGCACCGCCAACGCCAGCGTGGTGGCCGCGGTCAAGCTGTCGGGGAACTACACCCTGGGCGTGGTGGCGTCGAACAACGGCAGCAGCGTGACCTCGGGCACCGCCACGGTCTACTCGGCGACGGCCGACGTGTCGTTCTCCGTCGACATCACCTGCATCTCCAAGTCGGGCGGCCACGCCAAGCTGTCCGGCACCGTCAACGAGAGCAGCGACCCCAGCATCGAGGGCTACGACGCGTACTTCGAGGTGACCGACGGCGTCCCCGACCAGGCCGGCAAGGTGATCCTGGCCGAGGACTTCGGGCCGACCTGCCTGGACAGCCCCGAGTTCGACCAGGAGACCATTGCGGCCGGCATCGCTATCGTCAGCTGAGCCGAGACGGCGGAGGAGACGCAGAGGGGCCGGGCGCGCGATGCGTCCGGCCCCGTGGTGTTGGGGCTCGGTACATCGTACGGAAATTTGACGGATGGACGGCCGGGGAAGTGACGCAGGCGGTGTGGGAAAGATGCGAGTAAGCTCGCCGCCACGAGAGCAGGCACTCCGCCTTCACGGCGCGTTCGCCGGCTTCGACTGCCGAACGGAATCGTCACGCAAAGCCAGCGGGATCAGCAGTTTGCAGAGGCAACCGCAGCAGCTCTCCGGCGACTCCACTGCTTTGCGTGGGGCCATGCCGTAACAGGTTTCGGACGCCGGTGGGGGGATGTGGTGGGGTCGGCCCTCTTTTCGCATGGAGACGGTGTTATCTTTGTCCACCGTTTCCGAATCACCGAACCCACCTGCCGCCGTTTCCATGCATTGCGACTGCCGTACCGACGACCGCCGTCTCGCCATCCTGGCCGAAAGCCTGGAGCTGTACCCCGAGCTCCTCTCGTTTGCCGAGAAGTCGGAGTGGAGCGTGCGCCGCGACTTCGAGGCGCTGACGGTGGACGTGGGCGGCGAGTCGCGCTGGTCGGGGGTGGCCGAGGTCGCGGGGTTCGTGCGCGGCGTGCTCGACGACGATCGCTTCGCCTTCCTGCGCGCGGCCTGGCTCGACCGGCACCAGCCGCTGGAAAAGCAGGTGGTGACGCTGATCCATGCGAAGCCGCTGGCCGAGATGTCGGCGCTGGACAGCTCGCGCCTTGCGCCGCTGCTGCGCGAGGGGCGCATCGAAACCTGGTTCCAGCCGGTGTTCTGGGCGGGAACGCTGGAGCCCTGGGGCTACGAATGCCTGATGCGCGGCCGCACGCCCGAGGGCGAGCTGATCGGCGCGCCCACCCTACTGGAATGGGCCCGGCAGGAGCACCTGGCCTTCATGCTCGACCGCACCACCCGCGAGGCGCACCTGCGCGCCGCGGGCGCGGCGAAGGTGCCGGCCGGGGTGCATTTCCTGGTCAACTTCCTCCCCACCGCCATCTACCGCCCCGAGTTCTGCCTGGCCACCACCGTGCGCGCCGCGCAGGAGAGCGGCCTCGACCCCGACCGCGTGGTGTTCGAGGTGGTGGAGACCGAGCGCCTCACCGACCGCACCCACCTCAAGTCGATCCTGGCGTTCTATCGGGAGAAGGGGTTCAAGGTGGCGCTGGACGACGTGGGCTCGGGGTGGTCGGGGCTGTCGTTGCTGGGCGACCTCAACCCCGACCTGATCAAGATCGACCGCGACCTGGTCTCGCGCTCCACCACGTCGCCGTTCCACCGCGAGATCTGCGCGGCGCTGGTGCGGCTGGGGCAGCAGGCGGGCGAGCTGGTGCTGGCCGAAGGGGTGGAGACGGAGGAGGAGTGGCGCACGCTGGAGGCGCTGGGCGTGAACCTCTTCCAGGGCTACCTCTTTGGCAAGCCGGCGCCGGTGCCGGTGACGAAGGCGCTGGTGGAGCCGCATGCGGAGCCGAGCGCGGCGGGCTGACGGACGGCGGGGATTCTGCGCTTCGCCGGGGCCCGCGAGGTTCCGCGGCTTGATGCCGAGCGCCGCCGATAGATCCTTCGGCCGCCGCCAAGCGATGGTGTGCGGGAAGGTTCGGGGGCGCAGCGGCGCTCAGGATGACATCGTCCACCGAAGCTGACTCAGGACCCAGGCGCGAAAACGAGGAGGCGGAGCAGCCTGGGTTGCTCCGCCTCCTCTATTCCGTCTCCGTCCGATCGCTCAGGCCGCCTTGACCGCGGGCTTCCACCTTCCGAAGGGAAGGCTGGGGGCCGCCTGGAACTCGGGCGGGCCCCACACGAAGTCGAGGTTGGGCTGCGACTGCACGATCCGCTGTCCCTGCACCACGATCCCCAGCATCCCACTATTGTCCGCCGGCAGCTCGCCGGAATATGCGTCGTCGCTCGCCATCGGTTCACGTCCCGGAAAAAGGCTGCGCGTTCCACCCGTGAACGCGCTAGCCGCGACACCGGCACGAGTCGTACCGGGTCGCGGCTTGTGTATAACTCCGTGCAGCCCAACAGGTTCCGTATTCGCTACCCCCGCGCGCCCGCGGCGAGCGTGTCACAAATGAACCACTGGCCCGTGTCTATCCGACACAGGCCAACGGCTCGTCCTGCGCATCGGCCACCATGGCGAGGGCGCGCGGGGCCGCGGTGCTGGGCGGCGGCGCCAGCTCGCGGAAGGGGATCACGCGAGGGTCGTGCGGCGGCTCGGGCTGGGTGGCGCGCTGCTCGCACCAGGCGCGGTAGCCCGGGAGCTTGAGCAGCTTGAACAGGTGCCGGTTCATGGCGTCGCACAGCAGCACCTCGGTGAGCTGGTACTGGCCGCCCCGCGCCAGCCTCAGCTCGTCCACCACCTGGTCGGCAATGGCCAGCAGGCGCGAACGGGGAATGACGTCCTTGAACTCTTCCACCTGCTCCTCGACCCACTCCAGGTAGGCGCGGCGCAGCGAGCGGGGAGATACCATGCTCATGGGCGTGCCTCCGCCATGTGGCGGTAGCTGGGTTGCCGGTGCAATAGCGTTGCTGGGGTGGATGGAAGGATCGCGGCCAGCGCTTGCCCTAACGTAATCTCAGACCCGCGCGGCATCAAGGGTTGCGTGTGCAAGGTCCATGCTGCAGCGCGTACAGAAACCCATGGCTTTGCGGTCGACGTCCGCAATGTTCCGGGCGGGATACATGACGCAGGTAGGGTCGGCACAATGCTCAAGCCCCACCGCATGGGCGGCCTCGTGCAGCGCGGCCTTCCCCGCCCGATCGGCCAAAACCATTTCATCGCAACGCTTTCCACGGTCAAGACCGCCCAGCCCCACCACCGCGCATCGCCCCCCCACCGCCGCCTCGCCGAACACGATCCGCCCGGCATCGTCCACCAGCGGCGCGCCGGTCACCGCCAGCAGCAGCGCCCCGCCCGCGCCTGCATTCACCTCCGCATCCGCCGCCTCCGCATCCGCCGCATCCGCCGCATCCGCCGCATCCGGATCGACCGCACCCCCAACGACCGCATCCCGATCGATTGCATCCCCGTCAACCGTAGTCGCGTCGCCGGCCATGGCGCGGGCCAGCAGCGCGTCGAGCACGGCGCCCGAGCGCATCCCCGGCTTCGTGCGCCAGTTCACCGGCGTGGCGAGCGGCTGGGCGATGCGATGCTCGGTGCCCAGCGCCGCGTCCACCGCCTGGCCGATGCTGGCAAGAAGATGCAACGCAACGCCGCCGGCGGGAACCAGCTCCAGCCGGCGGCGCGGGCGGTCGCGGAGTGCGGGTGTCAGACGGCGGGCTCCACGGGCGCCGCGACGGGCAGCGGAGCCGCGGGCGCGGCACCATCGGGCGCGGCGACAGCCACGCGCCGGGGCGGCGGCGGCGCCACCAGCCGCCGCGACGGGCGGCGGAACACCCCCTGCGCGGCGATGATGCTGCGGGCCACGTCGGCCATGCTGCGGCTGCGCTGCTGGCTTTCGCGCTGCAGCAGGCGGTAGGCGTCGCCCTCGTTGATGCCGCGCACCTCCATCAGGATCCCCTTGGCGCGCTCGATTGTGCGACGCTCGTCGATCTTCTGCGACAGCTCGCTCACCCGGCCGTTCAGCGCGCTCCACTCGGCGAAGCGGGCCGAGGCGAGCTGCAGCGCCATCAGCAGGCCCTCGGCGCCGGCGGGCTTGCACAGATAGTTGAACACCGGGAGCAGGGCGGCGCGCTCCACGAACTCGGGCTCCGTGTGCGCCGTGAGCACGATCACGGGGATCGGGCGGCTGCGGGTGATCTGGTCGATGGCCTCGAGCCCCGTCATTCGCGGCATGTCGAGGTCGAAGATGGCGATGTCGGGGCGTTCGAGGGCGGCGAGACGGACGGCCTCGGCGCCGTCAGGGGCCGGCCCGATCACCTGGTGGCCGACGACCTCGAGCAGGTCCTTGAGCGCCTGTGCGCTGGCGGGTTCGTCGTCGGCAACCAGAATACGCATCGTTCCCCCATCCTCGTCGCGCAGGGACGTTCCAGGGCGTACCACACCGCCCCCGGGGCCCTTCGGCAGCCCCTTCCGGCCGCGGGCTTCCGGTGCCCGGCGGCAGGGTTTGTAGCGGCATATCCCGTACCGGAGTGGAGGCGCGCCGTTGCAGGTTGTTGGCGGCTTCTCGCGCGCCGGGACGTTGGACGAAACGCGGGGGATGGATGGTGGGGCGGACGGGTGGGTCGGTCGCGTGGGTGGGGGATGGGTGGATGGCTGGAAGAGTGTTCGGGGGGCAGCCCGGGCGATCGGGGCGGTTGAAACCGCGGCGACCACGGCCCGAAGTCCGCTTCGCGGCCCCCCTGGCGGTATCCTCGTCAGTGGAAGGAGATCCTGTCCGCCGGTTGAAACCGGCGGCTGAAGATCGGGAAGTCCGCCTTCGCGGACTGCGGGGCGGCATCCCCGCGGAACGGGAGAGGACGTAGCGGGATGGCTGCGGGGGCGAATCTGGCGGACCGGGTTCCATCCCCCTCCACGTCTCCAGAAGCTCCATCGTGCGCCGGGGCTGGAACATCCGCTATATTCTCCCGGTACGCGTTCGACGGCCCCGGCGCTGGCCGGGGCGGCTGCCCCACCCTTCCCCCGACCCGAATGGCTGGCAAGAAACGCCCTGCCCGCGGCCGCAAGAGCCGCGGGGGTTCCGGCGCGCGCAAGGTTTTCAAGGCGCTCCTGCTCCTCCTCGTCTTCGGCGCCACCATCGCCGTGACGGGGCTGGCCATCCTGTGGCCGCGCTGCACGGGCGGGGGGTGCCCGTCGGTGGCGGCGCTGCGCACCTATACGCCGCCGCAGGCCACGCAGGTGCTCGACCGCGACGGGAAGCTGCTGGCCAGCCTGGCGTCGGAGCGGCGCATCGTGGTGCCGCTGCGGCGCATCCCCGCGCACGTGTCGGGGGCCTTCCTGGCGGTGGAGGACAAGCGCTTCTACGAGCACCACGGGGTGGACTGGCGCCGCGCCGCCGGGGCGCTGGCACGCGACGTCCGCACGGGGTCGTGGAGGCAGGGGTTCAGCACCATCACCATGCAGCTGGCCCGCAACGTCTTTCCCGAGCAGCTCACCCGGGCCAAGACGCTGCGCCGCAAGCTGGGCGAGGTGGTGTTCGCGCAAAAGGTGGAGAAGGCGTTCCGCAAGGACGAGATCCTGGAGATGTACCTCAACCAGATCTACCTGGGGAACGGGCTGTACGGGGTGGAGGCCGCGGCGCAGGGATACTTCGGCAAGCCGGTGGGACGGCTGAGCAACGCCCAGGCGGCCACCATCGCGGCGCTCCCCAAGGCGCCCAGCTACTACGACCCGCGCCGCAACCCCGACGTGGTCCTCGCGCGGCGCAACCTGGTGCTGGGCCTGATGGCCCATGCGGGCGTGATCGACGATGCCGAGGCGGCGAGCGCCAGGGCCGAGCCGCTGGGGCTGGCGCCCCCGCGCGAGGCGGGCGGCCAGGCGCCGTACTTCGTGGCCGCCGTGCGCCGCGAGCTGATCCAGCGGCTGGGGGCCGACGCCGAGACGCGCGGCTACCGCGTGTACACCACCCTCGACCCGCGCCTGCAGGCCACCGCGCAGCGCGAGCTGGTCGCGCAGCTGCGGGCGGTGGAGTCGGGGCGGATGGGCCGCTTCCGCCACGTGTCGTGCTCGGCGCGGCGCCCGGCCAACCCCGGCAACTGCCTGCAGGGGCTGTTCGTGTCGATGGACGCCGCCACCGGCGAGGTGACGGCGCTCGTGGGCGGGCGCGACTACGCGCTCAGCCAGTTCGACCGGGTGACGCAGGCCAGGCGGCAGGCGGGGTCGGCGTTCAAGCCCATCGTGTTCGCCGCGGCGATCGCGCAGGGGATCCCCATCACCACGCCGCTGCTGGGCCCCGGTGCCACCGACTCGCTGGGCGCCTATCGCCCCGCCGACCACGTGTCCGACAGCGCCAACGTGGACCTGCGCGACGCGCTGCGGCTGTCGTCCAACCGCGCCACCGTGGTGCTGGGCAACAAGGTGGGGGTCAGCCGCGTGGCCGCCGAGGCCAAGGACCTGGGGATCACCACGCCGGTGCATCCCTACCCCTCCAGCTTCCTGGGCGCGGCCGAGGTGGTGCCGATGGAGCTGGTGGCGGCGTACTCGGTCTTCGCCAGCGGCGGCACGCTGGTGAAGCCGCGGCTGATCCGGAGGGTGGTGGACTCGGAGGGGCAGGTGGTCTACCAGAGCGCCGTGGAGCGGCGCTTCGTCCTCTCCCCCGCCGTGTCGTTCCTCACCACCTCGCTGATGCGCGACGTGGTGGACCGCGGCACCGGGAGCAGCGTGCGCGCGGCGCTCCCCGCCAGCGTCCCCGCCGCGGGGAAGACGGGGACCACGGACGATGGCGCCGACGTGTGGTTCATCGGCGTGACCCCCGACGTGGTGGCGGGCGTGTGGCTGGGCTTCGACCGGCCGCAGGCGATCCTGGCCGACGCGTCGGGGGGCGGGCTGGCGGCGCCGGTGTGGGGGCGGGTGATGGCCGACTACTACCAGCGCCACGCGCCGCCCGCGCCGTGGAATGCCCCGCCCGACCTGCAGGTGCGCGAGGTGGACCGTCGCACGGGCATGCTCGCCACCCCCTACTGCCCGCGCGAGGACGTGGTGAGCGAGTTCTTCCTGTCGGGCACCGAGCCCACGCAGAGCTGCCCGCTGCACCCCGACGCCGGCTTCGGCGGCGACTCGTGGCTCGGTAAGGCGGTGCACGCGGTGGGCGACGTGTTCGGCGGCGACGACAGCGGCGACGACGGCCAGCAGGAGCCCGCCCAGCCCCCGCGCCTCAAGCCGCCCCCGCAGATCAAGCCGCGCGCGGTGCCGGTGCCCGAGCGCCAACGATAGCTCGGACGCGGAACACCGCCCGGATCTCACCCAGAGTCACCAGAGGACCAGAGACGTCGCAACGGGTATCTGGCGTCGTATCTGGTCCTCTGGTCCTCTGGGTGAGGCGTTTCACGGATCTAGAGACAGGAACAATGGCAAGCTCGTGCAGGCGGGCCGCTGCGAGGTTGGGTGATCACCCCCCCATTCCCCAACCGCAGGCGGCGCAGAGGCGTGCCTGAGGGGTGCGCAACGGCTTGCCGCAGTCGGGGCACGGCGGGCCGTAGAGCGACGCCCGGTGGTGCCAGATGGCGTTGGGATTCGTCTCCTCCGCCCCGGTGAACATCTCGTACCCCGCCGTGAGGTGCCAGAAGCGGCGGCGGACCAGGCCGGCGTCTGGTGGAACGGGCCTGGGCGGCAGGAGGCCGCGGCGCGCGCCCTCATCCGCGAGGATCGAGGAGGCCGCGACCGGATCGTCGTGCGACACGCGATGCGCCGCCACCACCACGGCCCACTCGTCCTCGTCCAGCATCGGCAGGTGCATCCGGCAGCGCCAGCACCACAGCAATCGCATCGTCAGTCGGGTGCAGAATGTTCGGGACGATGGTGATGGTAGATCGCCAAGCAATCGGTGGATGGGAGCTGGCGGTTGACCACTGAGCAAAAACGGGCGGCGGCGATCGATTCGCCGCCGCCCGTGGTCGTGTCCCGGCCAGACGCTTCAGTCCGCGGCCTGGGTCTCGGCCATGCCGATGGAGCTTTCGGCGGTCTCCAGCACCGGCGCTTCGGCCTCGGCCACGCCGTGGTGGGCCAGCCAGCGCTCGGCCTCGAGCGCGGCCATGCAGCCGCTGCCGGCGGCGGTGATGGCCTGGCGGTAGTAGTCGTCGGCCACGTCGCCGGCGGCGAACACGCCGGGCACCGACGTCTCGGTGCGCCACGCGTGGGGGAGCTTGACGTAGTTGTTGGGCATGAGCTCCACCTGGCCGCCCAGGAACGCCGTGTTGGGGGTGTGCCCGATGGCCACGAACAGCCCGCCGCACTCGAAGTCTTCCTCCGCCCCCGTCACCGTGTCGCGCAGGCGCACGCCGGTCACGAAGTCGGCCCCCAGCACGTCGACGACCTCGGCGTTCCAGCGCACCTTGATCTTCTCGTGGGCCAGCGCGCGGTCGCGCATCACCGGCGAGGCGCGGAAGCTGTCGCGGCGGTGGATGATCACCACCTCGCTGGCGAACTTGGTGAGGTAGGTGGCCTCTTCCATGGCGCTGTCGCCGCCGCCGACCACCACCAGGCGCTTGCCGCGGAAGGCCGGCAGCGCGCCGTCGCACACCGCGCAGGCGGAGACGCCGCCGCCGCTCTGCGCCAGCCGCGTCTCGTTCTCGAGCCCCAGCCAGTTGGCGCGCGCGCCGGTGGCCACGATCACCGCCTTCGCCCGCACCTCGCCCGACCAGGCGGTGCGCAGCACGAACGGCTGCCGGGCGAAGTCCACCTCGGCCACGTCGTCCTGCGTGACCCGCGTACCGAAGCGGACGGCCTGGTTCTTCATCTGCTCCATCAGCGCCTGCCCGTCCACCCCCTCGGGAAAGCCGGGGAAGTTCTCGATGTCGGTGGTGAACATCAGCTGGCCGCCGGGGATCATCTCGCGCGACGGGGCGCCTTCGATCACCAGCGGGTCGAGGTTGGCGCGCGCGGCATAGAGCGCCGCCGTCCACGCCGCCGGGCCGGAGCCGACGATCACCAGTGTCTCCGCGCTGTTGCCTTCGGGGCTCATCCGCTCTCGTCTCCGCGTGCGATGGGGTGTTCGGGAGTGGCAATATAACGAAGGGCGCCAGCGGAGCCGCAACCGGTGGCGCACGTCGCGTTCTATGTTGTTGGATGGGTGGAGGTTACGCAGACTTTCGCTCCCCCGCGATCCTCGACACAGGCGGCCGCCGGCGGGGCCCTCACCCTGCCGCTTCGCGGCTGTCCCTCTCCCAAAACAACCAAAACAACCTGGGAGAGGGACCTGGGCGCTTCGCGCGGCGGGTTCTTGCCCATCCGAGGCTGCAGCTCGCGGGGCGGAGCAGCATCCTCTTCCACGATTTCCTTCCGAGAGCGGCCGCGTCAGCCCGTTCGGCCACCCGCCGTGAGCACCACGGCACCGGCGCCGCGCAGCTCCAGCCGTCCGTCGGCCGACACGGTGGCCAGCTCCCCTTCCGTCTCCCCCCCGAAACGCCCCTCCTCCGTGGACAGGTACAGCTCCCACGCCGACCCGTCCGGCGCCCGCGTTTCGTCGGCCGCGGCTAGATCGGCCGACACGCCGCCCTCGAACGAGGCGACCAGGAGGAGCGCGCTCCCGTCGCGGCCAGTGCGGCGCAGCGCGATGGCGTCGTCGCCCAGCGCGGTCACGGCGAAGTAGTCGCGGTCGCGCGCCTGCATGGCGGGGTGCGTGCGGCGCAGGTGCAGCAGCGCGCGGTGCAGCGCGAGGATGCCGGCGTGCGGGGGCCGGTCGCGCTCGCTCCAGTCCAGCCTGGAGCGGGTGAAGGTGTCCTCGGCCTGCGGGTCGGGGATGCGGGCCTGCGTGGCGGGGTCGGCGAAGGCCGAGAACTTCCCGAACTCCTTGCGCCGCCCCTCGGTCACCAGCTTCCCCAGTTCCTCGGGATGGTCGGTGAAGTAGAGGAAGGGCGCGCTGGCGGCCCACTCCTGCCCCATCCACAGCATGGGCGTGTAGGGCGACAGGAGGAGCGTGGCCACCGCCGCGCGGTAGGCCGGGAGCTGCACCGCCTCGTGCAGCCGGTCGCCCAGGGCGCGGTTGCCCACCTGGTCGTGGTTCTGGATGCAGTGCACGAACGCGGCGGGGTGCAGCCCTTCGGCGGGCGTTCCCCGCGGCGTGCCGTGGTTCCGGGAGGTCTGCCCCTCGTAGAACCACCCCTTGCGCAGCGTCTCCACGATCTCGGCCGACGTGCCGGAATAGTCCTGGAAGTAGCCCTCGTGGTCGCCCGCCAGCCGCCGCCGCACCTCGTGGTGGAAGTCGTCGGCCCACACGCCCGAAAATCCCCAGCCCCCGTCCGACTGCGGAAGGACCACGCGCCGCTCGTTGCGCTCGTCCTCGGCGATGAAGACGAAGTGGCGGCCCTCGCCCACCGACTGGTGCACGCGGTTCTTCATCTCGGCCAGCACGTGCACGGGCGAGTCGTCCACGATGGCGTGCGCGGCGTCCAGCCGCAGGCCGTCCAGGTGGTACTCGTGCGCCCAGTGCAGCGCGTTGCCGATCACGAACTCGCGCACCGGCCTGGCGTCGGCTCCGTCGTAGTTCACCGCCGCGCCCCAGGGGGTGTGGTGGCGCTCGGTGAAGTAGCGGCCGCTGGTGAAGGCGGGAAGGTAGTTCCCCTCGGGCCCCAGGTGGTTGTACACCACGTCCAGGATCACGGCCAGCCCGCGCGCGTGCGCCGCGTCCACCAGCCGACGCAGCCCCTCGGGCCCGCCGTACGACTCGTCAGGCGCGTAGAGCGACACGCCGTCGTATCCCCAGTTGCGCCCGCCGGGAAAGGAGGCCACCGGCATCGGCTCGATGGCGGTGACGCCCAGCGCCGCCAGCTGATCGAGTTTCCCGATCGCGGCGTCGAACGTCCCCTCCGGCGTGAAGGTGCCCACGTGCAGCTCGTAGATGACGAGGTCCTCGCGCGGCACCCCCATCCACCCCTCGTCCGTCCACGGGAACGCCGAGGGATCGACCACCTCCGACGGGTCGTGCACGCCCCCGGGCTGCGAGCGCGCGGCGGGGTCGGGGAAGATGTCGCCGCCGTCCAGCCGGTAACGGTAGCGCGCGCCCGCGCCGATCCCGTCCACGCGCCCGCCGAACCAGCCGTCCTCCCCGCCCTCCTCGGCCGCGAGCGGGATCACCTCCTGGGCGCTGGGCCCGTAGACCACCACGTCCACCGCCCGGTGCCCGGGGGCCCAGACGCGAAACTCCACCCCGCCCTCCACCACGTTGGCCCCGAACGGGAGCCGGTACCGCCCTTCGGTCATCGTCCCTCTTCTTTCCGTGATCCACACAAGACCAGCATCGATCGTCCCTCCAGCGTCACGAACTCGCCCGGGGCCACGGTGCGCGCCCCCTCCTTCAGCTCGGGCTCGCCCGTGTCGAGCAGAACCACCCAGCGCTTCGAGCGGCCGAACGGGGGGATGGTGAAGTCCATCGCGCCGCCGTCGGCGTTGAAGAGGAGGAGGAAGTCGTCGTCCACGATCTGCTTGCCGCGGTCGTCCCACTCCTCCATCGCCCCGCCGCCCAGCGCCATCCCGAAGCAGCGCACGAAGCCGGCGTTCCACTCCAGGTCGGTCATCTCCTTGCCGTCGGGCCGCAGCCAGGCCAGGTCCTTCACCTCGCTGCCGCGGATCTCGCGGCCGCGGAAGAACTTGCGGCGGCGGAAGGTGGGGTGCTCACGGCGGATGCGGGCCACCTTGCGGGTGAACTCGAGGAGGCAGCGCCGCTCGTCGGTCATCCGCCACCCCACCCAGCCGATCTGGTTGTCCTGGCAGTACGCGTTGTTGTTGCCGTACTGCGTGCGCCCCATCTCGTCTCCACCGCAGATCATGGGCACACCCTGTGACAGCAGCAGCGTCGCGATGAAGTTGCGCTTCTGGCGCTCGCGCTGGCGCACGATGTCGGCGCGGTCGGTGGGCCCCTCCACGCCGAAGTTGTACGACAGGTTGTCGTCGCTGCCGTCGCGGTTGTTCTCGCCGTTGGCCTCGTTGTGCTTGTGGTTGTAGCACACCAGGTCGTTGAGCGTGAAGCCGTCGTGCGCGATGATGAAGTTGATGCTGGCGTGCGGCCGCCGCCCGTCGTCCTCGTACAGGTCGCTGCTGCCGGTGAGCCGGTAGCCCAGCTCGCCCAGCGTGCCCGGGTCGCCGCGCCAGTAGGCGCGCACGGTGTCGCGGTACTTGCCGTTCCACTCGGCCCACAGCACCGGGAAGTTGCCCACCTGGTAGCCGCCCTCGCCCACGTCCCACGGCTCGGCGATCAGCTTCACCTGGCTGATCACCGGGTCCTGGTGGATGACGTCGAAGAACGACGAGAGCCGGTCCACCTCGTGGAGCTCGCGCGCCAGCGTGGCGGCCAGGTCGAAGCGGAAGCCGTCCACGTGCATCTCCTGCACCCAGTAGCGCAGGGAGTCCATCACCAGCTGCAGCGTTTGCGGATGGCGCAGGTTGAGCGAGTTGCCGGTGCCCGTGTAGTCCATGTAGAACCGCGGGTTGTCGGCCACCAGCCGGTAGTAGGTGGGGTTGTCGATCCCCTTGAAGGAGAGGGTGGGCCCCAGGTGGTGCCCCTCGGCCGTGTGGTTGTACACCACGTCCAGGATCACCTCGATCCCCGCCTGGTGCAGCGCGCGCACCATCTCCTTGAACTCGCGCACCTGCTCGCCGTAGTCGCGCGCGAAGGCGTAGCGCCCCTCGGGGCTGAAGTAGTTGAGGGTGCTGTAGCCCCAGTAGTTGCGCAGGCCGCGGTTCACCAGGAACGGCTCGTCGGCGATCTCGTGCACCGGCAGCAGCTCCAGCGCGGTCACCCCCAGCGACTGCAGGTGCCGGATGATGGCCGGGTGGGCCACCGCCCGGTACGTCCCCCGCATCTCCTTCGGGATGTCGGGGTGGAGCATGGTGAGGCCCTTCACGTGGGCCTCGTAGATCACCGTCTCGGCCCAGGGGATGCGCGGCGGCTCGTCGCCCTGCCAATCGAACGTGCTGTCGACCACCACGCCCTTGGGCACGCCCCAGAAGTCGTACTCGTCGTCCATCACCCAGTCGTCGCCGGGCTGGTCGAAGGGGTAGGCGTACGGGTGCGCGGCATAGTCCACCGGGCCGGCCAGCGCGCGGGCGTAGGGGTCCACCAGCAGCTTGAAGGGGTTGCAGCGCTTGCCGCGGCCCACCTCGTAGGGGCCGTTGATGCGGTAGCCGTAGAAGGTCCCCGGCTGCACCCCGGGAACGAAGCCGTGCCACACGAAGCCGGTGCGCTCGCGCAGGCGGTGCGTGGAGATGGGCGCGGGGTCGGCCGGCTCGGCGAAGATGCAGAGCTCGACCTCGTAGGCGAGCTCGGAGTAGATGGCGAAGTTGGTGCCTCCCAGCTCGGCGCTCCAGGTGGCGCCCAGCGGGTACGGCTTCCCCGGCCACGCGGTGGCCGCGCTCTCCAGGAAGCCCGGCACGTGGGGATACGACGGCCTGCGGGTGGGCGGAAATTCCATCGTGTGGTCGGTGTCGGGCCAGGGCTGGGCGGCGAGGGTGGTGTAGAGTCGATCGAGATGGAGGAAGCGGATAGGGGCGAACGGCCCCTCATCTCCCGGCCCTTCTCCCGACCTGCGGGACAAGGGGAGGACCGCACGTCATAGCCACCGGGAGGATCCCGCGCCGCGGTCGAGATCCGCATCGGCGGACGGCGCCGAGGCCGGGCCGCCGGCCGCACGGCTCGCTGCGCCGCCCTGTGCCCGCTTCTTGCGCGGTCGCCGGGCCGCCCGCAGGCCACTCGCGCGGGCTCGAACGCAGATTTCCACGAGACCCGACAGTGTCGAGCACAGAGAATACCGGCGGCGCCTCCGCGGGGGCAACCGGCGCGGGCCGCATCCCGCGCTCCACCTACCGCATCCAGTTCAACCGCGGCTTCACGTTTCGCCAGGCGGCCGAGATCGTCCCCTACCTCCGGCGGCTGGGGATCGGCGACCTGTATGCCTCGCCGTACCTGCAGGCGCGGCCGGGAAGCATCCACGGATACGACATCACCAACCACGCGTCGCTGAACGTGGAGATCGGCACGGAGGACGACCACACGCGCCTGGCGGGGCTGCTGCGTGAGCATGGAATGGGCCACCTGCTCGACATCGTGCCCAACCACATGGGGGTGGGCGGGCACACCAATCCGTGGTGGTGGGAGGTGCTGGAAGACGGCCCCGATTCGAAGTTCGCGAAGTACTTCGACGTGGACTGGCGGCCGCGCAAGCCCGACCTGGAGGGGAAGGTGCTCCTCCCCGTGCTGGGCGACCAGTACGGCCGCGTGCTGGAGCGCGGCGAGCTGAAGCTGGTGTACGCCGACGGCCGCTTCCGCATCGACTACTTCGAGAACCGCTTCCCCGCCGCGCCGGCGGCCACGGCGGCGGTGCTGCGCGAGGCGCTGGGCCGGCTGGACGGGGTGCTGGACGAGTGGCACCCCGAGCGGATGGAGCTGGAGAGCATCGCCACCGCGCTGGAGCGCCTCCCCAACCGGCGCCGCACCGACACGGCGAGCGTGGCCGAGCGCCGGCGCGAGAAGACGGTCACGCAGAACCGCCTCTCGGGCCTCTACTCCCTGTCGCCCGCGGTGGCGCTGGCGCTCGACCAGGCGGTGCTGGCGTTCAACGGCACGCCGGGCGACGCGGCGAGTTTCGACCGGCTGCACGCGCTGCTGGACGAGCAGGCGTACCGCCTGGCCTTCTGGCGCGTGGCGGCCGAGGAGATCAACTACCGCCGCTTCTTCGACGTGAACGAGCTGGCCGGCGTGCGCGTGGAGATCCCGCAGGTGTTCCAGGACACGCACCGGCTCATCCTCCGCCTCGTGCGCGAGGGGAAGGTGACGGGGCTGCGCATCGACCACCCCGACGGGCTGTTCGACCCGCACGGCTACCTGCGCGCGCTGCAGCACGAGACGGCGGGTGTGGACGCGCGCGAGCGCTTCTACGTGGTGGTGGAGAAGATCCTCACCGGTCACGAGGAGCTGCCGCGCGAGTGGCCGGTGGCGGGCACGGTGGGCTACGAGTTCCTGAACCAGGTGAACGGTCTGTTCGTGGCGCGCGCCCACGAGGCGGCGATCGACGAGGCGTACCGGCGCTTCACCGGGCTGCGCGCGCGCTTCCGCGACCTGGTGTACGACCGCAAGCGCACCATCCTGCGCTTCGCCCTGGTGAGCGAGCTGACGGTGCTGACCACCATGCTCGACCGCATCAGCGAGAGCAACCGGGTGTACCGCGACTTCACCTGGGGGGCGCTGAGGGACGCGCTGCGCGAGGTGGTGGCGTGCTTCCCCGTGTACCGCAGCTACATCGACGCGTTCGCGGGGCTGGTGAGCGAGCGCGACCGGCACTACGTGGAGCACGCCGTGCGGCTGGCGCGGCGGCGCAACCCCAGCGTGAGCGGCAGTCTCTTCGACTTCGTGCGCGACGTGCTGCTGCTGGAGTGGCCCGAGTCGCTGGACGCCGAGGCGCGCGACGAGCACGCGCGCTTCGTGATGAAGTTCCAGCAGCTCACCGGGCCGGTGATGGCCAAGGGAGTGGAGGACACGGCCTTCTACGTGTTCAACCGGCTGGTCTCCCTCAACGAGGTGGGGGGCGAGCCCGACCGCTTCGGCGTGAGCCCCGACGACTTCCACGCGATGAACGCGGCGCGCGCGCGGCAGTGGCCGGGGGCGCTGTCGGCCAGCAGCACGCACGACACCAAGCGCAGCGAGGACGTGCGCGCCCGCATCAACGTCCTTTCCGAGATGCCCGAGGCGTGGAGCGAGGCGTTCAACCGCTGGGCCGGGATCAACGCCAAGAAGCGGGGGAAGGAGGAGGGCGGCAGGAAGCAGGACGACGATGCCGACCCCGTCCCCGACGCCAACGACGAGTACCTGCTCTACCAGACGCTGGTGGGTGCGTGGCCGCTGGGGGAGATGGACGGCGGCGCGCACGAGGAGTTCGTGGGCCGCATCCAAGCCTACATGGAGAAGGCCACGCGCGAGGCCAAGGTCCACACCAGCTGGATCAACCCCAACGAGGAGTACGACGCCGGGCTCCGGGGTTTCGTGGCGGCGATCCTGTCGAGTGACGGCGACAACCCGTTCCTGGCCGACTTCACCGCCTTCCAGCGGCCGGTCGCGCGGATGGGGATGGTGAACTCGCTGGCGCAGACGCTGGTGAAGCTCGCCTCGCCCGGCGTGCCCGACATCTACCAGGGGCAGGAGATCTGGGACTTTTCGCTGGTGGACCCCGACAACCGCCGCCCGGTAGACTACGCGCTGCGCCAGCGGATGCTGGACGGGCTGCGCGAGCGGATGGGGGGCGACCGCACCGCGCTCTGCCGCGAGCTGGTGGAGGGGTGGGAGGACGGCCGCATCAAGCTCTACGTAACCCACGTGGCCCTCTGCGCGCGCGAGGAGCACGAGGCGGCGTTCACCGGCGGCGAGTACCTGCCGCTGGCCGTCACCGGCGCGCGGGCCGAGCACGTGCTGGCCTTCGCGCGGCGCGGCGGCGGGAGCACGCTGGTGGCGGTGGTGCCGCGGCTGGTGGCCACGCTCTCGGCCGACCGCGACTACACGGTGCCGAAGGCCGATGCGTGGGGCGACACGCGGCTCGATCTCGGCTCCCTGGGCGACGGACGGTGGCGCGACCTGTTCAGCGGCGTTGAGGTGGGTGCCGACGGCGGATCGGTGCGCGTGGCGGAGGTGCTGGGCGGCTTCCCCGTCGCCCTGCTGGTGCGGGAAGGTTGAGGGGTCGGGCGATCCCACCAACTTCAACCGCGTGAACACGGAGCAGCGGAGAGAACGGAGGGAGCGGAGGAGCTTCGTCGCACGTACGACGTTCCTCCGTTCCCTCCGGCCGTTCTCCGCTGCTCCGTGTTCATGAAGCGGAGCTTGCACCGGAACGCGGTGTGTCGGCGTGCGGAGACGAAGAAAGCAGGGGACCGGGAAAACCGCCGCCGGTTCTCCAGGTCCCCTGCTTTCTTCGTCACGCCGGCGTTGCCCAGCCGCCTACTCGCTCTCGCCGTAGCTGCCCAGGATGATGGGCGTGGTGCTGGGCTGCGGCAGGCCCCCCTCGGGCTCGTCGGTGACGGCGACGGCGCGGAGCTGGTCGCGGGGGAGCGGGTAGGTGGCCTGCACCTGCGCCAGCCCCTCGGGGGTCGACTTGAAGGTGCCCGCGCTCACCGGCCCGCCCGGCGTGATCAGCCACAGCTGGTACTCGCGCCCCGGCCGCAGCGCCGGAAGCCCGTGCGCGAAGAAGGTCCAGCGCGCCGTCTGCGGATCCCAGAACATGCGGCCGCCGGGGGCCCGCTGCTGTGTGCTGGCCAGCTCGATCACCTGCACGCCCGGCCCCGAAAGCGCCGCCACCGTGCTGTCGCGGCGGGCCAACGCGCCCACCAGCTCCGTTCGCTCCGTGTCGATCGCGGCGTAGCGCTCGCCGAGAGCGTCGTAGCGGCCCTTGAGGCGCGCGGCGTAGGTCCCCACCGCGATCAGCAGCAGCACGGCCGCGGCCGCCGCCAGCCATCCCACGCCCCAGCTCCGCCCTCGTCTCGCGCTCGCGAGCGGAATCACGCGCGTGCCGGCCGCGCCGGCGTCTACCCCCGCGGCATCCGTGGACGACACGGCGCGCGGGGGCGTGGCACCGGCGCCAGCGTCGGCCGCGGCGCGGGCGACCAGGCGCGAGCGCAGGCGCGCCGAGCGTTCGGCGTCCATCGGCACGCGCGGCGCGGCATGGGCCAGCGAGGCCGCGGCCTCGCGCAGCGATTCCAGCTCGCGGCGGCAATCGTCGCAGTGCGCCAGGTGGGCGCGTACGGCGGCCGCCTCCGGGCCGTCGAGCGCGTCCAGAGCCTCGGCGGCCAGTGCGGCCTGCACGTCGTCGTGCGTCATGTCGAGACTCATCGAGCATCCTCCCGAAGTACCGCCAGTGCGCCCCTCAGCTTCTGCAGGGCCAGCCTGGCCCTGGTCTTCACCGTGCCGAGCGGCTGTCCCGTGGCCTCGGCGATCTCGGTCTGGCTCATCCCGCGGAAGTAGGCCAGCTCCACCGTCTCGCGCTGCTCGGGCGGGAGCGTGGCGACCGCCGTGGCCACCATCCGCCGCAGCTCGTCGCTCTCGGCCGCGTCCAGCGCGGGCCCGTCCGTGCTCGCATCCGACGGCTCGGGCAGCTCTTCCCAGGCCTGCTCGCGCGAGCGGCGCAGGGCGCGGAGCCGGTCCACCGCGCGGCTACGGGCGATCATCACCAGCCAGGTGCTGATGCCGCCGCGGCCTTCCTCGTAGCGCCCCGCCTGCCGCCACGCCTGCCAGAAGCTGGCTTCCACCACCTCCTCGGCGTCGTCGGCGTCGCCCACCACGCGCATGGCAACCGAGTGGACCAGGGTGGAGTAGCGGTCGTAGAGCTGGCCCAGCGCCGCTTCGTCGCCGGCGGCCATGCGGCGCACCAGCTCGCGGTCGGGCTCGGCGCGCGTTGCCGCGCCGCCGTCTCCCAAGTCGTTGTCTCTACCGGAATTGTACGCTGAAGAACTCAAATCGGATCTGCCGCGCCGTGGGGGCGAGCCGGGGTCATCGGCGCGGAATCTACGTCCGGCGGCGGGGCCGGGGCAAACTCGATGCGGCGCTGGCAGCCGCTGGCCGCCTCTCTGCCCGATCGTCGTCGGACACGCTCCGGAGGGTCTGGGAGACGGGTCCGCGGGAGAGGCGGATCTGCTTGGGGCGTCTCGGCTTCGGCGCAGGCCCGGTGGATCACGCGTCCGCTACGGCAGCGGCTTGGGGCCGTCGCCGGGGACGAAGAGGAGGCTCGTCTTGCGGCCGCCGTCGCTCACCTGCACCACGTTCACCTGGTCGTCGTAGACGGCGAACTGGAGGGCTACGCGGAGGCGCGCGCCCCCGAGCCCGCCTGGCAGCGGCGCCCGCACGCAGAACCAGCGCAGGTCGCCGGAGATACGGCGCCCGCAGCTCGCCATCGCCACCCGGCGCCCGCGCCCGTCCCACACGCCCAGCGAGCCGCCGAGGTACGCCAGCGTGGGGTCCGCACCCCGGGGCCCGCGGTGCGCCGCCACGCCGCGGGCGAAATCGTCCGCGAACGCGCGCACCCACAGCGTGGCCGCGCCGTCGGCGTACGTCACCTCGGTGAGCGTGGTGTGCAGCGGATGCACCCGCGCCGGCGCGGCGGCGACCGATCCCGCCGCCGTCACCAGCGCGAGAATCGAAGCCCGCACGAAGCGTGTCGCGCGCCTCATCCCCATCCACCCGGATGAAGTCCGCGAAGGCGGACTGTGTGCCGTCGTAGCCGCGAGTTCACTCGCATCGTGGACCTATCCGATCCCGCGTTGTCCAATCCGATCTGCCATCGTGCGGTCGCCGATCCCACCCGATCCCCGGTCCTGCAGATCCCGCCCGATCTCCCGTTTCTAATGATCTCGCCCGATCTCCCGTTCCTACCGATCCGCCCGATCTCGCGTTCCTACTGATCTCTCCTGCCGGATCCTGACCCCGTCTGCCGCTGTCCCGCTCGACCTCCCGACTCGGACGGCGTCGTCCGATCGGCTCACCAGGGCGCGCGCTGGGCGGCCCACACCGTGGCCACCACCGCCACGCAGCTCGACACCATCACCACGCGCGACCGCAGCGGCGCCCGCGACACCTGGCGCACGGGGGCCGCGCGGAGGGCGGCGTCCACCAGCGCGAACGCCGCCGCGGCGCAGACGAGCACCACGATCTGCCCCGCCTCGATCCCCACGTTGAAGCCCAGCAGCGGCACGGCCACGCGGTCCACGAACAGGTCGCGCAGGTAGTTGGCGAAGCCCGCCCCGTGCACCAGGCCGAAGACGCCGGCGAACAGCGGCCGGTAGCGCCCGCCCCACGGCGCGCGCGTGCGGTCGGTGACCACCAGGTTCTCGACGCAGGTCGCCACGATGGTCAACGGGATCAGGAACTCGATCAGCGCCGTGGGCAGGCGCACAACACCGGTCACGGCCAGCGCCAGCGTGATGGAGTGGCCGATGGTGAAGGCCGACACCACCCACAGCGCGTCGCGCCAGTCGCGGAAGCGGTAGATGGCCGCCAGAACCAGAAGGAAGAGGATGTGGTCCAGCGCATCGGGGCTCACGATGTGCCGGAACCCCACCTGGAAGAAGGTCAGCAGCTCGCTCATCTCACGTGCTCGGTCGCTGAAGGCGCGGGATCCGCGCTGTATTCGGAGAAGCCGGTGGGTGTCGTCCTGGAGACAGGCGACCACTCATCGCCTCCCGCACTCACCGGCGGCTGGAAGCCGCGGCAACAACTACGGGAAGCCTCGCAAACCGCGCGAGGCTGAACCACGATTTCCCGGCGCCACGCCGCTGCCTTCGCCCTTCCTGCTCACGCCAGCGCGGTGGCAGGCTCGACGACTCGCTTCCGTCGCAACCCGGTCATTGGCCGAGCTCGCATCCGATGATGCCCGTGCTGGTGCCCGTCTGGCGAAAGCATGCTCTCGATCCGCCAAGGACCTTCATTCCAGCGCGCGCAGCGTCTTCCGCGCTTCGTCGGCCTGAAGCGGGTGGAAGTGCGGGTTCACCTTCAGCGCGGCGGAGAGGTATCGCCGGGCGGCGGCGGTGTCGTGCAGCGCGTTGGCGATCATCCCGGCGTGGTAGAAGAGCGTGGCGTCGCGCGTGCCCAGGCGCAGCGCCTGGGCCATCGTCCGCCGCGCTTCCGCGTCGTTGCCCTGCCGGTGCTGCGCCCACGCCAGCAGGTCGTAGCCGTACACGTCGCGGCGGGTGCGCAGGTCGGCGGCGGCCTGCGCGGCCACCTGGTCCACGCGTCGGCCCCGGTCCAGCAGGAAGATGGCCCAGCCGCGGTGCAGCGAGCCCGTCTGGCGGCGCACCGACACCTCCATGGCCCGCGCGTACTCCTCGGCCTTCGCGCTGTCGCCCGAGGCCAGCGCCGCGTCGCTCATCACCGCCAGCGTGGCCGGGTCGAGCACCTGCGCGATGGCGCGGCCGCCCAGCTCCAGCGCGGCGCTCCACTCGCCGCGCGCGGCAGCCAGCTTCGCCATCTCGCCAAGCAGCCGGTAGTCTTCCGGGTGCGCGCGCAGCCCGGCCACGAACGCGTCCTGCGCCTGGTCCAGCCGGCCGTTGCGCAGCTCCAGGTCGCCCACGCGCAGGTGGAACCAGGCCACCTGCTCGGCCGGGAGGTCGCCGCGCCCTTCGGCGTCGTGCGCGGCCTGGTACAGCAGCAGGCGCGCGCCGGCCGTGTGCCCGGTCAGCTCCATCCAGCGCGCCAGCCGCGGCGCCACGCCCAGGTTGGCGGACGAGGAGAGGAGCGAGCCGAACGTCACCCTGGCCCCGTCGTAATCCCCCGTCTCCATCTGCAGCTCGCCGAGGAGCGAGCGGTACGACGGACGCGAGGGGTCGGCGGCGAAGAGGGTGTCGGCCTGCGCGCGCGCCTCGGCGAAGCGGTGCTGCGACATCAGCGCGCCGGCCAGCGCCACGCGGCCGGGCGCGTTGCGCTCGCGGCGGGCGGCCAGCGAGGCGCGGGCCTCGCGCTCGGCGCGCAGGTAGTCTTCGTACTCGCCCGTCTCCCGCGCGCGCTGCGCGTAGAGGCCGGCCAGCTTCGCGCGGTCGGCCGCGCCATACGGGTCCTGCGCCACGCGCGCCTGGTAGAAGCGCAGATCGGCCTCGGCGCGCGCCGTCTCCCGCGCGCGCAGCCGGGCCACGGCGCCCAGCGCCTGGGCCTCGCGGCGCTCGCGCACCGTGCCCTGGTGCGCGCCGGCCGCGTGTGCCGCCGTGGCCGCGATGGCCGCCACGGAAACCACCTCGATGAACGCGATCGCGCGTCTGCGCATCTCCATCGAACCATCTCTTCGAGAAAGTTGTGCGGCCGGAGCGCCGGACCTCGGCGCTCCGGCCCCGGGAAACCGCCCGCGTCAGCCGCGGACGGCGCCCGCCTTCACCTCCACCTGGTACGGCTGGAACTCGCACGCCGACCCCGGCGCGATGTAGATCACCTCGGGACGCATCCGGTCGGCCGAAGGCTCGGCGAACACGGCCACGCCCTGGTAGGTGCCCACGCTCACCACGTCGGTGGCGCCCAGCACCCGCGGCAGGCCGTACTTCACGTAGCGCCGGCCGTTGAAGGTCACCGGCTCGCCGTTGACGAACCAGCTCGCCATCCCCGCGCCCGCTTCACCCTGCCCGGGCGTGGTGACCACCTGCCCACCCTCCACGCGGCAGACCGGAGCCGGTTCGGGTGCCGCCATCGGGGGAGCCGGCTCCGGCGGCGGCGGGGGCGGCGGCAACGGCTCGGGCGGCGGAGGAGGCGGGATCTTCGGCAGGAAGTCGCCCAGCACCAGCTTGAGCCCCAGCACCGCCCGCCCCGTCACCGCGGTGCGGTCGTCGGCCACGCGCACGGTGGTGCCGCGCAGCCCCGTCACGGGGCCGATGAAGTCGTCGCCCACGTGCACGGGCGAGTCGTACACGTGCGCGGCCAGCTCGCCGAAGAGCGCCAGGCTGCGCCCGAGCCAGAACAGGTCCATCCCCACGCCCGCGGTGCCCTGCCCCACGGTGGCCTGCTTCGGCTTCGCGCTCAGGCAGGCGCCCAGCTTGACCAGGGTGCCCTCGCACACGGCCACGTCGGCGCCGGCCAGGTCCACGGTGTGGCCGCCGCCGCCCGCGAACAGGTACAGGCCGTGCCCCGCGAAGGGGCGCAGCACCAGGTCCAGGTCGTAGAAGTACGTGTTCATCACGTACGCGCTGCGCCCGCTGGGCCCGCCGTCGGGCGAGGTGTCGAAGAAGCCCGTGCTGGCGAACGGCAGCCGCATGGGCGTGTAGTTGCCGTGGGCGCGGATGCCGAGCGCCGGCGACAGCCAGAAGGTGGCGAAGGCGCCGAACGCCCCGCCCAGCCCCGGCGCGTAGCCCTGCGCGTCGTCGTTCTCGGCGCCGGTGGCGGTGCCGTCCAGGGTGATGGTGCGGCTCTCGAACCAGTTGCTGGTGAGCGAGCCGCCGGCATACACGCCCAGGTCGAACCTGCCGGCGCGGTACCCGCCCCCTCCCATGTCCTGCCCCATCGCACCGCCGGCGGAGCCCGCCAGCAGAGCGGCCGCCAGGGTGGCGGTCCATTTGTGGTTCATCGCGTCGTCTCCAGGATATCCGGGTAAGCCGTAGTGGGGCGCGCCCCGCGCCGGGGGTGGGCCGCGGCCGTCACCCGTGCCCGCCGGTACCGAGCGGTGCCCGGAGAGGTGACGGGGGTAAGGTCGGGATTATGGGCCGCGGTCCGCCCCGGCATCAGTTGGGCGTCGCCACGTAGGGGAAGACGGCGCCGTGGGCCTTGTCGTTGGCGTCCACGTTGTCGGTCACCAGCCCCGGGCTCACGTTGTTGTTGTTGCCCAGCGCGTTGCCGAAGATCACCCCCAGCCCCTTGTCCACCACGTCGTCGCCCTGGAGCTTGCGGCCGCCGTAGCCGTTGGCCGGGTCGAGCACGTAGGTGAGCCACCCCACGTTGGCGCCGAAGGGGCCGCCACCCACCTTGTCGGTGCGCACCACCAGCATGTCGGGGGTGAGCGCCGCGGCCACCGCGCTGGCGTAGGCCGGGTCGCGCCCCGCCACCGTGGTGACGAAGCGGGCGATGTCGTCGCGGAACTGCGCCACGTCCTCGCTGGGGTTGCTGGTGTTGAAGTGGTCGTGCTCGCGCTTGTCCACGAACACCTCGCTCACCAGCGGGTTGCCCAGCCGGTCGATCTGGTCGAAGGTGACCGTGGTGTTGCCGATCCGGATCGTGTCACGCACCACGGTGATCACGGTGTCGGGCTTCTGCACCTCCACGATGGTGCGCGTATCGTCTCCGCACGCGGCGGAGATCACTGCGGCCGCGGCGAGCGCCGGCAGGGCCGCCAACATCTTCCTCATCGTCGGTTCTCCTTGGTCGGTGCGCGCGGTCAGCGGCTGACGGTGGCCCACAGGCCGATGTTGTTGCCGGCGCCCTTGACCAGCGCCTCGGGAAGCTCCACCACGATGGCCATGGCGTTGAAGGTGCGCAGGAAGTCGGCGGCGCACCCGTGCGTCTGGTCGAACTGGGCCTGGCCGGGGTTGATCACGCCGCCCGTGCACTTCGGGCGGAAGGCGCTGGCCTCGGGCGCGGGCCCGATCTGCGACAGCGGCCCGCGCGAGGGGCGCCGGTCGGGGACGATGCGGAAGAACTGGTCGAGATCGATGTAGAACGGGTCGTCGCGCGGGCCGGCGAACAGCTGCACCAGGGTGGCGCCGGCGCCGGTGGTGAGCACGGTGTTGATGTTGCCCACGATGTCGGGCGTGGCCTTGGCCACCTTGCTGAACTGCCCGGTGCCGGTGGGCGCGACGGGCCCGAACAGCGCCACGCGCTGTCCGCCGCCCTGCAGGTCGTCGAACTGGAACTGCAGCACCAGGTCTTCCACCGCGTCGCCGGTGTTGTCGATGCGGATCTGGTAGAGCGCGTTGGGGTCGAAGCGCGCCGCCGCGGTCCCCGCCGGGGTGATGGGGCTCTGAGTGGTCATCACCAGCACGATGCGGCTCTCGTCGGCGCCGGGGAACGCGTACACGTCGTTGATGTCCAGCCGCGGCGAAAGCTCCACCTCGGGAGTGTCCTGGTGGTCCGAGCCGAGCCCTTCGCGCACCGCCAGCACGCCCGCGCCGGCCAGCATGGCCAGCAGGGACACGCCCAGGCGGGCCCGGGTGAGCCGTGGGAATCGCATACGCCCTCCGATCAGGTGTTCGTGGATCGCGAGTACTGCCGATGGGAGTGGGTACGAGCCCAACCGGCGGGTGGATCTTTCGGATGTGGATCGGGGATACGGATCGGGACGGAATCGAAGCCGTCGGGCGGGGCGGAGGAGGGAACGGCAGGATCTCCAGGCTACCCGGACGTCCCCCGCCGTTCCGGCCGGTCCGCGGGCGGGGCGCCGCTCCGCGGATCCCGCCGCCGGACGGCCTGCATCTTGAAAAGCTCCCCGCAACCGAGACCGCAGCACCGTTTTCCCGGGTAGTGAGCCGTGAGCAACAACCATCCGATCCGCAAAGTGGTGCGCCGCGCCATGGGCGACCGGCGCACCGTGCACCACCCCGACCGCTCGCCCGGCCGGCGCAGCGCCGACCGCGAGCCCATGCGCGGCTGGATCCCCACCGTGATCATCGGGCTGTGCGTGGCCGCGGTGGACTGGGGCACCAAGTTCGCGATCGCGCGCGCCATCCCGCTGGACGGCCTGCGCGAGGTGATCCCCGGCACGCTGGCCTTCTGGCACGTGCGGAACCCCGCCATGGTGCTGGGCCTGTGGGACAACTTCCCGCTCTCCACGCGCAAGGTGATCGCCGTTCTCGCGGCGGTGCTGGGGTCGGTGGTGCTGCTGCAGATCCTGGGGCGCGGGCACCGCTTCCAGCGCCGGCACCGCGGGTGGGCGTGGGCCTTCGTGGGGCTGGTGCTGGGCGGGATGCTGGGCAACCTGGGCGAGCGCGTGGTGCACTGGGGGGTCACCGACTTCATCTCCTTCCGCTGGGGGCAGTACTGGCTGCCGCCGGGGAACGTGGCCGACCTGGCACTTTTCTTTTCGATGCCACTGTCGCTGGCGGTGATCGGCTTCGAGATGCTGGGCCGCGCCCAGCGCCGCCAGGACATCCGCGACCAGACGGCCGCCTCGGGCGACGCGTTGGGTGACGTGGGAGAGCTGGCCGTGGCGCGCGTTCCGTCCGTGCGGCCCGCGCCGGGGTCCGAGCAGGTGGCGTAGCTCCGGTCCCTCATCCCCACATCTCGTCTCCCGAACGGCTAAGGAGAAGGGGAGAGAACGGCGTCGGTGGACTGGAGCCTTGCGTGGGTTTGCGGGGCTCCGTGCAGTTGGCGCTGGATGCGAGTCGTCGGCTCGTCCCGAGCGCCGGGCGGGGTCAACTGCGTGAACACGGAGCAGCGGAGAAAGCGGAGGAAGCGGAGAACTGCGTGCGTTTCTCCGCTTCCTCCGTGCTCTCCGCTGCTCCGTGTTCATGCAGTTTGCAGAGCGGACGCAGGCGATGCGACCGGGTCGAGGCTGGCGGGGTACGGAAGGGGGCGGCAGATTGTCGGGCGTTTCCGTTCCCAGGGTTTTGCAGCAAGGATGCAGGCGAACTTGACGATGGTGCCCCAGGAGAAGCGCGACCGGCTGGCCGCCATCCTCCGCGAATGCGAGTCGGTGGCGATCGGCTACAGCGGCGGCGTGGACAGCGTGTTCCTGGCCCGCGTGGCCGTGGAGGTGCTGGGCGCCGGGCGCGTGCTGGCGGTGACCGGCAAGAGCGACAGCGTAGCCAGCTGGATGGAAGACACCGCCCGCGAGGTGGCGCGCGACTTCGGCATCCCCTGGCTGGAGGTGGAGACGCGCGAGATGGACGACCCGCGCTACGCCGCCAACCCCAACAACCGCTGCTACTTCTGCAAGAGCGAGCTGTGGGGCCGGCTTGCCTCCGTGGCCCGTGAGCGTGGGATGAAGACGGTGCTGGACGGCAGCAACGCCGACGACGTGGGCGACCACCGCCCCGGCGCCGTGGCGGCCGCCGAGAACGCCGTCCGCTCGCCACTGCTGGAAGCCGGGCTCACCAAGGACGAGATCCGCGCCTGGTCGCACGAGCTGGGCCTGCCCACGTGGGACCAGCCGGCCGCGCCGTGCCTGGCCTCGCGCCTCCCCTACGGCATCGCCGTCACGCCGCGGCGGCTCAAGCAGGTGGAAACCGCCGAGCTGGCGCTGCGCGCGCTGGGCTTCCGCGACTTCCGCGTGCGCCACCATGGCGACGTGGCCCGGCTGGAGGTGCACCCCAGCGAGATCGGCCGCGTCCCCGGTCACCGGCGGGAGATCGACGCGGCGGTCCGCGAGGCGGGCTTCCGGCGCGTTCTCGTAGACCTGCAGGGCTACCGCCGCGGCGCGCTGAACGAGGGGCTGGCCGCCTCGCAGCTGGTCCAGCTCGGGAGCTTCGCGTGAGCGGCGACCAGCGGATCGCGTCGGCCGAGCGCGCGTTGGCAGACGCCGGGGTGTACGGCGCGTCGGTGGACGTGGAGGGCCACGAGCGCGAGATCGCCGCCGTCCGCGTCCCCCCGTCCGAATGGGAGCGGATGATGGGGCCCGAGGGCGTGTCCATCGCCCAGGCGGTGAAGGCCGCCGGCTTCCGCTACGTGGCGCTCGACCTTGCACAGTCGGACGAGCCCTCACCGGCATAACCCGCCCCCTGCCTCCCCCTGGTCTCGATGCGGTGGAACCGGCTGTTCAGCTACGCGATGCTCGCGACCGTCCTGGCCGACGCGGCCGCGCTGTGGACCCATCACGGGCCGGAGCCGACCATGGCCGGACGCGCGGCCGTCTGTCTCCTGCTTGGATTCGTGTTCTCGCGCACGCTGGCCTCGACGCGAGTGGTTGCC
>Ga0247773_1000117_pt1 | contig 37172 bp, 37 predicted proteins | sample UWRJL092311B6_FD_179934 | JGI IMG/M metagenome (GOLD analysis project Ga0247773, IMG submission 179934) | Plant litter microbial communities from Arlington Agricultural Research Station in Wisconsin, United States - UWRJ-L092-311B-6 | ecosystem: Environmental > Terrestrial > Plant litter >... | reverse complement strand
GGCGGAGCTGCAGGCGCGGGCGCAGCTGGCGGAGCTGCGGGCGCGGGCGCGGGCGCGGGCGCGGGCGCGGGGGGTGGTGCAGCCGGCGGCGTAGGCGCCGGCGGTCCGGCCTTCGGATCGCAGGTCCAACCGTCCTGGCAGTCCTCGCTCGCAAACGAGACGCGGGGGGTGAGCGCGAGCAGCGCGACAAGCACGAAACCTACGGCGGACATGAGACGCGGCATTCAGGCAATGCTCCTCGAGCCGAAGCCGGCTCGTACGAATGGTAGCAACCTCGGTGCCAGACGCCGGTGCTCAAATGAGGCCGCAAAACCCGCAAGGCAGCGCGCGGCGTAAAGATCCGATTACACCGATGTGGCACCGTTGGCCCACGGCCTTGCCCGGCATTTCTGTGGAAGATCGCGTTCTTTAACGCCAGCCGACCGAAATCGCACTACTACAGGCGCGGTATTCATGGCCGCGGTCATCATCAAAGCAGGTCACGTGCAGCCGGTCTGGGCCGGGCATCCGTGGGTCTTCGCACAAGCCATCGAGCGCATCGAGGGCGGCGCGGCCGCGGGTGACGAGATCCTGGTGCGCGACGCACGCGGAAACACGCTCGGCCGTGGCCTGTATTCGCCCGGGTCGGCGATTCCGGTGCGGCTGTTCACGCGCGACGCCACCACGGCGATCGATGGCGCGTTGTTCGCGTCACGCATCGAACGCGCGATTGCACGCCGCACGGCGCTCGGCCTGCCCTCCACCGCGACCAACGCCGTGCGCCTGGTCCACGCAGAGGGCGATGATCTGCCGGGCTTGGTGGTCGACCAGCTGGGCGACGTCGTGGCCGTGCAAATGGGCACGATTGGCCTGAAACGCCGTGAAGGCGTGATTTTGGACCTGCTCGGCAAATTGCTGAAGCCGCGCGCGATCATCGATCGCACCCCGCTGACACACGCCAAAACCGAGGGCTTTTCTCCAGCTCACGGCGTGGTGCGGGGCGACAGCACGATCGACGCCTTCGAATTCGCAGAACGCGGCCTGAAGTTCAAAATTCCCTTCTCGCTCGGGCACAAAACCGGCTTCTACGTCGATCAGCGGCCGCTCCGTGCGCGCATCGAGGAGCTGTCGCGCGGTCTGCGCGTGCTCGATACCTTCAGCTTCGTGGGCGCGGTCGCGCTCTCGGCCGCGCGCGGCGGCGCGCGCGAGGTGCACGCGGTGGACGCCAGCGCACCCGCCCTCGAGATCGGCGCCGAGTGCGCCGCGCTGAATGGCCTCCGCGATCGCGTGACCTTCGAACGCGCCGACGCAGTCGAAGTCTTGAATCAAGCAGGCCGCAAAGGCGGCTACGATCTGGTGATCTGCGATCCACCGAAGCTTGCGCCTTCACGCGCCGCCAAGGCGCGCGCGCTAGAGAACATGCGCAAGCTCTCGGCCAGCGGCTGCCGGGCCACGCGCCCCGGCGGGTTGCTCGTGGTCTGCTCCTGCTCGGCGGCCATTGGCCTCAATGAATTGACGCGCGCCGTGGCCCTGGGCGCGCGCGACGTGGGCGCGCATGCCTTGGTTTTGGAGCGTTTCTTCCAGGGCCCCGACCACCCGGTGCCCGCGGCGTTCCCCGAAGGCTTGTACTTGTGCTCGTTGCTCGTGGAAGTCGTGCCGGGATAAATCATGCTGCCGATTAGCGCGCTGCCCAGTTTGGTGCCGAACCGGCTGCGAGGTCTGCTGTTCGATCTCGACGACACCTTGCTCGACCACAGTCGCCTGAGCGAAGCCGCGTATTCCGCCTTGTTCCGACTGCGCGAAGCCGGCTTCGAGTGCTACGCGGTTACCGGTCGCCCCGCGGGTTGGGCGGCGGTGATCGTGAATCAATGGCCGATCCAAGGCGCGCTAGCAGAGAACGGCGCGATCGCGTTCTTCAGCGATGACAGCGGTCTGAAGACGCTCGATCCCATTGGAGTACCCGAGCGGCGCAAGCGACAGCAAGCGCTCGCCGAGCTATGCGCCGAGATTCAAAACGAATTTCCGGAGCTCGTGCCGAGTGACGACGTCACGCTTCGGCGTACCGATTTCACGTTCGACATCGGCGAGCATCAGCTCGTGCCCAAGGACCGCGTGGCAGCGCTGCGTGGCTTCGCCGAGGCGCGTGGCGCGAGCACCCTCGCCTCGAGCGTGCACGTCCATGTCAGCTTCGACCGCGCCGACAAGGCCTCGGGCGCGGTGCGCTTGATTCACGAGCTGGCCGAGCTCGACCCGAGCGCGATCCTGTCCAGCTATGCGTTCATCGGCGACAGCGAGAACGATGCCAGCTGCTTCGCCGCGTTCCGCCACAGCATCGGCGTACGCAATTTGAGCGGTCGCCCGACGGTCGCGCCGCGTTTCATCACCACGCGCGAGCGTGGCGCGGGCTTCGTCGAGGCCGCACAAGCGCTGATAAATGCCGGCGCCTGCCGCCTTCCGCGCTGAACACGCGCCCCCCTCCCCACTCGCCACTCGATCGCCGCGCAGAAATGCTACAAAGCCGCTGCCCATGACTACCGAGAGCGCACTCGTCGAAGCCGGCCACTCTTACCTCTACCCGAACTACCGTCAGCCGCCGTTCGTGTTCGTGCGCGGCCAGGGCTCGTCCTTGTTCGACGCCTCGGGCAAACGCTACCTGGACCTGTATGCGGGCATTGCCGTGAGCACGCTCGGCCACGCGCATCCCAAGCTCACGGCCGCCATTGCCGCTCAAGCCGGCAAGCTTCTGCACGTCTCGAACTATTTCTTCAACGAGCCCAACGTGCGCCTAGCCGAAAAGCTTTGTCGGCTGACCCAGATGGATCGCGCATTTTTTTGCAATTCGGGCACCGAGGCCATCGAAGCCACGCTCAAGCTCGCGCGCCGTCATTTCCACGTGCAAGGGCAGACCGAGCGACAACGCATCATCGCCTTTCGCAATTCGTTCCACGGTCGCACGTTGGGCGCGCTCGCCGCGACCGGCCAAGACAAGTACAAGGACGGCTTCGGGCCGCTGCCCGGCGTCACCCACGTGGCCTTTGGCGACCTTTCGGCAGTGCGCGCCGCGATGGGCCCAGACGTGGCCGGGATCTTGGTCGAGCCGGTGCAAGGCGAAGGCGGTGTACTGCCCGCGCCGCCCGGTTTTTTACGTGAGTTGCGAGATCTCGCCAGCAGCGCGGGGGCGCTGCTACTCGCCGACGAAGTGCAGACCGGCGTTGGTCGCACCGGAAAATTTTTGGCATTCCAGCACGACGGCGTAGAGCCGGACGTGGTCGCCTTGGCCAAGGCGCTCGGCGGCGGCGTGCCGATCGGCGCCATGGTGTGCAAGAAGTTCCTGCAAGAGGCGCTGCCACCGGGCAGCCACGGCTCCACGTTCGGCGGCAACCCGCTGGCCTCGGCCGCTGCGCTGGCCGTGCTCGACGTGCTCGAAAACGACGGCCTCTTGGCTCAAGTCGCCGAGCGCGGCGCAGAGCTCAGCCTGCTCTTGAGCAAGACCGCGAGTAAATATCCGAAGCTGGTCGAGTGCGCCCGCGGCCGCGGCCTGTTGCAAGCGATCGTGCTGCGCGAAGGCGTGGACGCGCGCAAAGTGATGACCAGCCTGCAGGAGTCGGGTGTGCTCTTGACGATCGCCGGCGGGCAAGCTTTGCGTTTCTCCCCACCATTGATCGTCACCAGCGCGGAGCTGGAAGAAGGCGTGGCACTGCTGGATCGCGCGCTTTCGGCCTACGCCTGAAATTCCCGAGAGATCATTGGTCGAACTAGCCACACCTCAGAATCGATCAGGCAGCGCGCGCGATGCGCTCGTCGCCTGTGCGACCTGCGGCTCGGCCGTCGATCCGTTGCGCGCCGAGCGTGTGGCACACGTTCGCGACCGCTTTCGCTACTTTTGCAGCGGTGCGTGCCGCGAACGCTTCGACATGAACGCCTCCGGCACGCCCCTGCCGCTGGCACGCCCCGATCACGAAGATCTGTTGCTGCGCGTTCGCGCCGCCGCAACTCTGGCGAGCGAGGCGTCAGCCAGCGCCGATTCGCAAGTACAGAGCGCCAAAGCGATCGCGCTCGTCGCCCGCACCGACCTGATCGAAGAGCGCAGCGCAGGCCCCGAGCGGCTCACTTTCGAGTACGAAGCAGAGCCAGAGCCAAGCTCGAGCCCGCTCCCAGAGCGCGCCCCAGAGACACCCGCAGTGGACGTGGGTGGCGTATTGCTGCTCTTGGCGGTGCTGGGCGCCGTGCTGTCGATCGCGCTGATTTTGGCCGGGGATTCCTCGATCGCGGAGGCGGCGCGCTTGACCGTGATGATCGTGGCGGCCCTGTCCCTTTCGGCCGAATCCCTGATGGGCGCGCGGCAACCGACCGAGCTCCACCCAGCGGCGTTGCTTGCAGCTCCGCTCGCGGGAAGTGCGCTCGCGCTGGGTGCGCGACTGCTTTCGGATCCTCACACCGGCAGCGCAATCACCGTGGCTTCCGTGGTGATTGCGAGCAGCGCGGCAAGCGCCGCCGCCATGCGCCGCGCACGTCGCCCGATCGAGGCCGATCGGCAGCTGATTGCCAGCGCGCTCGACAAGCCTTGCCAGCGCGTCGTCGCCGAAGAGCTGGTCGACGCGCGCCCGAGCGATCTGCGGCCGGGTGAAGAAATCGTGGTCGAGAGCGGCGCGTCGGTGCCTGTCGATGCCACGATCACTGCGGGCAGCGCTGAAGTCTTGCCCTGGTTTGGCGCAGCGTCGAAGGCAACGCGTCGTGAGGGCGATGCAATCGTAGCCGGAGCACGGGTCGAGAGCGGACGACTGCGCGCGGTCGTCGGCTGGGCCGGCAACGACCGCGCGTTCATGCGCCTGACCAACGACCCGAGGCGCCGCGCGGACGTGTTCGCGCCGATGGCGCGCATGGGACGGCTGATCGCCGAGCGGGGCGCGCCGGTCGTCGCTGGTTTCGCCGCATTGGCCGCCTATGCCGGCAACGCGGACAACCTGCAGTTCCTGCTTTTGGCCGTGGGCGTGCTGGGCGCGATCGCGCAGCCCGGCGTGGCGGAGATCGGCGGTCTGCACGTCGCACGCGGCGTGCTCGACTCACTCCGGCGCGGCATCGTATTTCGCACCGCTGCGGGCTTCGAACGCGCAGGCTCGGTGACCGCGACGGCCTTCGCCGCGCGCGGCACGCTGCTGCTCGGGGAACCCGAAGTCGCAAACATCGAAGCCTTCGCTGCCCTCGATTCGGAGCAAGTGCTGGCATTGGTCTCGGGCGCCGAGAGCGGCGAGAGCCACCCGGTGGCAACCGCCGTCATGCGCGCCGCGCGAGCCCGCGGCGTGCGCCCCGACGGCGTGCGAAGTCCAAGTATTCAGCCCGGCTTGGGCGTGACCGCAGTGGCCGCCAGCGGCCAAGCGCTGGTCGTGGGCACGCGCGGCCTGATGCTGCGCGAACGGATCAGCGTCGCCTCCGTAGAAGCGCGCATTACCGATCTCGAGACGATGGGTCGCAGCGTGCTCTTGGTCGCGCTCGGCGGACGCTTGGTCGGCTTGGTGGCCCTGCAAGACGGCTTGCGGCCGGGCGCGCGGGCCGCGGTGCAACACCTCTTGGACGTGAACGTGGAGCCCGTGTTGCTCTCGGGCGACGCGCGCGAAACCTGCGAGGCGATCGGACGAGCGCTCGACATCGATCACTTGCGCCCAGAGATCCCCCCCAACGAGCGCGGTGACGAGATCCGGCGCTTGGCCGATGGCGGAGCGATCGTGGCCGTGGTCGGTCGCAGCCCGGGAGACGACGGCGCGCTGGCCGCGGCAGACGTTTCGATCGCGCTCTCCGCGGCGGGCTCGAGCACCGCCGAGTGGACCGTGCAGCTCGCTTCCGACGACGTTCGCGACGCGGCTTACGCCGTGCGCCTGGCTCACGATACTCGCCGTGAGGCGCGTATCGGCCTGGCGCTGACGCTCGCGCCGGCAGTGCTCGGTGCACTGCTGGCGACGCTCAATTTGGTGCCGGTCGCGCTCACACCGTTGTTCGCTCTGGCGGGCACGCTCAGCGCACTGCTCAAAGCGCGCCTGTGAGCCTCGACCGAAGGCTGGACGAACGCATCGACCGCGCGGCCGGGGGGAACGGCCGGCGGCTGTGGCGGGTGCGCTGCGCAACGGCGCGGGAATCGGGCTGAGTTTCGCCGCGCGCGCGCCGCTCTTGACCGCCCGCGCCGAGGGGGGGACAGTTGCTCGGTGAAAAGCGGGGAAGCCCACAGCCCGCACGGCGGCAAGAAATTGAAGGCCCCCGACGCCGACCGCCTACGTGCGGACCTCGAGGCGTACATGACGCGGCGTGGCCTTCGCTCGACCGAGCAGCGCCGGGTGATCATCGACACCTTCTTCGGCTCCAGCGAGCACATCACGATCGACACCTTGCTACGCGAGGTGCGAGCAGTCGACGCGCGGGTCGGTTACGCCACGGTCTATCGCACGATGAAGCTTTTGACCGAGAGCGGCGTGGTACAAGAGCACAAATTCGGCGACGGCTTCACGCGCTACGAGCTGTCGGACGATCACGCCCATCACGATCATCTGATTTGCATGGAATGCGGCAAGATCACCGAGTTCGAGGAAGACGCGATCGAGGAGCTGCAGGCCAAAATCGCCAAGCGACACGGCTTCTTGGTGCGCGCGCACAAGCACGAGATGTACGGCGTGTGCTCGGAGTGCCAGGCGAAGGCGCGCGTCGGCCGGCGCTGAAGCACGCGCTGCCTGCGCATCGCTTCGTTACGGCTCGAGCATCCTGCGATCGGTGACGATACACTGAGTTGCGACGTCGCCGCTGGTGACCGGAAGCTCCCCCAGCAATTGAAAGTCGAACACCACCGTCAGCGCGCGTGCTGGCGGGCAGAAGTCGGGCAGGGTCGCGTCGTAGAAGCCGCTGCCGTAGCCGAGCCGATGGCCGTCGGCCGCGACCGCCAACGCTGGCACGATCAGGAGCTCGATTTGACCGCGCTCTGCGCGCGGCGCGCTGGGCGGCGGTTCGAAGAAGCGCTGACCGCGCTCGGCCAGCTCGGACACGTCCTGCACCTGCGCAAAGCCGGTTCGAAAGCCGCTCGCCATCGGCTCTAGGAACGGAAAATAGACGCGCTTGTGCGCGGCCAGCGCAGCTTGGGCCAATGGCCGCACGTCCACTTCGCGACGCTCGACCATGGGCCAGAACAAGCCCACGCCGCTCGCCGCCGAAAACTGGGGGAGCGCGAGCACACTCGCGACGATACGCTCGGAGGCCTGGGCGAGCAGGCCCTCCGGGTAGGCCGCACGCAGACCGCGCAGGCGCAGGCGTAGCTGCTTTTTCGCCCGGTATTTGAGGTCCGCAAGCGTATCGGCGTCGAACGAGTCCACGCCGCGATCCTTAGCAGAAGCGGGGCGAGGTTGCCTCGATCAGCCGAGTGCGTTGCGCCAGAATTGCGATACTCTGCCTCCGAGTGAAAGTCGGTTTCGTGATCCCCGCCTATCAGGCGGAAAAAAGCGTAGGCGCGGTGGTTCGCGGCTTGTTCGATGCACTCGCTGACGAGAGCTCAGCGGCCCTGGTGCTGGTGGTCGACGACGGTTCCAGCGATGGCACGAGCGATGCTGCTCGAAAGGCGGGCGCGCGCGTGACGCGCCATGCCCAAAACCAGGGCAAGGGCTGCGCACTGCGCAGCGGTTTCCGCGCGCTGATCGAGGCCGGCGCGGACGCCGCCGTGTGCGTCGACGCCGATGGTCAACATCCCCCGGAAGAGGCGGTGCGTTTGGCGCGCGATCCGGCGGCGCGTAGCGCGCTCCTGCTCGGGGTGCGTGATCTCGTGCGAGACGGCGCGCCCGCCGCGAACCAATTCTCCAACCGTTTTTCCAATCGCTTTTTGTCGTTCGCGCTCGGCCGTCAGCTGTCCGACACGCAGTGCGGGCTGCGCCGCTATCCGCTGCCGGAGACGCTCGCCCTGGGCGGCCGTGCTTCGGGCTACGGCTACGAAGCAGAGCTGATTTTGCGCGCTGCGCGCCTCGGTTGGGAAATCGTCGAACGGCCGGTGCGCGTGATCTACCCGCCGGAGAGCGAGCGCGTGACCCACTTTCACAGCTGGCGCGACCCAGCGCGGATCGTGTATCGCGTGTTGTTCACGCTGGCGACCGCGCCCAGGCAGAGTAGATGAGCATCGCCCGGCGTCACGCGGGAAAGCTTGTACTGCTGGCACTGCTCAGCGGCCTTCTGGGCGCGCACTTCACCATCAAGGCCCGAGCGCGGCTCAGCCCACCGGCCATCGCCGAACCCCGGGGTGAGGCGCGGCACGCCTCCCCGACGCTGCGTCGCTTCGGCGATTCGTACGCCGTAGCCCGCGGCAAGCTGCTGGAGGTCGGGCTGCGCGGCACACCTCTGCAAATCGGCTTTCGACACTCGCGCCTCTTGTACCCGGAAATGGTGGCAAATGAGGGCGTTTTGCTGGGCCGCTTTCAAGAGCAAGTGCCGAACGGAGTGGCGCGCCGGCTGCTCTTGGATCTGGCCGAGCTACGCTACGCCCACGTCGACCGCGGCATGAGCTTGGCTCGGCGCGAAGAGATCGCAGCCGGTGCCCGCGGCTTTCAGCCAGACCCGTACTCTAGCTGGTTTCCGACCTACCAACGCTTCGTGTACTTGAACGCCCTGTACGACATGGCGCTATCGTTCGAGCACTCCCCGTTGATCGGTTGCACCACGATCACCTTGGGCGGCGATGCGCTCGAGGGCGGTGGTGGGATTCTCGCGCGCGCCTTCGACTTCGAAGTGGACGAGGTATTCGATCGCCACAAGGCGGTCTTCCTGGTGCGCGAAGAGGGGAAGATCCCGTTCGCTTCCGTGGCCTGGCCCGGTCTCGTGGGCGTGGTCAGCGGCATGAATGAAAGTGGCGTCGCGGTCGTCGTGCATGGCGCGCGTGCGGGCTCACCCGAAGCCGAGGGTGAACCGGTCGTTCATGCGCTCCGACGCGTGCTGTCGACCGCTCGCAATACGGAAGAAGCACTGCACGCGCTCGCCGAGCAGCCGGCCCTGGTCAGCCACATCGTGATCCTCAGCGACGAACAGGGCCGCGCCGCGGCCGTCGAGCGCGTGCCCGGCAAAGCCAATTTCGTGCGTTTCTTGGCCTCGAAGGCCGCCACCACGAATCACTTCGAAGGCCCCGGCGCAGAAGACCCCAAAAATCTGAACGTACGAGCGAAGACCTCGACCTTGCCACGCAGGAGCCGCGCGGACGAGCTCTTGGCACGCCTGCCCGCTCGGCTGTCGCCGAGCGCCGCCGTAAACGACGCGATCGCCATGCTACGCGATCGTAAGGGCCCCGGCGAACGGCCCCTCGAGCTCGGCGATCGCTCCGCGATCAACGCCTTGATCGCAACCCACGGCGTAGTCATGGACACCTTGCAGCGAGTGCTGTGGGTGAGCGAAAGCCCGCATCTGCTCGGTCACTTCGTGGCCTTCGACTTGAAGCGCATGCTGGCAGCCGACTACGAGCCCGAGCAGATCAGCGAGCTGCCGAGAAGCGGCGAAGACCCGCTGCTCACGAGCGGTGACTACGCGCGCTTCCGCGCCAAGCAAAACTAACGATGGCTCGTTTCGTCGCTGCGCTCGAGCCCGATCCAAGCGCCGCCGCAAGCCAAGCCGAACGCCAGCGGTGCCACGGCCAAGGCGAACAACACGCCAATCGGTGCCGTCATGAACAGCATGGCGACCAGCGCCGCTAGGGCCAAAACCGCAGCCAACGCCGGCTCGAGCACGCTGTGGGCCGCGCTGGCCCTGGCCACTAGATAGCCGGCAATCGGGAAGGCCAGCAACACCGCTGCGCCCAGCAAGATCAGCGGGCCGGAAGAGCGCATGTCCGATTCATCGGCAAGCGAGAAATTCACGCCGAGTCGATGTCCGAGCAGGACCGTCAAAGCCAAGAGCGCGATTACCAAGCCCAGAGTGGTGAACGCACCGATCACAATCCAGTGCACCATCAGCCGGTGATCGACCGGGCGCAGCGCCTCGCGCAGCGAGCGGAGCGACGGCGGATCCGGCACGATCCAGTGCTGATGAGGGTGCGTCTCCGGCGCGACGTCGCGCAGCGCAATCCAGGCGCCCACTCCCATGAACACGAACAGCGGGATGACCGTGACCAGCAGCCCAGGTCCCCTCCCCCAGACGATGTGATCGTACAAGCCATGGAGCAGCGTGGCGACCAGCCAGGCCGAAGAGAACCAATGCCCGCGCCGATTGGGTCCACGCGCGCCCAAGGCGTAGCCCCACACGCCGGCAAAAAAGAGCTGCGCCGGAACACTCACCAAGGCGCGCAGCACGGTCACGCCACCCGGCGTACCGAGCAGCACGGCGAACAGGCTTTTAACTGCAGAAAAGCCAGCGCCGGCCGCGCTCGCATAACCCACACCGAGGCGCGGGTCGACGATGCGACGGCTGCGGTACAAAGGCCAAACCACGCTCACCTTCAGGGCTTCCTCGAGCGGCGCTGCGAGCAAGAAGGTGGCGAGCAGCGCGCCGCCCGCGCCGCTGCTGGCGACGTCCAAGGACAGACCGGTGTACGCGAGGACGATGCGCTCGAAGTACGCCGCGAACAGCGCGGCCACGGCCCCGCCGAGGGCCATCGCGATCGTCAATCGCCGCGAGACGTGACCGAGCGCGCTGACGCGTCGCCAAACCAGGAAGCCCAGCGCGAGTGGGAACAGCACCAGCAGCGGCGCCGCTAGCGCGAGCATGACTGCACCGGGGCTGCTCGCGGCTCACGCTTCATTAGATATGCAGACCGAGCACCAGGCTGAGCGTCCCGCCCGCGCCGATGCCGGAGCCATCCTGCGCGTAGACTGCAGCACCTTCGCTGCCTGGGGGCAACGGAACCGCGGCGGAGGCCGACCGACTGAGGAACAGCAAATCACCGCTCAAGCTGCCACCAATCGAGAACGTGTTGCTCAGGTAGACGTCCAGCCCGACAGCGCCACGCAAGTCGAGGCCTTTCGCGCTCGGGCTCATCGGGCTGACCGCGCCTGACTTGAAGCCTCCGAGCGAGGCGTAGCCCGCGCCAAAGGTGAAATAGGGCTCGAGGCGCCCGAGCGGAATGTGCATGCCGCCTTCGGCGCCCAGCGACCACAGCTGAAAGGAGGAGAAATTGCCGAAGCGAAAGCGGGCGCCGAGCGTAAACGCGAGCAGGCGCATGCCCAGGCCCGCGCCGTAGGTCATGCCCATCCCCTTGGATTCGACCAGGGTGCCGTCGACCAAGTTGTCCGCCTTCAGCGCTTGCAGGCCGACGTACTGTGGCCCGAGCTCGGCGTTCAACCACGCGAACTCGAGACCACGGCCGCTGTCTTCCTTGTCCGCGCGGTCGAGCGCGGCTTCGGTTTGGGTGGCCGGGGTGGGACCGGGCTCACTCTGCACGGCTTCGGGCGGCTTGAGCCCGCCTGCCTGCAGGTTCGACCCGGCGGGCGCATCAGCGGCAAGCGCCGGAGCACTGAAGCCGAGCAGCGCAAATGTGGCACACGTGACTCCAGCGCCATACTTCATGATCGGATGCGAGCCTAGCATCGCTCACACGAATTCTGGAACCCGCTCGAGCAGCGTGGCATCGGAGAGCTCGGCGCAGATCGCTTCGAGCGGCGCTCGCACAGCGCCACGATAGCGCAAATCCCCTAGATTTTCGGGCAGTGGCACGTCGACGCGCAGCGTGGCGAGGCGTTTGTACAAGAGCGCTTCGGCGCGCAGCCCCGCCAAGCTCTCGGCGAGCGCGGCGGCGCCGCGCAACGAGACGCGCCAGGACGCGGCCGCATCCGGGATGGCTTCGATGCTCCCATACTCGCGGAGCACGGCCGCCGCCGATTTGGCGCCCCAGCGGGGAATGCCGGGGATGCCATCGGCGCTGTCGCCGACGAGCGCGAGGTAGTCGGGGATCTGCGCCGGAGCGACGCCGAATTTCGCGTTGACGCCGGCTTCATCGAGCAGCCTTTTGCGCATGCGATCCAGGCACACCACACGCGTGCCGATCACACATTGCGCGAGGTCCTTGTCCGGCGAGGCGATCAGCACTTGCTCGACCTCGGGCGCCTGCGCGAAACGCGCCGCAGCAGTGGCCAATGCGTCGTCGGCTTCGAATTCGACCATCGACCACACCACGATGCCGAGCGCCGAACAGACGCGCTCGGCAAGCTCGAACTGACCCCACAGATCAGGATCGATGCCTTCACCAGTCTTGTAACCGTCGAACAGGTCGTTTCGGAACGATTCGATCACGTGATCGAACGCGACCGCGATGTGGCTCGCCCCGGGCTCACGCAGCAGTGCGAGCATGCTGCGCGCCAGGCCGCGTACGGCACCGACTTCGAGACCGGCCGGAGTCTTTGCCGAGGGCACGGCATAGAAGGCCCGAAAGAGCTCGTAAGTACCGTCGACCAAGTGCACGTTCATGGGCGAAATTCCGTCACAATCGGCAAAACCAGGCGACAGTAACTCGCCCCTTGCGTTCATGTCGCTAACTTGCGAAAAATGACGCCCCCGCGCAGTCTCATTCGCGGTAAACGGCGGTACCCCAATGCGTTCAGTCAAATACACTTTAGCGCTGGCTTCCTTAGGTGCGCTGGTCGCGTTCGCGAGCTGCACGCTCATCACGGACGTGGATCGCAGCCAGATCCCCGCCTCCGACGCTTCGACCGGCGAGGCTGGCGAGGGCAACGAGGCCGGCAGCAATTCGGGTGGCGGCGGCTCGGACAACGGCGGGCACAGCAATGGCGGACGCGGCGGCCGCGACGGCATCGGAGGCATGAGGCCGGATTCCGCCGGCAGCGGTGGAGAGTCTGACGCCGGCGCGGGCGGAGAGGCCCCGAGTGTGGCAGGCGGCGGCGGAGTCGCGGGTACTGCAGGCGGAACCACGGCAGGCGGCGCGGGCAAAGGCGGCGGAGCGGGTACCGCCGGCAGCACCGGTGGCGGCGGCGCGAGCACCGGCGGTGGCGGCGCCAGCACCGGCGGTGGCGGCGCCAGCACCGGCGGTGGCGGCGCTGATACCGGCGGTGGTGGTGGTGGCGGCACGGGCGGCGACGCAACCGGTGGCACGAGCGGTAACGACGGCATCGCCGGCGGCTGAGTCAGAAGCGCGGTGCAGGTCCAAGCGCCGCCCGAAGGCTTCGAGGCTCGCGTCGAGCAGGCGCTGAGCCGCTTCGATTTGCCGGACGTGAGTACGCCCGTAAGAGAGAAGCTTTGCGCGTACTGCACGCTCGCCGTCACTTGGAATCAGCGGATCGATCTGACTGCGGCGCGCAGCGCCGACGAGCTCGTCGATTTGCTGTTGGCAGACGCGTTCGCGATCAGCGCGGCGCGTCGGGGCGCTGAAGGCGAGCGTTGGTTCGACGTGGGCAGCGGCATCGGCGCACCCGGCATCCCGCTGGCCTTGCTCTCACCCGTCAAGATGACACTGGTCGAGCCGCGCACCAAACGAGTGGCGTTCTTGCGCACCGCTGCCGGCTCGCTCGCTCGCCCAGACATCTCGGTCAGTCGTGCGCGCTCCGATGAATTTCCGGCGGCGAGCTGCGAGGTCGCGGTTTCGCGCGCCACGCTGCCGCCTCCCGAGTGGCTCGCGGAAGGTGCGCGCTTGGCAACCCAGGCAGTCTGGCTCCTGCTGGCCAAGGCCGATGTCCCGGATTTGGACGGTCGAGGGATTTTGGCCGATGTCAGCTACACCTGGCCGCTCACGGGCGCGCAGCGACGCGCCGTCTGTGTCAGCGCCCAGAGTTCACGTGACGCGATAAAAACTTGATTCGGGTGCACGCACGATTTGGGCTCGACGGCTGTCATCTGGCTTTGAGCGGGTGCACGTGTGCTTCACCGAAAATACAAGGCGTGATTGATTTCACTTCGCTGACTTTGCGCCGAAAAATCTCGGACAATGCCGGGTAAACGCGTTGACTCGAGCTAGCCCGCGAGGGCAAGCTGCGCCGCATGCTGAAAGGCAGCGGCACACGCAAGCTCGGCGGCCGCGACTCATTGCGAGCGTTTCAACGGTTTCTCGGCTGGTCACTCGTTGCTTTGTTCGTCTCGCTATTTCCGAGCCGGGCTCACGCTTACACGTGGATGATCAAGCACGGCTACGCGAGCTGCCCGGTGTGCCACGCCGATCCGTCCGGAGGTGAGCTGCTCACCGCCTACGGTCGCGTGCAGAGCGACGAGCTCTTGCGCATGAAGTACGGCAAGTCGAGTGGCGAAGTCTCGCATGCCGAGCCGAAAGCCCCGCGGCTGGTGCGCCGCACGCTCGACTCGAAGACCGACGCTCTGTCGGGTGCGGACGAAGAAGGCAAAGACGGCCAGACCGGCGCTGACGCCAGCGAAGAGCAAGCGCCCGCCGCGGCTGCGGAAGCAGCGCCCACGGCCTCGGCCAGCAGCGCCGAGAGCGACAGCTACCCGGGGGAGTTCCTTTGGGGACTCGTGAAGACTCCGGATTGGTTGCTGCTCGGCGGAAGCTATCGACACCTGATGGTGATTCGGCCGTCGACGGAGGCCAAGACGTTTTCCACCTTCCCGATGATGATGGACCTGTATGGCCAAGTTCAGCTTGGCAATTTCAGGATCGAAGGCAGCCTCGGCGCGGCACGCGTCGCCGTGGGCTCTCCGTACGCGCGCGCCGCGCAACTCACCACCAATCAGGGCGACCAGTGGAACCTGCTCTCGCGCTCGCATTGGCTCGGCTACGACCTGGCTGATGGCACGATGACCATCCGCGCCGGTCACATGAACTTGCCGTACGGGATCCGCATCCCGGAGCACACGATGTGGGTGCGCCAAGCCACGCTCACCGATCGCGAATCGGCACAGCAAGACGGCGTGGCGTTCGCCTACAACGGTGAAAAGCTGCGCGGCGAGGTGATGGGCATCCTCGGCAACTATCAAGTCAACCCGGACAAGTACCGCCAGCGCGGCTACAGTTTGTACGCCGAATACCTGGTGGGCGAACGCACGTCGGTCGGCTTGAGCTCGATGGTGACCAAGGCCAAGAAGGATCGCATTACGCTCGAAGCGGATCCGCTCCGCCAGGCGCACGGTGCCTACGTCCGAACCGCCCTCACCGACGATCTCGTCGTGCTCGCCGAAGCGGACGGGCTCTTCACGAGCGACCACAACGCCGGCTACGTCGGCTTCGCCCAAGTCGACTACGAGCTAATCCGCGGCCTGCACTTGATGGCCACCGGCGAAGTTCTGGACCGAGGCTACGACAAGCTGGTCGGCGGCGACAAAACCGTTGCCAACGGCAAACCGCAGTTCGGCGTGTGGGGCACGGTCGATTGGTTCTTCTTGCCGCACTGTGAGTTCCGCGCCGACGCTTACAAACGCCAGCAGGACGACTTCACGATCCTCGGCCAACTGCACGTGTTCCTGTGAGCTGAAAGATGATGCACGGAAGCAAAACTCGCGTCTCCTCTCGCGCCTCGCTCGCGGCTGCACTGCTCGCCTCGTTGGCAACGCTCGGCTCTGCCGGCAGCGCGAGCGCCTCCGCCAAATTTCCTGCATCGATGCAGAAGGCGCTCACCAATATCTTCCCAGGCGTGTCGTTCTGCGTACCGCTATGCACCGCCTGCCATCTCACGACCGTAGGCGGTCCGGGCAACCTCAACGTCTTCGGCGACAACCTGTATCACCAACCGATGTACCCGAACTTGCTGCCGGGGACTTCGGATAGCGGGCTAGAGAAAGCACTCACGACTTACTTTGCGGCCACGCCTGCCGCTGGCCTGGCGGCAGCGCCGACCATCTTCCCGCCGGGGAACGCCGCGATCCCTGCGGGCACGCGGCCGTCCTACGACAGCGATCGCGACGGCGTCAGCGACTACGACGAGCTGAGGAATCTCGACTCTCCTTCCCTGCCCTTGCCGGGCGGTGTGGCTGAGTTCTGCCCCGCCGACACCCTCATGTACGGCTGCTTCGCGCGCGTCGCGGCCGCGCCGCCGCCCGTCGATCGCGTGGGCTTGCTCTCTGCCGGGCTGGTCGTGCTGGGCCTGACCGCCTTCCGGCGCCTGAAGCGCAAACCGCGCACGGGCTGATACGCTCAGCTGCACCGGGTGGGGGGGGAAGAAGATGCGGAAAAATAAAGCTCGAGGCTCGCTTGCTGCTGCGTTGCTCATCGCGTTGGCAACGCTCGGCTCTGCGCCAGGCGCCAGGGCGTCAACCTCGTTTCCTGCTGCGCTGCAGAAGGCGCTGAGTAAGCAGTTCCCGGATGTAGCATTCTGCGTTCCCTCCTGCGCTGCCTGCCACCTAACGACCCGGGGCGGTCCAGGAGAGATCAATCTCTTTGGAGCGAATCTGCAGAGCCAGCCGATGCCCGGCAACTTGGTCCAGGGCAACTCGGGCGACGTGGACAAGAAGGTGGACGATGCAGTCACCCGCTATTTCGCGTCTACGCCAGCCGCGGGTCTCCCGACAGCGATCGCCCACTTCCCCGCGCCCGATGTCTCGCGGCTGTCGTACGACGCCGACGGCGATGGCATCAGTGACTACGAGGAATTGAGATATCTCGACTCCCCGTCCGTGCGCTTGCCGCGCGGCGAAAAGGAGTTTTGCCCGGACATCACTTATGGCTGCTTTGCGCGGGTTGCGGCCACGCCGCCGCCCGCCGATAGTCTGGGGTTGCTATCCGCCGGACTGGCCGTTTTCGGCCTGGCAGCCATTCGGCGGCTCAGGCGTGCGCCGCGAGCAGGCTGAGCGGCCCGTTTCCTGGCGAATCACCGGATTGTGGAGGTGTCATCGAGTCCGGCGTAGAGTGTGGCCCAAAGATTGTGGCATAGTTACCCGGTTGAAACTGGTGACTCGCCGCAAAAATCTATGATTTCACTCGGATTATTTCGATGACAGTCATGGCTCCCGAAGCGAAACCGAATACCCGTCGAACCGAGGGCGTCCGTGTCAAAGGGCGCGCTGCGCGCGTCGTCACTGACGTGTTGGTCGCGACCGCCGAGGAGCTGAGCCGCGTCGGCTACTCCGCCTTGCGCGTGGAAGATGTCGCCACCCGCTCGGGCGTGAACAAGACCACCATCTATCGGCGTTGGCCAACGAAGCCGGATCTGGTGGGGGCGGCGCTGCGCGCGGTCTGGGAATCGCCCGAAGTGCCGGACACCGGCTCGCTCAGAAACGACTTCGTGAGCTCGTTGAAAAAAACGGCAGCGTTTGCCATGTCGCCCATCGGGCGCGGTTTGACGCGGGTGATTCAAGTCGAACGCGCGCACCCCGAGGTCGAGCCGATTGCACGCTCACTGCGTGAAGATTTTCGCGACTTTCGGCAAGTGCTCGTGCAACGCGGCATCGATCGCCAAGAGCTGCCAGCCGATACGGACGCGCGCTTTCTGACGGACATGATGGTGGCGCCCATCTTCTATCGGCTGTTCACCGAGGGCGAGGCGGTGGCAGCGGAGTACATCGAGCGCGTGGTCGATGTGGTACTGTGCGGCGTGATGGGGTGCGCCAAGCACACCTGACCCGCAGCCCGTGCATGACGCTCTCCCCGCCACCGTTCGCATCACTCGCGCCGCTGCTCGAACGAGCCTTAGCCGACGCTCAGCCCAGGATCCTGGAAATCGAGGGCGGCGCGTCCACGCGCCGCTTTTTCCGGATCACGGGTAAAGACGGGCGCAGCGCCGTCGCGATGTACGTGCCTTTGCCCAGCCAAGAGCTGAGCCGGGCCACCGAAACCGGTCGCCGCTGGCCGTTTCTGGAGGTGCGCGAGCTGCTGTCCGAAAACGGCATTCGCGTGCCCGAGCTGCTCGCCGAGTCCTGTGACACGGGCTGGCTCTTGGTCGAGGACTTGGGCGACACGCTGGCCCAGCACTTGGAGCACTCGCCCCAGGACAAGCCCGTCTTGTATCAACGCGCCGTACGCGATCTGGCACGCGCGCAGCGCGCCTTGGCCTCACTGCCCGAGCACTCCATCGTGCGCCAGCGCGCCTTCGACGTCGATCTGCTGCGCTGGGAGCTCGACCACTTCCGAGAGTGGGCGTTGGATGCGCGCGGCATCCAGCTCGAGCCCGAGCAGCGCACGGTATTTGCGGCAGCCAGCGAATACCTGGCGACGACGATTGCGTCTTGGCCGCGCGGCTTCGTGCACCGTGACTACCAGAGCCGCAACCTGATGGTCATCCCGCAAGAAAAGGGCACCCACGCTCTGGCTTGGATCGACTTCCAGGATGCCATGCTCGGCCCGCGCGTCTACGACCTCGTGGCATTGCTCGGCGACAGCTACCAAACCTTCGATCGCGCGTTCATCGACTCGCGTTTGAGCGAGTTCTGTACTGAGCTCGAGCTCGACGCGGCCGCGCAGGACGAGCTCGGGCGTCAATTCGACATGGTCATGGTGCAGCGCAAGCTGAAGGACGCGGGCCGCTTCGTGTTCATCGAACGCAAAAACGGCAATCAGAGCTTCCTGAAGTTCGTCGAGCCGACGATCGCCAAGGCGCGCGCTTCTCTGGCTCGCTTGTCCGACGACCATCAGCTGCGCGAGTTGGCCGAGCTATTGGCTCGCGTTTGTGGCTGATGACGACACAGTCACGGTGTCAGCTCGCGTTTGCGACCTGACACCGCGCGACCGGCGCTGACCGCTCAGTCCTTCAGATCGAAGTCGACCTCGACCCAGCCCGCCGGGTCGGCGCACACGTGGAACGCGCACAGCTGGTCCTTGTCGATGCCGTGCTGGGTGACATCGAAATCGAACTTCGCGTGGACGTGTTTGCCCTTCAGGTCGTACTTCACCTTCACGCCGTTCTTGGTTTTGCCGTGAAGCGTGAGGGTGCCGTCCACGACCTTCCCCTCTTTCTCCTTGGTGTCGATGGTCCCCTTGTCGAGCGTGAGCCGGATGTCCGAAAACTTGGCTGCCTCGAAGCGCTCTTGCATGTGCGTGTTGCGCTGGCCGTTGCCGGTGTCGATCGAATTGAGGAAGGTCTTGAAGGTAATGGTCTTGTCGTCCTCGTCGATCACGAGCTTGGAGGACTTGCCCTCGATCTTCATGCCGGCGGGGCCCTTGGCGTGAACGACGATCTGCGGCTTCTCCGTCTTGTACTTGGCCGAGGCGACGGCCGCGACCGACAGAACGGCTGAAACGGCGGCAACGAAGTACGCAGAACGCATCTTGAAGAACATCACGGTTTTCCTCGATATGACTCGTGTTGGAGGTGGGACGAATGACAACCTTTACTTATTCAGTGGCGGGCGTCGAGCATTCCCGTGCGGGGGTGGGGCGAGGTAAGCGACAGCAGGCGCAGCTCAAAAATCTAGCCTGGTCGAAGTTTTTCGCGAGTTAACCGCATCGTTGCTTGATACTACGCCGGGACGCCCAAGACCTTCCCGGGCCGGCTGCTGACTCTGCCCGCCGCACGCTCGACACCCGTCAGTCACGAAAGGGCGCCGGCGAATCGGAATATATCGGCAAATATTGGGACTTCAGCTCAGTGTCGCAAAACAAGATCCAGCTTCGTTTCGAGATTTCGAGGGCGCGCAACTCGGGCAACAGCCGTTCCCGAACGCAGTCCGGCTCGACCACGAGCAGGTCGACGTAGCCGTAACGGACCCCGAGGCCGACCCCCACCACTCCCCCACCGTGTTCGGCGAGCAGCCGCTGACATAGTTCTTCGAGTTTCGCACGCTCGGCAAGACGCGCGTCGGGCGAGCTCTCACGCGACTCGTACTTCAGGTACGTGAACAGCGCGCCAGCGGCAGCGAACCTTCCGGAAAAGAATGGCTCCCCGCGCAAGAAACATTTCTTCAGCTCGGGCACGCGGGTGCTGCAGAACACCAAATCATCTTGTTCGGCGTAGTCAGCGGCCGGTTCGGGCGAGAGCTCGAACGCGAACCAATCGTCCGTCTCGCACGGGTGGGAAAACGACGACCCTGCCAAGCCTTGCTCGAGACCAGCGATCGCCGCGCGCACGCTGTCCAGCAGCACTTCGATCGGGAGCGCGGAGCGATCTTCTGCGCTCTCGTTGAGCACGGTGAGCAAGCCGCCGCGAACCGTAGGCGTGGCAAGCACGCTGCCAATCCAGCGCTCGAACAACTCTTCGCCGACCAGCAGCCGCACCAGATCTTCGGCGGCTTCGCTCTCCAGCGTGTTGCCGTTGCCGCCGGGCAAATAGACCACGACGTCCAGCAGGTGCCCGCGCGCAAAGCCGGCACGCGCGCGGGCCCGCGCGAACTCGAGCCCAGTTCGCGCGCGGATTTGGGCGAGCGCGAGCTCGCAAGGGAGCGCCGGAGCGAGGCCGGCCGAGCTCAGGATCGAGAGCGCGCGCTGCATGTCAATGCCCGTGCTTCTTACCATACTCGACGACTTCGGCGCGGACCTCGAGCACTCCAGCGCGCAGCTTGCCGAGTCGTTCGAAGGCCGCGCGTGACAGATCCAAGATCCGCCGCTCACTGCCGAACGGGCCGCGATCGTTGACGCGCACGTACACCGTACGCTTGCCATCACTGCGCGTCACGCGCAGCACCGTGCCGAGCGGAAGGCTGCGGTGAGCGGCCGTGAGCGCGTCCGGGCGATAGCGCTCACCGCTGGCCGTCTTGTGGCCAGCCAGGCGATCGCTGTAATAGCTGGCTTGCCCTTCCAAGGTGCTGATCGCGGGCGCGGCCTCGAAATGCGCGCTCAGCGCCGCGTCCTCGGGCGCGAGCGGAGCGGGCTGTGCGCTCGGCAGACTGGCCGCGCTCGAAGTCGTACCGTGAGCGGCATGCGAGGCACTCGGCGCCGGCGTGGCGGGTGGATTCGAGTCGTGAGCACACGCGCCGAGCGCGACCAGGAACAGAGTCGGTGCGAAGCGCCTCACCACAGCCGAGCGTATCAGACTTCGGGCAGGGCGCGACGCTCCGCAGAACGACGCTCAGTTCCGAAGTGCCGCAAGCTCGTTATGCTTGCGATTTTCCAGCGTCAGCTCGGAAAGTTGGTCCTCCATGGCCACGCGTTCGGTGAGCCGCTTGGCCTGGAGATCCGCGGCGTCGATGGTGGTCTTTTGTAGGCGCTGACTGATCTCCTCCATCTTCTTGGCCAAGTGACGGCTCAGCTCGCCGGCTTGCGTGACGCGCCGAAGTGAGACGAGCTGCGCGTTGATCTCTTCGATGCGCTCTCGGTACACGTTGCTCTGCGACTGGATCGTGAGCAAACGCTCGTCGAGCGCGACCATCGCGCGGTGGCGTTCCACGATGTGCGCAAGCTTCGCGGCCAGCTCCGGCTCCAGCTTTGAAGCAGAGTGCAAGAACAAGCCGAGTTCCTCGATGCCACCCGCGCTACGAATGTCGAGCGACTTCTGCATCGGCGTCGATTCTTCGATCGACAGCTTCACGCTCTCGTTGGGCGGAACGTTCACGGCGAACAAGTAGGCCCCGCCCAGCTTTTCGACGCCCGAGGCGGGCGCTTCCAATTTGAAGCCTTCGCTGATCGGGTGGCGCACGTAGACCGTGGCTGCCTTGCCGTCGCGGTTGACCAAAGACAGCTTGGTAGTTCGGATGCTGCGCGCCTCGCTGTGCACGATTCCACGCTCGATGGTGAGCAGGCGATCGATCTCCTCCCGCGTGCCCAAATCGGTATCGACGATCAACTTGCGATCCAGCGCGAACGGCACGAAAGCACGGCTATCTGGCAAGATCGCGTCGGACAAGCCCTCGCCCAAGAACTGCCCGCCCTCGTACACCGTGACCGGGCCGGCATCGAGCGTGTGGTGCGTGGGATTCTGCAGCAACACCGCGCGGAAGGCGTACTTCTTCGAGCCGCGCGTCGAGATCGGATCGTAGAAGTACACTTCTTTGGCCTGCGTTGCTGCGGTCAGCAAGCTGACCATGGCCGAGTGGCCCTTTTCGATCGTGAGCGGTGACGGCGCCAAGAAGTAAGCGTTGCCAAGTGGCGCGTCGCTGCCCGCTTCGCTCGCGCTCTTGCCCTGCACGGGCTTCGGCCCTTCGGCGTCGGCAGCCACGATGCGCACGCCATCGCCGTTGCCCAGCTGTCCAGTGGCAACGACTTGCACTTGTTCCAGATTCACGCCGTTCTCGAGCAGCTGGTCACGAATGGCGTTGGCGCGCTCCAGCGATTTGGCAGCGCCGTCCTTGTCGCTTGGGCGCGCATAGCCGAACACTTTGACCTTGTTCTGGCTCCCCTTGAGCTGTGCAGCCAAGCGCTGGATCGCCGGCATGGCTGCACGCGACGGCGGCGGCGGTGCCGGAGCCGCATCGTGCTGGATGGCGCTCGCGGGCGTCGAAGCTCCTTCGAGACGCATCAGCAAGCTCCCGGACTGCGCTACGATCCTCGACGACGGGCGATCCGCTTTCTTCAAGTCGTCCACCGCGTCTGCCCCGAAATTGCCCAAAACCCGCACTTCTTTGCTGGCCACCGCGTACGACGAACCCCCGGGCGGCGGCGCCAGGCCAAGCTCGCTCGTGTCGCTCAGGGTCTCGCGTTCGACATAGCGAACGCTCTGCAAGTCGTACTTGAAGGACAGCGCCGAGGTCGAACCGACACCCACCGCCACCCGCTTCCAGTCTTCTCCGGAGACGTTGTCGACCACGGCCCAACTTTGCAACTCGGCGGGACCACCCGGCTTCAGCTGCAAGCGATAGGTCGGCTTCCACGCCGGGCTTTCGGTCACGTACGAAATGCGCAAATCGTAGTCGCCGACCTTGGGCAGGTTGACCATCACCGTGGTCATGCCCTCGGCGTGCTCCAGAGTCGGGAATGAAATCGGCACCGCACTGCCGGTGCGCGCGTCGATCACGCTGAGCGACTTCAAAAAATCGTCCAGGCGCTCCGCGGGCACTTCGAGCGCAAAGCGATCGCCGTGCACGATCGCGCGCCGTTCGAAGTACGCCACGCCATTCCGATACACGACGACCCGACCCAGCGCTGCGTCCGTCTGGATCGGCCGCGGCACGGCCGCCGCGCAACCCGCCGACAGCGCCCCCGCACAGACCGCCAGTAACGAAGCTTTGAGGATGAAAGACATGTTCACACCTTGCTCAAATCGGGAACCGAGGACGGACGACCTGCGCCGTCGAGAGCACAACGCACGAGCTCTGAGCTGCTTACGCTCGGGGTCCGAAAACGATCCCCAGACCCACGACCGAAGGGCCAAGTACGCGATCTCACGCGAAAACTCGGGCTGGTCGGGCGCCCAAAACGGCACCCAGTAGTGCTAGCTTGCCCGCCTTGCCATGGCCGACACCCCCGAAGACAACCCCGAGCGAGTCAGCCTCGGAGTGAGAGGGCTCTGCCTCGGAGCGCGTGAAGTCCCGCTGATCGCCGGCAGCGTGCACTACTGGCGACTCGACCCACGCGAGTGGCTAGCGGCACTCACCGCACTGCAAAGCCTAGGCATCCACATCGTCGATGTGTATCTGCCCTGGGGCGTCCACGAGCAGACGGACGGAAGCCTCGACTTCGGCGCGCGCGATCCGCGACTGGACGCCGTGCGCTTCTTGAATCTCGCGCACAGCCTGGGTCTGCTGGCGATCGTGCGACCCGGGCCACACATCAACGCCGAGCTCACGTTCTTCGGCATCCCCGAGCGCGTGATCTGGAACCGCGACTGCCAAGCGCGTTCGCCGCGTGGCATGCCCGTGGTGTTGCCGGTGCCCCCGCTGGCCTTCCCCGTCCCGAGCTATGCCAGTGTCGCCTTTTTGGACGAAGCGGATCGTTGGCTGGAAGCCGTGGCTGAGCGGCTTGCGCCATTGGTTTGGCCTGCGGGGCCGATCGTGCTTTGCCAGGTCGACAACGAAGGCGCGCTCTACTTTCGCGACGGCGTATACGACCAAGATCATCATCCGGACGCGGTCGCCACCTATCGCGCCTTCCTGCTGCACAAGTACGGCAGCATCGAGCGTATCCGCGAAGTGCTCCACGACCCAGCAGCGGATCTGGCGCAATTACAGCCGCCAGCACGCTTTTCGGCGACTTCACCACTCGACCTCGCGCGGCACCTCGACGCCGCAGAGGCGCAAGAAGAGATCATCGCGCGCGCCTTCCTGCGCATGAAGGAAACGCTGCAAGGCGCGGGCCTGCGCGGCATCCCAACCATGCACAACCTGCCGTTCGGAGAGGGCTCGACTCCACTCGATCCGGAGCGCGTGAACCGCGTCGTCGACTTGCTCGGGCTCGACTACTACCACGTGGCCTCCGAAACCACGCGCGCGGAAATCGCACGCCGCACCAGCGACTTGGCCGTGCGCGCTCGGGCACGGGGTTACGCTCCCTTTGCCTGCGAATTGGGCGCCGGCTTTCCGCCGTTCTTCCCGCCCATCGGCGAGGGAGACAGCGCCTTCACCGCGTTGACCGCGCTGGCCTACGGACTGCGCGGCTTCAACTTGTACATGGCGGTGGAGCGAGACCGCTGGATCGGGGCGCCCATCGATCGTCACGGTCGGCGTCGGCCGTTCGCCGATTTCTGGGAGCAGCTGGTGGGCGCGCTCGAGCGCCTGGATTTTTTTGGCTTACACGTGCGGGCCGCCGTGCACATCGTCGTGCCGCGCAACCTGCGCCGCTTGGCGCGCGTGCTGCACGCCTTCGGTCCGCTGACGCTGGCCGCGTTTCACGTCTCCGGCGGCGGCGCCGAAGAAGCCTGCTTCGAGGACGATTTCGGCATGGGCAGTCCGGTCGTGATTGAAGCTTGGCAGTTCGTCGAACGCCTGGAAGCCGCGCTCAGCGCCGAACGCATCCCATACGCGGTGGTCGCGGGCGACCTGACCGAACAGGCCTTGCAGCAGGGCCAGTGGACCGTCGTTGCCTGTGCTGGCGGACTCGAGCAGGAAATCCGCGACAGCCTCGGCCGCGCGCAGGAAGCCGGACGGGCGATCAGCATCGGCCCCCACCCGGCCCTGCGAGACGCCATCTTTCGGCCACTGGACGAGCCTTTCCGAATTCCGGAAGGGGGCGCCGTCCCGGGCCAGCTCGGCCTCGATGACGGGGCCGTGCGCGACGCGGTGCGCGCGGCAAAAGCAGCCCTCGACCTACCCAGCATCGCCTGCTCGCCGGAAGGGCTCTCGGTCACGTTACACTACGACGAAACCGGCCAGGCGAAAGTGGCGTTCGTGATCAACCCGTCGGCTCGCGCGCTGCGCGCGGAGCTGTCACTGCCCGGCATCGGGCACGTGGTCGACGCGCTCGACGGCAGCGAGTTTCGTGCTAAACAAGGCACGTTCGAGCTACCGTTGCCGCCGCGCACGGTCCGCCTTTTCGAGCTTTTTCCTTTGCTTTTCTCCGCGTAAATGTTGATCGAGATCAATCCGGATCACCCGGAACCCCGCAAGATCCGCCGCGCGGTCGACGCACTCGAAGCCGGCGAAGTAATTGCCTACCCGACCGACACGGTCTACGGGCTGGGCTGCGACTTGTTCAACAAGAAGGCCGTCGATCGGCTGTATCAAATCAAAGGCCTCGACCGCTCACAGATGCTCGCCTTCGTCTGCCAAGACTTGGCGGACGTCTCGAAGTACGCGGTGATGCACAACGACGTGTATCGGACGCTGAAGAAATTCCTGCCTGGCCCGTACTGCTTCATCCTGGAGGCGACCCGGGAGGTGCCGCGCGTCGTGCAATCGAACCGCAAGACGGTGGGCGTACGCATTCCCAAGCACCCGGTCGCGTTGGCCATCTGTAAGGAGCTGGGGCGACCGATCATTTCCAGCACCGCTTCCCGCCATGGCGAACCGGGCAACCCCGATCCCGGCGAAATCGACGACATTTTTCCGGGCTTGGCGCTGGTGCTGGACGCCGGTCCTGGCGGTACGGAGCCAACCTCGGTGATCGACCTGACCATGAACCCGCCCAAGGTCGTGCGCCGCGGCGCGGGGGATACGGCTCCGTTCGAGCGCTAGTTGATTCCACCGACCCGTAGAGCTATCTAAGGCCCACAATGACCTTCGTAGTCACGGACAACTGCAAGGGCTGCCGCTTTACCGATTGCGTGGCGGTGTGCCCAGTCGATTGCTTTCACGCAGACGCCGAAATGCTCTACATCGACCCGGCCGAGTGCATCGACTGCGGCGCGTGCGTTCCGGAATGCCCGGTCGAGGCGATTTTCGACGAGACGCAGGTTCCGGACAACCAGAAGCATTGGACCGCAATCAACGCCGAGCGCAGCCTCGCCCTGCCCGTGATCAACGTGCAAGGCGATCCGCTCCCCGGCGCCCAAGAGCGCAAAGAGAAGCTCGGCTTCTGAATCCGCCGCCCCGCGCAAGCAGCGCAGGTCGATAGCGTTTGGGTTGGCTCTCGTGCGCCCTGGCTCGAGAGCCCATCGAATGGAACGGCGGCCACGGAGGGAGACCCCTCGCGAATGAAAATCGAGTTCGAATTCGAACTCGATTTTTCGGCGTGAACATAGACGCGCCGCCGCAGTAACGCACCGCCGCAGTAACGCACCGCCCTAGTAACGCAGGAGAATGTCGCGTTCGCTAGGTGGGCGTCCTCCACCAGGCGAAGTCATTCGACACTGACGAACCCTGCTGACTGCAATCCGACGGGAACCTGAACGCACTTCGAGCTGCGATGCGGGGTTGGGAGCGCCCCATTCAGACCGCTCACGGAGCGGCGAACTGGAAGCTTGCGCGCGACTGCACTTGTACCATCGGGCGTTGCTTGGAGTCGGCAGGGCCCAAGGCCGCGCCGACCATCGATTGCAGCTCGCCTTCTTTCGGCAGCGCTTCGCCGACGGCCACGGCGATCTTGCCCTCACCGGCCGAGCGGAATTCGCCCATGACTTTCGGTGCATCGGGCGGCAAGCCTTCGATGTCGAACGCCGGTGATGCCGCGTAGCGCTTGGTGCTCACGCTCAGGTGGGCCAGAGTGCCCTCGATTTTTTCGACTTTGACCAAGCGATAGGTCACGACGTCGAGTCCCATGAAGACGTCTCGGCTGGTGACCATCCAGTAGCCGCCCACGCCGACGGGCTTGTTCGGGAACGGCAAGGCCACGGCAACCAGCAAATCACTCAGGGCTTGGATGGGATCGCGGAAGCCCGGATCGACGCCTTTGGGGATCTCGGCGCGCAGATTGGAGGCGGTGCCGTCGGCACCCACTTGGTACTCCACGCGCGAGCCTTTCAGCTTGCTGACCGCACTGGCGAGGTCGGCGGGCACGCCGGGTGCGTTGATCCTGGCGTTCGTGACCTTGACCACGATTTGCGTGAGCGGAGGGGTCGCGGCGCTGGGTTTGGCGTCGGCCTCTGCTTTGGGCTTGAGGGCCTCTAGCGCGATTGCGAATTGAATCGGGATAGCGCCCTGTTGCGGATCACTCTGGGTCGCGAGGTCGATCGTGCCCGTGCGCTTGCTACCGGCTTTGGTTGGGGAACCGAGCTGCACGCGCGGCTCGCTTCCGTCACTGCCCACCGTGAGTAGCGCCGGGGCGCCCTTGGCCGCCGCCTTGTCTGCCTCGCCCGGTCCGAAAATGCCGGTGGGGGGCGGGCCGCCCGCCGTGCTCGCTCCCGAGTTGGCTCGCGCAGCAGCCACCGAGCCCATGGCCTTCGCCAGGTCGGGCTCGTCCGCCGCGACCTTGCTGGCTTTGCTCGAGCCCGCATCGCTGGCTGAGCTCTCCTCGGAGTCGCGCTGCTTCTCTTTCTTGTCACAGCCTTCGGCAAGCAGGCTCGCTAGGGCTACCGCGGAAAGAGCTAGGGCGGTCCTCATCGTCGGTGTCTTCATGGTGGAGCCGGGATTTACTTCGGGTGGAGTGAGCTTGGAAGTCAGAGCTTAAAACGGCGGCGGCGCAACAGCGGGCGTGCCCGATTCCCCCGGTCGGGGATCGCGAAGCGCATCGTTCCCGGGGGCCGGGGCGGCGTCGGGAATACCTGCATCCAGTGGCATTTTTGCGGCCTCGATTTCGTCGTTCGGGCCTCCGTCCGGCGCACCGGCTTCGACGCCCGCGTCGGGCTTGGACAGCTCGGTCGGTACGGTGCCGTCCAGGAATTCTTCTTCGATTGCGTCGCTCTGCCCCGGATAAGGAAGCAGCCCGGTCGCGGAGTCGACGCTGGCCGTCACGATACTGCCCGGCTTCGGAAACTCGGTGGGCGGTTTCCCGTCACTGGCCACCTTCATGAAGCTCACCCAAGCGGGCAGCGCGGTCAGCGCACCTGCCTCGCCCCAGCCGAGCGGCAGCGGCTCGTCGTAGCCGACCCAGACCGCGGCCGCGATATCCGTGGAGTAGCCCACGAACCAGGCGTCTTTGGCTTCATTCGTAGTGCCGGTCTTGCCGGCCAGTGGCCGCCCCAAAGCGCGCGCGCGTTGGGCGGTGCCGCGCTCGACCACGCCGCGCAGCAGGCTGGTGGTGAGGTACGCCTCTTCGGGACTGAGCACGCGACGTACCGGAGGCGGCACGGGCAATTTCAAGACTTTGCCGCCCGGCGCGACGATGCGTGTGACCAGCTTGGGCAACTCGAAGTCACCGCCGTTGGCGAAGGTGACGAACGCGTTACACAGTTCGATCGGAATCACCTCGTACGCGCCGAGCGCAAGTGAGGGCGTCGGTTTCAAGTTGCTCGTGATGCCGAGCGCGTGCGCCCACTCCACGACGTTGGCGGCGCCCACCTCTTCGATCAATTTCTCGGCGGCGGCGTTGTCGCTCTCGGCGATCGCCGTGCGCACGCTCTCGCGGTAGGCGACCTGTTCTTTGCCGCTTTTCTTGGTCAAGGAAAGGACGCTCGAGGGCGTGAAGCGCCGCGAATGCAGGGCATAACTGTACAGCAGCGGCTTGAAGGACGAACCTGGCTGACGGCGTGAGTGCGTGGCGCGATCGAGCCCGCCACTGATCGCCTCGTAGCTGCCCACCAGCGCGCGCACCTCACGGCCGCGCACGTCGAGCGCAACCAACGCCGACTCCGGACCGAGCTCGAGCCGGAGCGCCACGGGCGGCGCGCCCTCCGGAGAGCCGAGTAGCCCCACGCGTAGCGCCGCCCCAGGCTTGGCAAATTCACTCGGCGGCAAATGCTTCGGGTTGTAGCGCTCTTCGCTGGCGAGCACGACGCGGCCGAGCACATCTCCGACCTGTACGTCGATCGTGCCCGTGGCGTCGTTGATGGCCACGACCTTGCCCACGTAAATCTTGTTTTGGCGCGGCACGCCGGAGAATAGCGGCCCCCACAACCTGCGCGAAGTCTGCGTGAAGGGCGGCAGCAATTTCTGGCGCGTCGCGTAGTTGTCCAAATTTTCGCGAACCGCGCGCCGCGCCGCAGCCTGCAACGCAGGATCGATGGTCGTCTCGATCACATAGCCGCCGTGAATGGCTTCTTCACCGGCCACGTCGTCGAGTAGCTTCTTGACGTACGACACCACCTCTGGCGCGAGCTCCGACTCGCCGTCGGAGGCGGGCGCCAGCCGCACCTTCGCGAGCTGTGCCAAGTCGTGCAAATCTTGGGTGATGAAGCTCTTTTCGAGCATCTGATCGAGCACGTAGCGACGCCGCTGGAGCGACTTGGCTTCGTCGCGGCGCGGCGAATATTTTTCGGGCGAAGCGACCAAACCCGCCAAAAGCGCCGCCTCGGGCACGTCCAAATCTTTGGCCTTCTTGCCGAAATAGTAGCGCGACGCTTCTTCGATCCCGTAGCGGCCATGGCCGAGGTAGATGGTGTTGAGGTAGAGCGAGAAGATCTCGTCCTTGCTCAGCTCCTTCTCCAGCCGGCGCGCGAGGATGGTCTCCTTGATTTTGCGCTGATAGCTGCGCTCCGAGTCGAGCAGAACGTTCTTCACGACCTGCTGGGTGATGGTGCTGCCACCCTGACGCTTGTGGCCGGCGCGCAGGTTGGCCACGAGCGCGCGCAGCATGCCGATGTAGTTGAGCCCTTGGTGCTCGTAGAATTGCGCGTCTTCCGCCGCCAGAAACGCGAGCTTCGCGTGGCTGGGCACGTCCGTGAACGGAATCACGGTGCGCCGCTCCACGAACAAGCTCGCGAGCACCGTGCCGTCGCGCGAAAGCACGCGCGTGACCTGCGCAGGCTGATAGTGCGTGCGCAGATCGTGCACGTCCGGCAGACCGCCCTCGAAATGGCGAATCACGAGCAGCACGGCGAGGACGGTCGCGCAGGCCAAGCCGAGAACTACGTACGCGGTCAGCTTCGCGTAGCGAAGCACCGCTTCACGGGGGGGAAGACGCATCAACGGCCCAAAAGGCGCATCACCACTACGGCTAAAAGAACGCCAGCCACCAAGCACAACGCTGCGACCCCGATCAAAAGTCCCGGGCCACTCGATTTTTCCGCCGCCCGAGCAGGCGGGTTGGCGCGCTCTTCCATGGCAGGCAGCTGGGGTCGCGGAGGCGCGCCCTCCGGGCGGAGCGACGACGGCAGAGCCTGGGCCGCCGCGCCGCCGAACGGACGTAGCGCCTCGGCGAACTCTGCCGCGGTTTGGTAGCGCTGCTCGGGTTTCTTGGACAGTGCGCGCGACAGCACCTCGTCCAACTCTTTCGGGAAGCGACGCTCGGGCACCCGCTCGCTGAGCGGGATGATCGCCTCGGTCACGTGCTTCTGGATATATTCCATCGGCGATTTTGCGGAAAATGGCAGCTTGCCCGTGAGCACCTCGTACAAGATCACCGCCAGCGAGTAGATGTCGCTGCGCGCGTCGAGGGTTTTGCCCTGCGCTTGCTCCGGCGACATGAACTCAGGCGTGCCAAACACCATGCCCTCCTGGGTCAGGATGATCGAGCCGGGCTGCATTTGACGCTCGGTGACCTTGGCCAGGCCGAAATCCAGCACTTTCGGGTAGTCCGCGATGCCGCCCTGCTTGGACAGGAAGATGTTCTCCGGCTTCAGATCGCGGTGCACGATGCCGAGCTCGTGCGCTTCCTGAAGTGCTCCGCAAACTTGAATCAAGATCGGAATCGCGCGCTCTACTGGGATGGGGCCGTCCTTGCGCACCGCCTGGTTCAGATTTTTCCCTTCCAGCATCTCCATCACGATGTACAGGGAGCCATCTTCTTCGAGCTCCCCGTACACGAAAACCTTGACGGTATTCGGGTGCGTGAGCTGACTCATCGCGCGCGCTTCGCGCCGGAAGCGCGAGGTCAAATCCTTGCGATTGGCCAGCTTCGGATGCAGGATTTTGATGGCCACCATGCGCTTCATGGCAGGCTGCGAGGCCTTGTACACGGAGCCCATCCCGCCCGTGCCAATCTTCTCCAAGATCAAGTATTCGCCGCCCAGGATTTCACGGCCGATAAAGGGGTCCTTGGGGCGCATTCGACCTGACAGATACCAAAAGTTACTGCCCGCTACGACCGCTATGAGCGCGGCCATGGCTCGAAGTCGAGATTCGATCGGCAAAGCTGACTTTCCACGATGGAAACTTGCATCGCGGGGCCCGCCGGCCGCATGAAAGAAGGGACATGACGGAACGCGCCGAGTTCTTGGAAAGTGCGCTCTTGCGCAGCGCCGGCTTCCGCCACGCTTTCTTCACGCGCAAAGGCGGCGTCTCGGCCGGCGCTCATTCGAGCCTGAGCTTCTCGGTCGCGGCCGGTGACAGCGAGGCGAACGTCAAGCAGAACTTGACGCGCGCGGCCGCCGAGCTGGGGGTGGCGAGCACCCGCATCCATTTCTTGTCTCAAGTACACGGCCGCGTCACCCACACCCTGAGCGGCGCCGAAGCTCAGAGCGCGCTCATCCAACGTGAGGGGGACGCGCTCGTCAGTCGCGCGCCGGGTTTGGCGTGTGCCGTGCGCAGCGCCGACTGCGTGCCCGTCTTGCTCGCGGATCGCCGAAGCGGCACAGTCGCGGCAGCGCACGCCGGTTGGCGGGGCGCGGTGAGCGGCATCGTCAGTAGTGCGGTCGACGCGATCCGGGCAATCGCCCCCAATCCCGACCTGATCGCCGCCATCGGTCCGCACATCTCGCTCGGCGCATTCGAGGTCTCCGAAGACGTGGCGGAAACGCTCCTGAGCGCCTCGCGTGATCCTCTTATCGTCGATCGCTCGCGGCCCAAGCCGCACGTCGACTTGCGACGCATGCTGCGCGCCGAACTGCACGCCCAAGGGCTCGCCCATTCCGCCATCGACGACGTTTGGGGCTGCACTGTTTCCGAACCCGAGCGTTTCTTCTCCTTTCGGCGAGACGGCAAGGTTAGCGGACGCCATCTGTCCGCAATTGTGCCAGAACTGTAACGCGCGGCCGAGCTTGCGAAAGCGCGCCGAGCTTGCGATAGACGGAAATTCGATCGATCCTTAACCAGCAATCGGGGGAAGAGCGGCTGAACCCGGCCTACCCGCGGAGTCTCTCCGAAAATGCCCATCACCGTTTCCTGTCCAGCTTGCAGTTCGCGCTTTTCGCTGAGTGACGATCTGTACCGGCGCCGCGTTGCGGGCAGCCTGGTGAAGGTCAAGTGCCGCCATTGCAGCGCAGAGATCGCGGTCGACGCGACGGAGTCCGTGACGATGCCCAGCCAAGAAACGCAACGTAAGCATCCCCATCCGCCGCGTCGGAATACCGGCACTCAACTCGGCTTGGGGACGCCGCCTCCGCCAACCGAGCTAGCGACGAGCTCGCCGTTACCGTTGGACCCCACGCGTTCGCCGCTGCCGCTGAATGCCACGGTCACGCCGCTGCCGACCGATGCAGCGCCCCCGATGGTCCCGCCCGCGGACGCAGAATCGATTTGGGGCGACGAGCCCACGCTGGCGATCAACGTGGCCAACTCGAACCCGCCACCGCGACCGCCGATCGCACGACGGGTTAGCGGGTTCACCGAGTCGGAGCGACTGGAACTGATCGAAGCCGAGGAGGTACCGGCGAGCATCGAAGCCGAGGAGATGCCGGCAAGCTCTTCGGGCACCCCCACGCTCGACGTGCTCACTCTGGAGGCGGGTGGCGCCCACGTGCCGCACGGCAAACCGGCGCCCGATGAGTTCTTGGTCAGCCTGAGCGCGGCCAACGACGGACTCCTCCGTACGGGTAGCGATGGCAACTTCGGCGGGCCGACCATCGACGTGACCGGCTTCGCTGCCGAGCTCAACTCTCCCAATGCAGACCGAACGTTGGAAAGTGACGACGATGAGCGCGAGTATCATCCCGCGCGCTCCCGCACCGCGCCCGCGTTCGAAGCGGGAGAACACCGGCGTGAACGCAAATTCGTAATTCCACCCAACGCGGAGGAAGGCGAAGCCGTGCTCCCGAAATTGCCCCGCTCGAGCGCGCCCGTATGGCTCGGCTTGCTGGTCGCCGCCGCGGCCGTTGCTGCGTTCGTTGGATCGCGTGGGCTTCGATGGATGCAACCCATCTCGACGGACTCAGCGCTGGCCCCGCCTGCACAGCCGGTCGTGCACAATCAAGCCGCGCTGCCAGCGGAGGCGCCCACGCCGGAAGTCAGCGAAATCACGAGCGCCACCCCCACCTCGAGCGCCGTCGCGCCCGTCGCCGCGAGCGCCGGTGCCGTCACGCCACAGAGCACGGCGCCCAGCACTGCGGTCGCGGTGAAGAGCAGCGTGAACACGGCGAGCAAACAAACCGAGAAGCCAAGCACCGTCGCGGAGCCGGCCGCCGAAAAGGCCGACTTGAGCGCCAGTCCGGTCGAAGCGCACAACTCGCCCTCGCCCGCTCCACCGGAGACGGAGTTCGATCGCGACGCGGCGCGCAACGCGCTCGCGACCGCCGCCACCCAAGCCTCGGCCTGCCGCAAGGTGGGCGACCCGTCCGGCACCGCCAGCCTGACCATCACCTTCGCGCCTTCGGGTCGCGTGACCAGCGCGCAAGTTCAGGGCCCACCGTTTTCGGGCACGGCGACCGGCGGGTGCATCGCCACCACGATGCGCCGCGCCAGCGTGCCCGCTTTCTCCGGCGACTACGTGACGGTCAGCAAAACCATCGTCGTTCAATAGCGTCCGCGTCACCGTTCAGTCGACGCGGCTTGCCTGGAAGGCTCCGCTATACTGGACGCGATGGCCACTCACCTCCTCGTCGGGAACCCGACCGCGCAGAGCGGCAAGAATCAAGAGCGTATCGATCGCGCGCTCGCGCTGATGAAGGACGCGGGACTCGCCACCGAGCTCCTGCCCACACTGCCCGGCGGCAAAACCATCGCGGCCGTCCGCGACGCGCTCGACGCAGGCCCCTTCCGCACCGTCATCGCCATGGGGGGCGACGGCACGTTCCGTGAGGTCGCGGCGGGTCTTTATGAGAGCAAGCGACGCGATGAAGTCGCCCTCGGCATGTTGCCCACCGGCACCGCCAACGACCAAGGCAAGAGCTTCGGTCTGCAAGCAGACGAGGGCGCGCTCATGCGCAACGTCGACGTAATTTGCGCGGCGCACGAGACCCGGCTCGACGTGGGGATCTACCGTGCCGGGGGTGAAAACGGCCCGGCCGACTACTTCTTCGACTCGTGCGGCTGGGGCCTCTCAGCCCGCATACTCGCACAGAGAAATAAGGATCGCGCGCTGGTCGAGACGCTCGGCCCGCTGAAAGAGCTGTATCGTGACCAGGCCGTGTACGCCGGCGCGTTCCTGAAAACATTCCTCGAATCGTTCGTGATCGAAGACAAATTCCGCGTGCTCGCGACGCTCGACGGCCAGCGCGTCGAGCTCGCTGGCCTGAGTGATCTGATCGTGAAAAACACGCGCATTTACGCGGGCGCTTGGGTGTTCGACGAGACCTCCCGTCACGACGACGGCATCTTCGAGCTGGTGCCGTTCATCGGCAAAAACGACTGGCTCTCCAAGGCCATCCGGGATTTGGAATTCGTGCCACTCAACGAGAACATGCTCGAAGATTTGGGGCTCGAGCACTCCAAGACGCTGCGCGCGAGCGTCATGGATCTGGAAATCTTCGAGCCCGCAGGCGGCGTTGCTCTCGCCACCCAGCTCGACGGTGAAGAGTGGCCCGCGAACCATCGAGTCCGCATCGAAGTCGTCCCGCGCGGAATTCGGCTGATCACCCCGGCGGCCTGAACCTGGCCGCCACGGTCAGCCATCGAGACATCGCATATCGATTCGCCAACGTACCGCCGACTAGCGAGGCAGCTCGCTCCAGCCACCAGGGGACCATTTGAGCAACGTCGGAGAAACGGGTCGTTCGGCGGTTCGAAAAAGCTGCTCCGCTGCCTGCGCGAGCTTCGTGAGGACCGCACGGTCAGGGTTGCACGCAAAAAGCAGCACATCAGCGCCGGGAGCAGCCGCGATGATCGGTCCGTTCGCTTTCGACGCGAGGTCTGCCCAAGGGCTAGTCAGCAGTAGCCGACTGGAGCTCGGCAACCTTGCTTCACACACCTATCTGTGTAGAATTCTACACATGGCGACGAACCTGGCGATTGACGATGAGTTGATTGAAGAGGCGCGTCGTGTGGGCGGGCAGAAGACCAAGAAGGCCACCGTGACAGAGGCGCTCAACGAGTACATTCAACGGCGCAAACAGCAACGTGTCGTGGCGTTGTTCGGGAAGATCGATCTGGATCCCAAGTACGACTACAAGGCTCAGCGGCGTCGCCGATGAACGTGCTGGTGGATACGTCGGTATGGTCGCTAGCCTTGCGCCGCCGTGCTCCGCGCGAGACCGGTATGGAACGCGAGCTTACGGATCTGATCGGCGAAGGACGAGTGCTCATGCTGGGCGCGATTCGCCAGGAGCTGCTGTCCGGCGTTCGAACGATCGAGCAGTTCAAGAAATTGCGCGACAGTTTGCGCTCTTTTCCGGATGAAGCGCTTATGCAAGAGGACTACGAGGATGCCGCAAACTGCTTCAACCGTTGCCGCCTGAAGGGAATCCAGGGCTCAAACACGGACTTCCTACTGTGCGCGGTTGCCTTACGGCGGAACGTCCCGATCTTCACAACGGACGATGACTTCCGAGGTTTTGCAAAGCATCTGCGCCTCGAGCTACATCAACCGCGTTGACGGACCGGCAGACCGTCGGCTTGCACCATGCGCAAGCGCGGCCAGCGAACGAGCCAGCCTTTCTCTCGGAGACGCGAGGTGTACGCGCGCGGGTCGGACGCGACGGGGCTTGGACGCAGGGTTAGCGCGAAGAGATCCACTAGCCCGTGCGGGGCAACGAGCTCCAGCGCACCGCGATCGGTGAGGCGCACTCCCACCGCGGTGGCGGTTTCGGGCCAGCTCGCCATCGACGCGGCAACGGAGACGTACGCGGGAATATCGCGGCCTGTAGCCCTACTCTGCCAGTGGTGGACCGTCGCCTGATTCGTAAGTTCCCAGGTGTATCCTGGCAAGGCCGCTCGGAGGATGTGCTCGGCATCGTTTCGGACATCGGCTGGGTCAAAGTAGATACAGCGCCAAAGCGGCCGAGAGAGCGCTAGCAGGCTCACGAACGGACAGCGATAGGCAGACGAGGCTGGAAGTTGTGGGTGCGCGCATCGCGGCCAAGGTCCCACTGCAACTCGAGAAGAAATTCAGGGCCATCCTCCAACGAGAAGAAGTCGTGCTCCGCAAAGGCCAGCTCTCGGGATCACTCGCAGTATCGGTAGGGCGAAAGCAGAGTCCGAACGGACAGGCGCCAGTCTCACGCCAGCGGATTCGCTCTGCTAACCCGAGCGGTCGAACCAAGTCGGAATCCAGTTCCGCTGGCTCGCGCATGCGAAGCAGCTCGAAGAATGCGTTCTCGAAGACGGCGCACGCGTTGGCCGTGCCCTGACCCTGGTGAGCACGACGTACCGTGAACGCGAAGCCAAAGGCGGCAAGCTCGGTCTCTGCTGCATCGGCGTCCGCCGACGCGAAAAAGACGTGGTCGAGCTCCCATGACATCGCGACGGTCCGGAGTGCCCATTCGTCAACGGTCGGCTCGTTGCCAACGACATTCGGAAGTCCCATGTCCGAGCTCCGCACTTCTTGACTTCTTGGCCGCGGCGAATCAAATCAGCCCTCGCCACTGCGAAGGGACTCGCGCGCCAAGATCGCCTGTGCTTGATCGAGCAACGAGAGCGAGCGCGCGTCGGCGTCAGCGCCACCCGTAGGGTACAGACTGATTCCCAGGTAGTGCTGGAGATGCAAGGTGAGCCTGCCCGAGTCGGTGCTGAGATCCCAATAACGTTCGTCGGGGCTATCGACGCGCTCGCTCCAAGTTCCGCCTAGCTCGACTGCCAGAACGCTGGCAATCCGATCGAACAGTGCCCAGTCTGACTGCGGCGCAATCTCGAGCTGAGGATAGCTACTGCCATCCGGCGTCGTGAAAGTACTTCGGGAAATCGCCATCAAACGCGTCCGCCCCACGAATCGACCGATGCGCCGGGGTCCTGAAAACGCTGTGACATGTCCCGTGTGCCCAACGTAGCAGGATCGAGCGCAGCGAACC
>Ga0247773_1000116_pt1 | contig 37214 bp, 30 predicted proteins | sample UWRJL092311B6_FD_179934 | JGI IMG/M metagenome (GOLD analysis project Ga0247773, IMG submission 179934) | Plant litter microbial communities from Arlington Agricultural Research Station in Wisconsin, United States - UWRJ-L092-311B-6 | ecosystem: Environmental > Terrestrial > Plant litter >... | reverse complement strand
GTATCCGCATGGTGCGGGCCGGCGTGGTGGCGGCGGCGGGGGGATGCGCGCGGAACACCAACGGGGGAGGGCGGGTGAGCGGAAACCTGCGGTACCTGGCGCTGGGAGACAGCTACACCATCGGCGAGGGGGTAAGCGAGACGGAGCGGTGGCCGGTGCAGCTCGCCGACCTGCTGCGCGCCCGCGGCGTCGACGTCGCAACCCCCGAGATCGTCGCCGTCACGGGGTGGACCACGGACGAGCTCTCCGCCGGGATCGACGCGGCGGACCCGCGTGGGCCGTACGCGCTGGTGTCGCTCCTGATCGGCGTGAACAACCAGTACCGCGGGCTTTCGGCGGATGCGTATCGCGTGGAGTTCCGGGCGCTGCTGCGGCGCGCGGTCGCGTTCGCGGGGGGGCAGGCGAGCCGCGTGGTCGTCGTGTCGATCCCGGATTGGGGCGTCACCGCCTTCGCCGAGGGGCGCGACGACGCGCGGGTGGCCCGCGAGATCGACGCGTTCAACGCCATCGCCCGCGACGAGGCGAGCCAGGCGGGGGCGCGCTGGGTGGACGTGACGCCCACCTCGCGCCGGATGCCCCAGGCGGTGGTGGGCGACGGCCTGCACCCCAACGGCGAGCAGTACCGCGAGTGGGCCGCGCTCGCTCTCCCCGAAGCGATCTCCGCCCTGGGGGGATGATCCGACGCGCATCTGTCGGGGTGCACGACGATGGACCGCGCCGATCGACGGCTGACGCAAGAAACCAGCGGGCGGCACCGAATCGGGTGCCGCCCGCCCGCCATCATCCCCCGCGATGCGCGGCCGTGGTGTCGGTGGCCGGCGCGCCGCGTGGGCGCAGGCCGATCAACATGCCGCGCGCCAGCGTCGCCGGCACCGTATCACCCGGGTGAAGGCGGATGAAGACGCTCGAATCCGCATCCATCGAGTACACGGTCGGCGTCACCGTGCCGTAGGCATCCACGTGGCGGGTCTCGCGGCGGGCGCGCGCACGGACCCCGGAGCCCGTGGGCAACGCGGGCCATTGCGGCGGCGTGGTGCCCTGGCTGTCCCGCGTCAGCGTGGTGTCGGCCACCCAGCGCCACACGCGGTACTCGTACACGGTGCCGTACACCGGCTCGTCGCGATAGGCGGGATCGTTGCCCGGCTCGGTGACCGTCCGCGTCTCGTAGACGGGGCGGGTGCAGGTGCGATCCTCGAAGTAGCCGTTCCCCAGGTCTCGCTTTCCGCAGGCATACGTCTCGGTGCCGGTCCGTACCCGCTCGGTCCTGTCGATCGTCGAGCGGCCGGTATTCGCCACGCGGCGGTGGCCGACGACGGCCCTGCGCTCCCCCACGAGCTCGGCGCCCGGTGGAACCCGCTCCCCGCGCTCCACGACGGGCGTCCAGCGCTCCACCTCCACCTCGCGGGTCCACCGCAGGCCGGTGATCACCACCGGCGTCACCTGCGTGTCGTCGCCCGGGCCGGTGAACTGGTACGCATCCTCCTGCCGCCGCTGGCAGGTCGCGATCCAGATCACCATCAGCAGCGCCACCACCGCCATCCCGCCGATCGCCGCCGGCCCCCGCGCGCGGACGACGGAGGGCGTCGCCGGCTCCGGCTCCGGATCGCGCCGCCGCGGCACCGAGGCCGGCGCCGAAGCCCGCGTGGAGGCGGACACCGGCCGCGGCGCCCGCATCGCCGTCCGGTCCGCCGCGGCGGCGCGCTCCGCATCGCCGGACGTGTGCGGAAGCCCGTCGCCGGAGAGGTCGCGGACGGGGTGGGACGCGCTCCCGCCACGCGGAGCGCCGCAGGTTGGGCACACCGTGGCGGTGGCCCGCACGCTGGCGCCGCAGTGCTCGCACACCCAGTCGGCGCCGGCGCGTGCCTCGGCCAGGCGCGCGGCGTCGGCCACCTCGGGCGCGTCGCCGGGAAGATAGAAGCGGATCTCGCGCGGGCGGGGGGCGCCGCAGGCGGCGCATTCGATCTCGCGGCCCAGGTGGCCGCGGGTGCCGCAGCTGGGGCAGTCCCAGCGTCCTTCGCGAATGGCCATCGGCGGGAGGGGGGAGACCGGCGTCGCGGATGGATGCCGGGCCGGGCGGCGTGGGGAACGCCGGCCCGTCCCGGTGGGAGAGACGGTCCGCCGCGCTCAGTGCGTGCGCGCGGTGTCGATCTGGGCGCGGCTGCCGTTCACCTTCAGCGGCACGTGCTCGCCCACGCGGTGGCCGCTGAACTGGTCCAGCGGCACCTCGGCCGTGTACGTGTCCTCGTCGCCATCGCGGAAGGTCATCTTGTACGACTCCTTCTTCTCGCCCTCGCGCACGGTGTCGTTCACCACCGTCCGCGGCCAGACGGGCGCGGTGGTGTCGCCCTGCTCGTGCAGCAGCGTCTTGGGCTTCCACCGCTCGATGCGGTAGACGTACTTGGTGTCGTAGATCGGCTCCTGGCGGTACACCGGGTCCTGGTACGTCTCGCTGTGGTACCGCGTCTCGTACTCGGGCTCGGTGCAGGTGCGGTCCTGGAAGTAGCCGTTCCCCTTGTCCACGTGCCCGCAGGTGTAGGTGCGCGTCCCGGTCTGCACCCGCTCGCTCACCTGGCGCGTCCTGGTCTCGTAATGGTCCAGCACCTGGCGGTAGCTGCGGATGTCGCGGTACGAGCGCACCTCCCGCCCGCCGGCGGGCACCGACCAGTCTTCCTCGGTCACGGTGCGGTACGCCTCCACCTGCACCGAGCGCTCCCACGCCTTGGCGGTGACCAGCGCCTCCACGTGCCGCGTGCGGTTGCTCCACCCGATCCAGCCGGCGATCGACGCGATCAGCAGCAGGAACACGTTGCGCGTGAAGTGCGACTTCCCCGGCTTCCGCGGCCCGGTGGACGGCGGGGGCGGCATCACGCCGCGCGGCGCGTCGCCGGAGCGGGGCGTGTCGTCCATCCCGTAGACCGTCTCCGGGCGATAGGCGCTGCCGCCGCGGGCCGCGCCGCACCCAGGGCACGCCGCGTCGCTCGCGCGGGCGCTGCCGCCGCAGTGCTCGCACACCCAGTCGGCGCCGGCGGCCGCCTGCGCCAGGGTGGCGGCGTCGGTCACCTCGCCCTCGTTCTCGGGAAGATAGAACCGGACGTTCTCGGCGCGGGGAGCGCCGCACCCGGTGCAGTACACGTGGCGGCCCAGCTGCGCCGTGGCGCCGCAACTCGGGCAGTCCCAGCGTCCTTCGCGAATGGCCATGTCGGGTTGCCGCTGTAAGCACGCCGGCTCGCGGCGCGCGTGATGACGAAGAACGGTCGTGCAGGGGTGCGGCCCGGGGCCGTGTCAGGCAGGCTCGATCACACGGAAGATGATTGACTGCAACACTTCCGGCAAGCCGCCGCCCCTTTTCGGACGCGGCCGATCACCCCGCTTGGGAGTGATGGACCGCACGCCGCGACAACTACGCACGTTTGCGGCGCCGGTTTCATTCGCCGCACCGCACGGACCGGCCATCCTGCCGACGACCCGTCACGTTGCCCCGATACGAAGCCGTGCATCGGCCGGGGCTCTCCATCATCCTGCCGCTCTGACTCGAACCAGACGGCATTGGCTCGTGCAGATAAATCCCGCGTACGGTGCGGTCCACGTTTCCTTGGTGGCATCATAGGAGCGAGCGTAAGTCCTCGGCGGATACGGAACTCGTACGTTTTTGACCACACACTTCGTTGATGATCACGCCCGGCTTTGTACCTCCGGTGGCGCTTTCGGTGCGCGTAAGTGCCAGGTTTGCAGCCACTTGCGCATTGACAAAGCACGAATGATCATTGGGCGCGAACTGCTGTTCACTCTTGAGACTTCGGCGTGGAGGGGTTACGTTGTATGCCCGTGTATTACACTGTACCACAACAGCAGGAGTGTCGAATGCCTTCTGTCCCCCACAGCCTGCGCGTTCCCGAGACGCTCGAGGCGGAGATCAAGCGCGAGCTCGACCGCCGCGGCGTGAACGAATGGTCCGCCGGTGTGCTGCAACTCGTGGACGAAGCCATCCGCATGAGCCGCGCGCCAGGGATCGTGTTTGTCAACGCACGCGAGGGGCGCCGGGCGGCGCTGGCCTTCTCCGGGCTCGAGATCTGGGAGATCATCGCGTTCTGGAAGGAACGGAACGAGAACTGGGAGGTCTTCCGCGGCGAGTTCGAGGAGCTTTCCGAGGCACAGCTCCACGCGGCGCTGAACTACTACACGCTCTACCCCACCGAGATCGATGCCCGTCTGGCGAGGGAGGCGTACTGGACACCCGAGCGGCTGGCCGCCGAGATGCCTTGGACGCAGATCCGCGTGGAGGGAGACGGATGAGCACCGGGCCGGCACATCGCTTCTACCTGGATGAAGACGTGCCCTCGTCGGCGGCGAAGATCGGTCGGGGAATGGGGCTGGACGTGGTGGCCGCCGTCGAGGTGGGACCGTTGCCGCGAACCGATCCGGAGCACATGGTGATCGCGGCGGCGGACGGCCGGGCTGTCGTCACGTACAATCGGGATGACTTTCAAGCCTGCTCGCGGGATTTCCTAGCGGCTGGGAAGCCGCATGCGGGCGTGCTGGTAGTGGTCCGGTCGATTCCGCGGGACGGACCGGCGGTCGCGCACGCGCTGAAAGCTTGGTGCGCGACACGTCCACCGCTCCAACCGTACGAGGTGCAGTTCCTCTCCGCCTGGCGCGCTGCGGAATGACGAAGCCCCGTCCGAACGCCGGATGGGGCTTCACCGTCGACGCAGGTGCGATCGCCTACTCCGCCGGCGCGGCGCGGAGGCGGAGGTGCACGGTGGTGCCCACGCCGGGGGTGGAGTCGACGGTGATCTCGGCGCCCCATCCCTCCACCATGCGGCGGACGATGGCGAGGCCCAGGCCGGTGCCGCTGGTCCGGGTGCTGAAGCGCGGCTCGAAGATGCGCGGCAGCAGCTCGGGGGCGATCCCCTCGCCGGTGTCGGCCACGTCCAGCCGCACCCAGGCGCCGCCGCCGGCCGGGCCCGCCACCATCCGCACCGTCCCTCCCTCTCCGTCCAGCGCGCCGCGGGCGTTCTCCAGCAGGTTCACCAGCACCTCGCGCAGCTCGCCCTCGCGTGCCAGCGCGCGTGGCGTTCCCTCCTCGATCTCCACCTCGTAGGCGATGCCGTCGTCGCCGCCGCGGTAGAGGGCGAGCGTGTCTTCGGCCACGCGGCGCACGTCCAGCGGCTCGGGCGGCTCGGCGTGCTCGGCGGGGGTGCCGAAGCGGCTGAAGGCGCGCGCGATCTCGCCCAGCCGGTCGATCTCGCGCAGCACCGCGTCCACGTTGCGGTCCAGGATGGTGCCGAAGTCGTCGCGCCCGTCGCTCCAGGCGCGGCGCACGTGCTGCACGGCGAGCTTGATGGGCGTGAGCGGGTTCTTGATCTCGTGCGCCACCTGCCGCGCCATCTCGCCCCACGCCAGCACGCGGGCCGAGCGGATCTCGGCCGTCACGTCTTCCAGCACCAGCACCGCGCCGCGCGCGCCCTCCTCGGCGGGGAGACGGCGGATGCGCAGGCGCACCACGCGCCCGTCCACCTCGCGCTCCTCGGTCAGCTCGCGCGCGCCGTCGGCCAGGAAGCCGCGCACCGTGGCGGCCACCGCCGCGGGGAGCGGCCGGTCTTCGGGGATGCGGTCGCCCGCCTCCAGCGCGGCGCCCAGGATCTGGCTGGCGCGCGGGTTCACCAGCGCCACGCGCCCCTGCGCGTCGAGCGCCATCACCCCCGTTCCCGCCTGCGCCACGATCGCCTCGGTGCGCCGCGTCTCGCGCACCAGGGCGCTCTGGGCGGAGCGGAGGCGGCGCACCATGCGGTTGAACGAGCGGTAGAGCCCGCCGAACTCGTCGCGCCGCCGGCCGCTGAGGCGGACGTCCAGATCGCCCTCGCCCACGGCGGCGGCGGCCTGGCTCATCGCCTCGATCGGCCGCGAGAGCGCGCGCCCCACCAGGAGCGAGAGGACCACCGAGAAGGCGCCGCCGAGGAGCACCGCCAGCAGGATCACGTCGGCCAGCTCGCGCTGCCGCCGCGCGATCTCGCCGGTGGCCAGCGGGGTGGGCGAGGCGAGCGCGTCCTGCTCGCCCAGCGCGCGGTAGGCCACCAGGTACTCGTGCCCGGCCAGGCGCCGCTCCTCGTGCTCCTGCGCCGCCTCGCCCACGGTGAAGCCCAGGTAGATGGAGGGCGGGAGCCAGGAGTGGTAGAGCCCCAGGTCGATCACCTCGGGGGTGGCCGCCTCCACCAGCACGCCGCGGTGGTAGAGGAGGAGGTCGGCACCCACGTGCTGGGCCAGGTCGGCGATGGTGGCCGCGTTCGCCTCGGCCGCGGCCTGGGTGAGCGACTGGTCGGCCACGGCGGCGGCGGTGCGCTCCACCTCGCGGCTGAGCGCGGTGTACGCCGTCTCGCCGAACGCGGCCATGGGGAGGAGGAAGAAGGCGAAGAGCGCGAGCGTCAGCCTTCCGCGGAAGGTGTAGAACCAGATCCACTGCCCCGACGCCAGCCCCAGCGGCTCGCCGCAGAGGGTGCGCGCCACCGCCCAGAGGACGGTCGCCACAGCCAGGATCAGCCCCGTGGCCAGCAGCCCGCGGATCAGCGCGATCCAGGTCGCTGCGGTGGGAACCAGCAGGTGCGCGTGCATCGGCCCCGAGGGGAAGCGCACCACCTCCTCGCTCCGCCACCCGGCGCCGGCCTTCACCCAGCGCATCTCCCCCGCCGGCGGCGCCTCGGCGCGCGCCTCGGCCGAGGGGACCAGGGAGAGCGAGGCCGCGGCCTCTTCCCCATCGCCCTGCGCCGCCGGGTCCAGGAAGCGGGCCAGCGCCGTGGAGCGCCCCAGGTGCCGGCGCGGGGGAACGGCCACCGTCACCGTGCGCCCGCCGGGAAGCGGCACCACCAGCAGGTAATGGAGCACGTCCGAGTCGGTGACGCGGCTGACCAGCGGCTCCTCGGCGGCGCGGGCGGAGCGGAGGATCTCCTCCACCCGGTCGGGCGGGATCTCGGCGCGGTCCGAAAGCCGCAGCTCGGCGGCCGGAACGTCGCGGTCCCACAGGGTGATCCGCGCCTCGTACCCCTCGCGCGCCAGCCCGCCCTCTACCCACGCCTGGTAGAGGAGGGAGACGCCCTCGCGCCCCTCGGCCGAGTAGAAGAGCACCTTCTCGGCGAACTGGCGGAGGAGAAAGTCCAGGAACGGGTCGGGCTGCACCCCCAGCCGCCCCAGCTCGCGGTCGGCCTCGGCCAGGCGCGCGTTCAGGTGCAGCGTGTACAGCTGCGGCAGCGCCAGCGAGGTGCCGATGAACGCCGCCACGAGCCATGGGAGGAGCGCGCCGCGCGCCACCTGCGCCCGCGTGAGCGCCGCCGCCGCGAGCGCGAACGGGACCGCCCAGAGCGCGGCCGACCAGACCGGCGCCTCGCGCCCCGGCGTCCACCACGCGAGCAGGCCGACGCCGAGCGCGATGGCCGACAGGGCGGCGAGCGCCAGCAGCCCCGCCCGAACGCGGCGCGAGCGGCGCGTGTCGCGCCCGCCCAGGAGCGCGTACAGGGGGAGCGCGGCGAGCATCGCCAGCGCCGAGAAGAGCGGCGCCCCGCCCGCCGCCCGCGCCGCCAGCACCCCCGGCGCGGCGGACTCGCGCACCAGCCAGAGCGCCAGCACCAGCGCCCCCGCCCCCGCCGCCACGCGCACGGGGTAGGGGAGGATGGCCACCGCGCGCGGCGTCCTGCGCCGCGAGAGGAGCCAGACGGCGGCCCCCGCCAGCAGGATCAGCAGCTGCCCCAGGTTGATGTCGCCGGGGAGCGGAAGGACGAAGGAGACGGGGGAGAAGACGCCTTCCGCCCCCGCGAACCCGCCCGCGGAGAGGATCACCAGCCCGCCGGTGATGGCGGCCACGGGGATCCCCGCCGGCCCCGCGCGGCGGCGGTACCAGGCGATGGCCAGGGCGAGCGCGGCGATCAGCAGCGCGACTCCCGCGGCGGTGCGGCCGCGGGTGGCCACGCGGGCGCGCCAGCGCTCCTGGGTGATGGTGGCGAAGGCCACGCTCAGGATCTTGCGGTCGCCTGCCGACCAGTCCCACACCGGCCCCTGCGCCCGGTCGGGGGTGGTGAAGCGCGGGGTCACGCCGAAGCGCTGGGCGAAGCGGTCGGCGTAGGGGAGCGGCCCCTCGCCCACCGAGACGTGCGCCTCCAGGAGGAGCGCCGCCACGGCCACGCGCCCGCCCGGCATCCGCTGCGAGAAGTAGACGTAGCCGAAGAGCGGCCCGGCCGAGAACGACGAGTCCAGCAGCCCCGCGCGGACGGAGTCGGGGACGGTGCCGCGATGCTCGCCGGCCCAGGCGAGCGGCGACCCGTCGGGGAGGTAGACGGCGAGCGCGGTGACGCCGGCCGCGCGGCGCGCCTCTTCCAGGCGGCGGAAGAGGCCCACGGTGGCGCGGGGCGCGCGGCCGGCGATGGAGGAGGCCGCATCGACCGCGGCGACGCCCTGGTCGAACACGCCGTTCAGCTGCTCGCTGAGCTCGGCGCCGGCGCGGTTCTCGGTCTGGTAGCGCTCCGCGTCCCAGTGCGCGGCGATGCGGTGGAGGCGAAACTGCACCGCGCCGCCTATACTGACGGCGGCGGCCAGCGCGGCGCCCGCGGCCACGCGCCCCGCGCGCCCGGGGGCGAACGTGGCCCAGAGCACCGTGCCGAGCCCCGCCACCACCAGCCACGCCGGCGAAAGCCGGAGCATCCACGCGGCCAGCGCCAGCACCGCCACCCACCCGCCCAGCCACGCCAGCGCGTGGCGCCACGCGGGCGCGGGGTGGCGCGGGGCGCGGGGCGCGGCCCCAGCCGGTTTCACGATGACCTCAGGCATGCCGCATCCGCGCAGCTACGCCGTGGCCGACCTGCCGTGGACGGAGGTGGCCGCGCACCTGGCCACCGACCGCCGGCTGATCGTGGCCGTGGGCAACTGCGACCAGCACGGCCCGCACCTTCCCGTGGGCGCGGCCACCACCGTGGCCGAGTCGCTCGCGGCCGACCTGTCGCGCGAGTTCGGGGTGCTGCGCGCGCCCACGCTGCACTACGGCGTGAACGTGGCCGCCGAGAAGGACTATCCCGGCACCGCGGGGCTGAGCGCCAAGACGCTCCACCGCGCCCTCAACGAGCTGGTGGACGACTGGGCCTGCCAGCGGGTGAACGAGTTCATCTTCATCACCGCCAGCACGCACGACCCGCACGTGGAGGCGGTGGCCACGGTGCGGGCGGAGGGCGCGCGGGTGCGCGTGGTGTCGGTGATGTCGGTCGATCTGTCTCAATTCCTGGAAGGTCCCGGTGGCCCGGAGCACGCCGGCGAGGCGCTCACCTCGCTGCTGCTGCACCTGCGGCCGGCCGTGGTGCGGATGGACCGCGCGCGCGACTTCGTGCTCGACGCCGAGCGGATGAAGCGCTGCGCCGGCGGCCGCGAGCGCAAGCTTCCCGACGAGAGCCCCGGCTCGCTCGGCCGGGCCACGCTGGCCACGGCGGAGAAGGGCAGATTGATGTACGAACATATGTTGCAGAAGATCCGCAACAAAGTCTTCATCGCGCCGAAGGCCGACGCGACGGGGGCGTGAGCGACGGCTTCTCACGCAACCGGACGCGCTCCCAACGGCAACCGCGGCTCACACGGCGGAGCGGAGAAATGGAGACCTGCGGGAACGGAGAACCGGTTTCGGTGGACGCGGCCGGAGTGCGCCGCAAGGCGGCGCTCGGTGGAGTGCGTCGCGGATTTTCGAATTGGACACCACCGCGCGTCTCCGTCATCCCGCGGGGCTCAACCGCGTGGGTCGGGGGGATGATCCGTCCGGAACGGCGAACCGGAGCGCGATTCCCATCATCCGGATGGGGAGCGGATGGGATGCGCGGCGGAATCGGGGGCGAGAGCGGGTCTCCGACGACGCGGTTGGCGGTGCCCGCGGCCGCGCCCCGAGGGCGCTTCGGCGATGAACGTGGGGGAGGGGAGATGCGAGGCTAACCGGCGGATAACCCGCCGCTCGCTTGACCCCGCTGGCGACCGCCGGTAACATTCCGGGTTTCCCAGACGTCTCGCTTTCCCGGGCCGCGCGCCCCGTTTTTCAACTGGAGTGACCGTCCCGTGGCCGAGGCCCTGCCGCCGACCTACGATCCCAAGCAGAACGAAGCCTCCCTCTACGGGTGGTGGGAGGAGCAGGGCTTCTTCCACGCGAACGAGGCCTCGGGGAAGCGCACGTACGTCATCCCCATCCCCCCGCCCAACGTGACGGCCCGGCTGCACATGGGCCACGGGCTGAACAACACCATCCAGGACACGCTGGTCCGCTGGCGGCGGATGCAGGGGTGGACGGCGCTGTGGATCCCCGGGAGCGACCACGCCGGCATCGCCACGCAGAACGTGGTGGAGCGGCTGATCGCAAAGGAAGGCCACTCGCGCGACGACCTGGGGCGCGAGCCGTTCGTGGCGCGCGTGTGGGACTTCGTGCACAAGACCGGCGGCGAGATCTTCGACCAGCTGCGGGCGCTGGGGAGCTCGCTGGACTGGCCGCGCGCCCGCTTCACGCTCGACGACGGGCTGTCGCGCGCCGTGCGCGAGGTCTTCGTCCAGCTGTACGAGAAGGACCGCATCTACCGCGGCCACCGCATCATCAACTGGTGCCCGCGCTGCCTCACCGCGCTCAGCGACGAAGAGGCCGAGCCCGAGGAGACGCAGGGGAAGCTCTGGCACCTGCGCTATCCGCTGGCCGAGGGCGTGGACGCCGGCGCCCTGCCGCGCCTGGCCGACGGCCGCGCCTACCTGGTCGTCGCCACCACGCGGCCGGAGACGATGCTGGGCGACACCTGCGTGGCCGTGCACCCCGACGACGAGCGCTACACCGCGCTGGTGGGGAAGGAGCTGGAGCTCCCGCTCACCGGGCGCCGCATTCCCGTGGTCGCCGACACGTACGTGGACCCGGCGTTCGGCTCGGGCGCGGTGAAGATCACCCCCGCGCACGACCCCAACGACTTCGACGTCGCGCAGCGCGTGGGCGCCCCCGCCATCGACGTGATGACGCCCGAGGCGGTGATGGGCGACGCCGCCCCCGAGCGCTTCCGCGGGATGGACCGCTTCGAGGCGCGCCGCGCGGTGGTCGCGGCGTTCGACGAGCTGGGGCTGCTGCACAGGGTGGAGGATCACACCCACGCCGTGCCGCACTGCTACCGCTGCGACACCGTGGTGGAGCCGCGCCTGAGCGACCAGTGGTTCGTGCGGATGGCGCCGCTCGCCGCGCCCGCGCTGCAGGCGTGGCGCGACGGCAAGGTGCGCTTCACCCCCGAGCGCTTCGGCAAGACGTACGAGCACTGGCTGGAGAACATCCGCGACTGGTGCATCAGCCGGCAGCTGTGGTGGGGGCACCGCATCCCCGTGTGGTACTGCCAGGCCGCCGATTGCCGCGAGACCATCGTCAGCCGCGAGGACCCGACGCGCTGCCCCGGGTGCGGCGGCGCGGAGCTGGAGCAGGACCACGACGTGCTCGACACCTGGTTCAGCTCGTGGCTCTGGCCCTTCAGCACGCTGGGGTGGCCGGAGAAGACGCCCGACCTCGCGGCGTTCTACCCCAACAGCACGCTGGTCTCCGGGCAGGACATCATCTTCTTCTGGATCGCCCGCATGATCATGGCGGGGATCGAGTTCATGGGCGAGGTGCCGTTCCAGGACGTGTACCTCACCGGGATGGTGCGCGACCACCTGGGCCGGAAGATGTCGAAGTCGCTGGGCAACGGGATCGACCCGCTGGAGGTGGTGGAGCGCTTCGGCGCCGACGCGCTGCGCTTCACGGTGATCACCGGCGCCGGGCCGGGGATGGACCAGTACCTGAACTACCAGGACCTGGAGCTCGCCTTCGGCCCCGGCCGCAACTTCGCCAACAAGCTGTGGAACGCCGGCCGCTTCGCGCTGATGACGCTGGGCGACGCCCCGCGCGTCCCGGTCGGCAGCGTGAGGGACAGCCTGGAGCTGGCGGACCGGTGGATCCTGTCGCGCCTGTCGCGGGCGACGGCCGAGGTCACGCAGTCGCTGGAGCGCTTCCGCTTCCAGGACGCCGGGCAGCGCGCGTACGACTTCGTTTGGGGCGACCTGGCCGACTGGTACCTGGAGATGGCCAAGCCCCGCCTCTATGGCGACATGGGCGAAGCCAGCCGCGACGCCGCGCGCGCCGTGCTGGCCGAGGTGCTCGACCGGTCGATGCGGCTGCTGCACCCGATCATGCCCTTCATCACCGAAACGGTGTGGCAGCGCCTGCCGCGCGCCGAGGGTGACGCGGCGAGCCTGATGGTGAGCGCCTGGCCCGAGCCCGTGGCCGGGTGGGACGACGCGGCCGCCGAGGCCGCCTTCGCCGAGTTGCAGGACGTGGTCGTCGAAGTCCGCCGGATGCGCCAGGAGTACGGGATCCAGCCCGGCGTCCGCATCCCCCTGCGCGCCGTTCCCGCGTCGCCCGAGGTGCGGGCGATGCTGGATGCCAGCCGCCGCGCGCTGGGCGACCTGGCGCGCGTGGACGAGCTCTCGTTCGGCGCGGCGAACGGCGAGGTGGGCGCCTCCGCGGTCCTCCGCTCGGGCACCGAGCTCTTCCTGCCGCTGGCCGGCGTGATCGACCTGGACCGCGAGCGCGCCCGCCTGCGCGACGAGGCCGACAAGCTCGAGGGGCTGGCCAACGGCACCGAGAAGAAGCTTTCCAACGAGAGCTTCGTGGCCAAGGCGCCGGCCGAGGTGGTGGAGCGCGAGCGCGAGAAGCTGGCCGGGTACCGCGAGCAGGTGGAGAAGCTGCGCGGCAAGCTGGCCGCGCTGGAAGGGGTGTCGTGAAGCTCCGCGACCTGGTCCTTCCGCTCTATGCCGCCGCGGCCGTGATCGTGGCGGCGTGCGCGCACGTGGAGCAGCCGCCCGGCGGCGAGCAGGACACCGAGGCGCCGCTGCTGGAGACCACGCGCCCCGACACCTTCGCCACCCTGCGCTCGTACCTGGGCCCGGTGGTGTTCGCCTTCAACGAGGGGCTGTCGGAGAAGGGGATCGACACGGTGGTCACCGTCAGCCCGCGCACCAGCGCGGTGGCGGTGGACAAGAGCGGGAGCCAGGTGCGCGTTTCGCTGCGCCGCGGGTGGGAGCCGAACCGCGTGTACCAGGTGACGCTGCACCCCGGCATCCGCGACCTGTTCGGCAACGCCACCAAGGAGCCGCTGAGCGTGGTGTTCTCCACCGGCGCCGAGATCGTGCGCACCCGCGCCACGGGCACGGTGATCGAGCGCACCACGCTCGCCCCCGCCCGCAACGCGCGGATCGAGGCCGTGCACCAGCCGGACTCGGTGCTCTACGAAACGCGCCCCGACAGCGCGGGGAACTGGGTGATCGAGTATCTCCCCGTGGGGACGTACCGGGTCCGCGCGTACACCGACACCAACGCCGACCAGGAGCTGCAGGCGTACGAGGCGCAGGACACCACCACCATCACCGTCACCCGTGCCGACACCGCGCGCGCCCGGCGGCTGGCGCTGATCGCGCCCGACACCACGGCGCCCAAGGCCGGCACCGCCAGCGGCGAGCGCGACCTGATCGAGGTGCGCTTCGACGACTACCTGGACCCGGTGCAGCCGCTCTCGGCCGCGAACGTGACGGTGACCGGGCCCAACAACGCGGCGGTGCCGGTGAGCATCGTCCGCGTGGGCCCGTTCCCGGCCGCCGGCGACAGCGCGGGGGCGGACAGCACCGCGCGCGACAGCGGCCGCGTGGCCGCGCGCCCGGCGCAGCGCGACACCGGCCGCGCCGCGCCCGCGCGGCCCACCGAGCCGGTGCCGAGCCAGTCGCTGTTCATCCGCACCGCGCAGCCGCTGGCCGCCGACGCGCAATACACCGTGGTGGTGCGCAACGTCCGCAACCTGCTGGGGCTGGTGGGCGGGGGGAGCGTGGAGCTGCGCAGCGCCCGCGCCCCGGCCCAGCCGGCGCGCGCCGACAGCGCCGGCGCCGCGCGGCGCGACAGCACGGCCGCGCGAGCGCCCGCGGCGGGAACGCCGCGCCCGGCGCCGGCGCGGCCGCGGAGCTCGCCGGCGCCCGTGGCGGCGCCGCCGCGGCCCCGGCGCTGACGCGCCGGGACACGACCTGACCGACAGAAACCAATCGAACCGCCAGGTTCGTCAACTTAACGGAACCGAAAGCAAACCATGGCCGAAAGCTCGCCGATGGCCGGACTGCTGGCCGGCAAGAAGGGCTTGATCGTTGGCGTGGCCAACAAGAACTCGATCGCCTGGGCGTGTGCCAAGGCGCTGCACGCCGCGGGGATGGAGCTCGCCTTCACCTACCAGGGCGAGATCATGCGCGACCGCTGCGCCAGGACCGTCTCGGAGCTGGGCGACGTGCCCCTCTTCGAGATGGACGTCACCAACGACGGGCAGATCCAGGCGCTGCACGACGCGCTGCACCAGCGCTGGGGCGGCAAGCTCGACTTCCTCCTCCACTCGGTGGCGTACGCGCCCAGCACCGCGATGAACAATGCGTTCATCCAGACGCAGCGCGCCGATTTCTCCATCGCCATGGACATCAGCGCCTACTCGCTGGTGGCGCTCACGCGGCAGTTCATGCCGATGCTGGCGGGCGGCGGCAGCGTGGTGACCATGACCTACTACGGCTCGCAGAAGGCGGTGCCGGGCTACAACGTGATGGGCGTGGCCAAGGCGGCGCTCGAGGCGTGCACGCGCTACCTGGCGGTCGACGCGGGCGAGCACGGGGTGCGCATCAACGCGGTGTCGGCGGGAGCGGTCAACACGCTGGCGGCGCGCGGCGTGGCGCATTTCCGCGACCTGATGAAGATCACCGCCGAGCGCTCGCCGCTGAAGCGCGTGATCGAGCCCGAAGAGGTCGCCAACGCCACGCTCTTCCTCGCGTCGGACCTGTCGACCGGGATCACGGGCGAGACGATGTACGTGGACGCCGGCTTCAACATCACGGCCGGGTGATCCCTTCGGGGTGTGCGAAGACGTGCGGGAGGAGCCGTGGTGGTCCTGGCTTCTCTCGCACGTCCTGTTTTGGAACGGCGGGTTGGGCGTGTTCGGCGCCGGGGCGCCGAACCGGGCTGCGCGCGCGGTAGGGCACGATACAACTGTGCCCAACCGCGCCGGGCCACCGCCGCGCCCCGCGTCCGCGCCGGTCCCTCGGCCGATGCGCGCGCGCGGCGGCGTCCCGGCCCTCCGGGCGCGCATCCCTCACGCATCTCCCGTCCCCGCAACCAGATCTGCCAGGCCGGGCCGCCATGGCGCCCGCGTGCAGGTGCGCCGCCGAGGGCGGACAACGCCCGTTCGACGGCCACGAAGGCGGATGAATCCGCGGCTACAACGGCCCAAAGCCCGCTCCGCGGACTCCCCCGCACGCATCCCCGCGATGCGCCGAAGTCGTTCCGCACCTAGCACCTAGCACTTAGCACCTAGCACCTAGCACCTAGCACCTAGCACCCCACGCACTTTTGACCGACGCACGCGAAAATCTCCGCCCCGCCGTCTTCCTCGACCGCGACGGCACCATCATCCATGATCGCGACTACCTGGCCGATCCGGCGGGGGTGGAGCTTCTCCCCGGCGCGGCGGAGGCGATCGCGCGGCTGAACGGCGCGGGGTACGTGGTGGTGGTGGTCACCAACCAGTCGGGTATCGGCCGCGGCTACATGACCGTGGCGAACTACGAGGCGGTGCACCGCCGCTTCATCGAGGTGCTGGGGGACGGGGGCGCGCGCGTCGACGCCGCCTACTACGCGCCGCAAGCTCCCGGCGACCCCGATCCCGAGGAGATGCGCAAGCCGGGTCCGGGGATGTACCTCCGCGCCGCGCGCGAGCACGGGCTGGACCTGGCGCGCTCCTGGCTCGCCGGCGACCGCCTTCGCGACGTGATCCCCGCCGCCGCGCTTGGCGCCCGCGCGATCCTGATCCCCAACCACCAGACGGAGGGCCCCGCGCCCCGGGGCGTCGCCGTCGCCTCCTCGCTCCTCGACGCCGTGCGGCTGATCGAGGAAGCTTCGTAAGCGGACCCGTACATGGAATGGGCTTTCCCGGCGTCCACTGGCGGGAGCACATTCGATCGCTGATTCAGCCATGGGGCTCGGCCCAGCGGCTGACTCGCTGCGGGACGGCAGGGACTCGTTCGGCTTGCGGCGGTACATCGCTGGAACGGGAGCTGTCCGCGCGATCGGGCGTTCCGAGCGTGCCCAGAGCCGCGCCGATCCTGGATCCGGCTGCATCGCCGTGTCTTCGCGCGGGCGATCTGGGGGACTGGGCGGATGAATTGCATTCCTCGCGCGCGGCCGCATCGGTGGCCGCGCGCGATTGTGCGTGCGGCCGTGGCGATGCGCCGTCTCCCGTTTGCGAGGAGGGCTACGATGCTCCGTCCGCGATACCTCCACGCTTTGCTCGTCGTTCTCCCCATCGCCGCCGCGTGCGGCGGGCCGGCGACGCTGCCGGTGTCGGCCGGCACGGGGCCCAACCCGGTGCTGCCGAGGCCCGAGCGCTCGCTGATCCCGGTGGTGAAGGTCGCCTCGGCGCGGCCGTGGGCCCAGGGGGAGATGCCCACGCCCGGCGCCGGGCTGGCGGTGACGCCGTTCGCGCGGGGGCTGGATCACCCGCGCTGGCTGTACGTGCTGCCGAACGGCGACGTGCTGGTGGCCGAGACCAACGGCCCGCCGCGGCCCGACGACGGGCCGCGCGGGATCAAGGGCTTCTTCTTCCGCATCTTCCAGAAGAAGGCCGGGGCCGCCGTCCCCAGCGCGAACCGCATCACCCTGCTGCGCGACGCCGATGGCGACGGCGTGGCCGAGACGCGCTCCGTCCTTCTCGCCAACCTGCAGTCGCCGTTCGGGATGGCGCTGGTGGGGAGCGACCTGTACGTGGCCAACAGCGATTCGCTGGTCCGCTTCCCTTACACGACCGGGCAGACGCGCATCGACGCGGCGGCGGCCAAGGTGGCCGACCTGCCGGGCGGGCGCATCAACCACCACTGGACCAAGAACGTGATCGCCAGCCCCGACGGGCGGCGGCTGTACGTGACGGTGGGCTCCAACAGCAACGTGGGCGAGCGGGGGATGCGCAACGAAGAGGGGCGCGCCGCCATCTGGGAGATCGACCCGCGCACCGGCGAGCACCGCCTGTTCGCCACCGGCCTGCGCAACCCCAACGGGATGGCGTGGGAGCCCCGGACCGGCGCGCTGTGGACGGTGGTGAACGAGCGCGACGAGCTGGGAAGCGACCTGGTGCCCGACTACCTCACCTCCGTCCGCGACGGCGCGTTCTACGGCTGGCCGTACAGCTACTACGGCCAGGTGGTGGACCGCCGCCCCACCCCCGCGCGTCCGGAGCTGGTGGCCCGCGCCGTGAAGCCCGACTACGCGCTGGGGCCGCACACCGCGTCGCTGGGGCTGGCCGAGTCCACCGGGGCGCGGCTCCCCGCGCCGTTCACGCGGGGGATGTTCATCGGCCAGCACGGCTCGTGGAACCGGCGCCCGTTCAGCGGCTACCGCGTGATCTTCGTCCCCTTCGCGGACGGGCGCCCCAGCGGCGACCCGGTGGACGTGCTCACCGGCTTCGTCGACGGCGAGGGCCACGCGCGCGGGCGGCCGGTGGGCGTGGCCGTGGACCGCGCCGGCGCGCTGCTGGTGGCCGACGACGTGGGGAACACCATCTGGCGCGTGTCCGCGGCCCGGCAATAGCATGGAGATGGGTTGACCGCACGATCGACCGCGAGGGAATTCGATGCGGCGTCTCTCCCCACCCGGTCTGCCGGACGACGAGCCACCGCCGCCGACAACCGAGCCGCGGGCCGGGCTCGGCCCGCCGCGCCGCCGCCCGCCCACCGCCGTGGCGACGCGGCGGCGGCCAGAGCATCCCGGCTTCGGCGCCTCGTACCACGGACGCCGGCTGCGGGGGATCGAGCGCGTGCCGCGGGCGATCCTCGCGGGCCTGCTGCTCGCCGCCGCCACGGCCGGCGGTGCGGCGGGGATGTCGCTTTTGCCGATGCTGGTCTTGGGCATCGGCGGCGTGCTGTGCGCGTGGGCGGCGGCGACGGGGGAAGATGCCGTGCGTTCGCTTCGCCGGGGCGGGCGCCTGCTGCGTCTGCGCCGTTTCCGCGCGCGGTCCCGGCGTGTCGCGAGGGACGCGCGGCGGCTTCCCGCGGCGTGAGAGCCGGAATGCGGTGGCGTGACGCCGGTGCGAGCGGTTGCGTGAGGGATGCGCGCCCGGAGGGCCGGGACGGCGCCGCGCGCGAACGCCAGCCGAGGGGCCGGCGCGATCCGTGGCGCGGCGGTGGCCCGGCGCGGTTGGCAACAGCGGTATCGTTGCCTACCGCGCGCGCAGCCCGGCCCGGAGCGCAGCGGAGGGACACGCCCGGATCCCGCTGTTGAAGCGCGAGTTTCCGGGCGACCCAATCTGCTCGATAGCACGGAAACGCGGAGCGGGGAGCCCCGGCTGGGACTCCCCGCTCCGCGTATCCACCCCCTCCGCCGCTAACGTTCCGTCCATCCGCCCGTCGTCTGGCCGCTGCCTCAGAAGGCGACGGCGCCCTCGAAGACGAAGCCGTGGAACCGGGCGCCGTTGAAGATGTTGCTGGCGGTGTAGCCCACGTACTTCTGCGTGACGTACTCGCCCTTGAGCAGGATGTTGTCGGTGATGTACCAGCCGCCCGCGAGCTGCCACCGGTCGGCGCCCACGTTGCTGGTGGTGCCGGCCAGCGGGCCGCGCACCGTGTTGTAGCGCCCGCTCACCATCAGCGCGTCGTTCAGGAAGCGGTAGGTGCCGTCGACCGCGTACTGGTTCCAGGTGCGGTCCGCCGTTTCGGTCTTGGCGCGCCCCTTCACCTGCTCCACCTCGCCGAACAGCTCCAGCCCGTTGTACTTCACGAAGGGGTTCAGCACCATCGCCGTCATCTTGTACCCCATCCCCGGGTTCAGCATCCCCGAGCGCAGGCTGCTGTTCTCGGTGGCCGTGGCGTTCTCGACCACGAAGTAGTAGCGCGAGCCGGCCCGGTCGCCGCTGAACAGGTTCTGCTCGGTGCTGTGCGGGTTGGTGTACACCGAGCCGGTCAGGCGAACGCGCAGGCCGGGGGTGAGCTGCCGGTCGTAGCCGAGCTTGCCCAGGAACGACGGGGTGCGGTGCTCGGGATCGACCACGCTGGGGTGCAGCTGGCCGGCCGTGACGCCGCCCATCGCCAGGAAGCCGTTGCTCCGCACGTACACCTCGGCGCCGGCCTCGGTGGTGAACGGGTCCATGATCAGGTTGCCGACGAACGGGTTGTAGACCGAGTTGCCGTTGTCGGTGCGGCGGAAGTGCGAGTCGCCGTAGTTCAGCTCCATCTCGCCGAACTTGATGGTGGTGTACTTCATCACGCTGTTCAGCAGCGGCACGTCGATCGGCGAGCTGTCGATCTGCAGGTAGCCGTCTTTCACCCACGTTTCGCTGTGGTGCCGGCTGCTGAGGTAGCTGGTCATGTGCACGCTGATGCCGCGGGCCAGCTGCGCGGTGATGTACAGGTTGGCCACGGCGTTGTTGAATCCGGGGCCGATGTCGACCAGCGCGTTCTGGTCCACGCCGTTCACCACCTTGGGGGCGGCGGTGTTGCTGTGGCCGATGGTCTGGAACTGCTGCGTGAAGGCGGCGCCCAGCATCAGCTTGAACCCGTCGTACGCCACGCCGTCGTTCTTGGGCGCCTCGAACACGTTCAGGCCGCGGCGGTCGGTGGGGCGGTAGTTCTGGATGGTGATCTGCTGCGCGGTGCCGAACGACCTGGCATTGTCCGCCTGCGCCGTGCTGTCGGCCGGGGCGGTGCCGCCTCCCGGGGTGTCGTTCTGGGCCGCAACCTGTGCGGCGGAGAGCGCGGCCACCAGGGCCGGGAGCAGCACACGAGTCGTGGTTCTCATCGTTCCATCTCCGGATGGGTCCTTCTCCGTTCCGGGAGCGCGTGGGTGCGCTCCCGGCCTTCCCGGGGAGGCGTGGGTCACGCCGCCCGTCCGCTCATCTTCAGGGCTTCATCAGCACGTCGAAGCCGACGGTCACGTTGGGGTTCACCTTCATGGTGCCCATCATCAGGCTGGGCGGGCGCAGCCCCCACTCGGTCATCACCAGGCGCTTCTGGCCGCGCACCCGCAGCTGGCCGTTCTCGCGCGCGACCGTTCCGTCGATGCTCACCTGCCTGTCGGTGCCGCCCATGGAGAGCGTCCCTTCCATGTGCGCGGTCCCCGCGTCGGCGCCGGTGGGCGTGACCCGCACCGAGGTGGCGCGGAAGGCGATGGTGGGCGCCTGGCCGGCCTTGAGCGCGTTGCGCATGTGGCCGTTCATGGTGGTGTTGCGGCAGTCCAGCGTGGACACGGGAACCGAGAACTCGGCGTGCGACACGCTGCCCAGCTGGCTGAGGTCGGTGCTGCTCGCCGCCGCCGACCCGTCGCCGCGGGCCGACTCGCAGTGCCAGGCGCGCACGGTGCTGGTTCCATCGACCCACACGCGGCTACCCGGCTGTACCGACAGCGGCAGCAGCGCGGCCGCCGCCAGGGCGGGGGCGGCCAGCACGGCTCCGATCACGAGGCTCTTGCGCATTGCTCTGTCTCCTGGTTTCTCCTGCCCGCGCCGGCCATGGTGGCCCGCGCTCCAACTGAGGATGAAGCTAGTCCCCACGCCGGCCCTCGGTTGTCGGCCTGCGACCGCCTGCGCGGTCGGGCGATGAGCCCCGGCGCGTGTGGTCCGCCAGCCTACGCGCGGCGATGCCGGGAGCGGGGATGCCGATCACGGGGAAGGGGATTGCCCGACGCGCTCGTGAGGGGAGGGGAGAGGGGCGAAGACGGCTGACGGGAAGCACGTCGGTGCGCGTCCCCAGCCGCGGCCCCCTTCCCCGGCCCTTCCCCCGTAAACAGCACGGGGGAAGGGTGACGCATGCCGAGATTTCTGCTCGCGGTGCGGAAGCACCCGGTCGGCGGGTCTGCCAAGCCGTTGGGGCTGCGCCGGAGCCGCGAGCGAAGCGAGCCCAGGTCCCTCTCCCGGCAGTCCGGGAGAGGGACGGGCGAGACGGGCCTGGCGGGACGCCGGCCCGCCAGGGTGAGGGCCGCGAGATGCGCCAAACGCAGCATCACCCGCCACGAGTGGTTCGTGGCGGGTGATGTATCGGCGTTCGCGCAGCCGGTCGCGGGTCGATCACCGGCGTATGAGTGGATCAGTCGGCCGCGTGGGTGGTGGCGACGGATGCGCCGCAGGCGGGCGTCAGGCGCTCGAGCGAGAGCACCATGCGGCCGGCGACGGGGATCTGCGATTCGAGGCGGATGGGCACGTGGCGCGCGTCGTCGGTGAAGTGGATCTGGATCACGCCCTCGCGGCCGTAGTGGTTGGGATCGCGAACGCGCATCTCCACCTCCACCGCCTGGAAGTCGCCCGCGGGCACGCGGATGAGCCCGCGGCCGATCACGCGCACCCGCACGGGGTTGCGGGCGGGGTCGTAGTGGCGCGTGAAGTCGTAGCTGTCGCCCTCGGCCAGGCGCAGCGTGCGCAGGAAGAAGATGAACGACAGCTCGTCGAGCGGCGCGGTGGTGGGCATCACGCCGGTGGCGTCGCGGCCGCTGGTGGCGGTGAAGCGGCGCGTCTGCCGGTCCATCCGCACGTCCTGCCGTTTGGTGCTGAGCGGCGAACGCTCGGTCTTGGTGAAGCGGAAGCTGGCCGTCTCGGCGGGATCGAAGTACGAGCGGGTGTGGTTCTCCACCCCCACGATCCCCATCCGCCCGCGGAAATCGAAGCGCAGCACCCAGTTCCCCTCGCCGGCGCTGTCGCGGGCGATGGAGAAGGTGCCGCTCCCCATCCGCCCCATCGCGCTGGTGCCGCGGTAGGTGCACGCCTCGCCCGGGCCGAACGGAAGGCCGCCGGACCGCTGTGCCGCGAGCGGCGCCAGCGGCGTGGCGCACGCAGCCAGCGCGGTGGCGATCTGCAGCGTTCGAGTCGCGCGCCTCATGGTGCTATCTCCCGGTCCGCGTGGTTCCTTCATCACTCGCCACGAAGTCTAGAGCCCGCGAGGCGCCTCCACCGTCGGGCAGACCGGGAATCGCCTGTGGGGCGCGGCTCGGGCGTGCCGGTAGGGGAATGCGTCCGGCGCTGTAGTCGGGACTGCAGTGCTGGGTGCTGGGTGCTGGGTGCTGGGTGCTGGGTGCTGGGTGCTGGGTGCTGGGTGCTGGGTGCTGGGTGCTGGGTGCTGGGTGCGGGGTGCGGGAGCGACAGCAGCGGTTCGCGGTGACGCACTTCCGCACCTGGCACCCAGCACCCAGCACTTCCCTTCACGTCCCCGTTGACTCACCTAACCCGCATCCCCATAATTCAGGGGTGAACTATCCGCTCCGCGGCGCGAAACCTGCGGACGGGTGGAGGGTACAAGTCGTTGATACGGCGGGGTTTGGCCTGCCGATCGAACCATGTGATCCGGGGGCGAGAGATGCAGACGCAGAGCGTGGCGACGGTGGACATCGAGGCGCCGGGCAGCCCGGTCCTTCTGTCGGAGCTCGCGGCGACCGAAGTTCGCCGCTATATCGAGGAGCAGGGCGCGACCGAGCAGGCCGGTCTGCGCGTGGGCGTTCTCCCGGGCGGGTGCTCGGGCTTCCAGTACGGCCTCAACATCGAGGACGAGGCCGGCGAGGACGACATGATCTTCGAGAGCCAGGGGATCCGGCTCTTCGTGGACCCGTTCAGCCTGCAGTACCTGCAGGGCACGGAGATCGACTACGTGTCGACCTTCCAGGGGAGCGGCTTCACCTTCAACAACCCCAACGCCACCGGCGGCTGCGGGTGCGGCAGCTCGTTCACCGCCTGACCGGCCGAACGACACCCCGGTAAAGCTCGAACGCCCCCGACGGACTTTCCGTCGGGGGCGTTCGCATGTGCACCTCTGTGGCTACCACTTGACGACGAAACAAGTCTTCGATTATGCTTGCGTGAAGCCTGGAGAGACACAGGGCGTTTCCAGAACGATTGCCCGAGGGAGAGCGGATCACACGTCCACTCCCGCGTTCTCTTTGAGCGTTCGCATGCAGATTCGCTCCTTGCGAAGCGTACGTCGCCCCCACCGGAGAGGACCGAATTCATGCCCCGCTTCCTTCGTCTTGCCGCCGCGCTGTCGCTGGCCGTGCTGGCCGGCGGCTGCGAATCGCCCACGACGGGCGGTGCGGCCACGCGCGCGCCGTCACAGCCAGCCTACGTGCTGCCCGCGGCGACGGTCACCGTGACCAACTCGGGCGGGTACCCGCTGGTGAGCTGGGGCGCGCTGACCGGCGCCACCAGCTACACGGTGAACCTGATCACCTACAACACCGCCAACGGCGCCTACCAGAGCCGGTACTTCACCTTCCTGGCCAGCACCACGGGGACCTCGTACCTGGACAGCGCCCATGCGTACACGGGCGTATACCAGTGCGACGGTGCGGAGGGCCCGGACGGCGTGGTGCGCGGCCATTGGTACGAGTACGAGGTCGTGTCCAGCTTTCCCGACGGCACGAGCAGCGCCCGCCACTACGCGCCGATCGCGAACGCGCTCTGCCGGGTGCGCTGACGGGGGAAGACGGCCGGGCTGGGGCGTGACCGATTCACGAACGTGTGTACGTCGTGGCGCGCTTCGCCTGGAGCGCCGCATCTCTTTCGAACCAACGCTGTGGAGGACGTTCGATGCACCGCACTTCGATCCTTCGTATCGCCGCCGCGCTGTCGCTGGCCGCGTTCGCCGGCGCCTGCGACTCGCCCACGGCCGAGCCGGCGGCGGGCACGCGCGCGCCGAACCACCCGGCCTACGTCCTTCCCGTGGCGACCATCACGGTGAGCAACTCGGGCGGCACGCCGCTGGTGAGCTGGGGCGCGGTGTCGGGCGCCACGAGCTACACCGTGCGGCTGATCACCTACCGGACGCTGAACGGCGCGTATCAGAACCGCTTCTTCACCACGCTCACCAGCACGACCGGCACGTCGTACCTGGACACGAACAACACGTACACCGGGACCTATCAGTGCACCACGGGCGAAGAGGATCCGAACGGCAACGTGCCCGGATACTGGTACGAGTACGAGGTTGTCTCCGTCTTCCCGGCCGGCACCAGCAGCGCCCGCCACTACGCGCCGATCACCAACGAGTACTGCTGATCGCCCACGCCGCGGCTTCGGACCGACGCAGAGCGATCGATCGAACGCCCCTCCGCCACCTCAGGCGGAGGGGCGTTCCACGTCCTGCAACGAATCGTCGGCACTCTCACCCTTGCGTGCTTTCGTGTGATTCGCGATCTTTCTCAAGTCGAGAACGTTGCAGGCTCGACGCGGGATGGTAGCGGCACGGAGATCAACCGCCGGCGCGTGGCACCTTCGAGGAGACGCGGCGCGGCGCTCACGCAACGGAGGCAGCATGGTCCAGATCGCGCAGACGCTCAGCAGCCCGCTGGAGTACGCGGCGCTCCCCCGCGAGGAGCTGGCCGCGCGGATCGCCGCGCGCAAGGCCGAGCTGAACGCGGTGATCCTGGGGCACAACTACCAGCGCGTGGACATCCAGGAGGTCAGCGACTACCTGGGCGACTCGCTGGGGCTGTCGCAGGAAGCGGCGCGCACGGACGCGGACGTGATCGTGTTCTGCGGCGTGCACTTCATGGCCGAGACGGCCAAGATCCTGTCGCCGGACAAGATGGTGCTGATGCCCGACCTGCGCGCCGGCTGCCCCATGGCCGACTTCGTGACGGGCGACGCGCTGCGCCGGCTGAAGGCGAAGTACCCGGACGCGGTGGTGGTGGCGTACGTCAACTCGACCGCCGAGGTGAAGGCGGAGAGCGACATCTGCTGCACCAGCGCGAACGCGGTGCAGGTGGTGAACACCATCCCGGCGGACCGCACCATCCTGTTCGTGCCGGACCGCAACCTGGCGAAGTACGCGGCCGAGCGCAGCGGCCGTCCCTACATGGTCGCCGGCCGCGAGGGCGCCGGCGAGGTGGCGCCGGGGACGATCATCGCGTGGGACGGCTACTGCTACGTGCACGACGACCTGGTGCTGGAGGAGCTGGCCGAGGCGAAGCGCAAGCATCCGCGCGCGCTGGTGGTGATCCACCCCGAGTCGCGCTCGGAGCTGCTGGCCCAGGCCGACGTGATCGCATCGACCGCGAAGATGGTGGACATCGCCGAGCAGAACGACGAGGTGATCTTCGGCACCGAGCGCGGGATCGTGGACCGGCTGAAGGCGCGCTTCCCCGAGAAGACGATCGTTCCGCTCAGCGGCGCGGCCATCTGCGGGAACATGAAGGTGAACACGCTGGCCAAGCTGGCCTGGTGCCTGGACCACGCGCAGTACGAGGTGAAGCTGGACGAGGACGTCCGCGCCCGCGCCGAGCTGGCGCTCCGCCGCATGCTGGAGCTGAACGACGGCTGGCTGGCGCCGACCGAGGAGGAGATCGCCCTCGAGGAGGCCGGCCTGCGCAAGAGCGGCTGCGGCTGCGCGTAAGCCGCGGGCGATCCAAACACACGAGAGGCCCCGGAGCGATCCGGGGCCTCTTCTGCTCTTTCCGAGGTCTACCCGGGCGGCTGGGAACCACGGCGACGCCTAGGGGGAATCCTCCCGAGCCGCCGCTTCGGTCGTGGATGCACGTGGAGGTGCCCGGTTGCCTCTGGCGGCTGGGCTCCGTATCTATCCGCCGCGTTCGCCCTGCTCCATCCCCTCCCGCTGATTCGACGCTCATGTACGCACGTCCTCGGTCTGCCTTTCCGCCGGTGTGCTGCGTGTGCGGCGAGACGGGGGACCTGGGATGGCACCGCTTCGGCTTCGAGTTCTACACGCCGGCCAGCCTCTTCGCGATCGTCTTCGGTGTGCTGTACACGGTGCGGTGGCGGATGGAGCTTCCCGCATGCGGCCGCTGCCGGGCGCGCGCACGGCGCGCGGGCCCGCTGATGTTCGCGTGTGCGTCCGCTGGCGCCGTCGCGAGCGTGGCCATGATCATCCTTTCGAACCCCGGGCCCGGCATCCTGCTGGGTTTGCTGAAGATGCTGGCGCCAGCGCCGGCTGGTTTCGCGCTGGGCGCGTACCTGCGCAAAGGCGCGCGCCCACGCGTGATCGAGTCCACCCGGCACGCGCTGACGATCGCGGTTCCCGGCCGCGGACCCCTCCCGGTGGTCAGCGTGGTGGCCGCCGAGGTCACCGGAGACCGGCCCGCGATCCCGGTGTGATTCTTACCGCCGGCACTCCGTTCTGAGGGGCCCCGGAGCGATCCGGGGCCTCTCGTGCATCGCGGAGCTTCACCGGGCGGCTGGGAGCCACGGAAAGACTACGGGAAGCCTCCGGGGGACGCTTCGTGTGTCGATGCCGGTGGAGATGGCGGGATCTTCGTGGTTGCCGGCAACTGCTTCGGTCGTATGTCGTCGGACGGGCGTGAGGGCGGGGAATGCCGGCGAATGGGCTGTTGAAGCAGCACGGGAACCGCGGCCGCGCCGGGGCGAAGTATCGAAATTTTCTAACGTGGACACCTGCGTCTCTCGATCCGCGGATTCGGACGCGGGAGGAGGAATTCATCGAAGAACATCCGTCGAATGTCGTGGGATGATGCGGATTGGCACTCCAGCCGGCCCATCATCCGATCCCCCGATGACGCAGTTGGCGGTGCCTGGATCGTGGCACGGACCATCCGGCCGCGCACCGACGGCCGGCGAGCGACGCGGGGCGACTGCTACGGCCGCGTTGCGCATCTCCCATTGCCACAATGCGCAAGCTGCACCATCATCCATCTTCCCGACAATGAAGATGCTGGTCGATGGAGAGCGCCCGATGCCCCCCGCACCGCCACCCCTGGACCCGCACCCCAGGCAGCCGGCGCTCACGCTGACGCTGCTGGGCGAGACCTTTGCCGTGTGCCGGCTGGCCGCGGACGCGGTGGTGCCCGTGTGGGCGTGGACGGGCGAGGTGGCGTGCGTCACGCGGACGCGCGACGAGCTCTCCATCGTCTGCCGGGCGGACCTGGTGCCGGCCGACGTGGTGCGCGAGGCGGGCTGGCGCTGCCTGAAGGTGAAGGGCCCGCTCGACTTTTCGCTCACCGGCGTGTTCAGCCGCATCGCGCAGCCGCTGGCCGACGCGGGGATCAGCCTGTTCGCGGTGATGACGTACGACACCGACTACGTGATGGTGAAGGAGGAACGCCTCCGCGCCGCGGTCGCCGCGCTGATGGACGCCGGCCACATGGTGGAGGCGCGCGTCGGCGACTGAGCCGGGATCGCGCGATCCGGCCCCGCGAAGCGCGCGGGACCTCACCCGGGCCATCGGCCCACTCGACCAGGGGCGGACGTGAACGCGGCGGCGGTTGCAGGCCTCCGCCGGACGTGGCAATTTGTCCCGCTGTCCCGCCCATCTCCATCGGACACACCCGGAGCCCTATAGATGGCCGAAGAGCTGCTTCCCGTGGGCGCCGTGGCGCCCGAGTTCGATGCGCCCACCACCGACGGCGGACGCGTTTCGCTCGCGCACTTCGCCGGGAAGAAGTCGGTGCTGCTGATGTTCTATCCCAAGGACGACACGCCGGGGTGCACGCGCCAGATGTGCACCGCGCGCGACGAGGGCGAGGAGTACGAGGCGGCCGGCGTGCGCCGCTTCGGCGTGAACCCGGGGAACATCGACAGCCACCGCAAGTTCGCCGACAAGTTCATGCTGGACTTTCCGCTCATCGTGGACGAGGGGAGCCGCATCGCCGCCGCGTACGGGGTGCTGAAGGAGAACGGCGGCGTGGCGCGCGCCACCTACGTGATCGGCCCGGACGGCCGCATCGCCTACGCGGCCACCGGCGCGCGCGGCGCCGGCGAGGTGCTGGGAGCGCTCGATGGCTGAGCCGAGGGGCGACGTGGTGGTCCGCTCGTTCACGGGCGGTGTCTTCGCGCAGAACAGCTATCTCCTGGCGTGCGCATCCACCAACGCGGCGATCCTGGTGGACCCCGGCGCCGCCACGCCGCGGATGCTGGCCGAGGCGAAGCGGCTGGGGGTGGCGGTGGAGGGCATCGTGCTCACCCACGCCCACATCGACCACGTGGAGGGATTGCCGGTGGCGAAGGCCGAGACGGGCGCGCCGGTGTGGCTGCACCCGGCCGACGCCGGGCTGTACGCCAACGCGCCGGAGCAGGCGCGGCTGTTCGGCGTGCGCGTCGATGCGCTCCCGCCGGTGGACCACGCGCTGGTGCCGGGCGAGATGGTGCGCTTCGGCGAGTGCGAGATGGAGATCCGCTTCGCGCCGGGGCACGCGCCGGGGCACGTGATCCTGGTGGGCGACGGGGTGGCGATGGTGGGCGACGTGATCTTCAACGGCTCCATCGGCCGCACCGACCTCCCCGGCGGCGACCTGCCCACGCTGATGCGGTCGATCCGCGAGCAGGTGCTGACGCTGCCGGACGCCACCACGCTGCACACCGGCCATGGCCCCGACACCACCGTGGGCCACGAGCGCGTGAGCAACCCGTTCATCGTGGGCGACTTCGGCGGCAGCCGCTTCGCCTGAGCGAACGGCCGATGGAACGCGAACGAGGGCCTCGCCACGCCGGCGGGGCCCTCGTGTTCTGCCCGTCACGCGGAACCGCCGGGAGACGTCAGAAGCCGAGCGGGAGGAGGTGGGCGCGGCCGCGCGACAGGCGCTCGGCGTACTGCGTGGTGAACACGCGCAGCACGACGCCGCCGGCGTACGCCTCCACGCCGTACAGCTCCTGCGGCACCAGGTTGGCGAGGTCGGCCAGCCCGCCGGGGGCGCGCTGCTCGTCGATGAACACGGCGACCGGCACCATCTCGCCGCGTACCGAGGCGCAGGTGACGGGCACGTCCGCCGATGGGCAGGGGCGCCCCGCGAGGCCGAAGCGGTCGCGCACCAGGTCGGCCACGGTGGCGGCGGGGCTCAGCCGCAGCGTGGCCGCGTCGAGCGCCTCCACCTTCACGCCGGACGATTCGCGGCGCTGCACGAGCTGGCTGGCGACGGCGGTGATCCCCCGCAGCACCTCGGGCTTGGCCAGGAGGCCGATGGTGAACTCGTCGCCGTCGGCCACCTCGGCGCTCTCCTGCCACGCCGCGTAGCCCATGCGGGTGATCGCCCACTCGTGCGTCCCCGGCGCCACCCCGGCGAGCACGAAGCGCCCCGCCGTGTCCGACACCGCCTTGCGGTGCACGTCGCGCAGCTCGATGACCGCGGCGGCCACCGGCGCGCCGGTGGTGCCATCGACCACGCGCCCGGTCACCTCCACCCCCGCGGGCGTGCGGGCCTGCGCGGCGAGGTGGATGGACGACAGGACGAGCGAGAGCGCGACGGCGGGGAGGACGGTTCGCATGGGGAGAACGCGGGGCGCGGGCGGGGCGGGGAAGGTGGGGCGGAACGTCCAATGGCGGTCACGATAGCCGGAACATCTGGCGTCGTCAAACCCCGCCGGCCCGGCCGCGGCGGGCGCTGGTTTGACGCTCTTCGGCGCCGGGTCTAGATTTCCCCCTCATTTCCCGGATTTGGAGCACAGTTTGCGCGAGCCCAGGCGCGTCGCCGTCCTCGCCAGCGGCGGGGGGAGCAACCTCCAGGCGCTGATCGACCATTTCAATCCCGCGCCGGCGCCGGCCGCGCGCGTGGCGCTGGTGATCGCCAGCCGCGACGGCATCGGCGCGCTGGAGCGGGCGGAGCGCGCGGGGGTGCCGGCCGTGGTGCTCGATGGCCGCGCGCTCCCGGCGCAGGAGATGGCGAGCCGGATGCTGGGCGAGCTGGAGCGCCACGGGATCGGCATCGTGGTCCTCGCCGGGTACCTGCAGCTCGTTCCGCCCGGGGTGGTGGCGCGCTACGAGGGGCGGATGCTGAACATCCACCCCGCGCTGCTCCCGGGCTTCGGCGGGCGGGGAATGTACGGGCTGCGCGTGCACCGCGCGGTGATCGACAGCGGCGTGCGGGTGAGCGGCGCCACCGTGCACCTGGTGAGCGAGCGCTACGACGAGGGGCGGATCGTGGCGCAGTGGCCCGTCCCCGTGCTGGCGGGCGACACGCCGGAGGCGCTGGCGGCGCGCGTGCTGGCGGTGGAGCACCGCATCCTCCCGCTCGCGGTGGAGGTGCTCGCCCGCGGCGACGCCGCCGCGCTCCCGGCGGGGCCGGTGTGCTTCGACCTGATCGACGCCCCCGCGCCCCCGGAATCCTCCCTCCGTGCCACGCTGGCGGTGCTGGGAGAGGTCGGCGGAACGGCAGGATAGAGGGCGCCGCACGACAGTCCGCCCCTCCCCCAGACAGGTTTGGGAGGTGGGGGGCGGCGAGCCGGAGAGGTGGGGGCTGTTTTCGATATCTACATCAACCTTCTGCAGATAGATCGCAATGCCCAGGGCGCTGCTGAGCGTGTCGGACAAGACGGGGCTGGTGGATTTCGCGCGGACGCTGGTGGAGCGCGGCTGGACGCTGCTCTCCACCGGCGGCACCGCGCGGGCGCTGCGCGAGGCCACGGTGCCGGTGATGGACGTGAGCGAGGTGACGCAGCACCCGGAGATGATGGACGGGCGCGTGAAGACGCTGCACCCCGCCATCCACGCCGGCCTGCTGGCCCGCCGCGCCAACGACGGCGACCTGGCGCAGATGCGCGAGCAGGGCTACACCGCCATCGACCTGGTGGTGGTGAACCTGTACCCGTTCGTGGAGACGGTTTCGAAGCCGGGCGTCACGGCCGACGAGGCGATCGAGAACATCGACATCGGCGGCCCGTCGATGCTGCGCTCCGCGGCCAAGAACCACGAAAGCGTCTGGGTGGTCGTCGATCCGGCCGACTACGCGCGCGTGCTCGCCGGGCTGGACGCGGACGACGCCGACGCGCGCGCCCTGCGCCGCGAGCTGGCGACCCGGGTCTACGCGCACACCTCGGCGTACGATGCGGCGATCGCGCGCTACCTCGCCTCGGCCGGCGGCGCGGACGCGGACGCGGCGTTCCCCGCCACGGTGACGCTGGAGCTGGAGAAGGTGCAGGACCTGCGCTACGGCGAGAACCCGGACCAGGGCGCCGCCTTCTACCGCGACCGCGCGTCCGGCGGCGGGCTGCCGGAGATGCGGCAGCTGCACGGCAAGGAGCTGTCGTACAACAACCTGATCGACGTGGACGCCGCGGTGCTGGCCGTGAGCGCGTGGGAAGACACCGGGCTCGCGGCGTGCGCCATCGTGAAGCATACCACGCCGTGCGGCATCGGCGTGGGCGTGGGGCCGGCGGACGCGTACCGCAAGGCGCTGGCGACGGACCCGACCAGCGCGTTCGGCTCGGTGATCGCCTTCAACACGGCGGTCACGGAGCAGGCGGCGATTCTGCTGCGCCCCAACTTCGTGGAGGCGATCGTGGCGCCCGCCTTCCACGAGACCGCGCTGGAGATCCTCACCGAGAAGAAGAACCTGCGCCTGCTGATCCTGCCGTCGCTGGGCGCGGGCGATTCGATGGATTACAAGCGCGTGCAGGGCGGCTTCGTGGCGCAGACGCGCATGTCGATGCGCTTCGCCGAGGACGAGTGGACGGTGGCGAGCGAGCGGAAGCCCACGCCCGACGAGATGGACGATCTCCGCTTCGCCTGGCGCGCGGTGGCGATGGTGAAGTCGAACGCGATCCTGCTGGCGCGCGCGGGGAAGGCGCTGGGGATCGGCGCGGGGCAGATGAGCCGCGTGGACAGCGCGCGGTTCGCGGTGATGAAGGCCAAGGAGAACGGCTTCGACCTGGCCGGCGCCGCGCTGGCATCGGACGCGTTCTTCCCCTTCCGCGACGGGGTGGATGCCGCCGCGGGAGCCGGCGTGCGCTCCATCATCCAGCCCGGCGGCTCCGTCCGCGACGACGAGGTGATCGAGGCCGCCAACGAGCACGGCATCGCCATGGTCTTCACCGGCCGCCGCCTCTTCCGCCACTGAGGCGCATCGCCGGAGCACGAACGCCGGCGGATGCTGGACACGAGAACGGGGAGCGGACCTTGGTTCGCTCCCCGTTCTGCGTCGGGCCGCCGGAAGCCACGGAAGCGCCACGACCGACCGCGCGCTGGCAGACGCCGGACGCCGTGCATGTCATCCTGAGGCCGACCACGCCCAACCCGCGTCCACACAATCGGTTGCAGGCCGAAGGATCTAAACCGCCCCCTCGGACCACAGCTGCCGAAACACGCCGAACCGACGCTCTTCATCAACCGAATGCGCCCGTGTGGAGCAAGCGTCCGCAAGGGCGTTCCGGTTGATTCGAATCCTCTCGTTGAACCGGCTTCGACGCGCTTCGGCGGCCGGGTCCGAGGGAGTGGCGATAGATCCTTCGGCCTGCGAACCGAGTCATAGCGTCGGCTTGGGCGAGGTCGGCCCCAGGATGACAATCGTCTGGTGCCCATGCGTCGACGCGCAGTGTCAACGGTTTACGTCGACGCATCATTGAGGTCTCCGGACTCCCGGCTGGCACTCGTCGGCTTGCCGCCAACGCTTTGCGCCGTCAGGCGGCGAGCGCGCGGGCCTGGGCGGCGGCGATGCGCAGGAAGGCGCGGCAGGCGGGCGACGCGTCCGCCCGCGAGCGGACGCCGAGAGCGACGCGCCGGGGGACGCGCGGCTCCAGCGGCCGCGTCACCACGCCCGGCGGAAGCACGTCCGGCAGCGCCAGCTCCGGCTCGATGGAGACACCGGCGCCGCGCGCCACCATCTGGATCAGCGTGTCGACGTCGCGGATGTGGTAGCGCACGTCCATGTCCGACTCGCGCACCACCCGCGCGATCAGCAGCTCGCACCCCGCCGCCGGCATCACGAACGACACGCCGGCCAGCTGCTCGGGGCGGATGCGCGCGTGCGCGGCGAGCGGATGGGCCTCGTGGAGGAGGACGAGGAGCTCGTCCTGCGCCACCTGCTCCGTGTCGAACGGCTCGTTGGGCAGCGTGACGAAGCCCACGTCCACCTTCCCCGAGGCGATCCACTGCTCCACCTCGGGATCGGTCCCCTCCATCACCACCACGCTGATCCCGGGGTGCCGCCGCTCGAACGCGTCCAGCAGCGGCGGCAGCAGCCGGCGCGACGCGCTGGAGCCGAACGAGCCCACGCGCAGCATCCCGCGGCTCAGCCCGCGCGCGGCGTCGGCGTCCCGGCGGATGGTCTCCTTCAGCTGCAGCAGCTGCCGCGCGTGCTCCACGGTGCGCGCGCCCACCTCGGTGAGGCGCACGCCGCGGGCGCTGCGGTTCAGCAGCGTCACGCGCAGGTCGTGCTCCAGCCCGGTGATGGCGTGGCTCACGGCCGACTGGCTCATCCCCAGCGACCGCGCGGCCGCGGTGAAGCCGCCGTGGTCGGCCACGGCCACCAGCGCCTGCAGCTGTGCGTCGGTCATCGCGCGAGAGAGAGGTATGAGCGTTTGCTCATTTGAGCATGATGCGGGTTCTGGATAGCCTCCATGCGTCCGCCCCGAGCCCGGCCGCCCGGCCCGGTGCGCGCGGACCCTCGAAACCCGACGTGTGCCGCCATGAAGCCGAAAGATGCCGCCGCCCTGATCCTGCTGGCCGCCGTGTGGGGAGGATCGTTCCTCTTCATCCGCATGGCCGTTCCCTCGTTCTGTCCGCTGCCGCTGGTGGCCGGCCGCGTGTCGCTGGCCGCGCTGGCGCTCGCCGCCGTGGTGGCCGCGCTGCGCCGGCCGGTGGAGCTGCGCGCCAACGCCCGCGGGCTGCTGGTGCTGGGCGCCACCAACGCCGCCATCCCCTTCACGCTGATCTCGTGGGCGGAACTTCACCTCTCCGCCGCGCTGGCGTCAACCCTGAACGCGACCGTTCCGCTCTTCAGCGCGCTGCTGAGCGTGCTCTGGCTGCGCGAGCGGGTGACGGGACGACGCGTGGCCGGCTTGCTGCTGGGCGTCGCCGGCGTGGCGGTGCTGGTGGGGTGGAGCCCGCTGCCGCTGAACGCCGCCACGGTGCTGAGCGTGCTGGCGATGCTCGGCGCCACGCTCTGCTACGCCTTCGCCGGGGTGTACACGCGGCGGCGGATGCAGGGCGCGTCCACCTGGACGCTGGCGCTGGGTCAGCAAGTGGCGGCGGCGGCGTGGCTTGCCGGCCCGGCGCTCGCGCGGATGCCCGCCGCGCGGCCGCCCGCGCAGGCGGTGGGCGCGGTGATCGGCATCGCGCTCCTTTCCACGGCGCTGGCCTACGTGCTGTACTTCCACCTGATCGCCCGCATCGGGCCGACCAGGACGTACACCGTCACCTACATCGTGCCGTGCTTCGGGATGGCGTGGGGCGCGCTCTTCCTGGGCGAGCCGGTGACCGGCGGGATGTTCGCGGGGCTGGCCCTGATCCTCTCCAGCGTGCTGCTGGTGAACGAGGTGAAGCTCGGCGGGGCGGTGAAGTGGCTGCGCGCGCGGCTCCCCATCTTCCGCGCGCCGCTGCCGATCGCCCGCGCGGCGGTGGATGCGTCCGCGGCGGATTGCGTGTCGTGCTGAACTGCGGTGCGTGGGTGCTGGGTGCTTGAGTGCTGGGGGGGGAAGGTGCCAGGTGGCAGGTGCCAGATTCGGTGCTGGGGCCAAGGAAGCCTGGGCGGATGAATCCGCGGCAACGACTACGCGAAGTCCGCCTGCGCGGACTACCGGCTGCGGCGCGGCCGGGATCCTGGCGCGCGGGTCAGGCATCGTGGTACGCGGCGAAACGACCGGGAGCCTCGATGGCGCCGTCGATGGCCGCGACGGCGGATGGCGTGCCCTTGTAGCCGCGAGCTCACTCGCATTCTCTCGCGTGAAGTAGCTGCGGCGGGCGCGGGCGCGGCGGATCAGCGAGTGCCCGTCGCGGTTTGGGGGCGGACGATGCGGAGATTCGCATCGCCCGGGTCGGCTGATGTGGTTCGCCCGGGAGCGACGGGGGTGCGAACCAGCGTGACGACGGTGACTTCGGGGAGCGCGCCGATGCGGAAGGGGATCCCCCAGTAGTTGGTGCCGGGGTTGATGTACAGCACCGAATCTCCCCGCCGGTAAACGCCCATCGCCAGGTCCAGGAAGAGCGACGCCACGCTCCACCGCAGCCGGGGGATGGAAAGCTGGCCGTGGTGCGTGTGGCCGCTCAGCGTGAGCGCCACGCCGCGCTCGGCCAGCTCGGGCCAGAGCGCCGGGTTGTGCGCCAGCGCCACCGTGAACGCGCCCCGCGGCACGGCGGCGAGGGTGCGCGGCACGTCCGGCGCCACGGGGGTGCTCCCGGCGCGGCCGCCCGCGGGATCGCCCGTCCCCGCGAGCCAGAAGCGCGCGCCGTTCCGCTCGATCGGCACCGCCTCGTTCACCAGCACCCGCCAGCCGAGGCGCTCCATCCCGCGCCGGACCGCCTCCCACCCGGCGTACACGTCGTGGTTGCCGGCGATGGCCACCACGCCCAGCGGCGCGGAGAGCCCGCCGAAGGCCGCGCCGAGCGGCTCCACGTCGCGTGCGTAGTCGTCCACCTGGTCGCCGGTCAGGGCGATCAGGTCCGGCTCGGCGCGCCGCACCGCCTCCGCGATCCGTGCCAGGTACCGGGGCGGCGTGTGCGGCCCCACGTGCAGGTCCGAGAGCTGCGCGATGCGCATCCCCTCCAGGCCGGCGGGGAGATCGGGCACGGCCACCTCCAGCGGCCGCACCACCAGCCGCCGCGTCCCCACGTACCCCCACACCCCGGCGAGCACCAGGAACGCGCCCACCGCGCCCACCACCCAGCGCCCCGCCGCCGACCCCGCGCCGAACGGAAGCCCGCCGAGCAGCCCCAGCAGCCCCGCGGGCGCGAGCAGCATCAGCGCGAGCTGCGCGTACCAGAACGGCCGCATCACCCAGATCCGCCTGGGCGCGGACGGGTAGGCGTTGCCGCCCATCCCCCGCACCAGGAGCACCAGCGGCAGGAACACGATCGCGGCCAGCGCCAGCACGGTGAGCCATCCGCCCGGAAGCACCGGGGCGAACAGCCCGCCGAGCACCAGCCAGAGCGCCGCATCCCACGCCATCGCGACCGCCAGGATCATCCATCGATTGGGCACGAGTCCCTTCCCCTCTTCCGTTGAACCGTCTTCACGTCTCCATGGATAAATGAATGAGCACACGCTCATCCATCCAGGTACGAAACGCCGCGACTCACTCCTTCGATACGGCGCGCCAGAAGGCGTCGAAGCCCGCGCGCCGGTACCGCTCGGCCTCGTCCGGCTCGCGTTGCACGAAGCCCATCGTGGTCTCGGCCAGCGCCATCAGGATCGCGGCGGCGAAGGCGGGCGGCTGGTCGGCCATCTCGCCGCGCCAGGCGACGCCGTGCACCAGCGCTTCCACCTCGGCGAGCATCGCCGAGCCCAGCTCGCGGCACTGCGCCGTCACCCGGTCCGACACGGCGAGCTGCGCCATCGCCCGGTGCTTGGCGGGCTGCGAGGCACCCCAGTCCACGTACCGGTTCCACACGTGCCGCGCGCGGTCCACCAGCGACGCCGACGCGGGATAGCCCGCCATCAGCGTGTCGCGCACGTCGCGCTTCAGCGCCAGGTACAGCTCGTTGAGCAGCGCGTCCTTGTCGTCGAAGTAGGTGAACAGCGTTCCCTCCGCCACGCCGGCCGCGCGGGAGATCCGCGCCGTGGGCGCGCTGGGGCCGTGGGCCGCGACCACCTCCGTCGCCGCCGCCAGGATCGCGTTCCGCTTGTCTTCGCTCCGGGGACGTGCCATTCCACTCCTGGTGAATGAGTGCGCACTCAATCATGCGGCAACGCGGTCGCTCACGCAAGGGCGGTCCGAGCGAACGAGGCGGGGGCGCCGGCCAGCGCTCCCGCCTCATTCGATGTGGATCCGCGATGCTGCCGAGCGTGCGGACGATCAGAAGCGCAGCAGCACGCTGACGTTGGCGGGGGCTTCCTGGCGTCCGCCGATGGACGAAAGGCCGAGCGCCTGCGCGGCCGAGGGCGGCCCCGCCGGCATTCCACCGGGACCGGGCTGTCCCTGCGCGGCCCGGGTCTGCGCCGGCCCCGCGGGCATCCCGCCGGGCCGGGCACGGCCCTGCGCCGCCTCCATCGACTGCGCAGGGCCGGCGGGCATGCCGCCGGGGCCCACGCGCTGTCCCTGCGTGGCGGCGCGCTGCAGCAGCCAGTCGAACGCGGCCTGCTCGCCGCCGCTCAGCGTGCCGGCAAAGGCGTGTACCTTCGCGTCCAGCGACGACACGGGGCCGGTGCCGCCACGGGCCGGATCCTCCTGCTTGGGGCCGATCGACACCGGGCTGTTGCCGCCGCGGGCAGGGTCTTCCTGCTTGGGGCCGATCGACACCGGGCTGTTGCCGCCGCGGGCAGGGTCTTCCTGCTTGGG
>Ga0247773_1000114_pt1 | contig 37270 bp, 21 predicted proteins | sample UWRJL092311B6_FD_179934 | JGI IMG/M metagenome (GOLD analysis project Ga0247773, IMG submission 179934) | Plant litter microbial communities from Arlington Agricultural Research Station in Wisconsin, United States - UWRJ-L092-311B-6 | ecosystem: Environmental > Terrestrial > Plant litter >... | reverse complement strand
TCGGCATCCGCGCGCTGTCACGCCCGGCGCGCGGCGGACGACTCCGCCGGTTTGCACCGGGCGGGGCGGACCGCTACCATCCGCGGCTTCCCCGCACCCCGTTTCCGCCGACCCGCGCCGATGGCCGACGAACGACACGATCCCTACGTCTCGCTGCGCAACCGCGACTTTTTGTGGTACGTGGCCAGCCTGGTGGCGATGACGCTGGGGACCATGATCCAGGCCACGGTGGTCGCCTGGCAGGTGTACGCGCTCACCAACGACCCGCTGTCGCTGGGCCTGGTCGGCCTGGCCGAGGCGCTGCCGTTCATCGGCGCGGCGCTGTACGCGGGGCACGTGGCCGACCTGTACGACCGCAAGCGCCTGTCGCTGGTCGCCATCGCGGTGCAGACGGGAGCCGCGGGGCTGCTGCTGGCGTTCGCCCTGCGCCCCGAGGTGCTGGCCGGCGGGCGCGTGTGGCCGATCTACGCGGTGGTGTTCCTGAGCGGGATCGCGCGCAGCTTCCTCCAGCCGGCGCGCACCGCCATGGGCGCCGAGATCGTGCCGCGCGAGGTGCTGGCCAACGCCATCGCCTGGCGCTCGTCGCTGTGGCAGTTCGGCGCGGTGGTGGGGCCCGCGCTGGGCGGCGTGCTCTACGGCTTTTCCGGAGCCAGGCTGGCGTACACGGTGGAGGTGGCGCTGTGCGCGCTGGGGCTGCTGCTGTTCGCGCGGATCGCCTACACGCACGTGCCGGTGCAGCGCGCCGCCACCCGCGTGCGCGAGAACCTGACGGTGGGGATCCGCTTCCTGTTCACCCAGCCGGCGCTGCTGGGGGCCCAGGTGCTGGACCTGTTCAGTGTCCTGTTCGGCGGCGCGCCGGCGCTCCTCCCCATCTTCGCCAACGACATCCTGCACGTGGGGCCGCAGGGGCTGGGCGTGCTGCGCGCCGCCCCCGCCGTGGGCGCCGTGCTGATGTCGGTGATCCTCGCGCACCGCAAGCTGCGGCGCGCGGGGCGCACGCTGTTCCTGTGCGTGGCGGCGTTCGGGCTGTGCTGGGTGGTGTTCGCGCTGTCGCGCTCGTTCTGGCTGTCGCTGGCGCTGCTGGCGATCAGCGGCATGGTCGACAACGTGAGCGTGGTCATCCGCTCCACCCTCCTCACCGTGCGCACCCCGCCCGAGATGCTGGGCCGCGTCTCGGCCGTCAACCAGATCTTCATCGGCTCGTCCAATGAGATCGGCTCCTTCGAGAGCGGGGTTGCGGCCCGGGTGCTGGGGACCGTAAACTCCGTCCTCTTAGGTGGGCTCGTCACCCTCGGCGTCGTCGGCGTGACGGCGTGGAAGACGCCCGCCCTGCGGCGGCTGGACGAGCTGAGCTGAAAGAGTACGCTGGCGAGGAGAGACCATGGCCGAAAAACCCGATTACGAGCCGATCGATACGACCGACACGTGGGTGATGGAATCGCTGAGGCACGTCCCCCGGGTACGACATGCGCGTTTCGACCGCAGCAGCCGACGCATCGTGATCGAGCTAACCAACGGCTGCGAGTTCACGTTCGCATCGCGGATGGGCCAGGGTTTGCGCGACGCCACAGATGACGAGTTGGCTGCGGTGAAGGTGACGGAAGGCGGCTACGGTATCGAATGGGAAGCGCTCGGCGTGGATCTCGAGCTCGAGGGTTTGCTCCTGGGCCGGTTCGGCAACGCGGCCTGGATGGAGATGCTCGGCCGTTCCGGCGAGATCGCATAGGGTAAGTGGGGCGAGCGACGATCTTAACTGGCAGGAGGAGCTGGTGAACCGGTCCGGCGTGGCGATTGCGGCTGCGCCGGGCTACTTGTGTCGATTCGGACGACTGAACCCGGGTGAGGGATGATGGAGACGAGACGGATCGGGTCGCTGGACGTGTCGGTGGTGGGGCTGGGGTGCAACAACTTCGGCGGGCGGCTGGATGCGGAGCAGACCGCGTCGGTGGTAGATGCCTCGCTCGACGCGGGGATCAACTTCCTCGACACCGCCGACATCTACGGCAAGACGCAGAGCGAGGAGTACCTGGGCCGCGCGCTGCGGGGGCGGCGCGACCGCGTGGTGTTGGCCACCAAGTTCGGAGCGAAGGTGGACGACGAGCGCAACGGCGCCCGCCCCGAGTACGTGGTGCGGGCCTGCGAGGACAGCCTGCGGCGGCTGGACACCGACTACATCGACCTGTACCAGCTGCACACGCCCGACGACACGGTGCCGATCGCCGACACGCTGGGCGCGCTGGACGAGCTGGTGAAGGCCGGCAAGGTGCGCGAGATCGGCTGCTCCAACTTCTCGCCCGCGCAGCTGCGCGAGGCCGAGGCGGCGGTGCGCCCCGGCGGCGCGCGCTTCGTGAGCGTGCAGAACGAGTACAGCCTGATCCACCGCGAGCCCGAGCAGGGCGTGCTGGACGAGTGCGCGCGGCTGGGCATCGCCTTCATCCCCTACTTCCCGCTGGCCAGCGGGCTGCTCACGGGCAAGTACCGCCGCGGTCAGCCGGTGCCGGAAGGGACGCGCCTCACCGAAGAGCGCTTCGCCGGCACGCGCTCGGAGCAGAACCTGGAGCTGGTGGAGCGGCTGGTCGCGTTCGCCGAGGCACGCGGGCACACGCTGCTGGAGCTGGCGTTCAGCTGGCTGCTCACCCGCCCCACCGTCGGCTCGGTGATCGCGGGGGCCACGAAGCCCGGACAGGTGCGCGGCAACGCCGCCGCGGCGGGATGGCGGCTGTCGAGCGAGGATCTGGCGGAGCTGGACGGGATCCTGCCGGGCGCGGGATGAGGCTGAAACGCTTGGTGTGAATTAGCCGCGGTCGCCGTTCTCAGCCGTAAGTCATTGACCCACAATCGGATCTGATTCCGGCTGAAGACGACCGAGGCCCGACGCTGCAGTCTCTATCGCGGCCGATGGTCCAATCAGAACGAAAATCCGGTCTCCAGAGGGTCAGAATCGACTGGTATTTCCGTAATGATCATTGTGCTGCAACGACTTGCTAATTCCCACCAAGCGTTGAAGCCGCGGGTGGCAGCCTTGAGCTTGCCGGCGGCGTCCAGCGCGCGGTAGCGGGCGCGCAGCTCCTCGTCGTCGAACAGGTCGGCGTCGTCGCGAGTCTTCCAGGCAGTGGAACACGCCGGTGGAGACGATCACGTCGAACGTCTCGCCCAGCTCCATGATGTTGCCGCGCGTGAACGACACGTTGTCGGCCCGTGCTTGCGGGCCAGCTGGGCGGCGATGTCGAGCGAGGCCTAGGTCACGTCCAGCCCGCGCACCCGGGCCCCGTGCCGCACCCGGCATCCAGCACCTTCCTGCCGTCCAGGTCGTCGTCCTCGCGCAGCAGCGAGAACAGGTTGGCGATGTCGTACGCCAGCGTCCGCCCCGCCACGGGGCTGGGGTAGGGATACTTCGAGTACATCGCCACGACGCGGTGCTCACACCCGGCATTCGCGGCTTCCTTTATCGCGCGTGGTCGCTCCCTACCCCCATACGTCGGCGCCACGGCAGACGGCATCGCCGCCATCCGCCGCGCTCTCATCTCTCGATCCCCCCGTCCGCATCCACGTCTCACGACGGAAGATCGGAATGCGGGCGGCGAGCCCTGGGCGTGACGGAAGAAACGGCAAGGTCACACGGAGGCACGGAGGAAACGGAGGAACAGCGGCACGGCTCCGGATCCTCCTCCGTTCCCTCCGCTACTCCGTGTGACCCCGTCGTTCGTCGTTGCCCGCCCCAGCGTCACTCCGGGGCCCGTACCACCGGCTCCGCGGCCTCGGCGGCGGACGCGGGGAAAGTCACCGCATCGGTGTCGGACACCGTCTCCCTCACCGCATCGGCGGACGGGGAGGCACCGTCGTCCGCCAGCACGGCGGCGACGGCGGCGTCCAGCGCCCGCGCGCCCTCGGCCCAGCCGCGCGACTCGGCGGCCATGCGGCGCGCGGCGTGGGTCCAGTCGCGCCGCAGCCCCGCGAGGATGCGCGCCAGCGACTCGGCCGCGGGGCCGCCGCCGTGGGCCGCGCCGGCCGCGACCACATCGGGGTCCAGCCACCGTGCTTCGTCCGCCGGCAGCCCGTGCTCGCGGAAGAGGCGGCCGGCGGCCTGGGCCAGCGGCTCGCCGCGATCGGCCGCCTCGCTCACCAGCTCGCCCACGCGGTGGTGCGCGGCGCGAAACGAGGTGCCGGTGCCCAGCACCAGCCGGTTGGCCAGCTCGGTGGCCGCGGTGAAGCCCTCCTCCGCCCGCTGCCGCATCCGCGCGGGCTGCGGGCGGGCGCCGGCCACCACCAGCCGCGCCAGCGTGACCGCCTCGGACAGCTCGCCCAGCGCGCCCCAGAGCGGCTTCACGCCCTCGGTCCCCACCGCCACCGAGTTGCTGAAGGGGGTGGCGTGCATGGCCATGGCGGCCGCGGTGAAGGCCCCCAGCGGCGCCCCGCCGCGCCCCTTGATGTGCTCCAGCAGGAAGGCGTTGCGCTTCTGCGGCATCATGGAGCTGGAGCCCACCAGCTCGTCGGGAAAGCGCACCAGGTCGAACTCGGCGGTGCTCCACAGCTGGAGGTCGGTGGCCAGCCGGCTGAGCGTTACGCCCAGCACGGTGGCGGCGCCCAGCAGCCGCAGCACCACGTCGCGCGAGGCCACCGCGTCCACCGAGTGCAGCACCCCCTCGCCGAAGCCCAGCAGCCGCGCCGTGCGCTCGGGGTCGATGGGCACGGTGGTGCCGCCCGCCGCGCCGGCGCCCAGCGGGCAGCGCGCGAGGTCGGCCGCGGCCGCCTCCAGCCCGCGCAGGTCGCGCTGGAGGGCCACCGCCACGCCCGCGAGATAGTGCCCGTAGGTGATGGGCAGCGCGGCCTGGAAGTGCGTGTACACCGGCATCGTATCGCCCGCGTGCCGCCCGGCCCGGCGCACCAGCACCGCCAGCAGGCGCAGCACCTCGCGCACGAGGCGATGGTACACGGGGCGCAGGCGCAGGCGCAGCACCGTGGCGTTGATGTCGTTGCGCGAGCGGCCCAGGTGCACGGCGCCCCCGACGGCCTCGCCTAGCGTCTCCACCAGCCACCCCTCGTACAGCAGGTACAGCCCGCGCGTGGCCGGCCGGCCCCGCAGCGGCGCGTACTCCGCCGCCACCAGCCCGTCCATCGCCGCGAGCAGCCGCCGGCCCGACTCGCGCGGGAGAAGGCCGCGCTCCACCAGCATCACCAGGTGCGCGCGGTCCACCTGCACGTAGGCCGGCAGCTCGTCGCGGATGGCGTCGTCCAGGTGCCCGCCGAAGACGATGCGGCGCGCGCCGGGGCTCAACCCCCGGCGGATCCGCCCGGTATCCTCCGTCAAACCCGCCCTCCCGCTGCGTCGTGCATCTCCATCCCTTCCGACGGAACGCCGCTCCCCGAGCTCACGGAGAGCACGGCAAAATCGTGTGCGACTCTGGTATCATACCACGTCGATCCGCACGATGGCGTATCCAACGTCTTTCCGGCGAACGGCCTCACACAGAGGCACCAGAGGACCAGAGGACCAGAGGACCAGAGGACCAGAGGACCAGAGGACCAGAGGAAAATCCGGAACCACACGATTTCCTCTGTTTCTCTGGCGGTTCTCTCCGTTTTCCTCTGTGTGATGCCGTTCCGGTGCCGGGAAATGCGCGAAGGATGGAAGATCCGGGATCAAGCCGCCCCTTCCGGCATCCGCGCGGCCGAGATCCGCGCGCCCGCCACCTGCACCACCTCGCGCGGCGCGACCAGCGGCTCCATCACCACTCGCACCACGTCCCGCGCGTGCTCGGCGGCGGCGCAGGCGGCATCGAAGCCGTCCGCGCAGGCGACGACGTGGCCGATGCGGTCGCGGAAGTCGCCGTGGATCGCCAGCGTCTCGCCCACCACGCGGTAGAGGGTGACGTCGGCCACCGCCTCGGCCGCGCGTGCCTCGTCCAGCCCCTCCACGGCGCGCAGCCTCCCCGCCGCGGGAGCGAAGAGGAAGCGGATGGAGGCGTGGCGGTGGCGCAGCGGCTCGACCGCGGGCTCCTCCCCCACCACCAGGCGCACCGTCTCGCGGATCAGGTCGATCCCCTGCGCGTGGCGCACCAGCTCGGGGATGAAGCCGCCCGCCAGCCGCGGGTTCACCTCGATGGGGTAGGCCAGCCCGTCCTGCACGCGCAGCTCCCAGTGCAGCGGCCCCCAACCCAGCCCCAGCAGCCCGGTGGACCGGGTGACCGTCTCCGTCAGCGCCCGCGCCACGTCGGCAGGGACGACGGCCGGGTAGTCGTGCCCCGACTCCACGAAGAACGGCGGGCTCCCCAGGTGCTTGCGGGTGATGCCGATCACGCGGCCCGAGAACACCTCCACCGAGAACTCGGGGCCGGTGAGGAGCTGTTCGACGAGGACGCGGCGGTCGGCCCCAGCGGCGGCCGCCTGCGACAGGAGCGTGGCGGCGTGGCGGCCGACCTCCACCGAGGTGGCGCAGGCGCGCACGCCCACGCTGCCGCTGCCGCCCACCGGCTTCACCACCACCGGCGTGCCGATCTCGCGCGCCGCCCAGATCGCCTCGGGCGCCGAGGCGGCCACGCGGAAGCCCGGCGTGGGCACCCCGCCCCCCGCCAGCACCCGCCGCTGGTGCGACTTGTCGCGCGCCGCGGCGACCGACGCCGCGTGCGGCCCGGCCAGCCCGAAGCGCGCCGCCAGGCCCGCCGCCCGCGCGATGAAGTACTCGGAGCTGGAGGTGATCCCCGCCACCCCCGCCCCACCGTCGAAGCGGTCGGCGATCAGCCGGTGGAGCGCATCTTCGTCGTCCGTGGGCGCCACGATCACCTCGGGCGCGCCGGGGTGCTGCAGGTAGGCGTACTTCGCGGGCGTGGCGGTCACCAGCACCGGCGCGAAGCCCAGCTCGCGCGCGGCGTGCACGAACAGCCGCCCGGTGCCGCTGGTGTTGCTTTCCACGAACAGCAGCGCCCCGCCCTGGCGAACATGGCTCATGCGGGCACCAGCTCCAGTCCGTGGGCCGCGGCGCCCATCACCTCGGCATACGAGCGGCGGCCCCAGTGGTGGAAGGCCCACGGGTCGAAACCGTCGTGCGGCCGGTCCCACTCCACCGGCTCGCGCGGGGGGAGGTCGAGGCGCAGCCCCTTCTCGTCCAGCCAGGCGTCGTCGTAGACGGTGTCCTGGTAGCGGTAGCCCTCGTCGGGGAACACCACCGCCACCAGCTGGTCGGGGTTCTTGCGCGCCCACCAGTTGGCCACCAGGTACGCGGCGCCGCTGGTGGCGCCCATGAACAGCGCGTGGTCGCGGTGCAGCTCGCGGGTGGCGCGGAACGCCTCGGCGGCGCCCACCCAGTGCACCCAGTCGAAGGTGGTGTGGTCCACGTTGGGCGGCATCAGGCTGTTGCCCAGCCCGCGCAGCATCCGCCCGCCCCCGGCGTCGCTCTGGCCGAAGATCACGCTGCGGTGCGTGTCCACCCCCACCGCCACCAGCTCGGGAAACACCAGCCGCAGGTACGACGAGATCCCGCACACCGACCCGCCCGAGCCGACACTGCCCACCAGGCAGTCGATGGCGCCGGCCGCGTGCACCAGCTGCTCGGCGCAGGGGGCGTAGCTCCCCGGGTTGTGGGGATTGCTGTACTGGCGCGGGCAGAAGCTGCCGGGGTTGGCGGCCAGCACCTGCTCCAGCACCTCCAGCCGCGCCTGCTGGAAGCCGCCCGTGGGCCCCGGCTCGCGCAGGATGTGCACGGCGGCGCCCAGGTCTTCCAGGCGGCGGCGCAGCGGCGCGTCGATGGCGGGGTCGCTCACCAGCGTGAGCGGGTGCCCCTGCAGGCGCGCCACCATCGCCAGCGCCAGCCCGAAGGTGCCCGAGGTGGTCTCGGCGATGAGGCCGCCGGGCTCCAGCTCGCCCTCTTCCAGCGCCTTGCGGATGATGAAGCGCGCGGGAAGCAGCTTCATCAGGGGGAACGCCAGCCCGATCAGGTTGGGGCGCAGCCGCACCATGCGCGGGAGCGCGATGGCGTCCACGAAGTTTGCGTTGATGGTCGGGCCGCTCACGGGGCCGCCTCCCTCTGCGGGGGAAATCTGTCGATGAAGGACGCCGGCGCGGCGGCCGGGCTTCCGAGGTGATCCGGCGGTGCAGCGGACCCGGTGGACTCCGTTGTCCACCGCGGCCGCGAACGGGTGAGCCGGAGCGGCAGGCCGTCCGTCGCCCGTCACACAGCGACACCATCGCGCGCGGCCTCCCACTCCTCGGGGCCTGCGGGAAGCGCGTCGCGCCGCAGCCCTGCGCCTCCAGCCAGGCGTCGTCGTAGCCGGTGTCCTGGTAGCGGTAGCCGTCGTCGGGGAGGACCACGGCCACGGTGGCATCGGGGTGGGTGCGAGCCCACCAGTTTGCCACCAGGTACGCCGCGCCGGGTGCCAGCTCGCCCTCATTCCAGCGCCCGGCGCAGGATGTTGCGCGCGGGGAGCAGCTTCATCAGCGGAAAGGCCAGCCCCACCAGGTTGGGGCGCAGCCGCGGCAGCGCTAGCGCGTCCACGAAGAGGGCGTTGATGGCCGGCCGCTCAAGAAACCGGCTCCGGCTGCGTCGCGAGCTCGGTGGAGAACTCCCAGCTCTTGCTCAGCCCCAGCCGTTCGAGGGCGGCGCGCGCCTCCTCCATCCGGGCCGCGCTGCCGCTGCCGGGCTCGAACAGGAAGCCGGCCACGGTGCCGCTGTGCGCCACCTGCACCCCCGTGGCGCCTGCCTCCCGGGCGATGGCCAGCAGCTCGGGCATGAAGCGCTTGGGGCGGTGGCGCTGCATGATCTGCGTGCTGGCGGTGGCCACGCGGCCCAGCAGCACGGGGTCCTGCTTCTCCACCGCGCGGCGCAGCAGCCCCAGGATGGTGGCGTAGGCCTCCAGCTCCCAGGTGGAGTACTTGCAGGGCGGCAGGGCCAGCGTCTCCACCCCCCGGTCCAGCTCGGTGTTGAAGCCCAGCACGCGCACCGCGGGGAGCGGCCCGCCCAGGTCCAGCAGCATGCTGCCGCGGCGCTGGGCGAAGAGCACGGCGCGGTGCGGCCCGTACATCAGCGAGTCGGACGCGGTCTCGGCGGCCACGGATAGGCGCGCGATCCAGGCGGGCTCCAGCACCACGTCGAAGGCGTCGGCCACGGCGCGGATGGTGGCCAGCACGTCGGTGGTGGACGACCCGCACCCCCAGCGCAGCGGCACGTTCCCCTCGATCCGGATCGACCCGCCCCACCCGGTGCGCCCCAGCGCGTCGAGCGTGAGCCGCGCCGCGGCGCGCGCGCGGGTGCGGTCGGCCGGCTCCACGGTGAGCGGCCCGGAGCGCAGCGGGCGGAAGCGCGCGCGGGTGCGGTACAGCGTGCAGGGCAGCGTGACCAGCCCGTGCTCCAGCGCCCCATCGCTCGAGTAGAAGACGCCCTGCACGATCTCGCCGTGGTGGGCGTGCAGCTCGTGCTCGCCCGGGCGGCACGCGCCGCCGGGCGGCGGGAACAGCGCCGGGGCGGGCGTGGACCCCTCGCGCTCGGCGTGGTCTCCGCGGATGTCCTTGAGCTGTGCGGCTGATTCCATCGTGGCCCGCGCGAAGGGTTCAGGGCGGCGAGCGATCGCTTCCGCCAACGGCACCGGCTGAACGGGCGGCACGGGGCCGCCCGCTCACCCGGTCAGGTCCCGCCCTCCACCACCCCGTGGCCGCACCACTCCATCACCGCCATGGCGCTGAACAGCTTGTGCTGGGCCTGCACCCAGGCCAGGCTCTGCGGCCCGTCCAGCACCTCGTCGCTCACGTCCTCGCCGCGCACCGCGGGAAGGTCGTGCAGGAACACGGTGCCGCGCTCCTTCCGCACCCGCTCCATCAGCTCGCTCGTGACGCTGAACGGGCGGAAGCGCTCGCGCCAGTCGGCGTCGGGCTTGCTCACCCCCATCTCCTGCCAGCGGCTGGTGTAGACGGCGTCCACACCTTCGGGAAGGTCGCCGGCGTCGTGCGTCTCCTCCACCGTGGCGCCGTACTGCGCGGCCAGGGCGCGCGCGGCGCTCAGCTTCCCCGCCTCCAGGCCGTAGCCGGCCGGGGTGGCCAGCGTCAGCCGCGCGCCGGGGATGCGGGCGAAGGCCAGCGCCAGCGCGGCGGCCGACTTGTTCCCCTCGCCGCAGTAAAGCAGGTGCAGCCCCTCCAGCCGGCCGAAGTGCTCCAGCAGGGTGGCCAGATCGGCCAGTCCCTGCGTGGGGTGCTCGTCGGAGCTGAGCGCGTTGACCACCGACATGGAGGGGTGCGCCGCGAAGGTGCGCATCTCGTCCACGCTCTCGTTGGTGCGCATCACCAGCACGTCGAGGTAGCCCGCGAAGGTGCGGGCGGTGTCTTCCAGCGTCTCGCCCGTGTTGGTCTGCAAGTCGTGCGGGCCGAAGTGCACCACGGTGGCGCCCAGCCGTCCGGCACCCACCTGGAAGGCGGTGCGGGTGCGGGTGGAGGTCTTGCGGAAGTACACCCCCACGGTGCGGCCGCGCAGCGTCTGCGGGTCGGCGGCGGCGTGCTTGATGGCCACGGCGCGCCGCGCGAGGTACGCCACCTCCTCGGGCGACAGGTCGAGCAGGGAGAGCACGTGTCGGCGGCGCACCCCGGGCTCGCGGACGGCCAGCGCGGGGAGCTGGACGAGCTCGGGCTCGGCGACGGCGTTCTGGGTCATGTGGATGGTGGTGAGGTTCGGTGTGTGAGCGCCGTGCGCGGCCCGGATCCCGTCCGCGTGCCATGGGGCGAGGTGCCGGGGCCGCCACGAGCCGCGTCCGCCGCGGCCGGGCTCGCCGTCGACGGGCGACACGGGAAGCGTCCGTTGCCGCTGGGCCACGGGCGGCCCGGACATTCAGGCGTTGCCCGGGTTTTCGCCCCCCCGGGCGGTCGGGCTTACGCAGGGAGCGACGCAAAACGTGATCGTCCCTGGGCCTGCCCGATAGGCGCCCGCGTGAGGCGCCGAGTCCACTGCCCGCGTTACCCGCCCCGAATGTCGTGAGGTCCGCCGCGAGGCGGCACCCATGCCGGACCGCCGTACCCAAGCTCGCCTTAAGAGACACACAATCGAGGCCACGGCGGAGCCCGTCCGTCGCCTGTGCCAAGCGGAGAACAGCGACACGAATCGGCCCTAAGACGTACACCACGCGTCTCTAAACGTCCGTTCAGGGGCTTCTTTCCACTATAACCCAGCTGTGAGAGGCGGGCAAGGGAGTTTCCGTGCACAAACGAGATGGCCGACCACAAGTATGCAATCCATTGTGCATCAATCACTTCGGGTCAAACCAAAGGTTTTTTCCGTTTTTCTTGCTTCCCTGTGTGATACCTCACCAGCGCGGACGGTTGGCTGGAAGGATGGGGGAAGGAGGGCGCTGGCTCACGAGAGAGTAGTAGAGGAGCAGAAAAAGGCCCCGTTCTCTGTTCCTCTGCAGGGTCTGCGTGACACGCCTCCCTGCCGGATCTGGCGGAGACCCGCACAGCCTCTTCGCCGCCGTCCTCCTTCGACAAGCACGCCGTAAACGCCATTGCAGGGAAATTACTGGGTTCCGCATTTCACAAGGAGCGATTGATGGGGGAACCCTGCGCCCGTGCGGCGAGAACACGGCCGCGTGCCGCGGCTGGACCGTACCTGAGGCGCGCCTCCAATCAGCCGAACGTGGGAAGAAACCAATCGGCGCGCGGTGCGTAGGGTTGCGCGACCGTCCGTGACACGCCCGGGGGGACTGGCTGGTCATCTCGCCCGCTGCTTTACATTTACGGACCTGATTGGCATCTTCCCACGGCCCATCCAGCCCATCCCGCGTCCGGGGTGGCGGTTTACACCGCGCGCCCCTGCCCCACGTCCGCCACCCGCCCCGCTCCCGGAGCCTTGCCGATAACACCTGCTTCCACCGCCGCCGAGCCCGCCCGCCCCGCGTTGCGGCACCTGGCGCCCGTTCCGCGCGCGGGGTCGGGCCGGGCCGCGCTGGCGGCTCTGGCGGTGATGCTGCTGGCGATGCTGGCGGGGATCTGGTGGTCGCGGCCGCCGCGCGCGGTGCCGGCCAGCGCGCCCGCCGCCAGCTTCTCGGCCGGGCGCGCCCGGGCGCAGCTGCGCGAGATCACCCGCGCGCCGCACCCGGTGGGCTCGCCCGAGCACGCGCGGGTGCGCGCATATCTCGCGGGCGAGCTGCGCCGGCTGGGGCTGGAGGTGCGCGAGCAGAGCACCACCAGCGTCCTTGCCGCGGCGCCCGGCGCGCGCGCGGGCACCGTGCACAACGTGCTTGGGCGGATGCGCGGGACGGCGTCGACCGGGGCGGTGCTGCTGATGGCCCACTACGATGCGGTGCCGGGCTCGTACGGCGCGGCCGACGACGGCGCGGGGGTGGTGGCCATCCTCGAGGCGCTGCGGGCGCTGCGCGCGGGGCCGGCGCCGCGCAACGACGTGATGGTGGTGTTCTCCGACGCCGAGGAGGTGGGGCTGATGGGCGCCGCGGCCTTCGAGGCGCAGGACCCGTGGGCGCGCGACGTGGGCGTGGTGCTCAACTTCGAAGGCCGCGGCCGCACGGGGCCGGTGCTGATGTTCCAGACCAGCCCGGGCAACGGGCGCCTGGTGTCCATCGCCGCGGGCGCGGTGCGGCACCCGGCCGGCAGCTCGCTGATGGTGGACGTGTACCGCCGCCTTCCCAACGATACCGACCTGAGCGTGTTCCTGCGCGCCGCGCGCGACTACCCGGGGCTCAACTTCAGCTTCGTGGGCGGGCACACGCACTACCACACCCCGCTCGACCGCTTCGAGGAGCTGAACCCCGCCACCCTGCAGCACCACGGCGAGTACGCGCTGGGCCTGGCCCGCGCCTTCGGCGCCGCCGACCTGCGGCGCCTCGAGTCGCCCGACCACGTCTACTTCGACCTGCCGGTGGTGGGGATGGTCCACTACCCGTTCGGCTGGGCGCTGCCCATCGCGGTGCTGGCGGTGCTGGCCACGGCCGGCGTGGTGGTGGTGGCGGCGCGGCGGCGGCTGCTCACGGCGGGGGGCGTGGCGCTGGGCTTCGGGCTGTTCGTGCTGAGCGTGGCGCTGGCGGTGGCGATCGCGATGCTGGGGTGGAAGGCGGTGTCGGCGGCGCGCCCGGGGCTGGGGTGGATCCTGCAGGGCGACGCCTACAACGCCGACTGGTGGCTGCTGACCTTCGCGGGGCTGGTTGGCGCGGCCACGCTGGCGGTGTACGCCCTGTTCCGGCGCCGGGCCACGGCGGCCAGCCTGGCGGTGGGGCCGCTGCTGGTGTGGGCGGCGCTGGCGCTGTACACCGGGGTGGCGATGCCGGGGGCCAGCTACCTGTTCGCGTGGCCGGTGCTGCTGGCCGCGGCGACGCTGGCGGTGCTGGCGGCCGCGCGCGAGGTGGGCGTGGGGCGCGCGGCGGGGCTGGCGCTGCTGGCCGCCCCCGCGCTGATGCTGTTCGCGCCGCTGGTGCGGATGTTCGAGACGGCGCTCAGCTTTCGCATGCTGGCCGTGCCCATGGCGATGATGGCGCTGCTGCTGGCGCTGCTGGTGCCGCAGCTGGAGGTGCTGGCGCGCCCGCGCGGGCGGGTGCCGGCGCTGGCGCTGCTGGCGCTGGGCGTGGTGGCGCTGGTGGTGGCCGCCGCCACCTCGGGGTTCAGCGCCGAGGCGCGCAAGCCCGACAGCATCGCCTACCTGCTGGACGCCGACGCGGGGCAGGCCTGGTGGGCCAGCAGCGACCCCGCCAGCGACGAGTGGACGCGCCAGTTCCTGGGCAGCCATCCCACGCGCCGCTCGCTGGCCGCGCACGGCGGGGGCGGGCTGGGCGGCGCGCCGCTGGTGGCGGGCGCGCCGCGCCTGGCGCTTGCGCCGCCCGAGGCACGCGTGATCTCCGACGGCGTGGTGCCGGGCGGGCGGCGGGTGCGCCTGCGCATCACCAGCCCGCGCGGGGCGCAGCGGATGGCGGCCACGGTGGAGGACAGCGTGGCCGTGGGCGACGTGGAGGTCAACGGGATGCGCCCGCCGGTGCGCCCGAGCACGCCGCCCAACCGCTGGATCGCCGACGCCAACCAGCGCATCCTCACCTACTACGCGGTGCCGCCCGAGGGGATCGAGCTGGCGTTCACGGTGCGCTCGGCCGCGCCCGTGCGTGTGCGGCTCACCGACACCTCCTACGGCCTCCCCCCGCTCCCCAACGTGCGCCCGCGGCCCGACTGGATGATGAGCAAGCCCTTCGTGCTCACCGACGTCACGCTGCTGACCCGGAGGGTGCGGATCTGAGGTCGGAGGATTCGGGCATTCGGCGGGAGGGACGGGATCGATTGCGTGCCCTCTCCCGCGCTTCCCCCCGCCGCCCGTCGATTCGGACACGGCTGCCCGTCCGTCGCCGTGTGCCGCCGAGCCGCCGAGGCGGAGCCGACGCAACCCCGTACGCGGCGCAGATACCGGCCATCCCGGCCGGCTTACGTCCCCAAGCCAGGAGAGCTCCCATGAAACACCGGCTCGATCTGAAGGCAGCCCTGTTCGGCGCGGCCATCGTCGCCTCACTCGGCTTCGGCGCGGTCCAGGCGTTCGCGTCCCCCGAGGCACCCGCGGGGAACGAACGGGCGTGCACCAACTCGTACTGCCGCAAGGTGTGCGGCGACCTGGGCGGCAACTGGGTGCCGCAGGACGGCCACTGCGTTTGCTGCGGGTAAGCAACGGGGTGACGCACGCCCAGGACGGAGCCGGTCACGGTGCGGACCGGCTCCGTTCGTGGCGTTATCCGGGAACGACAGCGCTTCTCTGGGTAACGCCGCCGACTCCGCGTAATACTGGATCGAGCAATCGACTGTGCATCTGCAAGGCCCGTTACGGAAGAATGTCAATTCGTCCGTCGGAATGTTCGCCAATGCACAATCGATCAGGTGAATGGGTATGATGCCGATTCCGCAGTTGACTGTGCATTGACCTGGAGAAACGCCATCGTGATCGAACGACGGAGGGCAACGCTTCACACGGATTCGGTGTGATGACAATCATGATTCTCCATGATCCTTCGTACCGCTCATCCGGCGGAATCGCCCCCGGCACGCGATGCACGAAACAGCGAGGGGCGCATCGGGTGATGCGCCCCTCGCTGTTTCGTGTGCCCGATGCCGGCTGCTCACGCAGAATCGGCGGGTTGAGCCAGACATCCCCGCTGTTCCCTGCTGACTCCACTGACTATGCGTGAGCCCTGCCGTTCGCCGGGAGTGGGTATGAGCCCGCTCAGAACGCGGTGCCGTTCACCCGCGTGCCGGCGGACGACTGCAGCGCGCCCAGCGTGGTGTGCAGCACGAAGCTGCCGGCGGTGGCGTCGGGGCTGCGGTTCATCGACACGCCGTCGGTGCCGGCCAGCGTGGACGAGTAGGCGTAGCTGTTCTTCACGGCCGCGCCGCCGTCCTTGAGGATCACGCTGTCGCCGCCGTTGGCCAGGCTCAGCGTGCCGGTGGACGCCGCCACCGCGTTGGTGAGCCCCGCCGGGATCGACGCCGACCCGCCGAACACCACGATCGCCTTCCCCGCCGCCAGCGTGGTGCCCGCGGCGAAGGTGTGGCGCACGCCCGTGGCGTCGCTGATCGTCCACCCCGCGATGGAGATCGCGGTGCCCCCGGTGTTCACCAGCTCCACGAACTCGCCGTTCACGTCGCTGCCGGGCTCGTTGGCCAGGATCTCGTTGATGATCACGTTGGCCGGCGTGCCCCCGGTGATGGTGAACGCCGCGTTGCTCACGTCGCTCGCGGCCGACGCGGTGTCGGTCACGCGCACCTTCGCGGTGGTGGTGGCGCTCGAGGGCACCGTCCACGCGTAGCTTCCCGCCGACGCGGCGGTGCTGGCGGTGATGGTGCTCCAGGTGGAGCCGTCGGGCGTGTACTCCAGCTTCACGTTCGTCACCCCCGACGACGTCCAGGTGATGGTGTGCGCGCTCCCGCCCGCCCAGCTCTCGCCGCCCTTGGGCGAGGTGACGGTCACCGACGGCGTGCCGCCGCCCGAACCGAAGGAGTAGCGCGAGATCACCGGGTAGTGGTCGGTCGTGGTGGTCCCGTAGCTGGAGATGTACGTGTCGGCGCGGAACACCTTGGCCGAGCTCGCCACGTAGGTGGCGTACATCTCGTTGCTGTTCAGGTGGTGGTCGATCATGTCGGTGTAGCTCACCGTGCTCGACACCCCCGCGGCCGAGAGCGCGCCGGTGGGGAAGGTGTAGCTGGCGGGGGCGCCCACGAAGTTGGCGTAGGGGCTGGCCTGCCCCGCGGTGATGGAGGTGTCCACGTCGTCGTTCCAGTCGCCCAGCACCACCACCTTCTGCGTGGGGTAGGTGGTGTCGATGTAGCTCTTGAGCGCCACGGCGGCGTTCTGCCGGCGCTGCCAGCTGGGTACGTCGTTGAACGCCTTCATGTGGAGGACGATGAAGACGACCTGCTCGGTGGTGCCGTTCAGCGTCACGTTCAGCTTCACCTCCAGCGGCGGCCGCCCCGCGAAGTCGCTGTCGTAGGCGGTGAGGATGATCTTGCTGCCCACCACGCTGCCGACGGACGACTTGAAGATCAGCCCCACCTTCTGCTCGGTGGCGCCGTAGTAGGTGGAGCCGCTGGTGACGGAGGCGTCGTTCGAGAGCACGGCGGTGTAGCCCGTGAGCTGCGACTTGAGCGAGCTCCACTCCACGGCGTCCACCACCTCCTCCACCCCCCACACGTCCAGGTCGGCCCCGGCGATCACGTCCTTCACGTTGGACAGCTGCAGCGCGTCGTTGCTGGGCCCGTTCGACGCGTCGCCGAACCACTCGACGTTCCAGCTCCCCACGTCCAGCGTGGCGGCGGTGCCCTGCGCGGGCACGACCACGCGCGAGATGCCGCCGGGGCCGGGAACGGCGCGCGGCTGAACGGGGGTCGGCGCGTCGCACGCGGCGACCGTCAGGGAGAACAGGCCGAGCGCGAGCCCGGCGAGCTTACGGTGGAACCTCACTGCGCACCTCCATGCGGCGTGTGACGAACGCACGGCCCCCGCCGTCTCAGGCAGGGGAGCACCGGAGGCGCGAAACGGTCCGTGTTGGCGAGTGCGCGGAAGATAGCTTTCCGATCATCGGCGCGAAATGGTAGGTCGAAGAAACCGGCCATGTTCATCGCCGCCCTGGTTTTGCGCGGCTGCCGAAGGGATCAACCCGGGCGCTGACGGCGGGTTGAGACGCACGCGCCAGATTCGCTTCGTCCATGCGGCCCGGCGGCTCTCCGGGCCAGACGTTCCATCATGCAGCGGGAGACAAGGCCATGAACTTCGAGATTCTCCGAAAGATCGCCGAAACGGCGAGCGGGATGCGCGAAACCGACCTCTGGTTCGTGGTCAAGGACGAGAAGTTCACCTGGCAGTTGAGCGAGCCCAGGGATGCGCCCGAGGGAGCGGTGGTCATCCCCGTGGCGAAGACCCCCGACCCGGGCCCGCTGGTGACGGAGGCGCGCATCTCCGACGCGGCCGGCCCGGGGATCAACCTGATGGAGGTGAAGGTGCCCGCCAGGGGCCCCTATCCGGGGGGGACCTACCCGGCCGACGCGGTGTTCTGGAGCGTGTCGGCGGTGGAGAAGTTCCTCCTCCCGTACTACGCATCGGTCTACGGCGACCAGGCGCCGGAAGCCGTGGCCACCGTGCTGGCCATCCTGCGCCCGCCCGCCGACGGCGCGCGCCTGGAACCCGCCCCGTACGCGATCGCGCACCTTCCCAGCTCCGAATACGTCGGCATGTCGAGCCCGGCCGACGCCGGCGGCGGCGGGCGGCAGTTCTACGAAAGCGTGTTCCTGCTGAGGGGCGACCACGCGGAGCCGCTGTCGTGGCACTTCCGGAACGCAGGCGACGGCTCGGCCACCGCCGCCGCGCCCCAGCACGGCGCGCCGGCCGCGGCCGCCGAGCCGCGCGGCGAGCGTCAGCCGGCCGGTGAAAGCCCGCGCACGAACGGGTCGCGCCGCAAGTACGCGCTGAGCGCGGGGCGGTAGCGCACCATCCGCGCGACCAGCGCGCGGGCGCCGGCGGTGTCGCCCACCGCCACGCGCACCCACGCCTCGTCGTAGTCGAGCGAGAACCCCAGGTCGGCGTCACCCGCCACCTGGCCACGCGCCCGGGCCGCCACGGCCCGGGCGCTGTCGGCGTCTCCGGCGCGCGCCGAGACGGCGGCCGCCACCATCCGCCGGTACAGGGGGCTGTAGGTGCGCCCCCGTGCGCGGGCCACGGCCGGCGGGTCGAGCCGGTCGAGCTCGGCCACCAGCCGCCATGCGGCCGCCGCGTCGGGCGGGCTCGAGCGGTCGTTGCGCAGCAGCGTCAGGCGGCACTCCACGAAGCGCCAGTCGCGCGGGAACTGGCGCACCCCCTCGTCGCACTCGCGGCGCGCGGCCGCGTAGTCGCCCGTCCACAGGGCGCCGAAGAAGAGCCGGTGGCGGATGTCCGCGGCGTCGTCCAGGAAGGCGTCTTCGGCCAGGGCGCGCCGCGCCGCCAGGTCGCTCTCGGCCAGCCGCCCGCGGATGCGCAGCAGCTGGCTGAGCAGGCTCCACGCGCTCGCCCGCGTGGGCTCGGCGGCCACCGCGGCGCTCAGGTCGTGCTCGGCCGCGTCGAGCTCGCGGCGCTGCTCGGGCGATTCGGCGGTCTCGGTGGCCAGGCGGTAGACGGCGCACCCGCGCAGCTCCAGCGCCGCGCCGCGCGCCGCGGGGCCGCGGGCCAGCACAGCGTCGGCGCGCCGGGCGGCCGAGCGCAGCAGTGCCCGCCGGGGCGCACCGGCGAGCAGCTCGGCCCGGTCCGCGTCCACCCAGCCGCGCAGCAGCGTGGGCTCGGCCCAGCGCGGGTCGGCCGCCTTGGCGAGCGCCAGCAGCGAATCGGCGCGCAGCAGCAGGCGGGCGGCCGACCCGTTGTCGAGCGAGTCGCGCGCGGTGGCCATCTCGCGCGCGTCGCGGCGCATCTGCTCGGCCCGGAGCACCGCGCGCAGCGCCTCGGCGCTTTGCGTTTCGCCCGCGGCCGTGCGCAGGCGCACCTCCTCGCCCACCCGCTGCCGGAGCGCCGCCGACACCTCGGCTGCCACGGCGCGCTCCAGGGCCAGCACGTCGCCCAGCGGCTTGCCGATCTCGCGGCTCTGCAGGTGGCTCTGCGAGGTGGCCTCCACCAGGTCCACCGTCACCCAAACGCTGTCGCCCGAGCGCTGCAGCGTGCCCTCCACCACGCTTCCCACGCGCAGCTCGGCCACCATGCTGTCGAACGCCACCGCGCCGCCGCGGTAGCGCTTCACCCCCCCGCGGCTCACCACGTCCAGCGCGCCCACCTGGCTCAGGTCGTGGATCAGCCGCTCGGTGAGCCCGGTGGCCAGGTACTGCAGCTCGCCGTGCGGGCTCAGGTCTTCGAAGTAGAGCACGGCGATGCGGCGCGGGTCGTACCGCGGCTTCGCCTCGCGCTCGCGCCGCTCGGCCGCCCACACGGTGAGCACGGCCAGCATCATCCCCAGCAGCACCCCGGCGATCGCGGCGTAGTAGGTGGCGTCGCGCATCCGCCGCCCCCGCCCGGCATTACCCCTGGCGGCGGTCCGCGCCTCGCCCGGCGACGAACCCGGCTCGCCCGCTCCGTCCGCCCGCGCGGCACCCGGATGGGCGTGCGGCGGGGCCGCCGGGCCGGGCGCAGGCGAACCGTCCGCGGTGGGGTCGTCCGCCGGGAAACCGAACGGCGGGAGCGTGGAGGGCGGGGGGTCGGACGGTGGGGCGAGGCGGGCGTGGGGCGCGGACGGCGGAGGGGCGAGCGGCGCGGACCCCGGCTGGGCGGCGGCGATCGCGGGGGCCGCCGCCGCGCGCGCGGGGTCGGCGCGGAGCCCCGCGACGAACGCCGCGAAGTCGGGGTCGGGCTCCACCCCCAGCTCCTCGCGCAGCAGCGAGGCGTGCGTCTCGGCGGCGCGCAGCGCGGAGGGGCGCTCGCCCGCGGCGTCGAGCGCGCGCACCAGCCGCAGCGCCGTGCGCGAGCTGAACGGGTCGTGCCGGGCCAGCCTGCGCCACCAGTCCACGGCGCGGATGGCGCTTCCCTCGCCCTCGGCCGCCTCGGCCAGCCCCTCCAGCGCGCGGCCGTAGGCGCGGGCCAGCCGGTCGCGCTCGCCCTCGGCCCAGCGCTCGAACTCGGGGGCGTCGGCCACGTAGAAGCCGTCCAGCAGCGGGCCGCGGTACAGGCGCACCGCGCCCTCGGCGTCGCCCGCCTCGAGCAGCGCCTGGAACTCGGCCACGTCGCTGCACACCACCGCCGGGGCGAGCGCCAGGTCGCCCCCCGCCGGGGCTACGATCGCATCGTCGCCCAGCTCCTTGCGCAGCACGTACAGCGTTTCCGACAGGTTGTGGCGAGCCGCCTCGCTGGTGAGGTCGGACCAGAGCAGCCCGATCAGCCGCTCACGGCCCACCGGGCGGCCGCGCGCGACCGCCAGCACGGCCAGCAGCGCCACCCGCCGCTTGTGCGCGGCGCGGCCCTGCACCGGCCCTTCAGGGCTGGAAAAGGCAGGATCTCCAAGCAGATCGAGGCGAAAACGGGGGGGCATCGGGTGGATTCAACCTGCGGAATGACGGCGGAACGGAAGCGAGTTGATGGTAGGTCGCCAGAATGTGCCCGTAACCCGGGGAGCGCGCAAGCGTCCCTTCGACGCGACACCGACCCGACACCCTCTTACGCCCATGCCTGGCACCCGCCCCCTGCTCCCCTTCTTCCGCCGGCCACGCAGCGCCGGAGCCTGGCCGCGTGCGGCGGCCGTCGCGGCGCTGGCCGCGCTTCTCCCCGCCGCCCTCCCGCGCCCCGTGGCGGCGCAGGCCGCGCAGCGTACCGCGGCCGAGCCCCGCCACGGCGCCGCCGCGCGCGAGCGGCTGGAGACGGGGGGCTTTCCCGACCCGTTCTGGCTCTCGCTGCTCACGGCGGTGCTGGCGGGCGTGGCGGGCGCCGCGGCGGCGGAGCGGGTGTCGGGCGGCGAGCGCACGGGCGAGACGGGCGCGGCGGGGCTGCTGGAGAAGCTGGTGGTGGGCCCGGTGGCGGCGGTGGCGCTGCTGGGGATCAACCCTCCGGGCGCGGCGTGGCCGGCGCTGGCGGGCACCGCCGCGGCCGGGGGCGCCGCCGCGCAGGCGCTGCTGCTGGCCGCGGCGCACGCGCGGCGCGCGCATGCCGCCGAGGCCCGGCGCGACGCGGCCGACGAGGGCGCCCGCCGCACCGCGGTGCTGGCGGGTGAGCAGATGGAAACGCTGCGCCGGCTGGCGGTGGAGGCCGGCGGGATGATCGGCAGCGGGTCGGCACCGTGCAGCGCCGGCTGGGAGCGCGCCCTGGACGTGTATGCCGAGCGGGCCCGGCTGGAGCTCCTGCACGTGGCCCGGCGCGACCCGGCGCCGGCGCGCGCCCATCCCCACGCGGCCCACGAGCCGGAGCCGGCGCCGTGAGCGCAGGGTCACGCGGGCTCGCCTCACGGGCACGGGCACCGCCCCGGCGGGCTGGCCACGAACACGATCACCCCGCCGCCGTCCGGCGGCGGGCCCCGAGGCGGAACGACCGCCGCATCCATGCACCATCCTTCATGAAAGACGAGGACATCATGAGCACTCCCTTCGACGGACAGTGGACCGACCTGAACGGCGACACCATCACCGTCACCTCGCAGGACCAGGTTCTCACCGCCCAGTACAGCAACGGCCGCGGGCCCTTCACGGGCGTGGCGGCCACGCTGGGCGTGCCGGTGATCTACATGAACAACACCGACGCCCGCCCCACCACCGGCGTGATGAGCGTCGACGGCGACAACCAGATCCTGTGGAACAACGCCACCCAGTGGAAGAAGAACGGCTCGGGCAGCTGACGGGATCGGCCCATCGCCGCGCCGGGGCCCGCCCCGGCGCGGCGATGGGGCTGCGGCACGGCTGATTCGATGAGACACGACCGGTGATGAGAGGACCCCTTCGATGAGACGTCGCCCGACCATGGTGCCGTGACCGCGTCCAGCGCCGCGGCGAATCGCCGAACCCGTGCGGCTCCGGCCGCGCGGGGCCGGTGCGGATGTACGAAGCCGGCGCGCTGGGTTCCAGCGCGCCGGCTTCGCTTTCGCCAGAGGGCGTCCGCCGCCCTGATACCATTTTCAAAACGGAGTTTCACACGGAGTGAACGGAGTTAGCGGAGTGCACTGAACAACGTCTGTTAACTCCGCTGACTCCGCTGACTCCGTGTGAAACGGCACTGTCCGGAGTACGGGCGGGACTTTCACGGCCGGCGCGGAATCATGGGGATCGGTGTCACCCCATCTCCGACACCGACTCGCGGTGCACCATGCGGCGGATCGCCTCGGCCAGCAGCGGGGCGAGGGAGACCACGCGCAGCGCGCTCCACTCGCGCTGGGGAACGCGCACGGTGTCGGTCACCACCACGCGGGTGACGCCGGCCTCCTGCAGCCGTTCGCAGGCGTCGCCCACCAGCAGGCCGTGCGTGGCGGCGATGTAGAACTCGCGCGCCCCCGCCTCGCGCAGCGCGTGGATGCTGGAGACCAGGGTGCCGCCGGTGCTGATCATGTCGTCCACGATCAGGCAGGCGCGGCCGCGCACCTCGCCCACCAGGTGCGTGACCTCGGTGTGGGTGCCGCTCTCGCGGCGCTTCATGATGATGGCCAGCGGCGCGCCCAGCCGGTGCGCGAACTCGGTGGCCGACTTCACCCGCCCCGCGTCGGGCGAAACCACGGCCAGGTCGGCGGGGAGGGTGCCCGCCAGCGCGTCGCAGATCGGCCCCACGGCGCTCAGCGAATCCACCGGGATCTGGAAGAAGCCCTCGATCTGCGGCGTGTGCAGGTCGACGGACAGTACGTGGTCGATCCCCGCGGTCTGCATCAGCGCGGCCACCATGCTGGCGGTGATGGGCTCGCGGCGGCGGCGCCGGTCGGCGCGCGCGTAGCCGAAGTACGGCACCACCGCCGTGACCCGCGCCGCCGCCGAGCGCCGGCAGGCGTCGGCGAACGCCAGCAGCTCCACCAGCATGTCGTTCACCGGCGGCGCGGTGGGCTGGATCACGTACACCTCCTTGCGCCGCACCGACTCGAGCAACCGCACCGAAAGCTCGCCGTCGGGAAAGTGCTCGATGCGGCACCCGCCCAGCGGCACGCCCAGCTCCCGCGCCACGGCCTCGGCCAGCGCGGGGTTGGCGGTGCCGGCGAAAAGGACGAAGTCGTCGCCCGGGATGAATGGGCCGTCCATCATCTCCCCTGCCCCTCTGCGATGGCGGGCCTGGCTCCGCCGCCGCGCACCCGCCGCAGGCTGTCGGTCATCGTATGGTCGCGCTCCGTGGAGAAGGTAAGGTCTAGCCGTCCAGCCACCTGTCCGGCGATGCGCCGCGGCACGGCGAGAATTGGCGACCCGGGGAGACATTGCGGTTTCGCCATCTTTCGCGCGAGGGATGCGGCTGAAGCCGCGGCTACAACGGCACGCTGTCCGCCTTGGCGACGCCTTGGCGGACACCTCACGGGCGTGGTCCGGTGCGTTTCCGCCGACCGTTTCGCGTTCGACGATCACCGGCCGCGTCATTTCAGCGACTGCAGGATCTCGCCCGCGGCGCGCTGGCCGGAGTGGATGGCGCCGTCCACCGTGCCGTTCCAGCCGTCGGTGGCCGTGGCCTCGCCGGCGAAGAAGAGGGTGCCGTCCACCGGCTGGCCCAGCGCGGCCTGCGCGGGGAGCGCGCCGGCGGGCACGTAGGTGTAGGCGCCGCGGGCGAACGCGTCGGCGTGCCAGTCGTGCCGGCGCCAGTCCACCAGCTCCGCCTCCACGCGGCCGCGGGGCACGCCCAGCATGGCGGCCAGCGAGTCGATCGCGTGCGACACGGGGTCGCCGCCGCGCTCCAGCATGCGCCGGGCCGCGCCGCCGCCCGCCCATGCCGTGAGCACCGGCGCGCACACCGGCGACGGCGTCCACCACGTGGGGACGTCGCCGGCGCCCATGATGAACTTGCGCTCGCGCGTGCCCTCCTGGTCGCCCCCCCACTCCAGCACCTCGTCCCAGAAGGCCGATGCGAAGCGGAACGTGATCTTCACCACGTTCCCCATCGCCAGCTTCGCCACGGCCGCCTCCTTTTCGGCGAGCGCGGGGGCGAAGCGGATGGCGCCCTGGCTCCCTTCCATTGCCTGGAGCACCCCCAGGGGAACGGTCACCAGCACGCGCCGCGCGCGCACCGGCTCCATCTCGGCGCCGAAGCGCGAGCGGCTGCGCACCTCGGCCTCGCCGCGGCGCCAGTCGACGGTGTGCACCGCGGTGCCCAGGCGCACGTCGGCGCGGCCGGCCAGCGGCGCCGCCAGGCCGCGGACGGCCAGCCCGAAGCCACCCAGCGGGTGGAAGCGCACCTCGCCACCCCCGCCGCCCGAGTCGCCGATGGTGGTCGCCAGCCACTGCACCCCCACGCGGTCCAGCTCCGACGCGTGGAAGCCTTCTACGTAGCGCTCCACCAGCGAGCGCGCGTGTGCATCCGCGCCGCCGCAGCACTCGTCCAGCCACGCGGCGAACGGCTGGTCGCGCTCGGGCGGCGGGTCCAGCCGTTTCAGGATGCGTTCGATGGAATCGTCGAAGTCGAGGCACCGCGCCACGCCGCCGGCCACCTCCCACTGCCCGCCCACGCTGCGGTACGCCGCGCCGCCGGCCGAGCGGATGGCGTCGAACGCGGGGCCGGGCACGTCCACGAATTCGGCGCCCAGCTCCACCGGCAGCGGGTGCGCGGGGTCGTACAGCGTGTGCACGCGCCCGCCCAGCCGCCCGCGGGCCTCGAGCAGCACCACGCCGGCCCCCTGCGCCACCAGCTCGCCCGCCGCCGCGAGACCCGAGACCCCGCCGCCGACGATGGCCACGTCCACCCGGCCGCCCGCATCCCCCATCCCTCGCCTCCTCCCGGTTCCGTCCCCGTGCCCCGGCTTCCAGCCGAGCGCAGACCCCGCGCCACCGCCTCGAGCGAAGCCTTCGGCAGCGGCGAATCCATCATCATCATCATCGACGCCACTGCGGAAAGAAGATCAGCGATGCATCACGCAGAGTCAGCAGAGCGAGCAGCAGAACCGCTGTTGACTGCTAACCCTGCTGACCCTGCGTGAGCAAAGCTTTTCCCCTCAACGTGGGCGGATGTGGAGGAGATGAGAGGAATCGCCGGTCGCGGGGTGCCGTTCCTCCGTGTTCACGATGCACTCCGTTGAGAAATCCGCGGCTCAGCGGGTTACGGCCCGCCTAATGGTCCGTTAATGCGCCCCCCTACCGCCCATGCGGATACGCGAGCATCATACATGCGAGACCACACGCGAGACCGCAGTTTCTCGAAATCCAAGCTCTCCCGGAAGATCCCCATGCCCGATCCCGTGCGCACGAAGCTCAAGCTGATCGGCGCCACCGCGGTGGCCTTCACCGGCGGCGTGCTGCTGGCTTCGGGGCTCGACCTGACGCCCGGCAGCCACGCCTCGGTGCTGCAGCAGGTGCCCAGCCGGCAGGACGTCAAGCCGGTGGCCGACCTGAGCGAGGCCTTCATCTCCATCGCCGAGTCGGTGACCCCCGCGGTGGTGAGCATCGACACCGAGCGCCGCGGCAACGGCGGCCGCGAGGGTGGCGAGGGGGTGCCCGAGCAGTTCCGGCGCATGTTCCCGCAGTTCCGCATCCCCGACGACAACGCGCCGCAGGAGGCGCGCGGCTCGGGCTTCATCATCTCGGCCGACGGCTACATCATCACCAACAACCACGTGGTGGAGGGGGCCGAGAAGATCGACGTGGTGTTCCAGGACAACCGCCACCTGCACGCCACCGTGGTGGGCCGCGACCCGCTCACCGACATCGCGGTGATCAAGGTGGAGGCGAGGGGGCTGCCCACCGTGCGGCTCGGAAGCTCCGACAACTCGCGCATCGGCGAGTGGGTGCTGGCCATCGGCAACCCGCTCAACCTGGGCACCACCGTCACCTCGGGGATCATCAGCGCCAAGGGGCGGCCGCTCCCCATCCTGCGCGAAAGCTCGGGGAGCCGCTGGGCGATCGAGGACTTCATCCAGACCGACGCGCCCATCAACCCCGGCAACTCGGGCGGGCCGCTGGTGAACCTGCGCGGCGAGGTGGTGGGCGTGAACAGCGCCATCGCCAGCCCCACGGGCTACTACTCGGGCTACGGCTTCGCGGTGCCCATCGACTTGGCCCGCCGCATCAGCGACGACCTGATCCGCTACCACGCGGTGCGGCGCCCCGCGCTGGGCGTGTCCATCACCGAGGTGACGCCCGAGGACGCCGAGGTCTACCGGCTGGAGCGCATCCAGGGCGTGGTGGCGCAGGACTTCCCGGCCGGCAGCGCCGCGCGCCGCGCCGGGCTGCAGCAGGGCGACGTGATCGTGGCGGTGGACGGCAAGCCGATCCAGCGCGTGGGGCAGTTCCAGCGCGTGATCGCCTCGTACCACCCCGGCGACGAGGTGAAGCTGGACGTGGTGCGCTACGGCGCGCGCCGCCAGCTGAAGGTGACGCTCACCCCGGCCGCCACCGACGAGACCACCCAGCGCGCCGCGCAGGCGCCGCCCGCCGCCCCCGTGCCCGACGGCGGCACCAGCAGGCTGGGCGTGGCCGTGGGCCCCCTCACCCCCGAGATCGCCCGGCAGATGGGCTACTCGGGCGCCGGGGGGATCGTGATCACCGACGTGCAGCCCTACGGCCCCGCCGCGCGCGCCGGGCTGCAGGACGGGATGCGCATCGTGGCCGTGGACGGGCAGCCGGCCAACGACGTGAACGCCTTCCGCGCCGCCATGGCCCGCAAGCGCGCGGGCGACGTGGTGTCGCTGCAGGTGCAGGTCCGCACGCCCGGCGGCGCGCAGAGCTCGATCCTCAACATCCGCCTCCCCGACTGACGGGCGGGTAACGCGCGAGGCGGGAGCGCGAGCGACGAGAGCGGGGCCGTCCAGGTGGGCGGCCCCGCTCTCGTTCTTATACCCGCTCCGGGTGATCAGTTGGTCGTTTGTCGCGACACCCCAACCGCTGTCATCCTGAGGCCGGCCACGCTGTAACTGATCCGCGCGCATCAGGTTGCAGGCCGAAGGATCTATAACCGCGTCTGAGCGTGTGCTGGTGGATCACATCAACTCTGCAGGCAGATCTGGTATATACCAGATCCGCCTGAACTGCTTCTCACACAGAGGCACAGAGACACGGAGAACTGCGGTTTTTCTGTGCCTCTGTGCCTCCGTGTGACATTACAGCAGGTCCTGCTGCCGCGGTGATTCATGCGGATCTGGTGTCACGATCACTCGTCCGCCGCGCCGGAACCGGGAACTCCGCCGGTGCGCGACGACGACCGCCGGCGGCGCGGCGCGGGCGCGTGGAAGGCGAGCCCCGACCAGCCGCAGGTGCAGTGGCGATAGCTGCAGCGCTCGCCCAGGGCCGCGCGCAGCGGCTTGAGGAGCAGCGGGCTCCGCTTGCGCGAGGTCTCGCGGCCGCAGCGCGGGCAGTGCTTGCCCACGGCCACCCCGCCGCCGCGGTACTCCATCCGCCACTTGCGCGAGCGCCAGTAGGGCAGCGCGAACCCGCACCGCGGGCAGCTGAGCATGGTGAGCCGGGTGGTGTGGGCGCACTTGCGGCACAGGACCATCCACAACTCCGATGCTGGGGTGGGCAGCAGACTGGCGCATGTGTGGGGCCACGAATAGTACCAGTGCAAGCCTGGGTTCGCTATATCCGCAGATCTCCAGGAAGGCAGCCACCTGGCTGCTCCAAAGAACAAACCCGGAAGCTGGATGGTCGCGGGCCTTGGAAAGTTTGCAGGCCGAGATGCCGAGCGATCTCCAGATCGCCACGGCCACGTGGGGGATTGGGGGTGTCGGCGGGTCGACCAACCGACGTTGTGGAAGCGGGGCAGCACCGCATCCCAGGAGCGCCGCGTCGCTGATACTCTCATACCATTTCGATCAGCCGATCGTGTATTCGGCGGGTGCAGCAACATCCTCACACAGAGGCACCAGAGAACCGGGAGGACCAGAGGAACGACCCGGGAGCCACGCGATTTCCCCTGGTCCTCTGGTCCCCTCCGTTCCCTCCGTGTGATGCTGTTCCGGTGGTGGGAATGCGCGGAACGATCAGGAAATTGTATTGGTAGACGTCGCGGGCTTGGTTCGGCACCCGCTGCCCAGCGTCCTGCCGGAGAGAGGTGGGGAGGCCGCCGCGCTTGTGAAGGGGACGCCCGCGGCCTGCACGCCGGTTCAGCCAGGCTGGCGAAGCACTCCGCGATACGGAGGCGGCGGAGCCCACCCCAAAACGCCGATCCCGCATTACGGGGGGGACGGTAGTGCCGTCGGCGGCACCCTGCGGGGGCCTTCGCCTTTACAGTGCCCGCGGCTGCACTGAAGCCGCAAATACCGTGAGCGGTCGCGCGGGTTACGGGGCGCGCACCGGCACGGATACGCCGGCCGCGGCGGCTGCCGGCGCGTAGCCGCGGGCCTGCAGGGCGTAGAGCTCGGCGTACAGGCCGTCGCGGCGCATGAGCGCTTCGTGCGCGCCGACCTCGGCGACGGTGCCGCCGTCGATCACCAGGATCAGGTCGGCCGAACGGACGGTGGAGAAGCGGTGCGACACCAGCACCGTGACCGTCCCGCGCGCGGAGCCGTCGCGCGCCTCGCTCGCGTAGCGCTCGAAGAGCGCGTGCTCGGCCAGCGCGTCGAGCGAGGCCGTGGGCTCGTCGAAGAAGACGACCAGCGGGTCGCGCCGCATGAGCGCGCGCCCCAGCGCCAGCTTCTGCCACTGGCCGGTGGAAAGGTCCACCCCACCCTCCCAGCGCGCGCCGAGCTGCGTGTCCAGCCCGGCGGGCAGCGCCTGCAGCACACCGTCCGCGCCGGCGCGGAAGAGCGCGGCCTCGGCGGCGCCGGGCTCGTCCATGCGGGCGAGGTCGCCCATGCCCACGGCCGCCCGCGCCTCCACCTCGAAGCGCACGAAGTCCTGGAAGGCGGCGGACAGGCGCGCGCGCCACGCATCCACCGAGATCTCCCGCAGGTCCACCCCGTCCACCAGGATCCGCCCCTCGGTGGGCTCGTACATGCGCGACAGGAGCTTGACCAGCGTGGTCTTCCCCGCCCCGTTCTCGCCCACCAGGGCCATCACCGAACCGGCGGGAACGTGCAGGGACACGTCCCTGAGCGCCCACCGGTCGGTGCCCGGGTAGCGGAAGGAAACGCGTTCGAACACGATCCCTTCGTCCAGCCGCGCGGGAGCCGGGCGGGTTCCACCCGTGGCGTGCAGACGCGCATAGTCCTGCAGCCAGAGCAGGCGGCCGGCCGTGCGCAGCCTCTCGCCCAGGTACCCGGCCAGGCGGATGGGCTCCACCACGCCGGCGCGCACCTGCTGCGCCAGGTAGACGGCGGCCACCACCTCGCCCACGCTGGCCTGGCCCCGCCGCGCGCGCATGAGCATGAGCGCCACGGCCCCCACGAACCCCGCCAGGTACACCACGTCGGCACCGGCCTCCAGCAGCGCGCCGCGGCGGCCGGCGGCCAGGATCACCCCCTGCGCCTGCGTCCACGCGTGGCGGAAGCGGCCCAGGATCTCGCGCTGCAGGCCGAACACGCGCAGCTCCATCCCCGCCGCGCGGTCCACCGTGAGCGCCTGCAGGTGACGAGCGCGGCGGTGCAGTTGCGCCGACCGGGTCTCGGCCGCCTGCAGCCAGCGCTGCTGCACGGCCGACACGGGGAGCGCGACCAGGGCGAAGGGCACCAGCAGGAGGAGCCACGGGTTCACCAGCGCCAGCCCCACCACCGTGCTCACCCCCGTCACCGCCGTGTTGGTGGTGTAGACGAGCGCGTTCAGCGAGCCGCCCAGCACCCCCTGCTGCTGCCGCAGGAGCTCGAGCCGGTCCTGGTACTCGGGGCGCTCGTGGTGCTCCAGCCCGGGAAGGGCGGCGGTGAGGGTGGCGAGCTCGCGGTCGAGCGCGAACCCGACCTCTTCCGTGAGCCGGTTGCGGATCCAGCTTCCCCACCAGCGCCCCAGGTACCAGAGGACGCGCGTGGCGGTGATCCCCGCCGCGCCGGCGGCCAGGAGGCGCCCGTCGTGGCGGAGGGCGCCGTCGGTCATCATCGCCAGGAATGCGGCGAAGAGGGGAACGCGCAGGAACGGAACCACCTCCAGCAGCAGCCCCAGCGTGCGCCGGCGGTCGGTGCGCCAGGCGGTGCGCAGGAGCATGGCGGCGGCGCGCAGGTTCTCACGCACGGGCGCCCTCCCGGGCTTCCGCGAGCGGAACGGTGAAGCGCTGGGCCTGCAGCGCGAACATCTCCGCGTAGCGGCCGCCGGCGCGCACGAGCTGGTCGTGGGAGCCGTCCTCGGCCACCCGCCCGCCGTCGATCACCACGATGCGGTCGGCGCGGCGCACGCTGGACAGGCGGTGCGAGACCAGGATGGTGGTGACCCCGCGGGTGACGCGGAGGAAGCGCTCGAACAGCTCGGCCTCGGCGCGAACGTCCAGGCTGGCGGTGGGCTCGTCGAGGATCAGCAGCCCCGCGCCGCCGCGAACCGCCGCCAGCGCCCGCGCCAGCGCCACCCGCTGCCACTGTCCGCCCGAGAGATCCTCGCCCCCCTCGTACTCGCGGGAGAGCACGGTGTCCCACCCGTGCGGGAGGGTGGACAGGAGCCCGGCGCCCCCCGCGTCGGCCAGCGCCTCGGCCAGCACCCGCTCGTCGCCCAGGAGCGGGAGATGGCCGAAGGCCACGTTCTCGCGCAGCGCCAGCGGGTAGCGCACGAAGTCCTGGAAGATGACGCCCATCCGGCCGCGTGCCTCGCCGGCCGTGACGCCGCCGTCGAAGGTCACCGACCCGCGCCCGGGCTCGTACAGCCCGCAGAGGAGCTTGATGAGCGTGCTCTTGCCCGCGCCGTTCTCGCCCACCACGGCCAGCGACTGCCCCGCGGGGATCTCCAGCTCCAGCCCGTCGAGCGTGGGCCGCTCGCGCCCGGGATAGGCGAAGCGCACGCCGGCGAGCCGCACCGACATCGCCCGTCGCGGCTGCGTGGCGGACGCCCCCCCCGCGGAAGGCGAGGGAAGCGCGCCGCGTTCCCCGGCCGCGGGAAGCGCCGTCCGCCCGCCGGCCGCGGCGGGAACGCTCCGCGCGAGGTGGTCCACCCGCTCGGCCACGGCCATGGACTGGGCCAGCAGGTACTGGTAGTCGCCGATCATCCCCAGGTCGCTGGTGGCGATCACCGCCTGCACGAACACCAGGAGGGCGGCCGCGCTCACCGCGCCGTGGTACGCGCCCACGCCCAGCGCGCCCATCACCGCGGCGTGGGACACGGCCAGCGCGAGCACCGTGGCCGCGGTGAGCGCCGGGGCCACGCGCCGGCTGCGCCACAGTGCCCCCAGCGCATCGAGCCAGGCCTCGCCGTAGCGGTCCACGAGCCACGGGCCCAGGCCGAAGATGCGCACCTCCTTGGCGCCCGGCGCGTCGAGCGCCAGCGAGCGCAGGTACTCCGCCCGCCGCATGCGCACCGCGCCATCGCTCAGGTTCACGCTGATCCCGTTCTCGGTGGCGCGGACGTACACCACGTTGGTGAGGTGCCACGCGGCGGCCAGGAGGAGCGCCGCCCACCCGTGAAAGGCGGCCACCACCGCGAAGGCGCCGAGGCCGCGGAGCCGCGTGGTGGCCACGTTGGCCAGCGACACCGCGGTCTGCCGGAGCGCGCCGCGCTGGTCGGCATCGGTCACCGCCTGGAGCTCGTCGGCCAGGGCGGGGTCTTCCAGCGGCGCCAGCCCGGGCGTTTCCAGCGTGAACCGGGCCACGCGGGCGTGCACCTCGAGGGCGAAGGCGGAGTCCAGCGCGCGGCCGAGCTGCATCATGGCGCTGGCCGCGAAGGAGAGGAGGGCGCCGCACCCCGCCAGCGCGGCCAGCGCGAGCAGCGCCGGGCGCGCGCCCGCGGGGCTCGCGTCGGCCACGGCGCGGGGGATGGCGGCCACCAGCGCGCCGGTCTCCAGGATCACCGCGGTGGGAAGGAGGCCCACCAGCAGCACCAGGAGCGCGAACCCGGCCACGCGCCAGCGTCCGGCGGCCCACAGGAGCCGCAGCAGCGCGCGCCAGCGCGAGAGGCGGGTGAGACGCGCGTCAGCCATGCGCGGGCTCCAGGCCGATGGTGGCTACGAGCTGCCAGGCGCTTCCGTCGTCCAGCCGCGCGCGGGCGGCGGCGAGCGAGCGGCGCATCCGTTCCGCCAGCACGCGCACGTGCGGCTCGGCGGCCAGCGTGGCGTGGCGCCCCGGGACCTCGTGCACCTCCACGGTGCCGCGCACGTGGCGCGACCATCCCAGCGTGCGCTTCTCCTCGTCGCCGAGCGCGTCGTAGAACTCCGCGTGGCGCAGGGAGAAGTCGCTGGCACGGAAGAGGGTGACCGCGCCGCCGAAGCGGCCGGGCTCGTACCCCGCGTAGCTGCGGTTGCGGTCGCGCACGGCCCGGCAGGCCTCGGCCAAGGCCTGCTCGCCGAACTCGGCGGGGGCGGCGTCCTGCGCCTTCAGCGCCGCGGTGGCGCGGGCGATCATCTCCGGGTGCGTGAGCCCGGTGAGCTCCGCCGGGTCGAGCGTGAACGGGCGCCGCATCCGCTCGGCGACCTCGCGGGCGAGCGTGGTGGTCAGGTCCTCGTCGCTCCGCCACGGCCACGCCTGTGCCAGCTCGGTGGACATCGAGTCCAGCAGCCCCACGAAGGCCACCGTCTCGCCCGCCGCCTCCAGCTGCAGCGCCATCTCGTACGCCACGAACCCGCCGAACGACCATCCCGCCAGGTAGTACGGCCCCTCGTGCTGCACCGCGCGCAGCGCCGCCACGTGCTCCGCGGCGATCCGGGCGATGGGGCGCCCCATGTCGCCGCCCACGTCGCGCAGGCCGAACACCGGCTGCTCGGAGCCCAGGTGGCGGACGAGGTTCACGTATCCCATCACGTTGCGGTCGGAGGAGTGGACCACGAACAGCGGCGGGAGCGGCCCCGAAGGCTGCAGCGGCACCACCGACGCCGGCTCCCCGCCCGCGGCGCCGCGGGCGGCGATCGCCCGGGCCATCTCGCGAACGGTGGCGCCGGTGAAGAGGGTCGCCAGCGGAAGATCGCAGCCGAGCGACGCGTTCACCACCGCGAAGAGGCGCAGCGCGAGGAAGGAGTTGCCGCCCAGGTCGAAGAAGCTCTGCGTGGCGCCGATCCCCTGCACGCCCAGGATCTCCTCCCAGAGCTGGATGAGCCGCACCTCCACGTAGCTTTCGGGCTCGTCGTACTCCGCGCGCCCGCCCCACTCCGGCGCCGGGAGCGCCCCCGGGTCGATCTTGCCCGTGCGCGTCTGCGGGAGCGCTTCGAGCGCGACGAAGGCGGAGGGCACCATGTACTCCGGGAGCGTGCGGCGCAGGTTCGCCTTCAGCCCCTCCGGCTCCGCGTCTCCCACCACGTAGGCCACGAGGCGGCGGTCGCCCGGGCGGTCCTCGCGCACGGTGACGAGCACGTCGCGCACCCCGTCGGCGCGGCGGAGAACGGCCTCGATCTCGCCCGGCTCCACGCGGTAGCCGCGCACCTTCACCTGGTGGTCGGTGCGGCCCAGGATCATCAGCTCGCCCTCGGGGAGCCAGCGCGCCCGGTCGCCGGTGCGGTACATCCGCTCGCCCGGCGCGCCGAACGGGTCGGGGACGAACTTCTCCGCCGTCAACCCCGGACGGCGCAGGTAGCCGCGCGCCACGCCCACGCCGCCGATGTACAGCTCGCCGGGGAGGCCGGGGGGCACGGTCCCGAGATGCGCGTCCAGCACGTGGAACGCGAGGTTGCTGATCGCGCGGCCAACGGGGACCGGGCCCGAGCGGTGCTTCCCGGCGGGGAGCGTGTAGGCCGAGCAGCCGACCACCGTCTCCGTGGGCCCGTACTCGTTCATCAGCCGCACGCCGGGCGCATGGTCCTGCCACACCCGCGTCGGCTCGGCGGAGAGCGAGTCGGCGCCGATCACCAGCGTGTGCGCGGCACCCTCCATCTCCCCGGGCGAGAGGAGGCCGTTGAGCAGCGAGAGGTGCACGGGGGTGATCTTCACCGCGCCGAAGCCCGCGCCCGCGCGCAGCGCGTCCGCCAGCGCCTCCACCGGCGCTTCCTCGGGGAGGAGGTGGACCGGGCGCCCGGCGAAGAGCGGGAGGAGGTTGGTGATGGTCAGGTCCACCGCCATGGAGGTGAAGACGGGCGACCCCCCGCCCCGCTCCGCCCCGTACGCCTCGATCCCCCAGGCGATGTAGTTGACCACGCCGCGGTGGTGCATCGCCACGCCCTTGGGGCGGCCCGTGGAGCCGGAGGTGTAGATGACGTAGCAGAGATTCTCCGCCGTCACCCCGCTGGCTACCGGCGCGGCGGACTCGGCGGCGACGGCGCTCCACGCCGTGTCCAGGGCGATGACCTCCACCCCGTCGCGCACCTGAAGCCTGTCTTCCAGCCGCTGCTGGGTGAGCACGACGGAGGCGCCCGAATCCTCCAGCACGTAGCCGATCCGCTCGGCGGGGTGCGCCGGATCGGCCGGCACCCAGGCGCCGCCCGCCTTCATCACCCCCAGGATGGCGACCAGGAGCTCCGCGCTGCGCTCCAGGCAGATCCCCACGCGCACCTCGGGCCCCACGCCGCGCCCGCGGAGGTGGCGCGCGAGCCGGTTCGCCCGCCCGTCCAGCTCCGCGAAGCTCAGCGACTCGCCGCCATGGACCAGGGCGACGGCGCCGGGCGTCCGCCGCGCGGCCTCTTCGAACAGCTCGTGGACGCAGCGTTCGCGCGGGAACTCGGCCGCCGTGTCGTTCCACGCCGCCACGCGCGCCCGCTCCTCGTCCGACACCAGGGAGATGCGGGGGAGCGGGAGATCGGGGTCCGCCGCCACCTGCTCCAGCACCCGCTCCAGGTGCTCCGCCATGCGCGCGGCGGTGGCGGGCTCGAACAGGTCGCGCGCGTACTGCAGCGCGCCGGTGATGCCGTCCTCGTGCGCGGCCAGGAGGAGGGTGAGGTCGAACTTGGTGTCGTCGCGCTCCACCTGCACGCCGGTCACGCTCACGCCGCCGGTGCCGCGCGGCGTCCCGGAGGCGGTGTCGAGCTGGAAGAAGACCTGGAAGAGCGTGGCGTGGCTCAGGCTGCGCTCGGGCTGCACCTCGGCCACCACGCGCTCGAAGGGCACGTCCTGGTGCTCGTAGGCGCCCAGCACCGTCTCGCGCACCCGGGCGACGAGCGCCCGGAAGGTGGGCCCGCCCGAGAGGTCGGTGCGGAGGACCAGGGTGTTCATGAACAGGCCGGCGACGTCCTCCAGCTCCTGCCGCGTGCGGCCGGCCACGGGCGTACCCACCACCACGTCGTCACTTCCCGACCAGCGGGCCAGCACCACCTGGAAGGCCGCCAGCGCCACCATGAACGGCGTGGCACCCTCGCGCTGCGCGAGCGTGCGGAGGCGCGTGCCCACCTCGCCGTCCACGCACACGCGGGTGCGGCCGCCGCGGAACGAGGGCACCGGCGGGCGCGGGTGATCGGTGGGAAGGCCCAGCAGCTCGGGGGCGCCGGCCAGCCGCTCCTTCCACCACGCCACCTGCCGCGCCTCGGCCTCGCCGCCGGCTTGCGCGCGCTGCCAGGCGGCGTAGTCGGCGTACTGCACCGGCAGCGTGCCGAGGGGGGAGGGGCGCCCCTCGCGGAAGGCGTCGTAGGCCCTCCACATCTCGCGGAAGAGCACCTGCAGGCTCCACCCGTCGCCCGCGATGTGGTGCATGGCGAGGAGAAGGACGTGCTCACCCTCGTCAAGCCGCAGGAGGCGCGCGCGGAAGAGCGGGCCCGCCTGCAGGTCGAAGGGCCGCGCGCCCTCGTCGCGCGTCCGCCGCCGCGCCTCGTCCCCGGCGTCGGCGAGCGAGGAAAGGTCGTCCACCGGCAGCGCGAAGCCGGCGAAGGGCGCCACCACCTGCACGGCCACGCCCTCCGCCGCGGCGAAGGTGGTGCGCAGCGGCTCGTGCCGGCGGACGAGCCCGCCGAGCGCGCGCTCCAGCGCGTCCACGTCGAGCACCCCGGAGATCCGGAAGGCCACGGCAAGGTTGTACATTTCCCCGCCCTGCCCCAGCCGGTCCAGGAACCAGAGGCGCTCCTGCGCGAACGAGAGCGGAAGCGGACGGTCGCGATCCGCGGGCGCGATGGGCGGGGGTGCCGCCTGGCCGGCGCGGCGCAGCGCCTCGACCTCCGCCGCCATGGCCGCGACGGTGGGCGCCGCGAACAGCGCGCGCACCGGCAGCTCCACGCCGAACGCCGCGCGGACGCGCGACACCAGCCGCATCGCCAGGAGCGAATGCCCGCCGAGCGCGAAGAAGTCGTCATGCACCCCGACCCGCGCGGCGCCCAGCACGTCCGTCCACACCCCGGCGATCACCTCCTCCACCGGCGTGCGCGGGCGTGCGCCGTCCTCGTTGCCCGATGCCTGCTCCGGCGCCGGGAGCGCCCCCGGGTCGATCTTGCCCGTGCGCGTCTGCGGGAGCGCTTCGAGCGCGACGAAGGCGGAGGGCACCATGTACTCCGGGAGCGTGCGGCGCAGGTGCGCCTTCAGCGCCTCCGCCTCGGCATCTCCCACCACGTAGGCCACCAGGCGGCGGTCGCCCGGGCGGTCCTCGCGCACGGTGACGAGCACGTCGCGGACCCCGTCGGCGCGGCGGAGCACGGCCTCGATCTCGCCCGGCTCCACGCGGTAGCCGCGCACCTTCACCTGGTGGTCGGTGCGGCCCAGGATCGTCAGCTCGCCCTCGCCCAGCCAGCGCGCGCGGTCGCCGGTGCGGTACATCCGCTCTCCCCGCGCGCCGAACGGGTCGGGGACGAACTTCTCGGCCGTCAGCCCCGGACGGCCCAGGTAGCCGCGCGCCACGCCCACGCCGCCCACGTACAGCTCGCCGGGAAGCCCCACGGCAACGGGGTGCATCCGCGCGTCGAGCACGTGGAAGGCGAGGTTCTGGATCGCGCGGCCCACGGGAACCGGTCCGTCGCGGTGCGCCTCGGGGGGGAGGACGTAGGCCGAGCACCCCACCACCGTCTCGGTGGGCCCGTACTCGTTGATCAGCCGCACGCCGGGCGCGTGGTCTTGCCACACCCGCGTCGGCCCGGCGGAGAGCGAGTCGGCGCCGATCACCAGCGTGTGCGCGGCACCCTCCATCTCCCCGGGCGAGAGGAGGCCGTTGAGCAGCGCCAGGTGCACGGGGGTGATCTTCACCGCGCCGAAGCCCGCGCCCGCGCGCAGCGCGTCCGCCAGCGCCTCCACCGGCGATTCTTCGGGGAGGAGGTGGACCGGGCGCCCGGCGAAGAGCGGGAGGAGGTTGGTGATGGTCAGGTCCACCGCCATCGAGGTGAACACCGGCGAGC
>Ga0247773_1000113_pt1 | contig 37491 bp, 34 predicted proteins | sample UWRJL092311B6_FD_179934 | JGI IMG/M metagenome (GOLD analysis project Ga0247773, IMG submission 179934) | Plant litter microbial communities from Arlington Agricultural Research Station in Wisconsin, United States - UWRJ-L092-311B-6 | ecosystem: Environmental > Terrestrial > Plant litter >... | reverse complement strand
GGCCACCGGCACCCGCTGAGCCGGGGTTCTCGGGGGATGAAAAGCGGAGGACCGGGGCACCCGTCCCGGTCCTCCGCTTTTTCTCTCCCGACCCGCCCACGAGCGAGCGCGAGGCCATCTACCGATACCGCACGATCATCCACGCCACGCCGGGGACGGTGGCGGCGAGGGTGTAGGCGCCGCCGATGCCGTCGTCGTCGAGGCGGACGTAGTTGGGGCTGCCGTAGCGCCAGGTGATGGTGGCGGCGTTGCCGCTGACGGCGGCGGGGCCGGCGGCGTCTTCGCGGGTGGCGGTGGCGCCGGCGCGCAGCAGGGCGGGGGCGAGCCACCCCGCGCCGCGCGCCTGGCCGGCGGTGCTGGCGCGCGCGAACACCGGGTTCTGCAGCTCGGGCGCGTCGGCCAGGTCGTCCACCGCCTGGCTCAGCGTCCACCGCAGCAGCGCGTCGGCCGGCTCCCAGCCGGCGCCGAGCGCGCCGCGCATCCGCGCGGACAGCCCGGCGTGCGTGCCGCCGAACGCATCGTGGCCGTACCACCCTTCCAGCGCGCCGCGCACGGTGGCCGCGAGCGCATCATCCTCCGAGGCCCCCGCCCGCGTCATCCGCGCGGAGAGGTCCAGCAGGAACGCGGCGGCGCTGGTGTAGCCGGCCGTCAGGTCGCCGCGGGTTCCGGCGGCGAGAAGCGCGTACGAGACGCGGGCGGGGTCGTCGAGCGCGGCGGCCCACTCGTAGTTCGCGCCCAGGGCGATCCCCATCGACCGGCGCAGCGTGGCCCAGGCCACCAGGTCGGCCGTGCCCTCCAGCGCCCACATCGCCGCGCCCGTGCCCCCCATCCCCAGCGAGGCGGCGTACTGCTCCTGCCAGGCGTGCGTGGCCTCGTGCGCGGCCGCGCGCAGCACCGCCGCCGCCGTGGCGCCATGGGTGGAGTTGAGGTAGATGTAGCTCCCGTCGCCCCCGGTCACCGTTTCGCCCAGGTAGGCGCTGTTGTCCGGCCGGGCGATCACCAGCAGCTGCCCCGATCCGGCGCTGGTGACCGGCCGGTCCGCGCCGAGCGCGGCGGCGAGCACCGGGTAGCCGTCGCGCACCAGCTGCCCGAACGCGCTGTCGGCCCGCGCGATCCAGGCGTCGCTCACGGCGCCAGGCGCATCGGCCACGGCGAGAACGAGGTGGCCGCCGTAGACGCGCACCACGCGCGCGGGGAGCGGCGACGGGAGCGACGGATCGGCCACGGTGAAGCGCTCGCCCGCCGCCCACGGCGTCGCGCGGAGGCGGGGATTTCCCGGCGCGGCCGCGCTCTCCAGCCGCACGCGGTCGCCCGAGGGCGCCCGCTGGTAGGCGGGCGCGCGGCTCGCGGCGGCCGCCGCCCGGCCCGCCTCGGCGATGGTGACGGTGTAGGCCGCGGGCGAGGGCGCCGTGCCCTCGAACCCCGCCTGTGCGCGGGCGAGCTGGCGCGTGTCCAGGAACGCCAGCGCGTACCGCGCGCCCGGCGCCGCGCCGAAGCGCAGGCACGCCACCTCGCCGGTCGTGAGCCGCCGCGCCTGGCCCATCGCCAGCTCCAGCGCGCCGCGTACCTTCCGCGTGACCGCCACGCCCTCCGCCACGTCCGCCGCGTCGGCGCGGACGGCCTCGCGCGGGGTGCCGCTGGCGCACCCCGCCGGCACGGCGGAGGGGATGGAGACGCGCAGCGTGGCGCTGTCGCCCCCCAGCACCGTCGCCGCCGCGTCGCCCACGCGGATGGCGGCACCGCGGAGCGCGTCCATCGCGTAGCCGCGCAGCTCGACGACGTCGCCATCCCCCGCCGCCGCCGCGGGGGCGGAGACGATGAGCGGGCGCGCGGGCCTCACCTGCACGGTCACCTCCGCCGGCTGCGCGCCGAAGGCGGAGACGCGCAGCACGGCCGTTCCCGGCCCGCTCGCGCGGATGCGCCCCGCCGCCAGCTCCGCCGCGTCCAGCACCGGCCTCTCTCCCAGCCACCGCCGCTCGGCCGCGAGCTCCATCGCCGGCGCCGCCGTGCTCCCCGCCCCGGCCGACGCGGTCACGACGGCCGCTTCGCCGAGCCGCCCGAGCGTGATCTGCGCCCTGTCCACCCGGGTCTGCGCCGCCCCCCCGGAGCCGGACGAGCCGCCCGGCGAGGTGGGAGATCCACCGCACGCGGCGAGCATGGCGGCGGCCAGCGGAAGGAGGAGGATGGGAGAGAGATGGCGAGGCGGGCGCATGGCCGGGTGCGGCAGGGGTTCGCGGACGGGAGCGTTTCCGTGCGCGTCCATGAGCCAGCATCGGGCCGATCGATCGAACCCGCCAAGTCGTTGCCAAAGATGGTTTTAGACGACGCGCCACGATGGGGGCCGCTGTTCACTACGTGGGCTACCGCGATGCATCCATGCGCGTAAGCTATTTCCTGTCAACGATTTGGATGATGGTGTCAGGATATTGGGCGGTGATCCGTGGCCGCCGCGGCTTCCGTCCGCGGAAAAGGCCGCACCGCTGCAAGCCGCGGCCGGGCGAAGTGGTGGCGCATCGTCACCGCTCCGGGCGCGGGATGCCGATGCGGTCGAGCACCAGGCCTGCCGCGAGGCGGTGATCGCGGTCGAGGTTGTGGCCGGCATCCACCTCCACGTACTCGGCGAGGCCGGGCGGGAGCGCGGGGCCCAGGGCGGCGCGGTCGCGGCTTCCGTTCACGCACAGGACCGGGATGCCGCGCACGCCCCGCAGCTCGGGGATCACCGCCACGTCGTCCGGCCGCTGGTGGAAGCCGAGCAGGTCGCTCCAGTGGAAGCGGAAGTTCGTGGTCGCCGCCGCCGAGAAGAGCGCGAGGAGACGAACGCGGCCACGCAGATCGTCCGGCAGGCGCCGCGCGACGAACGGGAGCAGGTCCGCGCCGCGGCTCAGGCCGATCAGCACCACGCCGTCCGCATCCCACGCGGCCAGGTAGTGGCGGAGCACGCGCTCCACGTGACGCGCCACGTCCGCCGGGCGGCGGCGGCGCAGGAGGTAGGTGCGCGCCTTGAGGCCCACGCTCGGCACGCCCGCCGCGGCGAGCTCACGCGCCAGCTCGCGCACCAGCATCGCCCAGTTGCCGTCGCCGGTGAAGATGAAGGCGAAGGTGCGGCCGGGGCGCTCCGCCCGCTGCTCGACCAGCGGCAGCCGCCGCAGCGCCGCCGGCACCCGGCCCGGCATCCGGCCGCGCAGCCCGGCCAGCCATCCGCCGCTCGCATCACCGCTCATCTCGATCGCCCTCCACCATCGTTGCTCGTGAAAATAGGAAGGCTCCCGGGTGCTGGTTTCCCCGCGGTGACAACGATCAACAAATACGCCGGAGCCGAAGATCGACGGGGAAGTTGTCCATTTTGTGCGTCAGCGAAGTTAACATCGGACTTGCGGACATCGCCAAGTTCTGTCATCTTCCGGAACGTCGTGGGAGTGGCGAACGCCCGGGCACATCGATGGAGATGCATGGCAACGACGCCTTCCCCCGCACCCGAGACGCCCACGCCCGACACGGCCTCGCTGAACCTCGCACGGGCCGCGGCCGCGGTGTCGCAGAAGTTCGAGGCCGATGTCTACTTTTACTCGGGGCGCATCAGCCGGGCAAACGTGGGGCGGCTGCTGAACGAGTACGAGAGTGCGCAGCATCGCGAGAACTGCGTGGTGGTTCTCACGACGTACGGAGGCGATCCGGACGCGGCGTACATCCTGGCCCGGTTCTTCAAACGCGCGTACGGGCGGTTCACCCTCTGCATCTTCGGGATGTGCAAGAGCGCGGGAACCCTCGCGTGCCTGGGTGCCGACGACATCGCCATGACGCCGTTCGGCGAGCTGGGGCCGCTCGACATCCAGCTTTCCAAGGACGACTCGCTCGCCGCGCGGACCTCGGGGCTGGACATCTTCCAGGCGCTGGCGATCATCAGCACGCAGGCGTTCAGCATCTTCCAGCAGCACTTCCTGGGGATCGTGACCGGGAGCGGCGGTGTGATCACCACCCGCACCGCCGCCGACATCGGCACCGCGGTGGCGGCGCAGCTGCTGGCGCCGATCACGGCGCAGATCGATCCCCTGCGCCTCGGCGAGATGCAGCGCGCCCTGGAAGTGGCGATGGAATACGGCGTGCGGCTGGGCGTGGGCGAAGACACCGTGCGGCGGCTGGCGATGGAGTATCCGGCGCACGGATTCGTGATCGACCTGGACGAGGCGCAGGAGCTGCTGCCGGGGAAGGTGCGGACCGCGCACCCCGAGGAGATGGAGCTCGAAGCGGCGTTGCGGGCGTACGCGCTGCAAGAGTACGGGCAGGACATCCTGGGTGAGCCGGTGGAGGAGCAGGTCCTTTGCGCGTGCCTCACCCCCGCGCGGGCGCTGCAGCGCGAACTGGAGCTCAACGGAGACGACGGCGATGGAACCGAACATGGGCAGGGCACCGCGCCCGCGGATCTCGCGGGAGAAGCTGGCTGGGCAGCTCGCGGACCGGGTGAACCGCCAGGCACGGGCAACCGTGGAGCGGTTGAGCCGAAACACGGTGTATTCGCCTTTCATGGAGCGCCCCAGCCCAGCCGCGCCGCGTGAGCGGGTGAGCTTCGCCCCGCGAGTGCCGGTGCGGGCGGGCAGGTAGCCGCGGGCGAAGGGGGGAGGCCTGGTCGACGGCGGATCGAGAGTCGTCGTCGGCAGTCGGTGGAGGGCTAACGAATGCGGGGAGCGCCGGACCGGGCGCTCCCCGCTGTTCATCTGCCGAAGTTCCCGTGGCGCCGCTCAGTCGGTGGCGGAGGGGAGCTGCACGTCGAAGTCGTCGGCGGCGATGGCGACGCGGTCGTTCACCTTGCGGCGCAGCGCCATGATCTGGTTGGGGCCGTGCGGCTCGTACACGCGGTTGGTGAGGAGCACCGTCCAGGTGTGGCGCCGCGGATCGACCCAGATGCTGGTGCCGGTGAAGCCCGTGTGCCCGAACGACGACTTGCTCGCCCGGGTGCCGAAGCCGCCCGCGCCGTTCGGGCCCGGCGTGTCCCACCCCAGCGCGCGGGTGCCGGCGTCCGGCTGGCGCGTGGTGAAGCGCTCCACGATCTCCTTGCTGAACACGCGGACGCCGTCCAGCTCGCCGCCGTTGGCCAGCATCGCCGCGTATCGGCCCACGTCGTGCGCGGTGGAGAAGAGCCCCGCGTTCCCCGCCACGCCGCCCAGGGCGCGGGCGATGGGATCGTGCACCCAGCCGCGGACCGGCTCGCCATCCACCCGCAGCGTGGGCGCGCAGATCTGGCAGTCGGTGCCGGGGAGATACGTGGTCGAGCGCATCTTCAGCGGGCCGTACACCTCGCGGTCGAGGAGCTTGAACAGCGGCTCGCCGGCCACGCGCTGGGCGGCGGCGTAGAGCACGTTCATCCCCACGTCGCTGTACTCCACGCGCTCGCCGGGCGCGGCCTTGAGCGGCGTGCGCAGCAGCTGCTGCCAGTTGGCCTCGGGCGAGCCGGCGTCCAGCTCCACGCCCGCGGGGAGCCCCGAGGTGTGGGTGAGCAGGTGGCGGACGGTCACACGGTCCCTGGCGCCGCCGCTGAACTCGGGGAGGTAGCGGCTCACCGGCGCGTCCACGTCCATCTTTCCGCTCTGCACCAGCAGCATCACCGCCGGCGTGGTCACCAGCACCTTGGTGAGGCTGGCCAGGTCGTACACCGTGCGCGACGCATCCACCTTCTCGGCGCCTCGCGACCAGCCGACGCGGCCCACGCCCTTCTCCAGCACCGTCCGGTCCTGCCGCCCCACGGCCAGCGCACCGCCGGGGATGGAGCCCGCCTCCACCTGCGCCAGGATCGCGGCCTCGGCATCGTCCAGCTTGCTCAGCTTGAGGCTGGCCGAGGTGCGGACCACGTGCGCCGCCGCCATGTCGCTCCGCGATGCCGCGGCGGTGCTCACGATCTGCCGGCTCACCGCGCGGGCATCCACGTCGGCGGCGGCGCGGGTGCTCCCGGTGATGGCCGCGCCGTAGGCCAGCAGGCCCCCGGCGACGGCGACCAGCGCTCCGCGCGCGCGGTGATGTTCACGAAGATAGTGCATGGCTTTATCTCGCTTCAGCCTATCCCAGCCTTTCTTCCGCCTGCGGGTCTGCGACCGCGGCCTGTGGCAGAAGGTGTGCCGGAGAGATCTGTAACTGATTGCTGTCGCAGAAGATACCATGAATACCCCGGATCCGTTGGGTGTGGTCCGGCGCTGGGTTAGGCCAGCATTAGCGTGGATGTACGGCGGGAGCGGGGCGAAGCAGGGCCGCGGGCAGGAATACGAGACGGCGGCTCGGGGCGTACCCGAGTGTGCGAGTGAGCTCGCCGCTCCGACGGCGCGCTGTCCGCCTGCGCGGACACCAACGGCGTAGGATCGACAGCGTCGGCGTGAACGGCGCGGGACGTGAACGGGCGGAGAGTGCTTGCTTCTTCGCCTTTTGGCGCGTCGTCAGAGGCTTTCTCCGGCAAGCAGCGCCTTCAGCACGTCGCGGTAGCCGCGGGTGGAGGTGACCTCGGCGCCGTTTTGCAGGATGACCACGTAGTCGCCGCGAAACCAGGGCTGGATCTCGCGGATGCGGTCGACGTTGACGATCGCGGAGCGGCTGATGCGCAGGAAGCGGTGCGGATCGAGCACGCCGGCCAGCTGCGTCATGGTCTCGCGGATGGTGTGGGCGCGCGGGCCCACGTGCACCTTCACGTACTTGCCGTCGGCCTCCAGCCAGTCGATCTCGGCCACGGGCTGCAGGTAGGCGCGCTCGCCCGCGCGGATCACCAGCCGCTCGCGAAAGCGGCGGACGCCGCGCAGCTCGTCGAGCAGATCCAGGATGCGGCCACGGTCGCTCTCCGCGTCCGGCCGCCGCAGGTGCGCCCGGGCGCGGTCGATGGCGCGCGCCAGGCGCTCCTCGTCGAACGGCTTCAGCAGGTAGTCCAGCGCGTGCACGTCGAAGGCGCGGAGGGCGTACTGGTCGTACGCGGTCACGAAGATGATCTCGGGGAGCTCGGCCGCCAGCTCGCGCACGACGGCGAAGCCGTCCAGCCCCGGCATCTGCACGTCCAGGAAGAGCAGGTCGGGTCGGTGGGCGCGCACCGCCTCAACGGCCTGCGTGCCGCTCGCCGCCTCGGCGATCACCTCCACCTCGGGCTGCTCGTGCAGCATGCGGCGCAAGAGCTCGCGCGCCAGCGGCTCGTCGTCCACGATCAGGGCGCGCAGCGGCGCCGTTCCCGCGTTCATCGCTCGTCCTCCATGCGTTCGTTCGCCGGTGTCCGCTCCTCGGTGCCGGCGGGGATCTCGATGCGCACCTCGCAGCCGCCGCCGTGGAGGTTGGCGATCCCGAAGCGGTGGTCCACGCCGTACAGCTGCTCCAGCCGCGCCCGCGTGTTGCCGATCCCCACGCCCTCGCGGGTGAGCTCGCCCGTCTCCAGCCCTTCGCCGTCGTCCACCACCCGCAGCACCAGGCGGCCGCCGTCGCGCCGCGTCTCCACCCTGACGCTCCCCGGCCGCTCCAGCCGCGAAAGGCCGTGGGTGATCGCGTTCTCCACCAGCGGCTGCAGGACGAGACGTGGCACCAGGAGGCGCCGCGTCTCGGGGGCGATGTCGTACGTCACCGCCAGCCGGCCGCCGAAGCGAATCTTCTGGATCTCGGCGTAGCGGTCCAGGAACTCGACCTCTTCCTCCAGCGACACCTCGTGGCGGCTGTCGTCGTCCAGCGCCAGCCGCAGCAGGTCGCTGAGGCGCGTCAGCATCCGCCGCGCGGCGGGAACGTCGCGCTCCATCAGCGCGCTCACCGCGTGCAGGGTGTTGAAGAGGAAGTGCGGCTGCAGCTGCATGCGCAGCAGGTCGCGCCGCGTGCGCTCCAGCAGGGTGGCGAGCTCCGCCTCGCGCAGCGCCCGGCGCTCGTTCTCGCGGTACCAGTGCACCGCGTGGGCGGCCGCCAGGGTGGCCCAGTAGATGGGGATGATGATGGCGAAGACGCGCCGGAACTCCATCGCCACGGCCATCAGCCACCCGGCGAAGCCCACTCGCGCGATGATCAGCGGGTTCGTCACCAGCGAGATCAGGATGATCCCCACGAACACCGAGGCGGCGCTCAGCGGCAGGTGCAGCACCAGGTTGCGCCAGCGCTGCCGGCCGTTGACGGGCAGCTTGCGCGCGAGCCAGAAGATGCCCGGCGTGATCACCAGCCACACGTACCACACCGGCAGCTCCCGCAGCACCCACGCCAGCCAGGGGCGCGACCGCGGGGTGCCGAGCATCATGTAGTAGTTCTCGGTGGCGATCAGCAGGGCCAGCGTGGTGGCCGCGCCGAATGCGCCCGGCATCAGCGGCGACAGCCGCCAGCGCGCCCGCGGCTTCAGCAGCCCCGGCCGGGGGCGCGGGCCCGGGGCGGATGGATCGGACATGGGGTGAGGTTCGCGCGAGGAAAGCTCGACCGGCCCGGAGAATCGATCGGCCGAGAATCGATCGACCGGCGTAGCCCGGACCGGAGGCGGGGAATCTACACCCCGATCCGTGCGGGGCGCAGTGCGTGGCACGAGCGCGGCGGGTGGTGGCGTGGCCGCGCGGCGCGATGGTGCGAACGGGCGCGGGTGGGGTTGGACGAAGTGGTACGCCGGCGGACCGTCCGGGAACCGCTTTCCGCCTTTCGCGCATCCATCCGGCACTCGTGGGGCGCGGGTTGATGCCCCGGCCGTGCCGCTCCACGCCAGGGGTGGCGGTCCACCGGAGAGCGCCGCGTTACGATGGATGCGATCCCGTCGGACACCCTTTCCACCGTGGAGATCCCACCATGAGCAAGCTTCGCCTGGAGCTGGACAGCCTCGACGTGCAGTCGTTCGCCACCGAGGCCGGCGACGAGGAGCGCGGGACGGTCCTGGGGCACCTGTGCTCCGAATCCACCTGCAACCAGGACATCTGCACCTGCACGGACGCGTACGGCAACTGCCAGGCGACGTTCGTGAACTGCAGCGGCACCGGCGGCGCGAGCTACACCTGCCCGCCCACCGACACGCGCCTGCAGACGTGCGCCACCGGCGCCCAGGAGATCTGCTACTGCTGAGGCGCCGACGCGTTCGGGCGCGGGTGGGTGCACATCCATCCGGCCGCGCCCACGGCGGAGGATCCGGGCGGGGAGCGGCGCGCGCGCCGCTCCCCCGTCGCGTCCATCCAGCTACGCGCCGCGCATCGTGCCCGGCCGGCGTGAGGACGGCGAGGAGCCGCGAGAGATGTAGGAAGACCAACCGCGGCGTGTTAGATTCCCGCGCCGAATCACGCGACGCGACCCTCCCCGCCACATCTCCGAGATGCCACGTTTTCGCACCCTCCTGGCGCTGGCCGCGGTGGCCATGGCGGCCACGCCGCTGCGCGCGCAGGACACCACTCCGTACGAGCCCGGCAGCTTCACGCTGCAGGTGCCGCGGGGGATCGTGATGACTCGCTCGCACGCCGCGGCGCAGCCGTCCATGCGGCAGGAAACGTTCATGGGCGGAAACCCGCGGCTGGGGCTTCTCTCCGTCATCCACACCTCCATGCAGGGCCTCCCCCAGGATCCCCGGCTGCGCGCGGGGCCGGGGAGCGACCAGCTGCTGCGCGACACCGCGCAGCTGCGCGCCGCCGTCTCTTCCGCGCGCGACACGTCGCGGGCGGCGGAGCGCGAGCTGCGGCGGCTGAACGGCGACACCACGATCGCCGGGCGGCGCGCGGTGCTGCGGGCGAACCGCGACGTGTTCCGCCGCGGGGCGCGCACCATCACCGTGCCCGCCGAGGCGCGGGAGATCGTCACCGACAACCGCATCACCCTGCGCTCGCCCATGACCATCTCGCTGGGCGCCGACATGCCGCCGCTGGCCGGGATCCTGGACGCGTCGGTGCCGCGCCGCGGCAACGTGGAGCTGTGGATCGTGTTCTACGCGAACAAGGCCGAGACGCCGGGCTTCAGCGCGGACGCGGCGCGGGTGCTCGATACCTTCCAGATCACCGGCGGCGCCACCACGGCCCCGGTCGCGCCACGGAACGAGTGACGTGACCGCGCCGGATCGCCCGGCGGGAAGCGAAACGCGAACGAGGGGACGGCACGCGCCGCCCCCTCGTTCTTTTCTCCACGCCCGCCGTTCGTCAGGCGTCGTCGAACCGTTCGAGCCGATGCTCGTCCATCATCTCCCAGAGCTTTTCGGCGTAGTGGCTGTCGGTGGCGTACACGCCCTCGAGCGCGCCGGCGAACGCGCGCGCGTCGCCGGCGTGGCTCATGGCTTTCGCGTACACCAGCTTGCCGTCGCGCTTGAAGGTGGCGATGTGCCGCGCGTGGTCGTCGCACGACTCCGCCAGCGTGTGATATGCGCGGAACTTCGCGTTCACCGTCACCCACTTTCCCATTCACCTCCTCCCTGGTCGGCATCACCACCGAGCCGGCGGGGCCCTCTCCCTTCATCCCGAAGAAGTTGTTGGCCTGCGTGGTCAGCTTGCTGCGGCCCCAGCTGGATTCCAGCGCCGCCTGCGCCAGCGTGACCGACGCGGGAACGCCGAACTCCCGCGCCGAAGCCTGCGCCAGCGGGGCCACCATCTGGATGAACTCCGCGCGGACGTCACCCCCGGCCGGTGGCGCCTCGGCGGCATGCGTTAGGTCCTCGCCGCCATTCGAGTCGAACGAGCGGAGCGCCGCGTCGAGCGCGCGAAGCGTGTCCTTTCCGACGCCGCCATCCACCTGCAGAAGGTGCGTGGCCTGGAAATTCCGAACGGCCTGCTCGGTCTTCGCGCCGAAGAAGCCGCGGAACTGGCTATCGACGCCCACGTTGACGCGCAGCTCGGGATATCTGCCGGCCAGGTGGTTCAGTCCGTCGTGCACCGGTCCCATCCCGGCGACCAGCTTCCCCGTGGCCCTCAGCACCGGCTGGCCGGTGGCGGCGATCCGCCGCCGCAGCGCATCGCCCGACAGGAGCGGATGGGCGAGCGAGAGGGGATCGGGATTGGACATCGGCGGATCTCCGGACGGCGGGTGGGTACGGCGGATGCGCGGCGGTGGGATGAGCGCGCGATCCCCATCATCATACCGATGGGTGGGACGGGCGGGGGAGAGTTTCATCATCCGGAGACCGGGACGGGAGGAGGCCGGGCGCGCACGATGACGGACACGCTGCTGCGGATCACCGAACGCGGGCTGTACTGCCAGGCGGGCGACTTCTACGTCGACCCGTGGCTTCCCGTGCCGCGCGCGGTGATCACCCACGCGCACGGCGACCACGCGCGCTGGGGGTGCGAGCGCTACCTGGGGAGCCGCCAGGGCGAGCGGGTGATGCGCACTCGCCTGGGGAGCGACGCCCGCATCCGCTCGGTGGACTGGGGCGAGGTGGTGGACATCGACGGCGTGCGCGTCTCGCTGCACCCGGCGGGGCACATCCTGGGCTCGGCGCAGATCCGCGTGGAGCACCGCGGCGAGGTGTGGGTGGTCTCGGGCGATTACAAGACCGAGCCGGACTCCACCTGCGAGCCGTTCGAGGCGGTGCGCTGCCACACCTTCATCACCGAATCCACCTTCGGCCTGCCGATCTACCGCTGGGCGCCGCAGGCGGAGGTCTTCGCGCAGATCGACGCGTGGTGGCGCGCCAACCAGGCGGCGGGGAAGGCGTCGATCCTCTACGCCTACGCGCTGGGGAAGGCGCAGCGGCTGCTGGCCGGGGTCGATGCGTCCATCGGCCCGATCTACGAGCACGGCGCCGTGGCCCGGCTCTCGGACGATTACCGCGCGACCGGCGTGCCGCTCCCGGAGACGAGCCATGCGGGGGCGCAGCCGCGTGGCTTCGACTGGAGCCCGGCGCTGATCGTGGCGCCGCCCAGCGCGCACGGAACGCCGTGGATGCGCAAGTTCGGCGCGGTCAGCACCGCCTTCGCCAGCGGGTGGATGCGGGTGCGCGGGCAGCGCCGCCGCCGCTCGGTGGATCGCGGCTTCGTGCTGAGCGACCACGTGGACTGGCCCGCGCTGCTGGAGGCGATCGCCGCGACCGAGGCCGAGCGCGTGTGGGTGACGCACGGCTACCGCGACCCCGTGGTGCGCTGGCTCCGCGAGCACGGCCTCGATGCCCAGGCCATCGCCAGCCGCTGGGAGGGCGAGGAAGATTCCGGCGACGTGGAGATCGCGCCGGACGCACCGGGCGAGGGATCGGCCGAGAGCGCTGCGACGGCGGAGAGCGCCGCTTCGGCGGGTGGGGCTGCGCCGGTGGATGGCGCCGATGCGGAAGAAGTCCGATCCGGCGAGGAGCGCGGCGAATGAATTCGCGGCAACGACTACACGAAGTCCGCCTGCGTGGACGACCGGCGCCCGCGCATGCCGCGGCCAGGTGGCGCGGCGCGAGCCGTGGTGGCGCGATGGCGGTGGACGCCGGGATCGGCGCGGTTCATCGACCGGGTCCGCTCGAGACAGCCGAGGCGCACACCCGTGCACCCGCGGCGCAGGGGCGCCGGCGCAGCCACCCTCTCCCGGTACGGGGGAGGTGCGTGCCTCGGCGAGCGGAGGGGGCGCGGCGCGGAGGGCGCGCGCCGAAGCGGCGCCGCGCGCCAGCCGTCCCCATTCCGCATTCGGGTGAGAGGGCCGGCGAGCGCGGGGCCAGTCGCGGGCTGAGCGATCGCCGGATCGTCCGGAGGCCCGCGTGAAAGCCTTCGCCGAGCTGTATTCCGCGCTGGACGAGACCACCAAGACGGGGGAGAAGGTGGATGCGCTCGCGCGCTACTTCTCGTCCGTGCCGCCGGCCGACGCGGCGTGGGCGGTGCACTTTCTCAGCGGCCGCCGGCCCAAGCGCCTGGTGGGCGGGCGCAAGCTGGCCGAGTGGGCGCTGGAGTACACCGGCACCCCCGAGTGGCTCTTCAACGAGTGCTACGAGTCCGTCGGCGACCTGGCCGAGGCGATCACCCTGCTCCTGCCGCCCAGCGGCGCATCGAGCGACCTGCCGCTGCGCACGTGGGTGGAGGAGCGGCTGCTCACGCTGCGTGGCGAGAGCGAGGAGGCGCAACGCGACGCCGTGATGCGCGCGTGGGCCGAGCTCGACGGCGCGCAGGCGTACGTGTGGAACAAGCTGATCACCGGCAGCTTCCGCGTGGGCGTGTCGCAGCAGCTGGTGGTGCGCGCGATCGCCCGCGTCAGCGGGGTGGACGAGGCGGCGGTGGCGCACCGGATGATGGGCTCGTGGGATCCATCTCCCGAGTTCTACGGCCGGCTGCTGGGCGCCGATACCAGCGACACCGACATCAGCCGCCCCTACCCGTTCATGCTGGCGTACGCGCTCGAGGGCGAGCCGGACGACCTGGGCGAGCCCGCCGAGTGGCAGGCCGAGTGGAAGTGGGACGGGATCCGCGCGCAGGTGATCCGCCGCGCGGGGAAGACGTTCATCTGGTCGCGCGGCGAGGAGCTGGTCACCGAGCGCTTCCCCGAGCTGGACGCCGCCGCGTCGCTCCTCCCCGACGGCACCGTGCTCGATGGCGAGGTGCTGCCGTGGCAGGACGGCGGCCCGCTCCCGTTCGCCCAGCTGCAGCGCCGCATCGGCCGCAAGCAGCTGGGGCCCAAGATCCTGGGCGAGGTGCCGATCGTCCTCCTCGCGTACGACCTGCTGGAGCACGAGGGCGAGGACGTGCGCGAGCGGCCGCTCGCCTGGCGCCGCGCGCGGCTGCGCGAGCTGCTGGGAGCGGTGCCGACGAATGGCCGCTTCCTCCTCTCCCCCGTGGTGGAGATGGCCGCGTGGGACGGCGTGCGCGAGGCCTACCGCGAGGCGCGCCAGGCCAGCCGCGAGGGGCTGATGCTGAAGCGGGCCGACAGCCCGTACCGCGTGGGCCGGAAGAAGGGCGACTGGTGGAAGTGGAAGGTGGAGCCCTTCACCGTCGATTGCGTGCTGATCTACGCGCAGCGCGGCCACGGCCGCCGCGCGTCGCTCTACACCGACTACACCTTCGCCGTGTGGAGCGGGGGCGAGCTGGTGCCGTTCGCCAAGGCCTACAGCGGCCTGACCGACGAGGAGATCCGGAAGGTCGATGCGTTCATCCGCCGCAACACCCTGCAGCGCTTCGGCCCGGTGCGCGCGGTGAAGCCCGAGCTCGTCTTCGAGCTCGGCTTCGAGGGGATCCAGCGCTCGCCCCGCCACAAGAGCGGCATCGCCGTGCGCTTCCCCCGCATGCTGCGCTGGCGCACCGACAAGGCGCCCGCCGACGCCGACAGCCTGGAGACGATCACGGCGATGCTCGACGCGGTGGAGACGGCACGCGGCGCTTGAGCGGGGCGGCCGTTTCGGTTATCGTTCCATCCTCCGCGGCACCCACCAATTTTCATCCGGAAGTACACCCATGCCTGCTCTCCCCACCGACATCGACGGCGTGATCGAGCGCCTGGAAGCCATCGTCAAGGACTGCATCGCCCGGCAGGACCGGCTCGGCTACTTCGCCGCGCTGTACAACCGCGTGACGCTGGCCGTGCGCGACGGCATCAAGGCCGGCGACTTCCAGGACGGCGCGCGGATGGAGGCGCTCGACGTGCTCTTCGCCAACCGCTACCTGGCCGCGTACGACGCCTATCGCAGCGGCGAGCTGCCGAGCATGAGCTGGTTCAAGGCGTTCAACGCGTCGCTCGGCGGCAACTACATCGTGCTGCAGCACCTGCTGGCGGGGATGAACGCGCACATCAACCTGGACCTGGGCATCGCCGCCGCGCGCGTGACCGGCCCCGGGGCCGGGGCGATCGAGAGCCTGCAGGGCGACTTCGACAAGATCAACGACGTGCTCGCGGCGCTTACGCCGGTCGTGGAGCAGCAGCTGGACGACTGCTCGCCGGTGTTCAAGGACATCACGTCGCTGGCGCCCAAGCTGGAGCTGAAGATGGTGGGCTTCTCGATGGACAAGGCCCGCGCCGTCTCGTGGTCGTTCGCGAAGGAGCTGGCCCCGCTCCGCCACCTGCCGCAGGTGGCGCGGATGGCCACGCGCGACATGCAGGCCTCGCTGGTGGCCGATGCGGTGCTGAACGACGGCCTGGTGGTGAAGCTGATCCGCGCCCGCGAAAGCACCGACGTGGCGCACAACATCCAGGTGCTCTGCACCGGCGAGTTCAAGAACACCGTCCCCGCCCTGATCGGCACCCCCGCGGTCGGCTGACGCCTCGCTTCGTCACAAGCGACGGAACGGCCCCGCATCCACCGGAGATGCGGGGCCGTTCTGCCATCCCCGAGAATGCATCGGGGCATCTGCCGTCCAGCTCCCCGCCGATCCGCCGCAAACCAGTGAACATGCGGGGCCACGGAGAATACGCGAGGCACGGTAGATCGCGGTCGTTCAACCGTTGCTCCGTTCCCTCCGTTGCTCGCGGCGCAGCCGCCCCTCGTGCCGTTCCTCCCGCCGCTCAGTGGAAGCTCACGGGCGACACGCTGAACGCCATGCCGCAGGTGACGCCCCAGATGATGAATTGGAGCGCCATGAACGCGATCCCCGAGATCCAGAACGCCGCGCGCGAGTCCATCGGCAGCTTGAAGCTCACCACCAGCGCGGCGACGAAGCCGGCGATCACCACGAAGATCCCCTCGAGGAGGAAGAATCCCGCGTTCTCGCCCTGCCCCGAGATCGCCACGCCCGCCAGCGTGAGCAGGTGCAGCAGGCACGCGGCCGCGAAGATCAGCGCGGCCGCCTTCACCCCGCGCGACACGGCGTGCGGGTCCTTGTGCCGTGGACTGACGCCGGGCGGCGCCTCGTGCGGCCACTGCTGGTAGCCGTCCGGTCCCGTGCCGTACCCTCCGCCCTGCGCGCCATAGCCACCGCCCGGCGCGCCGTATTCCCCGCCCTGGGCGCCGTATCCGCCGGCGTTGCCGCCGTGGGGCGGGTAGGGCGGGGGAGGCGAGCCGCCGGCCGGGGTCTCGCCGCCCGGTTCGCGCGGGGCGCCGTCATGGGGAGTGTCGTCGCTCATCCGCTTCCTCGTGGGTTCCGGTCCGTGCCAGCCAGCGCTCGTCGTTCGTCGGGGTCACGCGATGCCGCCGTGCGTCTGCAGCAGCGGCAGGCGCCCGCGCTCGGCCCAGGGGTCGGCCAGGCGCGGCTTCCAGTGCGCCTCGCGGCCGTCGCGGTAGAACAGGTTGTAGGTGTCGAAGGGGATCAGCCGCCCGTCCGGATGCACGATGTGGATGCAGCTCTTCTTCACCGAGCGGATGTCCATCGAGTACGCGTCCATGAACTGAACGATCAGCACGCGGAACACGTTGTCGTACCCGAAGCCCTCGGGAACGGAGACCAGCGGGAGGCAGCAGAGGAGCTCGGCCAGCGACTGCGCGCCGCTCTCGGGCGAGTGGTTGGTGCTGAACGCCTTGAACAGCGCGTTTCGCAGCCCCTGGTCCTGCTCGAAGACGATGGTGTTGCTCCCGCCCTCGATCAGGATCTGGGGGTCGATCATCCCGGTGAGCGGGGTCACGCACCCGCCCAGCTTGAGCGCGTACGCCATCGCCAGGCAGTCCGGATGACAGGGAACGGGGACCACGTCCTCGGCCCTGAACACGCCGCTCTGCTCGTAGATGGCGCGCCGCACCTCGGTCAGCGTGAGCCGGTCGGTGGCGGGGTCGAACTCCTCCAGCCGCCCGGCCGCCTGCACGGGCTGGAAGGTGACGCCGCGCACGCACGGCTGCTCCAGCGCGAAGCGGATGATCTCGCCCACCTCGCCGTCGTTCAGCCCCTTCTTGAGGGTGACCACCAGCGTGGTGGAGATGCCGAACTCGTTCAGGTGCTCCAGCGCCTTGAAGCGGGTGCGGCGCAGGTCGGCGCCACGCAGCTCCATCAGCGCCTCGCGCTGGAACGAATCGAACTGCAGGTAGATCTCGAACCCCTTCTTGTACTCGGCCAGGCGGCGGACGAACTCGCGGTCCTGCGCGATCGTGAGCCCGTTGGTGTTCACCATCAGGTGCTTGATCGGCCGGGCGCGCGCCGCCTCCAGGATCTCGAAGAAGCGGGGGTGCAGCGTGGGCTCGCCGCCGCTCAGCTGCACCACGTCGGGGCTGGTCTCGCTCGCCACCAGCGCGTCCATCATCCGCTCGATCAGCTCCAGCGGGCGATAGTCGGGGCGGTGTGGGCCGCTCTCGGCGTAGCACACCGGGCACTTCAGGTTGCACGCGTCGGTGATCTCGATCAGCGCCAGACACGAGTGCTGCTCGTGGTCGGGGCAGAGGCCGCAATCGTACGGGCAGCCGTAGCGGATCGGCGTCTGGTTGTGGTTGGGCTGCTCGGGCGGCTTGATGAAGACCTCGCGCGAGCGCTTGTAGTACTCCACGTCGTCGGCGATCAGCACGCGCTCGCGGCCGTGCTCGGGGCAGCGCTTCTCCATCAGGACGTTCCCGTCCTGGAAGAGGATCTTCCCCTCCACCTTGCGCAGGCAGCGCGAGCAGAGGCCCAGCGCCACGTCGTAGTAGAGGTACGGCCTTATCTTGTCGGACATGCGGGGGGCGCGAGGGTGTCGGGAGAGGGAGATGCGAGGGATGCGGGGTCCGCCGGCGCGGTGGCGCGGCGCAGCCCCAGCAGCCGCGGCAGATGCGGGGCGTACCAGGCCAGCCCGGCCAGGCAGGCGAGCTGGATGGGGGTGATGCCGAGCAGGGTGACGTGCGCGGGCTTGATGAAATCCACCCCGAAGCGCCACGCCAGGTAGCCGGCCATGAAGAGCTTGAACAGGTCGCCGCGCGGGTACGGCCGCCGCGCGCGCCAGGCCAGCGCGCCCGCGAGCAGGGCCAGGAAGGCGATCTCGTACAGCTGCGTGGGATGCCGGCGGATCCCGTCGCCGAAGTCGATCCCCCAGGGGAGCGCCGTCGCGGTGCCGTAGGTGTCGTCGGCCAGCCCGGTGAGGAAGCACCCCACCCGGCCGATGGCGATCCCCACGATCAGCGGAAATACGTACAGGTCGCCCGTGGCCGTGCGCTCGCCGACGCGCCACTTCACCAGCTCCGTGGCCGCCAGCCCGCCCAGCAGCCCGCCGACGATGGTCTTCCCCGCCATCAGCACGCGGATGTCGAGCAGCCCGGCGAGCGTGGGCGGCGGCGCGGCGGCGATGGCCAGCAGCTTGGACCCCAGCGCCGCCCCCACGATGGCCGCGGCGAGCACCACCAGCCGCCGCTCCGCGGGGAGCGGATCGCCCGCGCCCCTTCGCAGCCGCAGGTAGAGCCGGAAGCCGAGGAACGCCCCCAGCATCTCCATCGGCTGGTGCGGCGCGATGCTCAGCCGGCCCAACTGCAACACGACGGGAAAGTGCACGCGGAGCGGAGTGGGAATTGTGAGGGAGTGGGGCGGAACGGCGGAAGCGGGGAATCACCCAGCCCGGCGTTTCCGCCCGTTCGCGGCCTGGGCGGCGATGTCGTGAACACCCGCCGCCAGCAGCTGGTCATCTCGCGAGCGGAGCGCATACCACTCGCCGAGCTCCTGAACGAGACGCCGCAGGAGCTCGTCGGTGAGCGGCTGAAAGCGGCGCGACGAGCTGAACGCGAGAAATGCCTTTCCGCCCTGTACCCGCGGCTCCACGACCCAGCGGAATTCGCCCGTGGGATCATCGTTCGGATCTTCCGCCGGGAAGGAAAGCATACAGATGGGGAGCGTGGACTCCGCGAACAGCCGCTGCTCGCGCGCGATCATGCCAGGCTCGACCACCGCCGGATCCGCTGTGGCCAACCGCGGCTGGAGCACCACGCCGCAATGCCGGAGGGCTGACCCGCGGCCACCGGCCGTGATGAGCAGGTCAAGCCCAGGCATCCCCGGCGTGCGGGAGACATGGACGCCGCCGCGCGTGAGCCGCAGGATGGCATACGCCTGTGCGCGAGTCTGCAGGTACCACGGCTCGGCGAACGGCATGGTGCTCACCTCGTACGAGGGTCCCGGAAGACGGACGTGAACGGCATCTCGGCCGTGCGCCGGTGCCAGTACTCCACCACCTCGTTCCAGAGGCGTTCCCGGTTCTCCACGTTGAGCGGGAACGCTCTCGGAACGCTGCGGATCGGCCGGCGGTGCCCACTCACGGAGAGAATATAGCCGCTCTCCGTCACATCATCTATTCCAAAGATGTAAGTCGGCACGGGGATCGCCCGAAGCCGCCGCCACTGGTCGGGGCGGAAGGTGACCGGGATTGCGCCGCCGTTCGCGTTCTCGCTGCACTTCACCTGCGCGAAGAAGAACGCATTGGAATCACCGGGCCGCACGGCTTCGACGAGGTAATCGACCGTGGGCCACTGGCTTCCCAGGTGCGCGGGGCGGAACAGGGGGCGCCCGGAACCATCCTTCTTGCAGATGTTGAGCTGGAACCACGACTCACCACGCTGCGCCAGCATCTCACGGCTGTCTGCATCCATCGGCGACGAACGGGCTCGGTGCGGACATGCGAGCATCTGAATCGGCCGACCAGAGTACGCGGCGGGCGCAGCCAGGCGCAAGCCACTGTCCATTTACGGCCAGCGTGGGGACGCGGTCGTCTTGCTGGCGTGATCGGAGCGCGTATCCATCACAATCATAAGCGGATCTCGTCCTATGGCTTGCGACGAAAGACGCCGGCGCCCCATCGTGGGACGCCGGCGTTCTTTCGGTCGTCGGTTCTCCTGCTGTCGGTGCTTCAGCTCACAGGCCGAGGACGCTGGCGCCCTGCTCGAAGACGATGTCGACGGGGATGCCGCGGGTGCGCAGGCGGCCCAGGTCGCCCTGCAGCTCGGGGCGGATCACGCCGTAGCTGGTCATGTAGGTGCCCACGCCCGCGTAGTCGCCGTTCCCCTGCAGGCGCAGGATGTTGCCGGCCAGCAGGTCGATCCCCATCTGCATCCGCTCGAAGTTCACGCGGTAGTGGCCGCTGGCGGGGTCGCGGGTGAAGGCGCCCTGCTCGGCCAGGAAGTTGAACGTGGCCATGTTCGCCCGCCCGTGCGCGTCGCTGGCGCCGAAGCGGACCGAGCGGAAGAGGCCGGCCAGGAAGGTGACGTAGTTGTTGCGCACGTCTTCCTGCCCCAGCTCGCCCCGGCGGTTCAGCTGCGCCACCATGTACAGCCCCAGCACGTCGGCCTTCTCCTCCTCGAGCCCGCCGTAGCGCTCCTTCAGCGCCTCGCGCACGGTGCCGCTGCCGGTCACCACGTTCTTGATCCCCAGCCCGTGCGCCACCTCGTGGAACATGGTGTTCTCGAAGAAGGCGTCGAAGGTGATGTGCTGCATCTGGTCCGGCGCGATCAGCTCCCGGGCGATGGGGAGGAGGATGTTGTCGAACTTGGCGCGCATCGCGTTCTTCAGCTGCAGCCGGCGCGTCCCCTTCTGCAGCTGCACCTGCTCGTCGTTGGGGAGGTTGATGGCGATGGTCTTGCCGCCGGAGTTGGCCTGGCCGGCGTAGTACACGGCGTCGTAGGCGTTCAGGTCGCTGTTGCTCCCCGGTGTCTCGCGCTTGAGCTGCTCCTCCACCGGCAGGCCGCGCTGCAGCGCGGGGAGCATCCCCACGAAGCGCTCCAGCCGCCGGCTCCACTCGCGATCCTTCACCAGCACGTACGACTCGTTGGCCGCCTTGTAGCCGTACAGCGCGTCCTCGTACGTCTCGATCGGGCCGATCACGATGTCGAGCGTGTTGTTCTTCATGTCCATCCACGCCAGGTCGCTCGGCTGATAGTCGTCGTTCAGCAGGGCGTCGGCGCGCAGGGTCAGGTAGCGCTTCAGGCCGGCGTCTTCGGCGAGCGCGGCGGCCTGGCGCAGCTTGTCGGCGGCGCGCTGGTTGTGCTCGCGGTAGGCCACGTGGAAGGGCACGGCGTACAGGCGGCCGGCCGCGTCGCGCCGCACCAGGGTGTACAGGCTCTTCAGGCTGTCCGCCCGCGCGCCGCCGGCGGCCACCGCGGCGTCGAACTCGGCCTTGGTCATCCCCTGGGGATAGTAGTTGGCGCCCTCGGGCTTGGCGCCGATGCCGGGAACGAAAGGCTGGTCGTTCTCCAGCCGGTCCCACGGCCCGTAGTTGAGCTCCACGAAGCGCCGCACCCGCGCGTCGGTGACGCGCTGCATCAGCGCCGACGTGTTGCCGTACGTCTGGTCCCAGAAGATCGGGTCCATCTCCTTCGCCGCGTCGATCAGCAGCGGGATCATCCGCCGCTCGCTGGGCGTGAGCTGCGACAGGTTGGTGGTCAGGCGGACGGTGGTGTAGTGCGCCAGCCGCTGGCCGATGTCTTCCTGCGCCGCGCCGGTGGCGGAGCCGGCCGCGGGCGCGGGCGTCTGCGCCGCCCGGGGCGCGCAGGCCGCGAGCGCGGCGGCCAGCGCCACGCCGGCACGGGTGAACGTGCGAGAGGTCATGCCATCTCCCTGGTTTCGATTGCGAAGCACTCTGGTTGGCGCCGGTTCCCGTCATCTCGAGCGGCGCGGACGATACGGACGCCCGTGGATCGCGGCAAGGCGGTGTACCGGCCGCGCCGGCGGATGGGTCCCCGTACGCCGCAACGGTTGGGCCGTGAACGACGGGTGCGGAAGTGCGAGAGTGCGGAAGTGCGGAAGTGCGGAAGTGCGGAAGTGCGGAAGTGCGGAAGTGCGGAAATGCGGAAATGCGGAAATGCCCGGTGCGGAAGATCACGTGCGGCGAACGCGATCACGTGCTCCACATCCCGATCTCGTCGAGGGAGTCCGCGCACGCGGACTCTGGGCCGTTTCAACCGCCCGGGTTCTGCCGGATCCAGTCGAATCCCCACTGACGAGATCCGGATCCTGGTCTCTGGCACGAGGCGGATCATCGCGCGGGTCGGTGCGCGGGCTAGCATCCGGTCGGTCGTGGTGCCATCGTGATGCGGGCCGGTCCTGGCGCTGCTCGCGCGCGGGGGCCGGAGCCCGGCGGATGCGTCCGCATCATCCCCCGTGAAGTCGTGACGGACCGGGATTTGATGGGACGACGGATCGTACGCTGGACGCAGACCCTCGTGTGGCACTCCTCGCGGGAGCACCCGCACTCAAGAGGCGCGGCCTGTTCCCCACCACACAGACATGCCGGTGGAGCTTTCGATGGGAGAAACACCCTTACTGCGTTTGGGAGTGCTGCTGCTGCTGATCCTGGCCGGGCTCGGGATCGGCACGGAGCTGCTGATGCGCGCGCTCGACCCCAAGGATTCGGGGAAGGACGCCAGCGCCCTGGCTTCCGCCAAGCCCAAGCACCACAAGCGCGACAGCACGAAGACGGCGATGGACAGCGTCTCGGCGCTCACCGCCGCGCCGGGCGCGGCGGATTCGGTGCCCTGCCGCGTGGTTTCGTCCGGAATCGAGCTGCCGCGCAACCTGCACGAGTCCAGCGGCGCCGCGCAGAGCCGCCGCGACCCCGCGCTCCTGTGGACGCACGACGACTCCGGCCAGCCGGTGGTGTACGCGGTCGATTCCACCGGGGCCGAGCGCGCGCGGGTGACCGTGACCGGCGCCACCAACCTCAACTGGGAAGACATCGCCGCCGCGCCGTGCCCGGGCGGCAGCTGCCTGTACGTGGGCGACATCGGCGACAACGCGGCGCGCCGCCCCAACGTCGTGGTCTACCGCGTTCCCGAGCCCGCGGCCGGCGCCACCGCCACGCCCGCCGCCGACGCGCTCCGCGCCACCTACCCCGACGGCCCGCAAGACGCCGAGGCGATGTTCGTGCTCCCCGACGGCGGCATCTACATCGCCACCAAGGGCGAAACCGGCCCGGCAACGCTCTACCGCTTTCCGCAGCCGCTGCGGCCGGGCGCCACCGTGACGCTGGAGAAGGTCGCCGGCATCTCCGCCGCCAGGCTGGCACGCCCCGAGCGCATCACCGGCGGCAGCGCCAGCCGCGACGGCCGCTGGATCGCGCTGCGCACGCTGCGCTCGGTCACGCTCTTCCCCACCCAGGGCGGCGCCGTGCAATCGCTCGCGAACCCGCGCGTGACGGACCTCACCGCGCTCGACGAGCCACAGGGCGAGGGCGTGGGCTTCGGCGAGGGCGGCACCCTTTTCCTGACCAGCGAGGGCGGGCGCAGCAAGAAGACGAGCGCGGTGATGGCGCGCCTGGCCTGCACCCTGCCGCGCTGACGCCGCGACGCGAACTTGGGTGGATGAAACGCGAAGGGCCCCGCCGGATCCAGTCCGGCGGGGCCCTTCGTCACCTCCGCGCGTTGCTCACGGCGATGCGGGTGATGGCGCGAGCGGCCGCACCAGCGCATCGAACTCGGCGCGGGTGCCGTGGAAGGCGTCCAGGTCGGCCAGCCCATCCACGCCGCCGACGCGGCCGTTGGCGGAGTACTGCCAGAAGAGGAAGCCGCCGGAGTACCGCGGCCGCCAGAAGATGCCGCGCGCCCAGACGGGCCGGCCGGCGGCGTCCTTCAGGTACTCATCATGGAACTCCGCGGTCACGTACAGAACCGTCCGCCGCCCGAACGCCGAGTCGCTGATGGCGAGAAAGCGGCCGATCTCGGCGATCACGGAATCGCGCGGCGGGCGCGCGCTGCAGTTGCCGCCGAACTCGATGTCCAGCGCCGGCGGCAGCGAGCGCCCCGCATCCCCCGGCTGCGCGGACAGGAAGTTGCGCGCCTGCGCGTCGCCCGGCGTGCACAGGGTGAAGTAGTGGTACGGCCCCGTGACCAGCCCCGCCCGCCGCGCGGCGTCGCGGTTCCGCTGGTAGGTGCTGTCGCGCAGCGTCTCGCCCTCGCTGGCCTTGAGGTACGCGAACTCGTAGCCGGCCGCGCGCACCTTCTCCCACGCGATCCGGCCCTGGTGGTGCGACACGTCCACGCCGCGCACGGGGAACTCGGCGCGGCCGGGGCGGGCGATCTGGAGATATCCATGCGAGAAGAGGACGTACCCCGCCACCGCCGCCACCCCGCCCAGGGCGGCGATCAGCGCGAGCCAGCGCAGGCGCCGTTGGCCACGGGCGGTCTTGAACACGGAAGATGTGCAGCGGGAGGAGGCGGGCGATCGCGGAGCGCGGCCGCGTCAGGAGCCGCGGCTGCGGTCCTTCTTGGTGAGCCGGCCCATCTCGATGTGCACCTTGGTGAGGTCGCCCGAGAGGTCGGTGATACGCTCGGTGAGGTCGAGCACGGCGCGAACGCCATCGCCCCACACCTCGGCGACGTAGCGGTCGCCGGCCTTGAACATCACCCGCTGCGCTTCTTCCAGGACCTGGAGGGCGTCCCACAGCATCTCGCGGGCGTGCTCCAGGTGTTCGTGCCCGCTGGCGTCGTCCTGCGGCATGGAATCGCGTCGGCTCGGTTGATCGGATCGCGGCGTTCCAACAAACATGGGGCGCATTCGCCCGCCGCGCAAAGCCGGACGCACGAACCGTCGGCGGATCCGGGAGCGCGGGGCGGACGAATGCGCCGTAACCACCACGCGAAGTCCGCCTCCGCGCACGACCGGCGGCCGTGCGAACGCGGCGTCATCGCGCGCCACTTTCGTCGTCGCCAGCTGCGGGGTGCGTGATGACTGGCCGGTCGCCCCGTTACCGGGGAATGCAGCCCGCGCAGCGGACTTCGGGCCGTTGTAGCCGCGAATTCCATTCGCCTTTCTGGATACGCGTTATCCCGACGCCGCGCCGCGCCGCCTCAACCCGGCCGCGTGCACGACCCAGGCGATGAGCGCCACCTGCAGCGGGAGACGCGCCCACAGCAGCGCCTGCGCCGTGGCCATGGCGTGCGCGGCACGGGCGTTCAGCAGCATCTGCACGTTCGCGGGGAAGACGGCGGCCAGCAGCAGCACCAGGCCGATCCCCGCCGCGCGGCGGGTGCGGGGGATCAGCAGCCCCACGCCACCGGCGATCTCGCAGAGGCCGCTGAGCAGCACCATCTCGCGGTGGAGCGGGATCCACGGCGGCATGATGCGCACGTACTGGCGGGTGATGGCGAAGTGCATCACCCCCGCGAACACGAACGCCGCCGCCAGCACGCCGCGTGAGATGCGCGCCGTGGTGGTCTCGCGCGCGGCGGTGGAGGTGGCGGTCAACCCACCGCCGCGGGCGCCTGGGCGTGGGAGAGGAGCCAGTCCTTCGCCTCGTCCAGGTCGTTGAAGGCGCGCATGTTCTTGCGCCGCGACAGCGCCTGGATGGCGCGGAAGCCGGTGAGGTACACGCCGGTGAGCCCCACCACCACGGCGCTCCAGCGCACGTACGGGGCGTTGAACTGCACCAGCTCCTGCATGGCCTTCACGGCGCCCGGGGTGATCTTGCTCCCGCGCACGTCGGTCAGGGTCAGCACCGAGGCGGGCGGCTCCCGGGCGATCACGCCCTTGGAGCGGTCGATCTCGGCTTTGAGCTGGTCCAGGTCGGTGCCCAGGTTGGTGTAGTCCAGCATCAGGAGGCGCTGCCCCCGGTGGTCGATGAAGTGCGTGCGGTCCATTCCAGGCTCGTGGGCGGGCAGCCGTCGCTCGCCACCGGGTAGGGGGGTGGGATTCAGATCCGGTCAGAACGGAGGAGAAGGATAATGCATTCCGTCCCGCCGCGCACCCCCTCCGCGAGCGAAAAGATGGACAGCAGAACGCCCGCGGTGCGCGGGCGATGAGGACACGTAAGCGTTTGAGTGCGCTACGAATGCGCCAGCGTGAGAACAGTGGGGGAAGGTGTCCCGGATGAGAACCGGACGGCGGTTGCCGAACCGTCGGCAGCCGCGCCGAATCCGCCGATCAGGCGGGCGCGCTCACCACGCCGCCGCGCGCCTGCCGCAGCGTGTGCCGCACCGCCTCGATCCACGCCGGCGGGAAGCGCCGCGGGTCGATGGCGAACTCCTCCAGCGCCTCCACCGCCCGCCCGATCCCCAGCCGCTCGTCGGCCGCGGCCGACACCAGGAGCGCGCCCATCTCGGGGAAGCGGCGGCTCCACTCCTGGCCCACGCGCTGGTAGAACTCGTCCGCGAGCCGGCTGGCGAAGGCGGGGCTGATCTGGCTTTCGCGCAGCGCGCGCAGCGTCTCTGCGGCGGCCAGGAGGCGGGCGTAGCGCTCGCGGTTCTCGGGGATGGCGGCGCACAGCTCCTGGTGCAGCCACCCCAGGTGCCACTCCATCAGGATCTGCGGCATCCCCCGCGAGGAGAGGACGGAGCCCAGCCACATCACCTCGGCGTTCACCTGCGCCTGCGGCGCCTCGCTGATCAGCGAGAGCCACGCGCTGTCGCTGTGGCCGAACATCCGCCCGCGCCCGCCGTAGCGCGCCTCGTAGTACGGCACCTCGCGCCACGAGCGCTCGCCCGCCGCCACGCTCGCCGCGATCTCCCGCGCGTCGCTGGTGACCGGGTGGTTCCCCGCCGATGGGTTGATGAGTCCAGCCCCGATCTCAGCCATGATGTGCTCGCACGGTCATTTCGGGCAGCGGTTCCAACGACGAAGGCGAGCGACCAAGATACATCCGCGTCATCCCGAACACAGGTGGTACAAAGCCGCGGCGCCGTGTGTGTGCCAGCGCCAGGTCGGGAAGCCGGGAGCAGGCGGGGAGCCACGATGTGTTGCAAGAGGTGGTTGGTGGCGGGCTGCGCTCGCCGTAGATTACAGGCTGTGCCCGTCATCGAACTGCTTACCCGAACGCTCCCTGACGATGCCCGAACCACGGCGGTTGCGAAACCCTCCGATCACCGAGGCGATCATCGACATCCGGGTCGAGCTCGCCGCCGGGTCCGAGGCCGCACGCCTGCGCGAGGCGGAGTCGCTCCTGCGGGATGGCTACGTGCTCGACGGGGAGCAACACAGGGTCGTGGGAACGCTCGGTGTATCGGATGATCCAGCCTGGACGTTCGAGCAGGGCGAGTCGGCGCTCTCCGGCTACACCTTTCGCTCCCACGACGAACGTTTTGTCGCCCAGCTGAACGTAGAAGGAATCGTGGTGAGCCGGCTGCAATCCTACACGTCGTGGGAAGAGCTCGCTGAAGAAACCGCAAGGCTGTGGAGCGCCTATGTAGGCCTGGTGTCGCCGGTGCGAATCCTCCGCCTCGGCACGCGATACCTGAACACGATCGGGGCCCCGGCTTCGTACCTGGATCTCCGGGAGTATTTCACCACCCTGCCATCCGTCCCCGCCGGGATCCCAACGGTAGCGGCGGACCTGCTGGTGCGAATGGTCCTACACGAGGAAGAACCACCGTATTCGGTCATCGTCACCCAGTTCCTGGAGCAGGGAGAGAACGAAGCCGTTCGGGTCATCCTTGACATCGACGCGTTCTCGAGAGAAACATACGAGATGGACGAAGGTGCGATGTGGGCCGTTCTGACCGGCCTTCGTGACCTGAAGAATCGCGTGTTCTTCGGCAGCATCACCGAGAAAACCCTGGGATTGTTCGAATGATGAACGCGCTTCTGCCATATCCCGGAAGTGGATATGAGAGTGCCGCGGGCTCGAGGGGGTTCAGCGCGGAGGCCTCCATCATCCGGGACCAGATGGATGCGCTGCGGGAATCTCGTAGCCGTGCGGTGACGCTGGACCCGGGCGATCGAGAGACGGTCCGCCGGATGAACGAGATCGTGGTGGAATGCACGCGGGACGATTGGGATGGTGACGGGGCCGCCGCGTTGTCGCCAGCATCGTACCAGAGCGCGGAGAGGTTCCTGAAAGCGCTGCCAGCCGGGCTGCGGAAGCCCGAGGTTTCGATCGATCCGGACGGAGAGATGGTTTTCGAGTGGAGCGCGGGGGCACAGCGGGCGTTCTCGATCTCCTTCGGGGCGGGAGGAAAGCTGACGTACGCCGGGCTGTTCGGTCCAAACAGAACCCACGGAGTCGAATACATCACCTATGGGCTTCCTCGGGAACTGGTGGCGAAGATCCAGCGCGCCTCGGGCACCCGCTGAGGTTCCCGCGAAGGTAGAAGGAACCGAGCTGCTCGCCCGGTTCCTTCCCGATTCCAAGATGTTCAGCAGCAACGGCGTACGATCGACCGCGTTCATGCCGCGGCGAGGCACGACCTCGGTGTTCCGCGTGACGGGAATGGACGACGTGCGGGTCCGCGAGATCGGCAACGCCGTGTTGACGGTGAAGCCACCAAAGGCACGGGCCGAGTTGCTCGCCGAACGCGTCTACGCGAGCGGCCTCGACCTGGATCCCGACAACACGCCGGAGTTCCACGCGAACATCATCGGCTGGCCGCCGGATACCGACAAGGACAAGCAGAAGCTGTTGGCGCTGGAGCTCGCTTCAGTCTCGACCCTCAAGCTGCACGACTGACTCACTCCGCCATCGCCAGGAGCTCGGCGGTGTGGAGCGACTTGCGGCCGCCGCAGAAATCGGCGATCTGGTGGCGGCAGCTGAAGCCGGGGGCCACGACGAGATCCTCCGCGCCGGTCTGGCGGACGGCGGGGAAGAGGACGCGCTCGCCGCAGGCCTGGCTCACCTCGTAGTGCCCCTGCTCGTAGCCGAACGACCCCGCCATCCCGCAGCATCCGCTGTCCAGCACGGTGAACTCCAGCCCCTCCACCCGCGACAGGACCTCGGTGGTGGGGCCCATGCCGACGATCGCCTTCTGGTGGCAGTGGCCGTGGACGATCGCCTTGCGCTCCAGCCGGCCGGGGCGCCAGTCGGGGAGCGCGGCCAGGAACTCCTCGAAGGTCACCGCCGCCGCGGCCAGCTTCTTCGCGCGATCGTCGCGCACCAGGTCCGGCAGCTCGTCGCGGAGGGTGAGGATGCAGCTGGGCTCCACGCCCACGATCCACGCGCCGCGCTCCACCTCGGGGAGCAGCGTCTCCAGCAGCTCGGTCTGCAGGTCGCGCGCGTGGTCCAGCAGCCCCTTGCTGACGGCGGCGCGGCCGCAGCACACCTGCCTCCTGGGGAGCCGCACCTCGTAGCCCGCGGCCGACAGCACCTTCGCGGCGGCGTGCAGCGGGGCGGGGTCGAAGTAGTTGTGGAAGGTGTCGTCGAAGAGGATCACCGTCGCCTTGCCGCCCACCACCGAGCGCTTGCGCTTGGCGAACTCGCGGCGGAAGGGGTGCGGGGCGAACGAGGGCATCCGCCGGCGCGGGTCCATCCCGGCGGCGGCCTGCATCACCCGGCCCATCACCTTCTGGCCCAGGTTGGCGGCGCGCGGGGCCACGCCGGCCAGCTTCGCCAGGCCGTGCACGCGGCCGAAGAAGGTGGCCTTGCGGTCGGCCCCGTGCGCGCGGTGGTGCTGGGCCAGGAACTCGGCCTTGTAGCGCGCCATGTCCACCCCCACGGGGCACTCGGTCTTGCACGCCTTGCAGGCCAGGCACAGGTCCAGCGCCTCGAGCACCTCGTGGCTCTTCATCCCCGGAAGCGAGCCGCGCATGGCCTCGCGCAGGGAGTTGGCGCGGCCGCGGGTGCTGTGCATCTCCTCCTGCGTCACCATGTACGAGGGGCACATCGTCCCCGCGTCGAGCTTGCGGCAGACGGCCATCCCGTTGCACTTCTCCACCGCCACGTCCCATCCCCCCTCCGCGTAGTGGAAGAAGGTCTCGGCGGGCGGGGTGATGGCATAGTCCTCGGTGAAGCGGAGATTGTCGCTCATCCGCTGGTACGGCGGGGTGATCTTGCCGCCGGGGTTCATCCGCCCATCGGGATCGAAGACGGCCTTCACCTGGCTGTGCAGCTCGATCAGCTCCGGGCCGTACATCTTGGGGAGGAACTCGCTGCGGGCCAGCCCGTCGCCGTGCTCGCCGCTCAGCGAGCCGCCGAAGTCCACCACCAGGTCGGCGATGTCGTGGGCGATGCGCTGCATCCGCTCGCGGTCGTCGGCGCGCTTCAGGTTGAGGTCCACGCGGATGTGCAGGCACCCCTGCCCCGCGTGCCCGAAGAAGCCGATCGTCGTTCCGTGATGGCGGACGATCTCCTCGAAGCGGCGGGTGTAGGCGCCCAGCTTCTCGGGCGGGCACCCCGTGTCTTCCACGAACTCCTGCGGCTTGATGTCCTTCGACGCGGTGGTGAGGTAGAGCAGTCCCGTGGCCGCTTGCCGCAGCGCCCACGCGGCCGTCTGCTCGCCCTCGCTGAGAAAGACGCCCGCCGTGGGCTGGCCCGGGAGGCGCGGCGCCCGCGCGGCGAAATCCTCGGCCAGCGCGCGCACCTCGGCGGCCGTGTTCCCCGAGAACTCGCAGAAGAGCACGCCCAGCGCGTCCGGCGCCACCATCGCCGCCGTGGGGCGGAAGGAGAAGATCTCTCTCGCCCCTTGGAGGACGCGTGAATCGACGATCTCCAGCGCGGTGAGCCCCGCCTCGGGGAGGATGGAGGGAACGGCGTCGAAGCTGGTGAAGCGCTCGCGGAACGAGAGGAGGACCAGCGCCCGCGCCGGCGGCACGGGAACCAGCCCCACCTCGGCCTCCACGATGGTCGCCAGCGTCCCCTCGGAGCCGACGATCAGGCGCGACAGGTTCAGCTCCTCGTCTTCGAGGAGCGCGTCGAAGTTGTAGCCGCTCACGCGGCGCGGGATCTTCGGAAAGCGGCGCAGGATCTCGGCGCGGTGCGGCTCGAGCAGCGCCATCACCGCGCGCGCCAGCTCGCCCTCGGCGCCGGGGGCGCCGGCCAGCGCGTCGCGCCGCATCCCGGAAAAGTGCGCGCAGCGTCCGTCCACCAGCACGCAGTCGAGCGAGTGGACGTGGTCGCCGGTCTTGCCGTACACCAGCGAGCGCGCGCCGCACGAGTTGTTGCCGATCATCCCCCCCAGCGCGCACTGGCGGATCGTCGCCGGGTCGGGCCCGAACTGCAGGCCGTAGGGCGCCAGCGCCCGCTGCAGCCGGTCGAGCCGCACCCCGGGCTGCACCCGCGCCCGCCGCGCGTCGGCATCGATGGAGAGGACGCGGTTCATCCGCTTGGTGAAATCCAGCACCAGCGCGGTTCCCACCGTCTGCCCGGCGAGCGCGGTGCCGCCGCCGCGGGGGAGCACGGGGATCCCCTGCTCGGCCGCGATGGTCACCGCCGCCACCACGTCGTCCGCGTCCTCGGGGAGCACCACGCCCACGGGAAGGAACTGGTAGAGCGAGGCGTCGGTGCTGTAAAGGAGCCGCGAGTGGGCGTCGAAGCGGACTTCGCCGCGTACCTTCTGGCGCAGGGCGCGCTCCAGGCGGGCGGCGCGCGGGTCGGGCTGAACGACTGGCAGCATGCGGAGAAACGGCGCGGGTTGGGGCCGCTCACGAAACTCGTGCGTTCCGTGGGCGGCGGGGCTACATTTGTCGGGAGCGGTCGCCTTGCGCCACCGGTGACCCAACGGCCTGGCGAAGCGTCAACATTACCCGTGCCCCGCCGGGGGGCAATTCCCGCGCCCCATCGCATCACGGCCACCGCGCGCGTGCGGGAACCTGCCCGGCAGGCGGGGTTAGAAGGGAAAGCAGGGCCGCGATTTCCCCGGTCCATCCCCCAAGTCGTTCCATCCAAAGGAGATCCACGCCCATGCACGTCTACATCCGCGAAGAGCCCGTCGAGCTCGTGATGCGCGAGGTGGACGGCGAGGGACTGGGGCCGACCGAGGCGGAGCTGGTGCCCATGGCATTCTTCGTCGACGGAAACAACCGCCCGTCGTTCCGCGCCCTCCTCCCCTCGGACACGCTCAAGCTCCTGCGCCAGACGCTGCGCGAGCCGGTGCAGCTGGGGCTGCTGGCCGAGGAGCCCGAGGACCCCGAGGCCGAGATCAAGGCGATGGTGGGGATCTCCATCCCCGTGCACTCGCTCCCCGACGGGATGGTGCCCGAGGAGATGGAGGAGGAGGACGACGACGAGCCGTGGCGCTCCAGCGCCAACTACGACTCGTGGCGTGGCGACGGCGACGACCGCGACGACGAGGACGGCGACCGCACGGTGCTGCTGGCCTTCGCGCCGCTGGTGCGGATCAGCCGGCGCAAGCCCGACGACTTCGGCGAGGAGCTGGTGGACCTGCTGGAGAGCGCGATCTCCGGCGCCACCCTTCCCTCGCTCGAGGCGCGGGTGAACAAGATGCTGGGGCTGTAACGCCCGGCCGGCGAGCTCCCGCCGCGCGGCGGGGGCCATCCTTCCCCTACCGCCGCCCGTCCGCCCGGTTCCGGGCCGGCCACACCCGCGGCAGCTGTCTCTCGCCCGTGGTTGAACCCGCGCGGCACGCCGGCTCGGCCGGCCCCCACACTCGCGTTACGCCCATGGACGAGAACTACCCGCGACACCAGGATGGGCGGGCCGCGGAGCTCCTGGCGCGTGCTCGCGCGGGGATGGCCGCCGCGCTCGAGCGCTCGGCCGTGGACATGGAGTTCCGCCGGGAGCTGCTGGCCACCCCGCGGGCCGCGCTGGCCCGCCATCTCGGGTGCCACCTCCCCGACGGGCTCGATGTGACGTTCGTGGAGAGCCACGGCGGCGTGGTCATCGTGCTCCCCGACCCCGTCCCCGGGGCGCGGCCCGCCGCGCCGCCCGGGTGGCGGGAGGGGATGGCCGCCGCGCCGGTGGCGGAAGGGTGATCGCGGACCGGCGGGTTGGACCGTCGGCCGGGGTGGCAGGGCAGAATGCGAACGAGGGCGGCTCCGCGATGGAGCCGCCCTCGTTCGTTTGCCGTCACGCTCGCCCGTTGCCGGGCGCCCGTTCCAGGATCAGACCGCGTCGTAGACGAGCGGGCCGGTCGGAGACGTGGGGATGGTCGGCATGGTCGGCGGGGTGAGGATGATCGGGTCGGTGGGGAGACGCAGCGCGCCGCCGGCCACCTGCTCCAGCGCGTCATCCTGCAGCTCGGTCTCTTCGGCCTGGTTGTTCTGCTCGGACATGGGAGGATCTCCGGTTGGTGTCGGGGCGGCGCCCCGGGTTGAGGCGGCGGAAGTGGCTCCGGCCGCGGTTCGGAACGTCGGGGCGCGCGGGGTGGCCGCGGGATGGGAGAGGGGGTTCCGGTCCCCGTCGCCGCTGGCCACCCGCGCCACCGTGCGGTGGCGGGCTCGTGGCTGTGAAAAGGCAAAGGCCATACCTGCCTTCCATCCCTTCTAAACACGCTTCCTGCATGATCTTGCGGGATTCCATGCCGTATGGATGGCGGCATCCGTGGAGCCCGCGCTCCATGGAGTAGAGCGGGCGCTCCATCGCGCTCCCGGCCGCTGGCGCTCCCGGGGCTCGTCCGTTTCGGCAGAGGAACAGGCCAGCCGAGCGATGGGCCCGCGGAAAGGGACCGAGGGAATAGAGCCGCGCCGCAGCCGGGTAGAGCGCGTGCTCTACATCGCCCGCCGAGGAGGGTGGGTGGCGAAGTGCAAGTCTTTGCCATCCATGCGGTTGCGCTACACGCTCGCCGGGCATGCTCCCTGCCTTGAACGGCGGCCAGCAGACCAGTGCCCGACGGCCGGCGACAGCCGTTCTCCCCCCATCTCACCCCGGAGGCATTCCCATGTCCGAGACCGAACAGAAGCACACCGACGAAGCGACCGCTCCGCAGGCCGAGCTCACCGACGGCGAGCTGGAGAGCGTGGCGGGCGGCAGCATCGCCGCGGTCCTGCCGCTCATCATCACCCTCCCCACGATCCCGCTCTCGCCGACCATCTCCGTCCCCGAGGGTAGCACCCTCTAAGGGAACGGGCCGAGGTTGGGACGGGCGCGGAAACCGCGTTCGAACCTCCCGCGGGTCCTGGCGGGTCGCTGGACGAGATCGTGATGTGCAGAGAGACGCCACGAGCCCCGCGCGGGTTCGTGGCGTCTGTCGCTGGATCAGGTGCGTGACACCGCGTCGCGCCGGTGGACGTGCGCCCTCTCCCGTCCGGCGGCCGCGTCGTGGGACCCGCGCTCGGGGGGATCGGACGGTGCCCCGGGCGGTGCGGAACGGCGTTCGATCGGCTCGATGCTGGCTGCGCCGCGAGGCTTCCCACCCGGACGATTCCGGGCACGCCGCCGGGCGAAGAAACGCCGCGAGCCCCACGGAGGGCTCGCGGCGTCTCGGTGCCGGCCGGTCGGCCTCGCGTCTATTCCGCGAGCAGAACGGAGGGGAGCCGGTCCGGGTGGGCGATGCGGAGAAGCTGGTAGCCGATGCCGGAAAGGCCCATGAAGAGGCCGAAGTGCGGGTACGGCTCCCAGCCGGTGCGGTAGCCGCCTTCGGCGCGGGCCCGCTCCACCACCTGGGCGGCGCCCTCGCCCGCCCGGCGCACCAGGTCGCCGCGCCCCAGCGTACGCCCCGCCGAGAGGAGGAGGTCGAGCCGGCCCATGGCGCCGCTGCAGAGGGTGTCCGCACCCTCCAGGAGCACCGCGCCCGTTCGCCCGATGGCCGCGTCCACATCGCGCGAGGCCGCCGTGTCGCCAGCGGCGGCTGCGCCCAGCCGCGCCAGCCCCACGCCCGCCGTGCCCCGCGCCCACGCCGCGCAGAGGTCGTCGTCGGCCGCGGCGGAGAGCGAGCCGCCCAGCCGCAGGCTCTCCCACGCGCGTGCCTCGGCGGCGGCGGCGTGCATGGCACCGTCGCCGGTGAGCGCGGCCAGCCGGTCGAGGGCGCAGGCGATCCCCGCCTGGCCGTGCGCGAAGCCCGTCTCGGGTTCGCCGCGGGCGCCGGGCCACGCCATCAGCCCCGAATCGCCGTCACGCGCGCGCAGGGCGAGGAGCGCGGTGCCCAGCCGCGACGCCTGCTCGAGCACCGCGGCGCTCCCCGAGCGCCGGTGCAGCGCCAGCAGCCCCAGCACCGCCCCCGCCGCCCCCGAGACCGCGTCCGCCGGGTCGCCCGCGGCCAGCGTGACGGGAACGTGCGCCGCCAGCGAGTGCGCGGCCGCCAGCGCCTGGGGTTCGTCGAGCCAGCCGGCCAGGTAGGTGAGCCCGTACAGCACCGAGCCGATCCCCGTGCCGGCGCCCAGGTCCTTGCCGCGCCGCATGCGGAACATCAGCGCGTAGTCGTCCACGTGCGCGGTGAGCGGGCGCAGCGCGGCGCGGGCCAGCCGGCCATGCGCGCCAGCCCCGGCCACGCGCTCCAGCGCCGCCAGGAAGAACGCCGTTCCCAGGTACCCGTCGAACAGGTTTCCCGGCGCGGCGCCCAGCTCGAAGCGGCGCGCCCGCGGAACGTACCCCGTGCCCAGCCACGCCGCTTCGCCGCCGGGCGACCACAGGGCGCGCCCGGCCAGCCGTCCCGCGATCTCCTCCGCCTCGCGCAGCGCCGTCTCCGCCAGGAACGCCGGGGGATCGCCCGCTCCGGCGAGGCGATCGGACACGCGCACCCGCAGGTCGCGCTGGGCGTCGGCGCGGAAGGCGCCGTGCACCAGCTCCAGCTGCAGCGCCAGGTCGGCCTCGCAGAGCGAGCCCAGGCGCCGCACGGCCTCGCCCACGGCGTCGAGCTCGAAGGCGCCGGGCACCTCGGCGCCGCCGCCCAGGGGCAGCGCCCTGCCGCCGGCCAGCGGCGAGAACAGCGGCACGTCGAGCCGTTCCATCCCCTGGTGCTCGGCGGCCAGCGCCGGCCACACGTCGGGGCGCTCGCCCAGCGTCAGGAAGGGGCGGCAGAGCGCGTCGAGCTGAACGCTGCGCGCGGCGCCGCACCCCAGGTGAGACGGGTGCAGGCAGCGCTCCATCGCCGCCTGGTACAGGCTGGTGTTGCGCAGGATGAAGCGCACCGGCTGGCCGCGCAGGCGGTGCAGCACGCCGCCGGGGGCCACCAGCTCGCCCCCGTCGCGCGCCAGCAGCCGGTACATCCGCGAAAACCCGTCGGCCAGCGCCGCCACGTGGCGCGAGCCCGGAACGGGGGCGCCGTCCAGCACGGGGAGGCTCCGCGCCTCCCGGCGCAGCAGCATCCGCTCGCGCCCCAGGCGCATGGCGTCGGCGTTCACGTGCTGCCAGCGCTGCGCCTCCACCACCTCGTCGCCCTCGGCCACGCTGCCGAACGCGCCCGCGTTGGCCGCCGCGCCGTCGCCCGCCAGCTTCAGGTAGGGGAGCATCTGCGCGAACACCACCGAGCCCAGCACCTTGCGGCGCGCCACCTCGGCGCCGAACGCCTGGTTGGGGACGCGCTCCACCAGCGCGAAACGGTGGCTCAGCAGCCCCTCCAGGTCGATCAGCACCGGCTGGTCGCCGCAGGCCAGCACGTTCTCGTGATGGAAGTCGGAGCCGCCCAGCGCGTACACCAGCGCCAGCAGCGCGCCCGCGCGGGTGAAGTAGCGCTCCACCTCGGCCGTGCTCGCGCAGGGGCGGGCCTCCACGAACTCGAGCCAGCCGTGCGTGGGGCGGCAGAGCACGGCCGGGGTACGGAGCGCGGGGACGTCGCCCCGCGCGTTGATCCACGCCACCAGCTCGGCATAGGCGGGCTCGATGGCCAGCGCGCGCGGCTTGTACACCACGCGCACCCCCGACGCGAAGGTGGCGATCACCACGCTGCGCCCGCCATCGTGGAAGTCCGAGGCGCCCGCCTCGACCGCGGCGACCGTGCCCAGCGGCCGGCCGCCGCCGAACGCCGCGTCCAGGCCGGCGCGGTCGGCGCGGACCCGCTCCAGCAGCTCCACCGCCATCTCCACCCACAGCTCCACCGCCGTGCCCAGGAGCCGCGCCAGCACGGGATAGGTGGCGAACAGCTCCAGCATCCCGCCGCGCTCCATCGCGCCGGCGAAGCGCTGGTAGCCGGCCCGCCCCGCGCCCGGCCCGAACAGGGCGCCCAGCCCCGAGAGCGAGGCATCGACCGAGCGCTGCACCGAGAAGCGGGTGAACAGCGCCCGCGAGCCCAGTTGCGAGAGACGGCGCAGGAGCGCGCGCTCGAGCGCGGCGTGCGCGGCCTCGTCCATCTCGCCGTGGGCCGCGGCGGCGCGCCGGAGCACCTCGGCGCGGGCGTGGCGCAGCAGCGGAAGGAGCACCTCCTCGAACGGGAGCGGCTCGCCGGCGCACAGGGCGCGGTCGGGGCCCGGCCCGGGCGTGGGTGCCCGCGCGCCGTCCCAGCCGTACGCGTGCGCCACCGCCACCGCCCACCCGGGAAGCGGCCCCTGGGGCGCCGGCGCGTCGGGCGCCAGCGCCGCGAGCGCGGCCTCCTCGCTCAGCCCGTCGTACGCCAGGCGCCGCGCGAAGGCGGCCGGGTCGGTGCCGGCCACGACCTCGCGCCAGGCCGCCAGCGTCTTGCGCGCGGCGTCGAGCGCGGCGGGGTTCGGCACATGCCCGGCCGAGGCCGCCAGGCGCTCGGCCAGCGGCCGCGCGCGGCGAACGATGTCGCGCAGCCGCGCCGCGGTGCCGTCGCCGCCGCCATTGCCGTCGCCCATGCCGGCGGAGCGCGCGGGGGCGGGGCGGGGGAGGGTGAGGGTGAGGGTGGACACGCGCTACCTCGCCATGCGCGCGAAGGCGGCCAGCCCGATCCCCGACACGATCACCGCGCCCAGCATCGCGCCGCTCCAGGCGTGGGTGCGGGTGTAGGTGAGCACCAGCGCGGCCAGCGACACCACGAGCGCCACCGCGAAGGCGGCCATCCCCAGCTTCTGCATCGACATGTGCGGGTTACCCTTTCCGGTTCCGGATCCTGGAGAAGTGCCGAATGGGCGGCGCGGGGGGAATGTTCCCGCCGCGCCGCCCAGGCTTGCGTCCGCCGGCCCGCGCGGGCCAGTGGCGGAGCATGCGAATCAGCTCGCGATCTTGTAGGCGATGGCCACCACGGTGGCGCCGATGATCACGCCCGCGGCGATCAGCGAAAGCGGCTCCGAGCCGCCGGCGACGGCCTCGAGCTCGGCCTCGGAGAGCTCGGCCGAGGGATCGATGAAGTCGGGGAGAACGACGGTG
>Ga0247773_1000112_pt1 | contig 37563 bp, 27 predicted proteins | sample UWRJL092311B6_FD_179934 | JGI IMG/M metagenome (GOLD analysis project Ga0247773, IMG submission 179934) | Plant litter microbial communities from Arlington Agricultural Research Station in Wisconsin, United States - UWRJ-L092-311B-6 | ecosystem: Environmental > Terrestrial > Plant litter >... | reverse complement strand
TGGTCGGCCTCAGGATGACATCGCCCGGTTATGGGGTTGGAGCGGCAAGGGTTCCGCCGGATTCGGTATGAGCCGACGGCCCCACGCTCACGCGCCCCCGAGAACCGGCACCTCCAGGCGCGCGATGAGCTTCTCGACCCGCGCCACGTCGCGGTATCCCCGGCTCGCGGCCGCCTGGTGGCTCCAGGCCAGGTGCTCGCGGGCTTCGGGCACGTCCTCCTCGCGCCCGCCATCCAGAAGCAGCTCGGCGACGGCGGCCCTTCCCTTGACCAGCTCGCGCATGTCGCCCGAGCGGTCCGCCACGGGGATCACGTCGCGGCGCAGCGTGCGGAGCGCCTCGGCAGGCTCCCCGCGCGCGCGCAGCAGCGCCGCGATCTTCCGCATCGCCCGCGCCTCGTGGCGCACGTCCCCCATCTCCCGGAACACGGGGAGCTGCTCGTCGCGCCGGATGCGCAGCGCCTCGTCCACCTCGCCGCGGGCGAACAGCGCGTCGGCGACCTTGCCCCGCACGACCGCCCGCGCGTGCACGTCGCCCAAGCGCTCGAACACGGGGAGCTGCTCTTCCAGCCGGATGCGCAGCGCCTCGCTCACCTCGCCGCGCGCGCGGAGGAGGTCGGCGATCTTGCCCATGGTCTTCGCCTGCGCGCGCGCGTCGTCCAGCCGCTCGAACACGGGGAGCTGCTCTTCCAGCCGGATGCGCAGCGCCTCGTCCAGCTCGCCGCGCGCCCACAGGACGTCCGCGATCTTCCCCACCGCCACCGCGCGGCCGCGCACGTCGCCCACGTGCTCGAAGATGGCGATCTGCTCGCGGCGGATGCGCAGGACCTCGTCGGGCGCCCCGCGGGCATTGAGGATGTCGGCGATCTTGCCCAGCGCCACCGCCCGCGAGCGCACGTCGCCCAGGTGCTCGAAGACGGGCAGCTGCTCGCGCCGGATGCGCAGCGCCTCGTCCAGCTCGCCGCGGCGGTAGCGCGCGTCGGCGACCTTGCCCAGCACCACGGCCCGCGAGCGCACGTCGCCCAGGCGCTCGTAGACGGGGAGCTGCTCCTCGCAGCGGATGCGCAGCGCCTCGTCCACCTCCCCGCGCCCGTGCAGCACGTCCGCGATTCTCCCCAGCACCTCCGCCCGCGCGCGCAGCTCCCCCAGCCGCTCGCAGGCCGGCAGCTGCTCGTGCCGCCGGATGCGCAGCGCCTCGTCCATCTCGCCGCGCGCGTGGAGCACGTCGGCGATCTCGCCCAGCGTCGCGGCACACTCGCGCGCGTCGCCCAGGCGTTCGAAGGCGGGGAGGACATCGGCCCGCAGCGTCCGCAGCGCCTCGTCGCCCTCCCCGTAACGGTGCAGCACGTCGGCCATAGTCCGGAGCGTGAGCGCCCGCAGATGCGCGTCGCCCGCCGGGTCCAGCGTGGGGAGAAGCCGCTCGCGGTAGATGCGCATCGCCTCCTTCGTCTCTCCCCGCCGGATGAGCCAGCGGCCCAGGTGGAAGAGAACCCGCGCGCGCGGGTCGCCGGAGCCCGGCGAGCACGCCGACTCGGCCTCGCGGAGCAGTTCGCCCGCCGCGTCGGCGTCGCCCAGCGGCTCGGCCGCGAGGGCCAGGTTCAGCAGCAGGGATGGATGGCGGCCACCCGGCTCCAGCACCTCCTCCAGCAGCGAGCGGGCCTCCGACAAGCGGTCGGCGGCCAGCCAGCGGCTGGTGGCCGACGCCGCCAGCGCCACCAGGGCGGCGGTGCGGCCCGCGAGCGCGCCCAAGCGCACGAGTTCCACGGCGCGCCGGTCGTCGGGCGCTCCGCCCTCCGCCCACGAAGGGAACAGGACGTCGAACACGGCGCCGGCCAGGGCGGCGGCTTCCACGCCCCCGGGTGGGGACAGGAGGCCCGGCGCCGCCAGCTGCCGCGGCACGCGGTAGTGGGGCTCGCCGTCCTCGTGCGTGACGTCGGCCAGCCCCAGGGCGAACGCCCCCTCGAGCGCCTGGCGAAGCTCCGCCTCGGGGCGCGACGGCTCCAGCGCGCGCACGGCGGCCAGCGGAACGGCGACGGGCACCAGGAGCATCCGGCCGAGCATCGCCCGGTCGGGCTCCGGCAGGCTGGCGACTAGGAAGCGGGCGAGGATGCCGGCGCGGAACTCCTCCTCCGCCTCGCGCAGCGCCGCGAGGATCCCGGCCGTGCCCAGCTCCGTGCGCGACACGATGCGGTGCAGCCACCGCGACAGGCGCGGGTTTCCGTCGGCTGCGTCGCGCACCGCGGCCAGCAGCGCGGGGTCGCCGTGCGCGGCGCCGGCGCCCGGCCCCAGGCGCCGCGACTGCTTCTCCTGCTCGGCCGGGTCGAGCGGAGGCAGCGGGGATGCCTGCAGGAAGCCCGCGAAGGGCTCGGGGAGAAGGTAGCGGCCGGTGATCAGCACCCGGCCGGTCCCCGTGTGCTCCAGCGCCTGGAGCAGCGCCATCAGCGCGTCGGCGGCGTGCGGCGCCAGCTCCAGGTCGCCATCGGCCACGCGCGGCTGGTTCTGCTCGAAGTCGTCCAGGACGAACAGGGGAACGCCCTCGCCGGCGTCGGCCGCGCGGCGCAGCTGGGTCTCGATCCGGTAGCGCAGCGGCTCCGCCGGGTCCAGCAGCGCGCGGCGCGCGTCGTGGTCGGCGAGCTCCGGGGTCCAGGCGCCCACCAGCGAAGGCTCGTCGAGCCGGCCGATCACCACCACCCGCCGGAGCTCACGCCGCAGCCGGTCGCACAGGCGCGCGGCGACACTGCTCTTCCCGCGGCCGCCCTGCCCGTGCAGCAGCACGCCCACGCGAAAGGGGTCGGGCCGCCGCAGCACCCGCACGCACTGCTCCAGCAGCCGGCGCCTGCCCACGAACGCGGCCCGGGTCGCCACCTTCACGGTGCGCTCGCGCGGGTCCAGGAACTCCGACTCGGCGGGGCGGGCCCCGGGGCGCAGCCGCCCCGGGGTCATCGGCGGGGTCACCAGGGCGCCGGGGGGGCTCCCCGCGCAGAAGAGGCGCAGCCGGTGCCAGTCGCGCGCGCCGGCCTCCCGCACCCGGACGTGTGCCCGCACCAGCGCCAGCGGAAGCGATTCTCCGGCGGCCAGCCCCGCGTACGCGTGCCCCGCCGCGAGCGTGGGGCCGGCGTGGTGCGCCGGCCCGTCCCAGGCCAGCACGGCGGGGAAGCCGGCCGCGACCAGCTCGCCGGCCAGCGGGGCGGGCCCGCGGTGCCCCGTGTGGAAGGCGGCGAGGACGACCAGCGGCGGCCGGTCGGGAAGCGCCCGGGCAAGTGCGGGCGCGGTGGCGTCGGCGCGGCGCCCCTCCCCGTTTTCGAAACGGAAGACGGGCGTGCCGTCGTCCGCGTGCCCCGCGTGCCCGGTCAGGTGCAGCACGTCGAAGAAGCCCGCCCCGTAGTCGCGCATGAGGGCACCCAGCTCGCCCAGGGAGCCGCTTTCCTCCACCACCAGGTCGAGCGGCGCGCGGCCCGTGGCGGCGAGGAGGTCGTGCTCCTCCTTCTCGTGGTCGAGCACCGGCTGCACGTCGCACGGGCTCGACGCCATGAACAGCGCCTGCAGCGGCCGGTTGGCGGGCGCGCGCGCCGCGGCGCCCGACGCCCGCCAGCGGACGGGGAGGACGGGCGGGTTGAGGGCGTCCACCAGGAAGCCGGTGCCGTCGTGCAGCGCCTCCCAGGGGAGGTGGGCGAGCGCGGGCGGCACGTCGAGGGCGAGCACCAGCACCGCCGCCTCGTTCGCCCACGCCTCCACCGCGGCCGAGAGCCAGCGCCCGTCGCCGTCCAGCCAGCGGAAGAGGCTCCGCCCGGCGTTGCGGAGCGTCGCCGGGAGCGGCGCCTGGTAGTCCGCCTCCGGCCGCTCGACCAGGTGCGCGACCTCCTCCAGCGCCAGCGGGCGCTCGCGGGCGCCGGCGGGGTCGCCGCTCCAGAGCCGGAGCCGCAGCTCGCCGCCGGGCTCCCCGGCCAACTGCACGTGGAGGATCGGTGTCATGGCCTTGCCATCGATGAACCGTTTTGCATGAAAAGGGAACGATCGTCTTGCGTGTCGTAGCGCATCTCCCCCGTACTCCCCGCCCGCCGTCACCGTCACCGTCACCGTCGCCGCGCCGGTCGGATCGTCCCATCCGCCGTGCGCGGAAGGAGCGCGCGTCGGGCGGCAGCCGCCGGCACCGCGAGCCCGTCCCGCCTTTGCCACAAGCCCCTCGACCGCTGTCGCGAAAGCCCGCACACCCACTGAGCCCGCTAGCGCTTTTCTTCCTCCCGCACCCCTACCCTGCCCTTGTCGAGCGTCGCCGCGGCACGGAGAGGCCCGTCTCCCGGCGCCGCTGCGCGAGGCCCGTGTCACCGGGCCCCCGATCCGCCCGGCATCACGGACATGGCGGAAATCCGGCCGCGGCCCATCCCTCCATTACGCATGAAAGGTCGAACCACCCCGGATTCATCCCCGAGAGGCCGAGCCATCATGCGATCGTTTCGTGCACCGTCGTTGGCCCACTCCTACGTCCGGCTCGAGCGGCACGCCCCCTCCACCTCCGCGGCGCTGTCGCGCCACGGCCCGCTGATCACCCGCGCGCTGGACGTGCTGCGCGAGGGGCTGGCCTTCTTCGACCTGGAAGAGCGGCCGGTGCACACCAACCAGACGCTGCGCCGCGTGCTGGCGGAACAGGACGACGGCGAGGAGATCCGGCACGAGATCCGGCGCTTCACCGAGTCGCTGGGCGCCCTGGTGCGCCGCCGGCAGGGCCATGGCGGCGAGATGCCGGAGGAGATGGCCGTGCGCGACTTCCACACCTCGGAAGGGAGCTACCTGCTGCGCGGCAGCTTCGTGGGCGAGGCCCACGAGGACGGCGGCGGGCTGCTGCTGGTGGCCCTCGACTCGGTGGGCGCCGAGTTCCTCTCCGCCGAGCTGCTGCAGGCGCGCTACGGCCTGACCTCGCGCGAGGTGCTGGTGGCCCGCCTGGTCACCCAGGGGCTGTCCGACGCGGAGATCGCGGCGCGCCTGTGCATCTCGCGCCACACCGCCCGCCACCACACCGAGCACCTGCGGCAGAAGCTGGGCGTGCGCTCGCGCGCCGAGGTGGCCGCGCACGTGCTGCGCGGGGGCCGCGGCCTGCGCCCCGCCGGCTGAGCCGCCGCCGGGGCGCGCGCGTGCCGGGAAGAATAATCGAAGGATGGTCCGGAAAGATGGGCAGAACTCCCCATGCAGGCGTTTCCCGCGGCTTTTAGCATGGAGGAGCCGCGCGGGCACCCCCGGCGCGGCACCGGCGCCCGGCAGCCATGCCACGGCGCGGGACCGCCCGGCCGTCCAGCCAGCCCACAGCCCACCGAAAACGCACCACCAGGAGCCACCGATGGCAGAGAGCATCCACCGACGGCTGGGCCGCGACCGCGCGCCCCGCGTCCACATCAGCTACGACGTAGAGGTCGGCGGCGGCACGGAGGTGAGGGAGCTCCCCTTCGTGATGGGCGTGCTGGGCGACTTCACGGGGCAGCCCGAAGAGCCGCTGGCCCGGCTGGGCGAGCGCACCTTCGTGGACGTCACGCCCGAAAACTTCGACGCGGTGCTGCTGGGGATGCGCCCGCACCTGAAGTTCCCGGTCCCCAACCGGCTCGGCGGGCCGGAGGGGGACATCGGGGTGGACCTGCGCTTCCAGGCCATGGACGACTTCGCCCCCGACCGCGTGGCCATGCAGGTGGCGCCGCTGGCGAAGCTGCTGGAGCTGCGCCGGGAGCTGTCGGACCTGCGCGGGAGCCTGCAGGGGAACGACCGGCTGGAGGAGGTCCTCCAGGCCACCCTGCAAGACCCGGGCGCCCTGGACCGCCTGAAGCGCGAGATGGAGCCGGCGGGAGGCGACGATGAGCAGCGCTGAGACGCAGGTCCCCCCGGCGCCGGCCCACGCCGACGCCTCGCAGCCCACGGTGCTCGACCAGATCGTCCGCGAGGGGCGCTTCGGCGCCGCGGCGCCCGAGCAGGCCCGCGGCCGCGGCCTGGTGCGCCGCTTCGTGGAGGAGGTGCTGCAGGGGGCCATGACGGTGGGCCCCGACACCGAGGCGATGATCAGCCAGCGCATCGCCGAGATCGACCGGCTGGTGTCGGCGCAGGTCGGCGAGATCATGCACCACCCCCGCTTCCAGCAGCTGGAGGCCACGTGGCGTGGGCTGCGGTACCTGCTCTCGCAGAGCGAGACCGGTGCGAACCTCAGGGTCAAGGTGCTGAACGTTTCCAAGAAGGAGCTGCTGCGCGACCTGCAGCGCGCGCCCGCCTTCGACCAGAGCGCGCTGTTCAAGAAGGTCTACGAGGAGGAGTTCGGCGTGTTCGGCGGAACGCCCTTCGGCGCGCTGCTGGGCGACTACGCGTTCGGCCGCGCCGGCGAGGACGTGGAGCTGCTGGAGAAGGTGAGCCAGGTGGCGGCCGGCGCCCACGCCCCGTTCATCACCGGCGCCTCGTGCGAGATGTTCAACCTGGACAGCTACGCCCAGCTCGACGGGCCGCGCGACCTGAGCCGGATCTTCGACACCAGCGAGTACGCGCGCTGGAAGTCGTTCCGCGACAGCGAGGACTCGCGCTACGTGGCGCTGACGCTGCCGCGCATGCTGCTGCGCGAGCCGTACGGCCGCGACGGGATCACGGTGGACGCGTTCGACTTCGACGAGCGCGTGGACGGCACCGACCATGGCCGGTACCTGTGGGGAAACGCGGCGTGGGCGCTGGGCTCGCGCGTGGCGAGCGCGTTCGCCGCCTACGGGTGGTGCGCCGCCATCCGCGGGGTGCAGAGCGGCGGGCTGGTGGACGGGCTCCCGGTGCACACCTTCCGCACCGACTCGGGCGACGTGGCCACCAAGTGCCCCACCGAGACCTCCATCACCGACCGGCGCGAGAAGGAGCTGGCCGAGCTGGGGTTCGCGCCGCTGGTGCACTGCAAGGGAACGGCGAAGGCCGCCTTCTTCAGCGTGCAGTCGGCCCAGAAGCCCCGCACCTACACCAGCGACGCGGCCACGGCCAACGCCCGCGTCTCGGCCCAGATCCCCTACATCTTCGCCGTCTCGCGGTTCGCGCACTACCTCAAGAGCATGATGCGCGACAAGGTGGGCGGCTACATGACGCGCAGCGAGGCGGAGTCGTTCCTGGCGCAGTGGATCTCCAACTACGTGGTGGCCAACGAGGACGCGTCGCCCGAGGTGAAGGCCCAGCGGCCCCTGCGCGAGGCGCGCATCGACGTGGTGGAGGTGCCCGGAAAGGCGGGCGCGTACCGCGCGGTGGCCTTCCTCCGTCCCCACTTCCAGCTGGACGAGCTGAGCGTGTCCATGCGCCTGGTGGCCGACCTTCCGGCCCAGGCATCCTGACGGCAGGACCCCCGTCCGGCGCGCCACGGCGCCGGACCCTTTCACTCCCTAGGAGGCATTCATGAACGACGCATTCCTGCAGATCGGCAATCTCAAGGGCGAGTCCACCCGTGCCGGCTTCGAAGGCCAGACCCAGCTGGAGAGCTTCAGCTGGGGCGCCAGCAACAGCCCCAGCATGGGATCGTCCGGCCCCGGTGGAGGCGTGGGCAAGGCCAAGCTGGACACGTTCAGCTGCACCAAGGCCACCGACCTGACCAGCCCGCCGCTCTTCCAGGCGTGCTGCTCCGGCAAGCACTTCCCCACTGCCCGGGTCACGCTGCGCAAGGCCGGTGGCGAATCGCCGGTGAACTACCTGGTCTACGACTTCGAGAGGGTGTTCGTCAACCGGATCAACTGGAGCTCCAACGGCGGCGAGGACCTTCCCACCGAGAGCGTGGAGCTCTCGTTCGGCAAGGTGACCATCACCTACACGTCGCAGACCGACAGCGGGGTCACCGGGCAGCCGGTGGTGGCGAGCTGGAACATCCAGACGGTCACGCCCTGACATGCAGGCCACGGCAGCGGGCGCACGCGCGCTCTTCGACAGCGGCCGGCTGGACGAGGCCGTCGCCGCGCTGGGGGCGGAGCTTCGCGACGACCCCGGCAACGCGCGCGCCCGCGTCTTCCTGTTCGAGCTGCTCGCCTTCACGGGTGACTACGAACGGGCCGCAAGACAGCTGGACGCCGTGGCCCACGGGAGCCGCGAGGCGGAGCAGGGCGCCTGGCTGTACCGCAGCGCCCTGCACGCCGAGCACCTCCGGCAGGACCGGTACGCCCGCGGCGAAGTGCCGCAGGGCCCCGCGCGGGCGGTGGCGGGCCGGCTGAACGGGGCGGAGTTCGCCTCGCTCACCGACGCCGACCCGCGCGTGGGCGCCCGGCTGGAGCTGTTCGCGGCCGGGCAGTACACCACCATCCCGCTGGAGCAGCTGGCCGCGGTGGAGATGGCCCCGCCGGCCCGGCTGCGCGACCTGCTGTGGGCGCCCGCACGCGTGCGGGCCGCGCCCGCCTTCGAGCAGGCCAGCCTGGGCGAGCTCCTCCTCCCGGCCCTCACCCCCCTCGCCTGGCGCCACCCGGACGGCGCCGTGCGGCTGGGCCGGATGACGGCGTGGGAAGACGGGGCCGGCGGCGCCGCAGTGCCCGTGGGGCAGAAGCTCCTGCGGGTGGACGGCGAGCTGTTTCCCTTCCTGGAGGTGCGGGAGCTGCGCATCCTCGCCCCCGCCGCGTGAGGCGCGACCCCATGGACATCGCAGAGCTCCTCGCCCCCATCTCCGCCGCCCACCCGGCCGGCGTCTCGCTGCGCGGAGAGTACCTCTACCGGCAGATCGAGCTCGCCCGGGTGGAGGAGGACGACGCTCCCCAGGGCGAGTGGACGCGCGCCAGGAAGACGGCCGACCCGGCGCAGGTGGTGAGCCTGGCCACCGACGTGCTCGCCCGCCAGTCCAAGGACCTGCAGGTGGCCGCGTGGCTCACCGAGGCGTGGACGCTGCGCGAGGGGTTCCCGGGGCTGGCGGCGGGGCTGCAGCTGGTGCACGCCCTGATGGACGGCTACTGGGAGCACCTGCACCCCGCGCTCGAGCACGACGACCCGGCGCTGGAGGCGGGCGACCCGGCACTGCGCGCGGCGTCGCTGGAGTGGCTGGACCACGTCGTTCCCGCCGCGGTGCGCATGGTTCCGCTCACCCGCGCGGGCCATGGGGTAAGGGTGTACGAGGATGCCCGCGCGCTGGGCTACGAGAAGGCCGTGAAGGACGACACCGCCCGGCACCAGACGTGGCTGCAGGCCGTGGAGGGCGGCCGGGTGAGCGCCGACGCGTTCGACCGCAGCCTGGCCCAGACCCGCGCCGACTGGCTGGTGGAGCGCCGGGCCGAGGCCGCCGCGGCGCTGGCCGCGCTGGAGGCGCTGAAGCGGCTCTGCAGCCTTCGCTTCGAGCACGACGCGCCCCGCTTCCTGGCCCTGCGGAGCGCGCTGGAGGAGGCCGAGCGGGTGGCCGGGCAGCTCCTGGAGCGGAAGCAGGCGGGGATCGATGCGGCCACGGCTGGCGCGGCCGTTCCCCCCACGGAAACGGCGGATGCGCCGGCCGCCCCCGCGGCGACCGCTGTATCGCCGGCTTCCACCGGCCCGGCCGCGGCCGGGCCGGAGCGAGCGGTGTCCAAGCCGGTCCCATCGCCCAGCCCTCCATCCGCGGAGGAGGCGGCAATCCCCAGCCCCGCCGATCCCACCGATCCCACCGATCCCACCGATCCCGCCGATCCCGCCGGTTCGCCCCGCTCGCGCGCCGAGGCGGCCGGGTGCGTGGCGGCGCTGGCGCGCTGGCTGCGCGCGCAGGACCCGGCCGACCCCGCGCCGTACCTGATGGTGCGTGGCTTCCGCTGGGGCGAGCTGCGCGCCGGGGGGCCGCTCCCCGACCCGCGCCTCCTGGCCGCGCCGCCCACCGGCCAGCGCGTGCGCCTGAGAACGCTGGCGCTCGAGGAGCGCTGGGCCGAGCTGCTGGAAGCGGCCGAGGAGATGATGGCCTCGGAGCACGGGCGCGGCTGGCTGGACCTGCAGCGCTACGTGGCCACCGCCTGCGACGCGCTGGGCCCGGCGTACGACGCCGTGCGGCAGGCCGCCGCCGGCGCCCTGCGGGCGCTGCTGCACGACCTTCCCGCGCTCCCCGGGCTCACGCTCATGGACGACACGCCGGCCGCCAACCGCGAAACGCTGGCCTGGCTGCGGGATTCGGGGATCGCGGCGGCGGACGGCGGCGCGGAGCCGGCGTACGCCGCCCCGCGCGCGGCGCCGGCCGAGGAGCGGGCGCGGGCGCGGGCCGCGGCGGGAGAGCCCGAGCGTGCGGTGGAGATCCTGCTGGACGCGGCCGACCGCGAGCGCAGCCCCCGCGCCCGCTTCCTCCTGCGCACGCGGGCGGCTGAGGTGATGGTGGAGGCGGGGCTGGAGGCCGTGGCCGCCCCCGTCCTGCGCGAGCTGGCGGAGCAGGTGGAGCGGCACGCCCTGGAAGCGTGGGAGGCGGGCGAGGTGGTGGCCCGCCCCCTGGCCCTGCTCTGCCGCTGCATGGACCGGCTGGGGGGCACGCCGGGCGATCGCGAGCCCCTGTACCTGCGCGTCTGCCGGCTCGACCCGGTGCACGCCATCGAGCTGGGGGGAGGCGCCGGTGCAGCCGCGTGACCCCCAGCGCACCGTGCGCCTTTCGGTGCTGGACCGGTTGCTGGAGGTGGACGACGCCGGCGCCGGCACGCCGTGGGCGCGGTCGGTGGCGCGCCACGAGGCGGCCCTCCTGCGCGACCTGGAGTGGCTGCTGAACACGCGCCAGACCATCGAGCCCGCGGGGGATGCGCACCCGCGCGTGCGGGACTCGGTGCACCACTTCGGCCTGGCCGACCTCACCTCGCTGGCCGCCGGCTCGCACGAGGTGCGGGGCGAGGTCCTGCGGCAGGTGGAGGAGGCCATCCACCGCTTCGAGCCGCGGCTGTCGCGGGTGCGGGTGGTGGCGGTGGACGACGCGCCCGGCGGCGCGCGGGAGCTGCGCTTCGCGGTGGAGGGGCTGCTGCAGATGGACCCGGAGCCGCGGCGCGTGACCTTCGACACCGTGCTGGAGGTGGCCAGCGGCGCCTTCCAGGTGAACGGAGGCGCCCGTGCGTGACGAGCTGCTGGACTACTACGAGCGTGAGCTGACCTACCTCCGCCGCACCGGCGCCGACTTCGCCGCGCGGTACCCGGGCGCGGCCGGGCGGCTGATGCTGGGCCCCACCAAGTGCGACGACCCCCACGTGGAGCGGCTCCTGGAAGGCTTCGCCTTCCTGGCCGCGCGGGTGCACCTGCGGCTGGACGACGACGCCCCGGAGATCGCGGAGGCGCTCCTCGCCGCGGCGTACCCGCAGTACGTCCGCCCCATCCCCTCTATGTCGCTGGTGCAGCTGCACCCCGACCCCGAGCGAGTGATGGGCGGCGGGCACACGGTGCCCCGGGGCTCGCTCCTGTACTCGCGCGACGTGGGCGGCGCCCCGTGCCGGTTCCGCACCTGCCACGACACCACGCTCTGGCCGGTGCGCGTGGCCGCCGCCCGGTGGATGGCCCCGTACGAGCTGCAGCCCCCCGTGCCCGCCGCCGGGGCCGTGGCCGCGCTCCGGGTGGAGCTGCGCTGCCGGGAGGGCTTCACCTTCGCCATGCTGGGCGCGAGCTCGCTGCGCTTCCACATCAGCGCCGAGCCCGGCCTGGCGGGAACGCTCTACGAGCTGCTGTGCAACAGCTGCCGGCAGGTGCTGGTGCGCGACCTGGACCCCGCCTCGCGGGCCGAGCCCGTGGTGCTCGCCGGCACCGCCGTGGAGCCGGCCGGCTTCGGCGAGGACGAGTCGATGCTCCCCCTGCCGCACCGTGCCTTCCACGGCTACCGGCTGCTGCAGGAGTACTTCACCTTCCCCGAGAAGTTCTCCTTCGTGGACCTCCGCGGGCTGGAGCGGGTGCGCGCCGCGGGGATGGGCGCGGCGGTGGAGGTCGTCTTCCTCGTCTCGGCCTTCGAGCGCGCGGAGCGGCGGCACGCCCTGGAGGCGGGGGTCACCGCCGACACCCTGCGGCTGGGGTGCACGCCGGTGGTGAACCTGTTCGCGCAGAGCTCCGAGCCCACGGTCCTCACGCAGCGCGCCTTCGAGTACCGGGTGATCCCCGACGCCCACCGCCCCACCACGGGCATCTACGCGGTGGAGGAGGTGAAGGCCGTGGCGCCCGGCGCACCCGAGCCCGTGCGCATCGCCCCCCTGCACGCCGTGCACGCCCGCGCCGGCGGTGACGACGCCGCGGTGTTCTGGTACGCGCGCCGCCGGCCGTCGGGGTGGCGGCCCGACGAGGGGACCGACGTCTACCTCCAGTTCGTGGACCGGCAGGCGCGGCTGGCCCACCCCGACGTGAACGCGGTGACGGCCGGCCTCCTCTGCCACAACGGCGACCTCCCCGCGCGGCTGGAGCCGGGCGGCGCGGGCGGCGACCTCTTCCTGCCCGGCGGCGGCCCCGTCTCGCGGGTCTCCATCCTGGTCAAGCCCACGGCGCTCGTGTACCCGCCGGCGGGGGGCGCGCAGCTGTGGCGCCTCGTCTCGCAGCTGTCGCTGAACTACGCGTCGCTGGCCGACGGGGGGCCCGAGGCCCTGCGCTCGCTCCTGCGCCTGCACAACTTCGCCGGCTCGCGCTGGGCCGAGAAGCACATCGCGGGGATCGAGCAGCTGCGCGGAACGCCCGTCCACGCGCGCATCGCGGGCGAGGGCGGGGTGGCGTTCGCGCGCGGCCACCGCGTGGAGGTGGTGTTCGACGAGGAGCCGTTCGCCGGCGGGGGCGTGTACCTGCTGGCCAGCGTGCTGGAGCGGTTCCTGGGGCTCTACGTGTCGATGAACAGCTTCACCGTGCTGGCGGCGCGCACGCGCCAGCGCAGGGAGCCGTTGCGCGAATGGGCGCCGAGGTCCGGATGGAAGCCCCTCCTGTAGCCGCGGGCGCGCCCGCGCACCCGCCCGGGGCGGCGCTCCGGGCGGCGGAGCGCGCCCTGGAAGCCGACCCCGCGTCGTTCGGCTTCTTCCAGGCGGTGCGGCTGCTGGAGCGGCTGCGCCCCGGGCGGGCGCGGGTGGGGCGCTTCGCCGACCCGGCCGACGAGGTGGTGCGCTTCTCCGTCCACCCGTCCCTCGCTTTTCCCCCCGGCGAGCTGCACGCGCTGGAGCTCCCGGCCGACGGGCCGGCGGCGATGAGCGTCAACTTCATGGGGCTCACGGGCGCGCAGGGCGTGCTGCCGCCGCACTACACCCTGCTGGCGCGGGAGCGCGGCGACGGCCGGGGCGGCTCCCCGTTCGGGGCGTTCCTCGACCTCTTCCACCACCGCATCCTTTCGCTCTTCTACCGCGCGTGGGAGAAGCACCGGGTGCCGCTCCCGGCCGAGCGCGGCGAGGGCGATCCCCTGCGGCGGCACCTGCTGGACGTGGCGGGCGAGGCTGGGGCCACCGCTGGCGCCGACGGCGCGCTGGAAGAGGCGCTGGTGCACTACGCCGGGCTCTTCGCCCCTCTGCCGCGCGGTGCCGTGGCGCTGGAGCAGCTGCTGGGCGACGTGTTCGGCGTGCCGGCCGCCGTGGAGCAGTTCGTGGGCGGGTGGTACCCCCTCGCCGCCGCGGAGCAGTGCCGGCTGGGGGGCGACGACGAGGACGAGGCGGGGGGCCGGCTGGGCGGCGGCGCCGTGGTGGGCGACCAGGCGTGGCACCCCCAGTCGGGAATCCGCATCCGCCTGGGCCCGCTGCGCCGCGGCGAGTACGACCGCTTCCTCCCGGCGGGCCCGGCCTTTCCGCTGCTGCGGCGCCTCGTGCGCTTCTACACGCACGACCAGTTCGAATGCGAGCTCCAGCTCGTCCTTGCGCGCGCCGACGTGCCGGCGTGCGTGCTGGGCGGCCCCGGCGAGCCGCAGCCGCTGGGGTGGAGCACGTGGGCCCGCGCCCGCCCCATGCCCCGCGACGCCGACGACACCGTCCTGCGCCTGTGACGCATGCGTCGGGGTCCGTCCCGTCAGGCGCGGTGGAAAACGCCGGCCGCCGCTCGTTCCACCGTGGATGACGCGTGACCGGCGGGACGGCAGGGAGCGGATGCACGACCGACAGCGACCTCGATCCTGAGCCCTACCCTTAGTGGAGCACCGCCGGCCATGAATGCGAACGTCCGTTCCCTGATCGACAAGCTGGGCCACCCCGCGCGCGCGGCGGTGGAGGCCGCGGCGGGGCTGTGCCTGTCGCGCACGCACTACGACGTGGAGGTGGAGCACTACCTCCTCAAGCTCCTGGACGCGCCCGACGGCGACGCGGGCGTGATCCTGCGGCACTTCGGGGTGGACCGCGCGCGGCTGGCGGCCGACCTGGCCGCGGGGCTCGACCGGCTCGCGTCGGGGAACGCGCGGACGCCCGGGCTCAGCCCCACGCTGGTGCGGATGCTGGCCGGGGCGTGGACCGTGGCGTCGCTCGACCACGGCGCCGCCCGGATCCGCACCGGCCACACGCTGGTGGCACTGGTGGCCGACGAGGAGCTGGCCCGACTGGCGCGCTCCATCAGCCGCGAGCTGGAGAAGGTGGCCCCCGACGCGCTGCGCCGCGACTTCACGGGCATCACGGCCGCATCGGCCGAGGCGCGGGACGCGGCCGGCGACAGAGCGGACACGACGTCGTCCCCCGGCGGCGCGGCCGCCGGGCGCACACCGAACCTCGACCAGTACACGGTGGACCTCACGGCCCGCGCCCGCGCCGGCGAGCTGGACCCGGTGCTGGGGCGCGACGCAGAGGTGCGGCAGGTGGTGGACATCCTCACCCGCCGCCGGCAGAACAACCCGATCCTGGTGGGCGAGGCAGGGGTGGGGAAGACGGCCGTGGTGGAGGGGTTCGCGCTGCGCATCGCCGCGGGCGAGGTGCCGCCCGTGCTGCGCGGCGTGTCGGTGCGCACCCTCGACCTGGCGCTGCTGCAGGCCGGCGCGGGGATCAAGGGCGAGTTCGAGAACCGGCTGAAGGGGCTCATCGACGAGGTGAAGGGCTCGGCCGCGCCGGTCATCCTCTTCATCGACGAGGCGCACACGATGATCGGCGCGGGCGGGCAGGCGGGGCAGGGCGACGCCGCCAACCTGCTGAAGCCGGCGCTGGCACGGGGCGAGCTGCGCACGCTGGCCGCCACCACCTGGTCGGAATACAAGAAGTACTTCGAGAAGGACGCGGCGCTCGCCCGCCGCTTCCAGCTGGTGAAGGTGGAGGAGCCGTCGGAGGAGGCGTGCCTGGCGATGATGCGCGGGGTGGTTCCCGCGCTGGAGCGGCACCACGGCGTGCGCGTGCTGGAAGGCGGCGTGCGCGCCGCCGTGCGCCTGTCGCACCGCTACCTCCCCGACCGCCAGCTCCCCGACAAGGCGGTGAGCGTGCTCGACACCGCCTGCGCCCGCCTGTCGCTGGGGCAGAACGCCACGCCCGGCCCCGTGGAGGACGCGCGGCGCCAGGTGGACGACCTGGCGGCGCAGGCGCGCGTGCTGGAGCGCGAGCAGGCCGCCGGCGCCGACCACGCCGGCACGCTCGCCACGCTGGCCGCCGATCGCGCGCTCGCCGAAGCGCGCCTGGCCGAGCTCACGGGCCGCTGGGAGCGGGAGCGCGCGCTGGTGCTCGCCGTGCGGGCGGCGCGCGGGCGGCTGGAGGCGCTGGCCGAGCCGGCCGCGTCGCCGGAGCGCTCAGACGAGCCCGGCGCGACCGGGCCGAGCGGCGCGAACGGCGGGGGTCCGGCGGGCCCGGCGGCGCTGCGGGCGGAGCTGGACGGGCTGCTCGCCGAGCTGGAGGCGCTGCAGGGCGAGGCCCCGCTGGTGCGCGTGTGCGTGGACGAGGCGCTGGTGGGCGCGGTGATCTCGGGGTGGACGGGGATCCCCGTGGGCAAGATGCTGCGCGACGACCTGGCGACGGCGCTGGAGCTGGAGGCCCACCTGGCCCGGCGGATCATCGGGCAGGACGACGCCCTGCGCGCCATCAGCCAGCGCGTGCGCACCTCGCGCGCGGGGATCGAGGACCCGGGGAAGCCCGTCGGCGTCTTCCTGCTGGCTGGCCCCAGCGGGGTGGGAAAGACCGAGACGGCGCTGGCGCTCTCGGACCTGCTGTACGGGGGCGAGCACAACCTGGTCACCATCAACATGTCGGAGTTCCAGGAGCCGCACACCGTCTCCACCCTCAAGGGCTCGCCCCCGGGATACGTGGGATACGGCGAAGGGGGCGTGCTCACCGAGGCGGTGCGCCGGCGGCCCTACTGCGTGGTGCTGCTGGACGAGGTGGAGAAGGCGCACCCCGACGTGCTCGAGCTCTTCTTCCAGGTGTTCGACAAGGGGGTGATGGAGGACGGCGAGGGGCGGCAGGTGGACTTCCGCAACTGCCTCATCCTCCTCACCACCAACGCGGGGACGGAAAGCATCATGCGGCTCTGCGCCGACCCCGGCACGCTGCCGGGGGGCGAGGCGCTGGCCCGCGCCCTCAGGCCCGAGCTGAACGCGCGCTTCAAGCCCGCGTTCCTGGGGCGCACCGTGGTCGTCCCCTACTTCCCCGTGCGCGAGGAGGCGCTGCGGCGCATCATCACCCTCAAGCTGGGCCGGGTGCGCCGCCGGCTGCGCGACAGCCACCGCGTGGAGCTGCACCTGGACGACGCGGTGGCCGAGGCGATCGCCGCCCGCTGCACCGAGGTGGAGAGCGGCGCCCGCAACGTGGACAACCTGCTCACCAGCTCGCTCCTCCCCGAGATCTCGCGCATCCTCCTGCGCGCCCTAGTGGACGGCACCCCACCGGCCGCCATCCGCGTGGGCGTGGGCGACGACGGCGCTTTCGCCTGCACCCCGGAGCCCGCCCTCGCGGTACCGGTGCGGATGACACCGGCGGCCGCCGCGCTCGCCTGACCCGGAGCGGCCAGATGAACACGCTGAACGAGATCTTGGACAACGCCTACACCACCAGGGAGAAGGGCACGGGCCTTCTGGGGCGGGACAACTGCTCCGGATTCGTCCGCATGGCCGCGGCGGCGCTGCGCATCAAGCTGGAAGGACAGCGGGCGGACGACCAGATCGACTACATGCAGCGCAACTGGCTCCGCGTGAAGAACGGGGTCCAGGCGGCCGAGCTGGCGTCACAGCACTTCTTCGTGGTCGCGGGCGTGAAGGGCACCGACTACACGCCGCCACGCTCGAGCGGCCACGTGGTCGTCGTCCGTCCCTTCACTTCCAACGAGCGGAAGCACGGGAAACCGCTGGCACACGGAAAGTACCCATACGCGTGGGGCGGAGATGTCACGCCCGGGCATCCCCGTGCGAGCCGCGGCGAGCGTTCCATTTCCTGGATCTTCAACAAGCAGGTCCTGGACAACGTCCGTTACTACACGCCTCCCGTCTTCGGCCCCCACACCCCCGAATACCGGTGACCCGCGCCCCGTTCGCATGCATGTCCCTGGAGCCATGACAACCTACACGCAGGCACACCGGCCGCTGCGCGTGCACACGCCACTGGGGCCCGATGTGCTGCTCCTGGCGGCGGTCACGGGGGTGGAGGGCGTTTCGATGCCGTTCTCCTTCCGCCTCGACCTGGTCTCGGACGACGCCACCATCACGGCCGCCGGCCTGCTGCGCCAGCCGGCGGTGGTCACGCTGGTCCTCCCCGGCGGCGAGGAGCGCATCATCCACGGGCTGGTGCGCCGCTTCGCCCAGGAAGGGGGGCAGGAGGGGCTCACCCTGTACGAGGCCGAGATCGTCCCCTGGCTGTGGTTCCTCTCGCTCTCGCGCGAGAGCCGCATCTACCAGGGCCTCACCGTTCCCGAGATCCTGGAAGCCGTGTTCCGCCGGCTGAAGCACCCCGACTTCGAGCTGCGCTGCACCCGCGCCTACCCCCGCCGCGAGTTCTGCGTGCAGTACCGCGAGACGCACCTCGACTTCGTGTCTCGGCTGATGGAGGAGGAGGGGATCTTCTACTTCTTCGAGCACTCGGCCGAGAAGCACGTGCTGGTGGTCGCCGACGGCAACGACGCCGTGCGCCCCTGCCCCGGCATGGCCTCCGTCCGCATGGCCCCGCAGGCCGAGATGGCGCAGGACGACGTGGTGGAGACGCTGTACCGCGAGGAGACGGCGTGCGTGGGGCGGGTGGTGCTCAAGGACTACGACTTCCTGCAGCCCTCGCTGAACCTGGAGAGCACCATCGCCGCGGGTGGCGCCGAGGAGGCGTACGACTATCCCGGCGCCTTCACCGCCCCCGACGAGGGCGACCGCTACGCCCGCATCCGGATGGAGGAGGCCACGGCGCTCCGCCAGGTGGTGCGGGGGCAGAGCACCTGCCGCGGCTTTCGCAGCGGCCACCGCGTTCGGCTCACCCACCACGCCGACCCCACGGCCAACCAGCCGTACATGCTGCTGCAGGTACAGCACATGGCCTCGGCGGGCGACTTCCGCACGTGGGACTCGGCGCCCATGGAGTACCGGAACCACTTCCTGGCCATCCCCCACGCCGTCGCTTTCCGGCCGCCACGGCACACCCCGCAGCCGGTGGTGCGCGGGGCGCAGACCGCGCTGGTGGTGGGCCCCGCGGGCGAGGAGGTGTGGGTGGACCCGCACGGCCGCATCAAGGTGCAGTTCTACTGGGACCGCGACGGGAAGCGCGACGAGCGTTCGTCGTGCTGGGTGCGGGTGGCGCAGCCGTGGGCCGGCAAGGGCTGGGGCGTGGTGCACATCCCCCGCATCGGCAACGAGGTGGTGGTGGAGTTCCTGGAGGGCGACCCCGACCGGCCCCTGGTCACCGGCTGCGTCTACAACGCCGACCAGACGCCCCCGTTCGACCCGCGCGGGTCACCGGTGCAGATGGGGCTCAAGTCGCGCTCGTCGCGGGGCGGCGGAGGCTTCAACCAGATCAGCGTGACCGACACCAGGGGCGCCGAGGCCGTGACCATCCACGCCCAGCACGACCTGGACACCACGGTGCTGCACGACGAGACGGGGTCGGTGGGCCAGAAGCGCAGCGTGGAGGTGGGCACCGACGACCTGCTGCGGGTGGGCAGGCGGCTGGTGGTGGAGGCCGGCGACGAGATCGTGCTGGCCAGCGGCAAGGGCTCCATCACCATCCGGAAGGACGGGACCATCCTCATCCGCGGCAAGGACGTGAAGATCGACGCCACCGGCACCATCAGCGGCAAGGCGGCCTCCACCGTGGCCCTCAAGGGCAGCACCGTCACGCAGAACTGACCGCCACGCGGACCTGGCCATCACGCGGACCTGGCCATCACGCGTAACTGACCATCACGCGTAACTGACCATCACGCGTAACCGACCATCACGCGTAACTGACCGTCACGCGGACCTGGCCGTCGCGCGGAACCGGCGATCATGCAGACGGTCGATCATGATTGAATCGGCCGTCGTTCGGAATCGACGACGCATCCGACACCGGACCACCGGACCACCGGACCACCGGACCACCGGACCACCGGACCACCGGACCCGCCGGAACCGTTCATACGGATTCCACGAGCCCCGTTCCGCGGGGCGAGCGGTTGCGTGAGGGATTCGCGCCCGGAGGGCCGAGACGCCGGCGCGCCCGCGTCGATGTGTCGGGAGGAACGGAGGACAGTGGCGCGACGGCGGCTCGGCGCCGTTGGCAACGGCGGTATCGTTGCCTACGGCGCGCGAAGCCCGGCCCGGAGCGCAGCGCAGGGACACGCCCGAACCCGCTGTTCCGTCGGCGGTCGAGGCACCGATTCGTCGCAGCGCGTATCAAAAGGATCCCATGCTCCAGCTCATCAACCGCACCGGCCTGGCGGCCTCGGTCTTCGCCACCTCCGACGTGCGAGGGGCCGAGACCCTCCTCACCGTCGTCAAGGGGACGTTCGACCTGCGGCGGCTGGACGGCCACGGCACGCCCGCCCTCGCCGCCGAGCAGGTGCCGGTGGCCACGGCCGACGAGCACCACGGCGATCCCGAGAGCAGCAGCATCCGCATCCCCTGCGACGTTTCGCTGGGGAAGACGGGCACCGACGTGCTCCTGGCCGGCACCGCCCACGCGCCGCTCGGCCGGCCCGTGCCCTGGATGGACGTGGAGCTCGCCGCGGGCCCCGTGCGCAAGGCCGTGCGCGTGTTCGGCGACCGCGCCTGGGACGCCGGGGCCGCCGCCGCCACGCCGCCACGCCCGTTCGAGCGGATGCCGCTGGTGTGGGAGCGGGCCTACGGCGGCAGCGACGGCGAGCACACCGAGGCGCGCAACCCGGTGGGGCGCGGGTTCGTGGCCCCGGGCACCGGCGCGCCCCCCGACGGGTTCCCGCTCCCCAACCTGGAGGACCCGTTCCACCCCCTGGCCTCGTGGTCGCAGGCGCCGCCGCCCGCGGCGTTCGCCCCCGTGGCGCCCCACTGGCTGCCGCGCCGGGCGTGGGCGGGCACGTATGACGAAGCATGGCGCGACGGCCGGGCGCCCTACCTCCCCGACGACTTCGACCCGCGCTTCTTCCAGCTCGCCCCGGAGGGGCTGGTGGCGCCCGGCTTCCTGGCCGGCGGCGAGCCCGTGGAGGTGCGCGGGGCCACGCCGGGCGGAGCGCTGCGCTTCGTCCTCCCCGCCCTCGCGCCGCGGGTGTCGTACCGGCTGGACGGCGGGACGGAGGCGCCGCCGGCGCGGCTCGAGACCGTGCTGGTGGAGCCCGACGCCGGGCGGGTGGTGCTGGTGTGGTGCGCGGCGCTCGCGTGCGACGGCCGGCTGCTGCGCGTGCGCGAGATCACCGTGCGGGCGGGCTGAGGAGGCGCGGCGATGGCCGACGCGGTGGCCCTGGTGGGGGCGGGGATGGTGAGCGCCGTGGGGCTCAGCGCGCCCGAGGTGGCGGCGTCCATCCGCGCGGGCACCATGCGGATGGCCGAGTCGGCGCTCCTGGACGGGCACCGGCAGCCGTTCGTGCTGGCGGAGGTGCCCGAGGCGGGGCTGGCGCCGCTCCACCCCGGCATCGCCGGGTGCGCGCCGGAGAGCCGCGACGCGCGCCTGCTGCGCCTGGCCGGGCCGGCGCTCTGCGAGTGCCTGCGCCACCTCCCCGCCGGCGCGCCGCCGCCGCCGCTGGTGGTGGCGCTCCCCGAATACCTGCACCCACTGGAGGGCGGCGGGGTGCTGGACGGGCTGTCGCTGCAGGCGGGCGGCTTCGACCGCGCGCGCGGCGAGGCCTTCCACCGCGGCCGCTCGGGCGGGATCCGCGCGATCGCCCGCGCGGCGTGCCTGCTGGACGAGGGCACCCCGTTCGTGGTGGCCGGCGGGGTGGACAGCCACCGCGACGCCGCCGCGCTGGAGGCGCTGGAAGCGGACGGAAGGCTGCGGTCGGCCTGGAACCTGGACGGCTTCGTTCCCGGCGAAGGCGCCGCGTTCGTGCTGATCGGGCCGCGCGGGGCGGCGGGGGCGCTCGCGACGCTCTCCGGCTTCGCCGCGGGGACGGAGCCGGGCCACCTGCACGGCACGGAGCCGTACCGCGGCGAGGGGCTGGCCGCGGTGGTCGCGGCGGCGCTCGGGGCGGCCGGCGAGCCGGTGGGCGAGGTCTACTCCTCCATGAACGGCGAAAGCCACTGGGTGCGCGAGTGGGGCGTGGCCTATCTCCGCCGCCGGGCGCGGTTCGCCGAGGACCACGGCTTTCACCACCCCGCCGACTGCCAGGGCGACACGGGCGCGGCCGCGGGGCCGCTGATGGCGGCGCTGGCTGCGCTGGGGATCGCCGGCGGATACCGGCGGGCTCCCTGCCTGGTGTACGGCTCGTCCGACCGCGGCGAGCGGGCCGCGCTGCTCGTCCACCCACCCTGAACCGAGGCGCACATGGCACAGACCACCTTCGCCAACTCGCGCGGCATCGCCCACCGGGGCAGCGGCGGCAGCAGCACCGTCTTCCCCGACGTCTGCTGGACGCGCATCGGCCACGCGGTGGTGCCCATCCCCTACGCCAACACCGGCCGCTCGTCCGACACGGTGCAGGGCCCGGCCACGGTGAAGACCGACGGGCAGATGCCCATGGTGAAGCGGTCGCTCTACAGCCGCTCGACGGGCGACGAGCCGGGCCGCTACGGCGGCGTGATCTCGGGGGTGAACCGCAGCGTGTGCGAGTTCATGTCGTACTCGTTCGACGTGAAGTTCGAGGGGCGCAACGCCTGCCGCCTGGGCGACAAGCTGTTCCACAACCGCAAGAACACCATGGGCTAGGGCCGTCGGGAGCGCCTTTTGATGCGAGGGACCGTTGACGCAGATCGGAGAAGGGATCGCGGCCCTGTTCGGCTTCGGCGGGCCAGTCGAGCCGGGGAGCCTGGAGGTGACGGTGGTGGAGCGAAAGAGCGGCGAGCCCGTTGCGGGCGTGGGCATCACCTTGCGCGGCCCGACCGGAGTGTGCTCCGTGACGGGAACGGACGGGAAGGTTCGCTTTCCCGAACTCGACCCGGGCCCGTACTGGGTGCAGGCTTCTCAAGAGCAGTTCCTCACCCAGCATGGAACGGATTCCATCATCGTGGAATCCGGCGAGCCCGCGGCCCTGTCCCTCCGCGTGAAGCGGATCATCCAGACGGTGACAGTGAAGCGAATTCACATCAAGGATTTGTACAAGGCCCTCCTCGGCGACAAGCAGGGCGCGGACTACGGGCACTGGTGGATCGACATCGATGGCACCGAGAGCTACGGCTGGTGGCCGTCGGTGGGCGTGCCGGGGTTGCACGCCCTGATGGGAGTACCCGGCCAGCTGAACGGGATGCTGCTGGCCCCGGGATCTCCCACGCGTGACCTCCATCACGACGACGATGGAGACGAGGAATTCAACCCGGTTGTGATCAACGGCGATTCGGCCGCGGTGATCAAGGAGTGCATCCGTACGTTCGCCGCCGGGTACAGCGGTGGATGGAGCTGGCCTTTTGGGCAGAACTGCCACTCCTTTCAACAAGAACTGATGGAGCACTGCAGCCTCGCGGAGCACGACGATGAGCCGTAGGCCCCGGCCAGGCGTGGACCACGCGAATGAGCCTGTGGCCGCCTTCGCCGACGGAATCCACACGAATGGGAACACGATGATTCAGCCCGCGGGCCAACCCTGCTACTTCGCTCGTTGGACGGGACACGCACCCCCCTTCCGACCGCTTGATCCCATCGATTACGTGGTTGCGGAGCAGAGACGCGCGTTCAGCGTATTCGTCTTCGACGAGCAGGGACGGGTAGCCACCTTCGACAAATGGCTGGCGCACGCGACTCCGCGCGATCCCTTCGTGCTGGCGGGGCGCGACCTGCACGTGGGAAACATCTTCCTTGCGCCGGATCCGGTCCGGTACGGCGCACCGGGCCGGCTCCTGGCGCTGGACGAGACGAAGGTGGCGACCGAGTACTTTCGCGCGCACGTGCACCCCGATGGATCGGTCGCCTCGTTCGAGCACGTCGGCCGCGAGCGCATGATCCACCATGCCTATCGCTACTGGGAGGATGGAATCCTTCGCGAGGTGTGTTTCGCATCCGGCGGACAGAGCGGGGTTGGCGAGTTCGACCGCAGCGGCACACTGGTGAATACCGTTAGCAGGGACAACGAGGAATGATATGATGCCGGTTCTCGATGTGATCACGCATACAGGGCTGGTCGACGGCCGCGTACACGGGCTCGCCGACGACGGCGGCGTCACGGTCGTGCTGGAGGACGGGCGGCGGATGGATTGTGCCCGCCTCCACACCTCCGACGCGGGGCTGACGCTCGCCGCGGGCGACGAAGTGCTCGTCCACCACCGCGCGGGGGGGACGAGCGTCGTCGTCGGGCGGATCGGGCCGAGCCACGCGTCCGCGGCACCTGCCGACACGACACGGTCCGTCCCCGACGAGCTGGTGATCGAGGCGGGCACGAGCCTCGTGCTGCGCGTGGGCGGCGGGTCCATCACCCTGCGGGAGGACGGGCGCATCCTGATCAAGGGGAGCGACCTGGTGTCGCACGCGGCGCGGAGGAACCGCATCCGCGGCGGCTCGGTGGACATCAACTGAGCGCGCCGTGAACGGAACCGCCGCCCCGCCGCGGGCCGCGTACCTCGCCGACGTCTTCGAGGAGCACCTGGAGGAGCTGGCGTTCCTGTGGGAGCGGTGGCGCGCCGCGCTGCGCGACCCGCGCTACACCCTGGCGGCCGTCGCCGCCCTGGAGGAGCGCATTCTCGCGCGGCTGCACGGAGCGCAGGTGCCCGGCGCCCCCACGTGGCCGCGGCTGGCCCAGCTCGTCCACGGCCCCGACGCCGACCTGGCCTTCGCGGCGGCCTGCGTGCTGCTGCGCTGCGGCGCCCCCGCCGGCGCCGAGACCGTGCTGGCCGCCCTGGCCGCCGCGGAAGACGACGTGGTCCCCGCCCTGGCGCGGGCGCTCGCGCATGGCCCGCTCGCCCCCTCGGCGCTGGCCCGCGTGCGCGCGATGCTCAGCGCCCGCCCCGCCCGCCGGGCCGCGGCCGCCGCCGAGGTGCTCGCCTTTCACGGCGTGCTGGACCTGGCGCCCGACCCGCTTCGCTACTTCCTGGAAGACGAGGACGCCGGCACCCGCGAGGCCGGCTGGCGGCTGGCGGCGCTCGCCGGCACCACGCCGCCGCCCGCGTCGTTCGGCCGGGCCATGCGCGACCCGGCGCCGAAGGTGACGCGGGCGGCGCTGGAGGCCGGCGCGTGGTGCGGCGTGCCCGGCGTGCTGGCCGTGCTGCGCCGGCTTGCCGAAGCCCCGCCGCCGAGCGCCGTGGACACCCTTTACCTCCTGGCCGTCCTGGGCACGGCGGAGGATGCGCCCCGCATCCGCGCGCTGGTAGCCGCGCCCGCGCTCGGGCCTGGACGCTTCCGTTTGGCCGGGGCGTTCGGCCATCCCGACCTGATGGACCTGGTCCTGACCGGCATGGAAAGCCCCGACGCGGCCACCGCCGCCGCGGCAGGCGAGGCCTTCACGCGGCTGACGGGGGTGGAGGCCCTCTCCGAAACACGGGTGGCGCTCCCCCCCGCGCATGGCCGCCCGCCCGACGAGTTCGAAACGGCGTTCCTGGAGGAGGTGGCGCTTCCCGATGCCGCGCGAGCCCGCGACGAGTGGGACGCGATGCGGCCCCGCGCCGAGCACGCCGTCCGCCTCTGCCGCGGCGCGGACGTGGCGGGCGCTCCGGAAACGGAGGCCGGCGAGCGATTGGACATGGAGTCGCGTTGGGAGCTGCTGCTGCGTCGGCGCTTCCACCACGGCGGGAGCGGCACCTCGCGACTGCTCGAAGTCTTTCCGCAGGCCTCCGGGCCACCCGCCTGACCGGCTCCCGGCCTGCCTCCCGCGGAACAACGGAGGGAATGGAGGACAGCTCGGCTTTCCTCCGTTCCTCCGTTCCTCCGTTCCTCCGTTCCTCCGTTCCTCCGTGTGACATTCTGCCGTAGCGGTCCTTTCGAACGCGCCATGGGTTGCCCTATCCGGCATCATCATCCTGCCAGTTCCGGCTGAACTGCTTGCTCACACAGAGGCACAGAGACACGGAGAACCGCGGGTTGTTCTCCGTGCCTCCGTGCCTCCGTGCCTCCGTGCCTCCGTGCCTCCGTGCCTCCGTGCCTCCGTGTGACACTTCAGCAGGTCCTGCCGCCGCAATGATTCATGCGGATCGGCATCAGCATCAGGACCCATCCTCGCCCGCGAACCACGCCGCCGGCGATCTCTTCCCGTGCGCCAATCCCAGCACTCCCCCGTCCCACGTTCGTCTCCAATCCCGGATCCCGAGGCCGGCGCGCGAAATGGGCAGCACTGCCCATGCATGCCGTCCCGTCTCCCGGTAACGTCAGGACAGGAGCCGGAAGCGCCCTCGCCACCCCCCCGCGGCGCCGCCCCCTCCCATCCGCGGAGACGTCCGTCCGCGACGGCTCACCCGTCCCGCAGAAGCTTTTCCCCCCGGAGATATCCCCGTGCCGCACATGCCTCGCCACCGCCCGCTCGTCATCCCCCTGGCCCTCGCTCTCGCGGCCGGCGCATGCGGGGGTCCCGGGGTTCCGCGGCCGGCGCCCGCCCCGGCCGTCGCCACGCTGGAAGCACGCGCCGCGCGCGACCCGGGGAGCGCGGAGGCGGCCGTCCTCCTGGGCGCCGCCTACCGCGACGCCGGCCGGCTGGACGACGCCGCCCGCGTGCTGGCCGGCGCCCACCGGCGGGCGCCCCGCGACGCGCGCGCCATGCTCCTGTTGGGGCTGGTCCTGGAGGACCGGGGCGACCTGGCCGGCGCGCGGGCGCTGTACACGGCGTTCGAGCGCGGCGGCGCGTCGCGCAGGTTGCGGAACCAGCTGCGCGACCGCACGGCCCTGCTGGAGCGGCGCGCCCGCCAGGCCGAGGTGCGCGACGCCGTGGCGCACGAGGCACGGCTGGCCGCCACGCCCGCCCGGCCGGGCACGGTGGCCGTCTTCCCGTTCCTCTTTGCCGGGGGCGACGAATCGCTGCGGCCGCTCGAGCGCGCGCTGGCCGAGTTCCTGGTCACCGACCTGTCGCAGACGGGGCGGCTGGAGGTGGTGGAGCGCGCGCGCGTGCAGCTGCTGCTGGACGAGATCGGGCTGGCGGCGTCGGGGCGGATCGACCCGGCCACCGCGGCACGGGGCGGCCGGCTGCTGGGCGCCGCCCGCGTGGTGCAGGGCCGCCTGGGGGGCACGCAGGCCGCGCTGGAGATGGAGGTGCGCGTGGCCCGGGTGACCCCCGCGGGCGCGCGGCCCGACGGGAACGCCGTGGGCCAGCGCGGCGGGGTGCGCGAGCTGGTGGCCATGCAGAAGCGGCTCGCGCTGGGGATCTACGAGCGGCTGGGCGTGGACCTCACCCCCGCCGAGCGCGAGCGCGTCCTTCGCCGCCCCACCGAGAACCTGCAGGCCGTGCTCGCCTACGGGCGCGGGCTGGAGGCGGCCGACGCGGGCGACTTCGCGCGCGCCGCCGACCACTTCACCCAGGCCGCCACGCTCGACCCCGCCTTCGCCGCCGCCCGGGCGCAGGCCCGCACGGCCGAAGGCGCGGGGCGCGCGGCCTCGGTCTCCACCGCGCAGGTGCTGGCGGAGCCGCGCGCGGAGCCCGGCGCCGAGCTGGAGGCCGTGCGCGCCCTAGTCCCTTCGCCGGGCGAGCGCGACCCCTTCGCCGAGGCCGTGGGGCGGGAGGGGTTCGGCGGCTCGGGCACGTGGGTGGAGCTCATCCTTCGACACCCTTGATGAACCCGTGAAAATGACCATCCATCCGGCCCGTATCGCGCTAGTCGCCCTGGCGCTGGCACCCGCGCGCGCGGCCGCCCAGGCCCCCGGCGACGCCCCGCCCTTCGCCGCCGCCGCCGGCGCGCGCCTGGAACGCTACACCTTCGGCGACGCGGCCACGGTGGGGATCGAGCGCGTGTCGCTGTTCACCGTGCCGCTCGCGGCCGAGACGCGGGTGGCGGGCCGGGTGCGGCTCACCGTGTCGGGCGCGTTCGCCTCCGCCTCGCTGCGCCGCGCCGACGGCTCGGAGGCGACCCTCGCCGGGCCCACCGACACCGAGGTGCGCGCCACGCTGCCGCTGGCCGGCGACTGGCTGACGGTGAGCGGCGTGGCCGTGCTCCCCACCGGGCGGCAGCGGCTGGCGGCCGGCGAGCTGGAGGTGGCCGCGGTGGTCGCCTCCGACCTCCTTCCCTTCGCCATCTCCCACTGGGGGAGCGGCGGAGGGGCGGGGGGCAGCGTGGCCCTGGCGCGCCGCTTCGGAACGGTGGGGATGGGGGTGAGCGGAGGGTACCGGGCCAGCCGCGAGTACCGCGCCCTGGACGACGACGACGCGGCCTACCGGCCGGGCGACGAGCGCTTCGTGCGGGTGGCGTTGGACCGTTCGTTCAGCGGCGCCAAGGCCACCCTGCAGGTGAGCGTGATCCGCTACACGCACGACCGCGTGGACGGCGGCACGCTCTACCGCTCGGGCGACCGCTTCCAGGCCATCGGCTCTTACGCGCTGTCCGGGCCTGGGCGGTCGACGGCCGTCTTCTACGCGGGCGTGCTGCACCGCCAGGAGGGCTCGCGGCTCGCCGGCGTCGCCGACGGGCTTCCCGGGCAGGACCTGGTCCTGGCGGGGGGCGGTGCCCGCCTCGCCGTGGGGCGCGGCGCCTTCCTTCCCAGCGCCGACGCGCGCGTCTTCCGCAGCTCCGACGGGCTGGGGCAGGGCTACGGCGTGGGGCTGGGCGCGTCGGCCGAGTGGCCGATGGGCGGCACGGTGCTGGTGCCGTCCGCGCGCGTGCGGGTGGGCCGCGTGGTGGTGCTGGAGGGGGTGGAAAGCCCGTTCACCGGAACGGAGCTCGGGTTGTCCCTTCGCCGTGCGAGGCCCTAGCCATGTTCGCGCCCAACCAGCCGCGGCTGCTCCGGGCGGCTTTCGCCGCCGCCCTGGCCACCGCCCTCGCGGCGGCGGCCGCCTGCTCCGACTTCCTCGCCACCCCCTCGGGCCGGCCCGAGCCCCTCTCCGTCGCCTACTCGATCGCCGGCGGAAAGACCACCGCGGCGGCCGACTCCGCGGCCGGCTTCGGCTCCGTCGACCAGCTGCGCGTGCGCCTCCTCCGCGGCGGCGTTCCCGTCATCGACAGCGCCTTCGCCCTCGCCGCCGCCGACACGGCCGTCCGCTTCGCGCTGCGGGTGGAGATGGAAGAGCCGGAAGAGGAGGTGGAGCTGCACCTGTCGCTGCTCTGGCAGGGAAGCGCGCGCTTCACGGGCGACGCGACGGTTCGGCTCGTGCGCGGCGCCCGGAACGTGGCGGTGGTGCTGATGCAGCCGGTGGTCCGTACGGGCGCTCTGCGGACGGAGGTGGTCAACGCCGTCACCGGCCTGCCGCTCGCGGGCGCCACGGTGGCCGTGCGTGCCGGGGCGGGTGCGCCCGCCACCGGCCCCGTGGCGGCCACGGCGGTGACCCCGGCCACGGGCGAAGTCCGCTTCGCGGCACTCCCCGCCGGGCCGTACACCCTCTTCGTCTCCGCGCCGTCGATGATCACGGTGGTGGTGCCGTCGGTGGTGGTAACTGCCAACGGCGAGGCCGTGCAGCACGTGGCCCTGAGCCCCGTGCTGGCCGCGGGAGAGACCCGCATCGTGCTCACCTGGGGAGAGACGCCCAGCGACCTCGATTCGCACCTCACGGGACCGAACGGGGCCGGCGGCACCTTCCACGTTTACTACGACGATCGAAGAAGCCGAGCAGACCCCACGTCCGCCACCGCCGATGTGGAGCTGGATACGGACGACACCAGCGGGTACGGGCCCGAGACCATCACCATCCGCCGCCAGTTCACCGGCACGTACTGCTACAGCGTGCACAACTACGACGCGACGCCGGAACTGGGGACGTCGGCGGCGCAGGTGCGGGTGTACCGCGGCAGCCAGCAGGTGGCCACCTACACCGTCCCGGCCACCACGGCCCTCGTGTGGACGGTGTTCCGGCTGGACGGATCCACCGTCACCCCCGTGAACACCACGGGAGACACCGCGCCGGGAACGTGCCCCGCCCCGCGGGACCCGTAACGGATCCTCCCTCACGAACGGCCAGGACGACGATGCGGCAGATGCAGAAGGTGTTGTGGACCAGGGGCACGCTCCTCACTCCCCAGCACCTCCAGGCGCAGGACCGGTTCCTGGAGGAGCTGATGGGTTTCCAGCTGGCGAGCCTCACGTCCTTTCCCTGGGGGTTCAGCCGGCTGGAGGTGGACGGCGAGGCGCTGGCGGGGGGGACCCTGGCCCTCACGGCCGCCGCCGGGCTCTTTCCCGACCGGCTCCCCTTCGACCTCCCCGCCACCGGCCCGCTTCCCCCGCCCAAGCCGCTCGAGGAGGCGTGGCCGGCCGACGCGCCCTGGCTGGACGTGTACCTCGCCATCCCCGAGCACCGGCCCGGCGAGCGCAACGTGTCGCTCCCCGGCACCGGCGGGGGCGCCCGCTTCAGCGCCGAGGTGGAGCTGCGGCGCGACGAGAACACCGGGCTCGCGGAAAAGCCCATCCAGCTGGCCCGGCAGAACCTGCGCCTGATCGCCGGCGGCGAGGCGCTGGCGGGGCACGCGGTGATGCGCGCGGCGCGGGTGGTGCGCGCGCCCACGGGCACCTTCGGCCTGGACCCGCGCTTCGTGCCGCCGCTGCTGGACCTGGGCGCCAGCGGCTACCTGGTGGGGCTCGCCCGGCGGCTGGTGGAGCTGATGTCGGCGCGCAGCACCGCGCTGGCGGCCACCCGCCGCCAGCGCAACGGCTCGCTGGCCGACTTCGGCGGCTCCGACGCCGCGCACTTCTGGCTGCTGTACTCGCTGAACACGCACCTGCCCCGCCTGCGGCACCTGCTGGAGGTGCGCCGCGGGCATCCGGGCGAGCTGTGGTCGGCCATGCTGGAGCTGGCGGGCACGCTCACCACCTTTTCGCCCTCGGTTCACCCCCGCGACCTCCCCGCCTACGACCACGCGGAGCCGTCGGAGTGCTTCGGCCGGCTGGACGAGCTGCTGCGCGGGCTGCTGACGGCGGCCGTGGCCGAGCACGCGGTGACGCTCTCCCTTCGCCCCGCGGCGAACATGGTCCACGCCACGCCCGTGGACGACGACCGCCTCCTCGCCGCGCCCGAGCTGTACCTGGGGATCCGGGCGGAGATGAAGCTGGACCAGCTCCTCCGCAAGGTGCCGCAGCTGGTCAAGGTGAGCTCGGCCGACCAGATCGACCGGCTGATCCGCCGGGCCTTGCCGGGAATGGCGCTGCGGCACGCGCCCGCGCCCCCGGCCGTGCTCCCCGCCAAGCTGGGGTGGGCGTACTTCCGCCTGGACTGCGCGGGCGACGACTGGGATGCCGTACGGCGCGCCCGCAACCTGGCCGTCTACGCCCCGGCCGACTTCCCCTCGCCCCAGATCGACCTGGTGGCGCTCCTGCCGCAGGAACGCTGACGGGCCGCTCGCATCGGTCAGCGCAGCAGGACGAAGACGACGACGAGGACCGCGAGCACGGCGGCTGCCACGAGAACGGCGACGAGGATGGTGCTGGGGCCAGACGCGTGGTGCGCCGGGGGTGCGGGTGCCGGCGCGGCAGCGGGGGACGCGGGTGTGACGGACGCGGGTGGGACGGGCGCGGGGGGGAAGGACGTGGGAAGGACGGACGGAGGCACGAACGGAGGCACGAACGGAGGCGCGAACGCAGGCGGGAACGCGGCCGGAGCGCTCGCCTCGGGCGCGGTGGAGACGGAGGCGGGTTCGACGGATGGAGCCGGCGGGGGCTCGGCGCTGGGCGTGTACAGGCGCTCCAGGTAGTCGTCGGCGGCGGGGAGCCGCGCGTCGTCGCCCGCGCGGAAGGGGCGCGGGAGCGGGGCGTCGTCCGCGGCCATGCGGTCGTGCCGGGGCGCCGTCCCCTCCGGAAGCTCCAGCCGCTGGAACAGCCGGGTATACGCCCCGCCGGCGGGTGCCTCGCCGGCCGGAGGCTCCGCAGTGCGATCCCCCGCGGATGCGGGCATCGCCTCGAACGCGCCCGTGGCGCCCGCCAGTCGTGGAGCATCGGCCGGCGAGAACGGAGAAAGCGGCTCGGGGAGCACCGCATCGCCCACGGCGCCACGTTCGTCGCTGCGGGGCGGCGCGGCCGGCCAGGGCGAGGGCGGAGGTGCGTCGGGCGCAGCGGGCCGCTCCGGGAAGGAAGGGAGACCCGCTGCGGGTTCCGCCGGCTCTGCCACGCGGTCGCCGTGCACCGGCGTCGCCTGTCCCGCGGATGCTCCGCCAGGCAGGGCGTCGCCGTCGAGCGCGCGGAACAGGCGCGTGAACTCGCCCGGAGTGGGCTCGCCAGATGGTTCCGCTCCTTGGCGATCCACCCCCGTCTCGGCATGCGGCGCTGGGTCCGGCGATCCCCAGGCCGGCGTCTGTTCCGGTACGGAGGCAGATCCCGGGGCAAATCGCTGTGCGGGCGCCGGGGCCGGTGCGGACGCTGGTGACGATGCCGATTCGGACGCGGGTCCCACGGCCGATTCCGAGCCCGGTGCCGGTGTCGATTCCAGGCCGGGCGCCGATCCAGGCGCGGACGTCGATCCCGCGGCTGGCGCCGATCCCAGCGCAGGGAGGGAACCGAGGGAAGTGGAGGCGGCCTCCGCACCCGGGAACGGCTCCCCCACGCGGAAGAGCCGGGTGAACTCGCCCGCGGTGGAGGTGGACGGCCCCTCCGCGGACGCCGGGGCCAGGGGTGCGGACGTAGCGGGCGGCTCCGAGACCTCCGCCGCTGACGGTGCGGACGGCACGGAGGACCCCCCGAGCCACGCGGAGAGCGAGCGGAAGCCGGGGATCAGCTCCGTCACCACGGCGATGGCGCCGTCCACGGCGGCCACCTCGCGGACGCGCTCGCGGCGGGCGGGCTCCAGCCGCTCCAGCGTGGAAAGCAGTGCCAGGTTTTCCTGGGTCACCCCGCCGTCCAGGAAGTGGACCATCACCACGCCCCCGCCGGGCGTCACCGCGTGGAACGACCGCGCGCCCTCGCCGGCGACCTGCTCCAGCAGCGCGTAGCGGGCGTGGAACTCGTCTCCGGTCATGCGGCGTCCCTGCGCGTGGGGGTGGAGAACGGAATCGGGGGGATGTCTGGCGACCCGTCGGGGAAGGCGCGGAGGCGAGCCCCTCGCCCCCCAGGGGCCAATACCCATTGTATGCGGCGCCGGCGCACGGCGCAAACTGCTGGAGGAGCGACGATGGACGACCTTGCAGGCGGATGGAGCGAGCCCGCGGCCCACCCGGCCCCCGTGGCGGCCCGGGCACCCGGCCGCGTGGTGTGGACGGAGGGGATGCACCTGGCCCAGCACCACTTCCAGGCGCAGGGGCGCTGGTTCGAGGGGCTCACCGCCTTCACCCTGTCGCAGCTCTTCTTCCGGCCCTACGGGCTGGCGGGATGCGAGATGGACGCCGAGGCGCTGCTCAACGGGCGGGTGGCAGTGCGCCACGCCCGCGGCATCATGCCGGACGGGCTGGCCTTCCGCTTTCCCGACGACCCCCCGCCCGAGCCGCTGGACATCCGCGACCGGTTCTCGCCCGTGCACGAGAGCCGGCGGGTGCTGCTCACCATCGCCCGCGAGCGCCCCGGCGTACCCGCGTGCGCCGGGGCGGACGGCACCGGCGCCGACCCCGGCGCCGCCCGGTACCGCGCCGAGCTGCACCCGCTGACCGACGAGGCCACGGGCCAGGACGAGCAGCTGGTGGCGTTGGGCCGCAAGAACTTTCGCCTCGAGCTGGAGGGAGCCGCGGGCGGGGAGGCCGGCGCCCGCGTGTCGCTGCCGCTGGCGCGCGTCCGCCGCGACGGCGCCGGGCACCTGGTGTACGACACGGCCTTCGTTCCCCCGTGCCTGTCCATCGGGGCCAGCGAGCGGCTGCTGGGGCTCACCGCGCGGCTGGTGGAGATGCTGGACGCCAAGGCCGACGCCCTGCGCGCGCAGGAGCCGCGCGAAAACGCGGCCGCCCCCCGCGACGCGGCGCGGCTGTGGCTGGCGCACGCGCTGCACTCCAGCCGCGCCCCGCTGCACCACCTGCACCAGGGACGCGAGGCGCACCCCGAGCAGCTCTTCCGCGAGCTGTCGCGGCTGGCGGGGGCCCTCTGCACCTTTTCGCTGGCGGCAGACCCGCGCACCCTTCCGCTGTACGACCACGACACCCCCGACCGCTGCTTCGACGCGCTTGAGCGGCAGATCCACGACGCGCTGGAGGTGGTGCTCCCCACGCTGCACGTGTCGGTTCCGCTGGAGAAGCGCGGCGACTGGTACCACGTGGGCCGGGTTGCCGACCGCCGCTGCCTGGACCGGGCCACGTGGTACCTGGGCGTGCGCTCCACGGCCGGCGCGGCGGCCGTCATCGGCGAGGTGCCGCGGCGGGTGAAGGTGTGCTCGGCGCGCCACGTGGAGCGGCTGGTGCGCGAGGCTTTTCCCGGCCTGGCGCTGGAGCACGAGCCCGCGCCGCCGCCCGCCCTCACGCCCCGCCTGGGCACGCACTACTTCCGCATCCGCGCGCAGGGGCCCTGCTGGGCCTCGATCCGCGAGCACGGCGAGGTGGGCATCTACACCCCCGAGACCATCCCCGGCGCCGAGCTGGAGCTGTCCATCGTCACCGAGGAATGATCCCGATTGTGCGCGATGAGGGTTCTGCCCACTGGATGCGGCATCATCGTCAAGGGTTCCCCGCATGCGCTTGATCTGCAACAGCGGAATTTCACACGGAGTCAGCGGAGTCAGCGGAGTTCGCGGATAACGTCCGTGCACTCCGCTACCTCCGCTTACTCCGTGTGAAACGTTTTTTTCTTCCGAGGTGGCGCCCGCGCTTCGGTCACCTCGGATGGGACCCGTCCCGAGTCGTATACACAACCCATCGACGGGGCGAGATCTCGTTCAGCCCTGAAGCCCGCGACGATGTCTTGCAACCGGGTGATGGGGAAGGATGCGAGGCACGCCCGTGTGGTCCAGAGTCGTCCGCATCCGCCGGAACTGCCGCGCTCCCCACGTCCTCCAGCCCGTCCCGGGCACCGCATTCACGCCACAAATAGGCAGTCGTGCCCATGCCCGCCCGCGGGGGACCCGGTAGACTGGCGGAGTGAAAACGCACCGCCGGCCGGGACGCCGCTTCCCCACCGCGGCCCGCGACCGGCGCCGCCTCCGCCCTGCTCCGCGCATCCACGATGGTCACCACGCTCGACTCCGCCCCTCCCCGCGGCGCCCCGGCGCGGGTGCGTCCCCGCCGGGGCGAGCTGGCCCTGGCGCTCCAGGAAGCCTTCACCGCGGCCGTGCGGCTGCGCAGCCACCGCCAGCGCGTGGCCGATGCGGGCGCCTTCCGCGACCAGGTGAAGCAGCTGCTGGCGCTGGCCAACCGCGATGCCACGCAGGCGGGATACGACCCGCGCTTCGTGAAGCTGGCCCTCTACGCCTACGTGGCGTTCCTCGACGAGTCGGTGCTGGGCTCGGGCGAGCCGGGCTTGGCGTCGTGGCCCCGCCAGTCGCTGCAGGAGGAGGTGTTCGGCGACCACATGGCCGGCGAGACCTTCTTCGCGCACCTGGACGACCTGCTGGGCAGGCAGGACGCCGACGAGCTGGCGGACCTGCTGGAGGTGTTCCTCCTCTGCCTGCTCCTGGGCTTCCGCGGCCGCTACGCCGCCGACCGCGCCGCGCTGGACGCCCGCGTGCGGGCGACGCGGGAGAAGGTGGCCCGCATCCGCGGCGGGCGCGAGCCGCTGTCGCCCCTGTGGCCGCTCCCCGCCGGAGACGCCGTCCCCGCCACGCGCGACCCGTGGGTGGGGCGCCTGTGGACCGCCGCCGCCGCCACCGCGGCGCTGGCACTCGTCCTCTTCCTCGCCTACACCCTGCTGCTGGGGCGGTGGGTGGGCGAGATCCAGGCCCTGGCCGCTTCCGCGGCGCGCTGAGCGGCGCGCCCCTTCCGCACCTCCACCCCAACCGCGCGACTCCGCATGAACAACGGCAAGGCCTTGCTGATGGGGTTCGGCGCCGTCCTGCTCTTCACGGCGCTCAGCTCGGCGGCCAGCTCCATCCCCGGCGTGCGGGGCTACGAGGTGTGGGTGATCCGCGCGGGGCTGCTGGTGGTGGCGCTGGCCGGCGCCGGGCTCTCGTACCTGTACACCTCGGCGCGAGCCCGCCGCCAGCCGCCAGCCCAGGCCAACGAGGCGCGCGCGGGCCGCGAGACCGACGACGTGGGCGAAAGCCTGGCCGCCGCGCGCCAGCGGCTGGCGGCCAGCGCCCTGGCCGGCTCCTCGCGGATCTCCGCGCGCCCCGTGGTGCTGGTGGTGGGGCCCGCGGGCAGCGCCAAGACCTCCACGCTGGTGTACGGCGGCGTGAGCCCGGAGCTCCTCGCGGGCGAGGTGGACCGGGGCGGCGCCGTGGTTCCCACCACGGGGCTGAACGTGTGGTACGCCAGCGACACGGTGTTCGTGGAGGCCGGCGGCGCCCTGCTGGACGACGAGCGCCGCTGGACGCGCCTCGTGCGCCACCTCCGCCCCGGGCGGCTGGCCGCGGCGCTGGGCCGGGGTGCCCAGGCGCCCCGCGCGGCCGTGGTGTGCTTTCCCTGCGACGAGCTCCTGAAGGCCGATGCGGACGAGGCCGCGGCCGCCGCCGCGCGCGGGCTGCGCGCCCGCCTGGCCGAGCTCGCGCGGCAGCTGGGCGTGCGCCTTCCCGTCTACGTCCTCTTCACCCGCGCCGACCGCATCCCCGCCTTCGCCGAGTACGTGCGCGGGCTCACGCGCGACGAGGCGCAGGAGGTGGTGGGCGCCACCTTCCCCGCCGCCGATCCGCCCTCGGCGGGGCTGTACCCCGCGTTCGCCGCCCGCCGCGCCGACGAGGCGCTGGCCACCCTGGCCCGTTCCCTCGCCGTGGCGCAGCTCGACCTGCTCCCCCGCGAGCCGCGCGAGCCGGCGCGCGGCCAGGCCTACGAGTTTCCGCGCAACCTGCGCAAGGTCGCGGGGCCGGCCACCCGCTTCCTGGTGGAGCTGTGCCGCCCCAGCGAGCTGCAGGTGAGCCCGTTCCTGCGCGGCTTCTACTTCACCGGCGTACGCACCGTCGCGTCCGGCGGCGAGCCGGCCGGCGAGCCGGCTCCCCTCCTGGCGCCGCAGGTGGCGCTGGGCGCCACCTCGGTGTTCGACCCGCGCCACCTGCGCGAGGCCGCGGCCGCCGTGCCCCGCGGCGCCACGCGCGAGGTGCCGGAGTGGGCCTTCGCGCGCCGCGTGTTCACCGACGTGATCCTGCGCGACCGCGTGGCGATGTCGGCCACGGGTGGGGGCACGCGCGTGAACGCCGCCCGCCGGGCCATTGCCGGGGCCGCGGCGGCGGCGTGCCTGGCCGCCGTGGTGGGCATCACGGTCTCGTACCGGGGCAACCGCCTCCTCCTGGCCCAAGCGCTCTCGGCCGCCCGCGCCGCCGAGGCCACGCCCGCCGACCCGGCCGGGCTCGCGCCGGCCGAGTCGCTGCGCCGCCTGGACCGGCTGCGCGCGAGCACCGCAACCCTGGCCGGCTACGAGCGGGGGGCGCGGCCGCTGCGCCTGGGATGGGGGCTGTACACGGGGTCGCGGGCCTTTCCCGCCCTGCGCACGGCCTACTTCGCCCGCTTCGAGGGGCAGCTGTGGGCACGCACGCGGCCCCGGCTGGCCGCGTCGCTGCGCGCCCTTCCCGAGGCGCCTGCCGCTGCCAGCGAGTACGGCACCGCCTACGACGACCTCAAGGCGTACCTGGTGACCACCTCGCACCCCGGCCGGAGCACCCCCGCGTTCCTGGTGCCCGTCCTGGAACGCCACTGGGCCGCCGCCGGCGAGGCCGACCCGGAGCGGCGCGCCCTGGCCCACGGGCAGTTCGCGTTCTTCGCCGGCGAGCTTCCCCACGGCGACCCGTTCCCCGCCGGCGCCGACGAGGCGCTGGTGGCGCGGAGCCGCGACTTCCTGGGGCGCTTCGCGCAGGTGGAGCGCTTCTACCGCGCCCTCCTGGACGAGGCCGGCCGCAACGCCGCGGCCGTCGACTTCGCGCGCGAGAACCCCGGCGCCGGTGCGGTGGCCACCGCCCCCCACGTGGTGCCCGGCGCGTTCACCCGCCAGGGGTGGGCGTGGGTGCGCCAGAACACGCGCGGCATGGAGCAGCTGTTCGCCCGCGAGGACTGGGTGCTGGGGCCGCGCGCCGTGGGCGCCACCGACCGCGACCGCCTCGCGCGCGAGCTGCAGGCGCGCTACGTGGCCGACTACGTGGCGCACTGGCGCACGTTCCTGGAAACCGCGCACGTGGCGCCGTTCG
>Ga0247773_1000111_pt1 | contig 37604 bp, 27 predicted proteins | sample UWRJL092311B6_FD_179934 | JGI IMG/M metagenome (GOLD analysis project Ga0247773, IMG submission 179934) | Plant litter microbial communities from Arlington Agricultural Research Station in Wisconsin, United States - UWRJ-L092-311B-6 | ecosystem: Environmental > Terrestrial > Plant litter >... | reverse complement strand
GCGAGGAGACCGTGCCCACCGCGGTGAGCAAGATCCGGGTGGTGCAGGCCGCGCCGCCCGACCGCCACGCCCTGACCGCCGGCCTCGACCGCCTGGGCGCGGCCGCCGCGCTGGGCGACCCCGACGATTCGCTGATCGCGCTGTGCGAGCTGGTGCCCGAGTGCGTTTCGCCGCTGCGCGAGCGCGGCGCCGGCTCGCGGGCCACCGCCGAGTGAGGCGGAAGGAGCGGCGCCGCCGGTTGCGGGACCCGCTCCTTCCGTTATCTTTCAACACCTTGACTCGCGCCGGGCGCACGTACCGCGCGCCCGGGCGAGCTCCCGATAGAAGCGACCGAAAGCGATGACGACCAGAGGTGAGCAGGGCCCCAGCGTGATGCTGGCCGGCGGAGAGCGCGCCCCCGGCGCGTCGGAAGCGTTCGCGGCGCGCGTGGAGAGCCGCGAGGCGGTGGTGGGGGTCCTGGGGCTGGGCTACGTGGGGCTCCCGCTGGCGGTGGAAGTGGCCCGCAGCGGCTTCCGGGTGATCGGCTTCGACATCTCCGACACCGTGGTGGACACCATCAACGCCGGCCGCAGCCACATCCAGGACGTGCCCGGCGAGGTGCTGGCCTCCTTCGTGAGCGGGGGGATGATCTCGGCGACCAGCGACCTGTCGCGCCTGGCCGAGTGCGACGCGATCTCGATCTGCGTGCCCACCCCGCTCAACAAGACCAAGGACCCCGACCTGTCGTACGTGATCAGCGCCGCCCAGGCGGTGCTGCACGGGCTGCGCGAGGGGCAGCTGGTGATCCTGGAGAGCACCACCTATCCCGGCACCACCCGCGAGGTGATGCTCCCGGTGCTGGCCGAGAGCGGGCTGCGCGTGGGGGAAGACTTCTTCCTCTGCTTCAGCCCCGAGCGGGTGGACCCGGGGAACCCGGTGTGGCACACCCGCAACACCCCCAAGGTGCTGGGCGGCGTGACCCGGGCCTGCAAGGAGGCCGGGATCGCGCTGTACGCGCGCGTGTTCGAGGTGATGGTGCCGGTGGAGAGCGTGGAGGCGGCCGAGCTCACCAAGGTGTACGAGAACACCTTCCGCATGATCAACATCGCCCTGGCCAACGAGCTGGCGCAGGCGTGCGACCGGCTGGGGGTGGACGTGTGGGAGGTGATCGAGGCCGCGGCCACCAAGCCGTTCGGCTTCATGAAGTTCACCCCCGGCCCCGGCCTGGGGGGGCACTGCATCCCCCTCGACCCGCACTACCTGAGCTGGAAGATGCGCACGCTGGCCTTCCGCACCCGGATGATCGAGCTGGCCAGCGAGATCAACGGCGAGATGCCGCTGTTCGTGGTGCAGAAGGCGGCCGACTGCCTGAACGACGCGCGCAAGCCGCTCAAGGGGAGCCGCGTGCTGGTGCTGGGCGTGGCCTACAAGAAGGACATCGACGACCTGCGCGAGAGCCCGGCGCTGGAGATCATCCGGCTGCTGCAGGAGAAGGGCGCCGAGGTGAGCTACCACGACCCGTTCTGCGAGAGCATCGCCGACGACGGCCACACGCCGATCCAGGGGCTGCCCATGCACAGCGTGGAGCTCACCGACGCCGTGCTGGAGGGCTCGGACCTGGTGGTGGTGGTGACCGACCACAGCGGCGTGGACTACGCCCGCGTGGCCGAGCTGGCGCAGCTGGTGGTGGACACGCGCGGCGTGATGCGCGACCCGCCGCAGCACGTGATCGGCCTGTCGCGCCGCCCCGCGCCGCAGCCGCGGCTGCGCCTGGTGTCGGCGGGGTAGCCCCCCGCGGGGATGGTGGCCGGCCGGCAGCCGCGGCGTGTTCGCCGCGGCTGCCGTTCTACTTCAACCCGTTCGACTTCAACCCGTTCGACGTCGACCCGTTCGACGTCGGCCCGTTCGTGCCGGACCCGGTCCGGCCAGAGCTTCGGCGAAAGAGCATGCAGATACCCCAGGCACAGGGCGCGGGCGCCCTCCTGGTCACCGGCGGCGCGGGCTTCATCGGCTCGGCGGTGGTGCGGAGGGCCCTGGCCGACGGGAGCCGGGCGGTGGTCAACGTCGACAAGCTGACCTACGCCGGCAACCTGGATTCGCTGGCCGGCGTGGAGGACGACCCCCGCTATGCCTTCGAGCGCGTGGACATCTGCGACGCGGCGGCGCTGCGCGCGGTCTTCCGCAGGCACCGGCCGGCGGCGGTGCTGCACCTGGCCGCCGAGTCGCACGTGGACCGCTCGATCGACGGGCCGGGCGACTTCGTGGCCACCAACCTGGTGGGCACCTTCACGCTGCTGGAGGAGGCGCGCCGCCACTGGCTGGCGCTCTCCGGGGCGGCGCGGGGTGCCTTCCGCTTCGTGCACGTGTCCACCGACGAGGTGTTCGGGTCGCTGGCGGCCGACGGGTTCTTCACCGAGGAGACGCCCTATCGCCCCAGCTCGCCGTACTCGGCCACCAAGGCCGGGTCCGACCACCTGGTGCGCGCCTGGCACCACACCTACGGGCTGCCCACGCTGGTCACCAACTGCTCCAACAACTACGGCCCGTACCAGTTTCCCGAGAAGCTGATCCCGCTGATGATCCTGAACGCGCTGGAGGGGAAGCCCCTTCCGGTGTACGGCACCGGCGACAACGTGCGTGACTGGCTGTACGTGGACGACCACGCGCGGGCGCTGCTCGCCGTGGTGGAGCGCGGCCGCCCCGGCGAGACCTACGCCATCGGGGGGCACAACGAGGTGCGCAACCTGGAGGTGGTGCGCGAGCTGTGCCGGGTGGTGGACGCGCTGCGCCCCGACCCGGCGGGCCCGCGCGAGCGGCTGATCGAGTTCGTCGCCGACCGCCCGGGCCACGACTTCCGCTACGCCATCGACGCCGGCAAGGCGCGCCGCGAGTTGGGGTGGGAGCCGCGCGAGAGCTTCGCCTCGGGGCTCCGCCGCACGGTGGAGTGGTACCTGGACAACCCCGGCTGGTGGCAGCGGGTGCGCTCGGGCGAGTACCGCGGCGAGCGGCTGGGCCTGGGCGCCGAGGCGGCGTGATGAAGGGGATCATCCTGGCGGGGGGCAGCGGAACGCGCCTCTACCCGATCACCCGGGTGGTGAGCAAGCAGCTCCTCCCGGTGTTCGACAAGCCGATGGTGTACTACCCGCTCTCCACCCTGATGCTGGCGGGGATCCGCGACGTGCTGCTGATCTCCACCCCCGCCGACCTGCCGCGCTTCGCCGAGCTGCTGGGCGACGGGTCGCAGTGGGGGATGAGCTTCACCTACGCCGAGCAGCCGCGCCCCGACGGGCTGGCGCAGGCGTTCACCCTGGGGCGCGAGTTCATCGGCGGCTCCACCGTGTCGCTGATCCTAGGCGACAACATCTTCTACGGGCACGGGCTGAGCGAGACCGTGCAGCGCGCGGCCACGCTCCGCGAAGGTGCCGTGATCTTCGGCTACCACGTGCACGACCCCGAGCGCTACGGCGTGGCCGAGATGGACGCCGCGGGGCAGGTGCTCTCGATCGAGGAGAAGCCCGCCGTGCCGCGCTCGAGCTACGCGGTCACCGGGCTCTACTTCTACGACAACGACGTGGTGGAGATCGCGGCGGGGCTGCGGCCGTCGGCGCGTGGCGAGTACGAGATCACCGACGTGAACCGCGCCTACCTGGAGGCGGGGCGGCTGCGGATGGAGCTGCTGGGCCGCGGGATGGCGTGGATCGACACCGGCACGCACGAGTCGCTGCACGACGCCAGCGCCTTCATCGGCGCCATCGAGAAGCGGCAGGGGCTGAAGGTGGCCTGCCCCGAGGAGGTCGCCTTCCGCATGGGCTTCATCGACGCCGAGGCGCTGGCGCGGCTCGCCGAGCCGATGCGCAAGAACGAGTATGGGCAGTACCTGCTGGCGCTGGCCCGCGATGGCGGGAGGAACGGATGAAGGTGTCCGGGACCGCGCTGGGGGGGGTGCTGCTGCTGGAGCCGCGGGTGTTCCACGACGAGCGCGGCTACTTCCTGGAGAGCTGGCGCGACGACCGCTACGCCGCCGCCGGCATCCCCCCTTTCGTGCAGGACAACGTCTCGTGGTCGCGCCGCGGGGTGCTGCGCGGGCTGCACCTGCAGTCGCCGCACCCGCAGGGGAAGCTGGTGCAGGTGCTGCACGGCGAGGTGTGGGACGTGGCGGTGGACGTGCGCGCGGGCTCTCCCGGGTTCGGGCGCTGGGCGGGGTTCACGCTGTCGGCCGCCAACGCGCGGCAGCTCTGGATCCCCGAGGGCTTCGCGCACGGCTTCGTGGTGCTTTCGGACGAGGCGGTGTTCCACTACCGCTGCACCGACCTCTACCACCCCGAGACCGAGGCCACGGTGGTGTGGAACGACCCCGACCTGGCGATCGGCTGGCCCGTGGCCGACCCCGTGGTCTCGGCGCGCGACGCGGCCGGGGTGCGGCTGCGCGACCTGCCGCCGGTGGAGGTCGCGGCGCGGGGGGCGGCGTGACGCGTCCGCGCATCCTGGTGACCGGGGCGGGGGGGCAGCTGGGGTGGGAGCTGGTGCGCGCCCTGGGCCCCCTGGGCGAGGTGGTGGCGCCGCCGCGCGCCGAGCTCGACCTGGCGCGGCCGGCGCAGCTCCGCGAGGTGGTGCGCCGGTTGCGGCCGGCGGTGGTGGTGAATGCCGCGGCCTACACCGCCGTCGACCGCGCCGAGGCCGAGCCCGGGGCCGCGCACGCGGTGAACGCGGTGGCGCCGGGGGTGCTGGCCGGGGAGGCGGCGGCGCTGGGGGCGCTGATGGTGCACTTTTCCACCGAGTACGTGTTCAGCGGCGAGGCCCATCGTCCCTACCTCGAGGACGACGTGACCTCGCCGCTCAACGTGTACGGGCAGAGCAAGCTGGAGGGCGAGCGCGCGGTGGCCGCCGTCGCGGGGGCGCACCTGGTTTTTCGCACCAGCTGGGTGTATGGCGTCCGCGGCCAGAACTTCCTGCGCACCATGCTGCGCCTGGCCCGCGAGCGCGACGAGCTGCGCGTGGTGTGCGACCAGGTGGGCGCGCCCACCTGGTCGCGGATGCTGGCCGCGGCCACCGCGGCGGTGCTGGCGGGGGTGCGTGGGCCCGGCGGCTTCGCGCTTCCCCCGGAGCTCGCTGGGGTCTACCACCTGAGCGCCGCCGGCGCGACCAGCTGGCACGGCTTCGCCAGCGCGCTGCTGGCGCTCGACCCGGCGCGCGCCGGGCAGCGCTGCCGCGTGGTGACGCCCATCCCCAGCGAGGAGTATCCCACGCCGGCGCGGCGCCCGCGCAACTCGCTGCTGGCGTGCGGGCGCGTGGAGGCGGCGTTCGGCGTGGCCCTGCCGCACTGGAGCGAGCAGCTTCGCCTGTGCATGGCCGACCTGTCGCCCTGATCCCGCATGCGAGGATCGGCCGTGCATGCCGCGGCGTCGCGTCACGCTGCCCGCGTCATCCTGCGCACCCGGCATCATCCCCGGTCTCACGCTGCCGTGTGCGCGAGGGATCCGGCAACTGCGTCATCGGGAGTGCGCGTACGGGTGCGGCGGCGGTCCAGGCGAGCCTCTACGCGGGGCCAGGTGTGGTGGATAATTTCGCGATCTCCTCCGGTGACGGCGTGAGAGGGGGAGGGTGTCCACTTTCGAAAAACTGATAACTCCACCGAGCGCTGCCTTGCAGGTGCTCTTCGGCGGCGCCCGCGTGGAACGGATCGCGGCGGATCGGCGCGGGACGAGTTCGGAAACCGCGGTGGATCGAGATCTTCGGGTCGGATCGACGGATGGAGACGGGTCGGCGGCTGATCGAGTTGGGTCGACCGGATCGAGTTGGATCGAGCTGGATCAGACGGCGCCCGACCCGTCACGGGGCCGCGTTGGGTGCGGGGAGATGGGGCGCGGAGCGCTTGCGTCACGGTGTGAAACTGTTATGTTGCTTGCTCTTCCGCCCGGGCCGGATCGGCGGGCGGTGATGATCGAAGGCGTGGCGCGCGGCCCGTTCCGGTGGGGATCCCGGGGCGGGCCGGGATGTCGTTTACGGCACCGGGCGCGCCCGCTCCTACGCGAGAACGGGCTGGACGGAAATCGGATGAACGTGCTGATCGTCGCGGGAGCGCGGCCCAACTTCATGAAGGTCGCGCCCGTGATCGCCGCGCTGCGCCGGCGCGCGCACCCGGCGCTGCTGGTGCACACGGGGCAGCATTACGACGAGGGGATGTCGGACGTGTTCTTCCGCGACCTCGAGATCGCGGCGCCCGACTACCATCTGGGGGTCGGCTCGGGCTCGCACGCGGTGCAGACGGCGCGGGTGATGGAGGCCTTCGAGCCGGTGCTGCGCGAGGTGCGCCCCGACTGGCTGGTGGTGGTGGGCGACGTCAACTCGACGCTGGCCTGCGCGCTGGTGGCGGCCAAGCTGCGCCCCGAGCTGGGGTGCCGCGTGGCGCACGTGGAGGCGGGGCTGCGCAGCGGCGACTGGCGGATGCCCGAGGAGGTGAACCGGGTGCTCACCGACCGGCTGGCCGACCTCCTCCTCACCCCCAGCCACGACGCGCTCCCCAACCTGCTCGCCGAGGGGATCGACCCGGCCCGGGTGGCCTTCGCGGGGAACGTGATGATCGACACCCTGCGCGCCCAGCTCGCGGCGGCGCGGGCGCTCGACATGCCCGGACGCCTGGGGCTGCGCAAGGGCGGCTACGTGCTGGTGACGCTGCACCGGCCCAGCAACGTGGACGACCCCGGCGCGCTGGCGGCGGTGCTCGACGCGCTGGCACGCATCGCCGGCGAGCTCCCGGTGGTGTTCCCCGTGCACCCGCGCACGCGCTCGCGCATCGAGGCGTTCGGCGTGGGCGGCGACGCGGCGGCGCTGCACCTCCTCGACCCGCTCGGCTATCGCGAGATGCTGTCGCTCACCGACGGCGCGGCGGTGGTGCTCACCGATTCGGGCGGCTTGCAGGAGGAGACCACCGCCCTGGGGGTGCCCTGCGTCACCCTGCGCGAGCAGACCGAGAGACCGGTCACCATCTCGCACGGCACCAACCGCCTGGCACCCTGGCCGCTCACCCGCGGCGGGGTGTACGACGCCTTCCGCCAGGCGCTCGATTCGCGGGGGGCCGTGCCGGCCGGGCCCGAGGGGTGGGACGGGCACGCGGCCGAGCGCATCGTGGACGCACTCGAGGGGCACGCGCCGTCGCCCACGCCGGTGGGCGAGCCGCGGGACGCGGCCAGGGCGGAGGTACCCGCGTGAGCACGCCGGCCCCCTCGCCCGCCGCCACGCCGCGCGTGCTGGTCGCGGTGCTGAACTACGGCACCCCCGACGACGCGGTGGAGACCGTGGGCTTCCTGCAGCGGCAGGACTACCCCTCCTTCCACCTGCGCCTGGTCGACAACGCCTCGCCCGGCGACTGCGCCGCGGAGCTGCGGCGCCGCCTTCCGGGCGTGGACATCGAGGTCACCGACCGCAACCTGGGGTACGCCGGCGGCAACAACCACCTGATGGAAAGGGGCTTGGCCGAGGGCTACGACTACGTCGCCCTGTGCAACCCCGACATCGAGGTGGCGCCCGACGCGGTGCGGCGCCTGGTGGAGACGGCCGAGCGGCACCCCGACGCCGGCGTGGTGGGCGGGGTGGAGGTGTGCCACTTCACCGGGGAGGTGCGCGCGGTGCGGGGCGACGGCTTCTCGCTGTGGAAGGCGCGGGTGCGCTGGTCGCCCGAGCTCCCCCGCGACGGCGAAGCCGTGGCCGCCGACTACGTGCAGGGCGCGATGGTGCTGGTCTCGCGGCGCATGCTCGAGGCCGGGATCCGGCTCAACGAAGAGCTGTTCATGTACTACGACGAGCCCGACCTGGGCTTCGCGCTGGAAGCCGCGGGGCTGCGCGCCTACGTGGACCCGCGCGTGGTGGTGCGCCACAAGAACGTGGCCAAGCTGTTCAACGCCCGCGCCGGGTACCTGCACCAGCGCAACCGCGTGTACATGGTGCGCCGCTACGGGAAGTGGTACCACCGGGTGGCGTTTCACCTGGGCGTGGGGCTGGTGGAGCTTCCCCTCAAGGTGACGCTGCGCACGCTGCAGGGGCGCTGGCGCTTCAGCCGCGCGTGCCTGCTGGGCTACGTCGACGGGATCGCCGGGCGCATGGGCCCGGGCCGGTCGGGAACGGTGTAGCGCGTGATCCTCGTGCAGACACCCCGCCGGTGCGGCACCCCGGTCCGGCCGGACGCGCCCGGCGCTGACGGGGCGTGGGGCATTTTCGCTTCGGGCCACTCCCGATCGGACCGGGCGGCCCTGCCGCTCCGCGTTCTCGCGAGCGGGAGTCATCATGGCGGCTGAGCCGGGCGCGCACCAGCCGTCGCGCCGCTTGGCGAAGAACACCCTCTGGAACTTCGTGGGCCTGCTGGCCCCGCTTCCGGTGGGGATCGTGGTGATCCCGTTCCTCACGCACCGGCTGGGCGCCGACCGCTTCGGGGTGCTCACCATGACCTGGGCGGTGCTGGGCTACTTCTCGGTGTTCGACCTGGGGCTGGGGCGTGCGGTGATCAAGTTCGCCGCGCAGGCCGGGGCGAGCGGCGAGGGAGAGCGGAGCTGGGGCGCCGTGTTCGGCACCTCGCTGGCGCTCCTGCTGGGGCTGGGGGTGCTGGGCGGGGGCGCGGTGGCGCTGGGCTCGGCCTGGGTGGCTTCGGGGGGCATGCGCATCCCGGACGCGCTGCGGGGCGAGGCCCAGACCGCGTTCCTGCTGCTGGCGCTGTCGATGCCGCCGATGATCGTGGCGTCGGCGCCCATGGGGCTGCTGGCCGCCAGCGGGCGCTTCGACGTGCTCAACCTGATCCGCCTGCCGCTCACGGTGTTCCTCTTCGTGGGCCCGGCGGCGGTGGCGCTGCTCACGGTGCGGCTCCCGGCGGTGGTGGGGGTGATGGTGGCCAGCCGCTACGTGGCCCTCGCGCTCAACCTGTGGTTCTGCGGGCGCGTGTCGCCAGGGCTCTGGCGGCGCCTGCACTTCGACCGCGCGCTGGTGCGGCCGCTGCTGGGCTTCGGCGGGTGGCTGACGCTGATCCAGGTGGTCAGCCCGCTGATGGTGAACCTCGACCGGCTGCTGGTGGGCGCGCTGGTGTCGAGCGCGGCGGTCACCTACTACGCCACCCCGTCCGAGGCGCTGACCCGGCTGTGGGGGGTGCCCTCGGCCGTGGTGGGCGTGCTCTTCCCGGCGTTCGCCGCCACCTTCCTGGTAGACCGCAAGCAGGCGGCCGCACTGTACGAGCGGGGGGTCAAGTTCATCTACGTCCTGCTCCTTCCCGTGCTGCTGGCCGCCGTCCTCTTCGCGCCCGAGGCGCTCGGGGCATGGCTGGGCGGCGACTTTCCGGCGCGCAGCACGCTGGTGATGCAGCTGGTGGCGGTGGGCGTGTTCGTCTACAGCCTGAACCACGTGCCCGCCGAGATGATCAACGCCGCGGGCCGTCCCTCGTTCACGGCCCGGGCTCGCGTGGTCGAATTGGTCGCGTTCCTCCCGCTGGCGTGGCTGCTGATCACCCGCCTGGGGATCCGGGGCGCGGCGATCGCGTGGCTCCTGCGGGTGGTGGTCGACACGGGCGTGCTCTTCGCCGGGTCGCACCGCCTCCTGGGCTCGCCCCGCGCGAGCGGCCGGAGGATCCTGGCCGCGGCCACGCTGGGGCTCGGCGCGATGCTGGTCGGCTGCCTTCCCGCGCCGCTCGCGCTGCGGCTGGGCTACTTCGTCCTCGTCTGCACCCTCATGACGTACACGGTCTTCAACTTCTGGCTCGACGCCGCCGAACGGGCGTCCATCGGTGACGGCATCCGGAGGGTCCTGCGATGGCAGTCGGCGAGCTGAGCGCGCCCGCACGCGCGGTGCGGTGCCCGATCTGCGAGGGCGAGGCGGCGGTCGCCGAGCAGCCGGTGACGGGGTACCAGGAGCCCGACACCTTCCGGGTGGCGCACTGCCCGGTCTGCGACACCGCGTTCGTCACCGGCGAGGGGATCGACCCCGACCCCCTCTACGAGCGGATCTACACCCAGGTGGAGCGGGTTCCCGGGTACGAGCGGTACGCCCGCCACGCGCGCGCGGTGCTGCACGCGCGCGACCCGCTGGGCTACCTGGCCGACGCGGAGGACATCTACTGGTCGGTCGCCCGGCACCTGGCCACCCGCGGCGGCGCGCCGCCGCGGGTGATCGAGGTGGGCAGCGGGATGGGATACCTCACCTACGCGCTTTCCCGCAGGGGGATCGACGTGCTGGGGGTCGACCTTTCGCAGGCCGCCGTGGCCCGGGCGCGCGACGCGTACGGGCCGATGTACGAGTGCGCCGACGTGGCCGATCTGGCCCGCGAGCGGTCGTCGCGCTACGACCTGGCGATCCTCAACGAGCTGCTCGAGCACGTGCACGACCCCGCGGGCGTGCTGGCGGCGGTGGGGCAGATCCTCGCCCCCGGCGGCGAGATCCTCGTCACCACCCCCGACAAGGGGTACTATCCGCCGGGATCGCTGTGGGAGACCGAGCTCCCCCCGATCCACCTGTGGTGGTTCTCGCAGTCGTCGCTGCGCTTCCTTGCCCGGAAGCTGGGGTGGCAGGTGCGCTTCCTCGACTTCGCGGAGTACAACCGCACGCACTACGCGCTCCCGCCGCGCGGGGCCGCCACCACCTGCGACCGTGCGCCCGTGCTCGCCGCCGACGGCCGCGTGCGGGCCGGGCAGGCGGTGACCTCGTCCGCGCACCGGCTGGTGGCGCTCTCCCGGCGGCTGGGGGTGACCGGGGCGGTGCGCGCGCTGCAGGCGCGGGTGGCCACCGCCGCCGCCGGCGCGAACCGCCCGAGGCCGACGGTGTGCGCCATCTTCACCCGCGACGGTGCACGGCCGGGCTGAGACTCGGGCCGGCGCCCCTGGGAAATACGCCGGGTGGGGAGCTCTTCGGCGGACCCACTTCGCCGGGAAAGGGGCACACGGGCTTCCCTCCGGCGTGAAGACCCGTCCCCGCCGGCCGGTCCGGGTATTCCGGGGCGCCCCGCGCCCGCGGACGATCATGATGCATGCGCGAAAGGGTGCATGAACTCCGTGTCGCTGTGGGCGGCCGCCTTCGCGGCCGCCGCCCTGCCGCTGCTGGTCCTGGTGCTGCGGCTCTTCGAGCTGCGGCGAGACCTGGTCTTCCTCCTGCTGTACGCGCAGGTGGTGATCTACATGCACGTGGGCCCCGCCTTCGCTTCGGCGGGGCTCGCCTCCGACGTGCTCGCCCGGTACATCCGCATCGAGTGGTGGACCTTCGCGCTGTTCGACGTTCCGCTGGTGGTGGCCTACCTGTGCCTGTCGCGCAGGTGGGCACGGCGGGGCGGGGCGCCGGTGATGGCGCTTCACCCCGGGCGCACGCTCCTTTTCTCGGCGGGAAGCCTGCTGCTCGCCGTCGGGTACCTGGTGAGCGCGGCGCGCAACGGGCTTCTCTACCGGCGCATCGGCCACGTCAACCTGGCCGAGTCGCAGCTGCAGATGAGCCTGATCGACTTTGCGTTCTACCGCACCTTTCTCGAGTTCGGGCTGTTCCTCATCCTGTTCGCGCTGGTGCTGCTGCGCCGAGCTCCCCATGCCGCCGCCCGCACGCGCCGGCTGCTGGGCGCCACCGTGGTGGTGGCGACGGCGTTCTACCTCAGCTACGCGCTGCTCAACTCGCGCCTGAGCGTGATCATCGTGGTGAGCTCGCTCTTCACCGTCTTCCTCTCCACCGCCCGGCAGCGGGTGGTGGTCACGCCGCGGGCGATCGTGGCCGCCGCGGCGGTGGCCGTGGTGGGGCTGTACATGGTGCGGGTGGTGGTGAACGTGCGCGCGTCGCTGGGCGACGGGGGGCCGATGATCAGCCTGGAGGCGTTCTCTCCCCTGGGCCCGCGGCGGGTCACCGTGTCGAACGAGTCGACCGCGATGCGGCTCAACGGGGTCGACCTCATCGCCATGATCCAGCCGGGGATGGAGAGCTTCGGGGCTGCCCGGGGCGCCGCCTGGGTGATCCCGTTCGTGCTCTCCCTCGACCCCATCATCCGCACCGACCAGACGCTGACGCTCAAGCGGCTGGCCATGACCAATGCGAAGAGCTACCTCCTCCTGCGCTACACGGGGCTGGAGATGGTGGACTACTTCAGCTGCGAGCTCACCGACCTGTACGGGAACTTCGGCTATGCGGGGTTTCCCGCCGCCGCCGTGCTGCTGGCGGCGCTCCTCGCCCTGGTGGGGACCACGCTGTCGGGGTCGGGCTCGCCGACCCGGCTCGTGGTGGCGGTGTTCATCCTGTCGCGCATCGTCCCGTTCGAACAGGAGTTCGCCGGGCTCCTCTTCACCTGGATCAAGCTGGCGCCGCTGGTGGTGATCCTCATCTGGCTCAACCCGCTGCGCACCGCGCCCGGGGCTGAGCCGCTCGCGGAGCCCGAGCCTCGCCCCAGGGCACCGGTCCCGCGGCTGGCGGGTGCGTGACGGTTGGGGCGGTGCGCCGCGGGCGCCCGGCGCGGCGCGCCGTCCGGGGCCGGCGCCCCGCATCGGCCAGTTGCTGCACGGGGGTTGCACGGCGTATACTGCCCGCCGCACCGACGGTGGGGAGCGGCGACGGGGCGGGAGGGGAGTCGGGCGCCGTGCGCGGCGGCCGGAGGAACCGCTCTGCCGCCGCCGAGCCGGGCCCGCCCGGGGGGCCTCGCCTTCCGGCCGGGCACGGGGCCCCCGGCAACGCCGGATCCATGGACGACCAATCAGGCGCATCCGCGTCATCGCGCCGCACAGCAGAGTCATGGCCGAGAGGATCTGTTTCTTCGCCCGGGTGCAGACGCCCGACATCCTGGAGCGGGTGGAGTTCTACTCGCAAGACATCAAGGCGCTGCGCGACCTGGGCTACGACGTGTCGATCGCCACGCGCGTGCACCACCTGCGCCCCGCCGACCTGTACTACGTCTGGTGGTGGACGTGGGCGTTCGCGCCGCTCGCGATGGGGAAGATGCTGGGCAAGCCGGTGATCGTGGCGGGCGTGCTCGACCGCGACTACTACGACCGCAACCTGCCGCCGCACCGCTGGGTGCAGCGCCGGGTGCTGGCCAACGCCGACGCCAACGTCTTCGTGTCGCGGCACGAGATCGAGGAGCACTCGCGCACCTTCCGCATCAACAACCCGCGCTACGCCCCGCTCACGGTGGACACCGCCGCCTACCATCCCGCCGCGGCCGAGCGCGACCCCGGCATGGTGTTCACGGTGGGGTGGACCGAGGAGCACAACGCACGGCGCAAGTGCTTTCCCGAGATCGTGGAGGCCGCCATCCTGGTGTGCCGCGCGCGAGCGGGGGTGCGTTTCGTGCTGGCCGGCGAGCACGGCGGCTACTACCCGCGCCTGCAGGCGATGATCGACGAGGCCGGGATGCAGGAGCGCATCCACTTTCCCGGCGTGTTCACGCGCGAGGAGAAGATCGCGCACATGCAGCGCTGTACGGTGTACCTCCAGCCCAGCCGCTACGAGGGCTTCGGGATGGCGATCGCTGAGGCGATGAGCTGCGGCGCGCCGGTGATCACCAGCCCCGCCGGCGAGGTGGTGCACGTGGCGGGTCCCGACGCCCTGATGGTGGACGGCACCCGCCCCGACCAGATCGCGGCGGCCGTGCAGCGGCTGCTCGACGATCCGGCGCTGCGCGACGACTATGGCCGGCGGGCCCGGGCCCGCATGGAGTCGCTCTTCTCGTACGAACGGCGCCGCGACGAGATCGGCGCGGTGGTGCGCGAGGTGCTGGCGCGGCACGCGGGAGGCGCCGCGCCGGCGCCCGCCGCGCCGCGCCCCGACCGCTGACGCCCGGCGCCCTTGCGCCCCGGATGGCGGCCCGGCACCGGCTCCCGCGCGGCCGCGGGGGCCGGGCTTTTCAACAACAACGGTGAGCGGCCGACCTTGGGCCGTTCTGGAGAGCTTTCTTGAACCAGGTATTGCAGCACGTCCGCACGCGCAGGCTGGAGCTGGCGCAGGTTCCCGAGCCCGGCGTGCGCGCCGGCGGGGTGCTGGTGCGCAACGCCGCGTCGCTGATCAGCGCGGGCACCGAGAAGATGATCACCGACTTCGCCGGCAAGAGCATGCTGGGAAAGGCGCGCGAGCGCCCCGACCTGGTTCGCCAGGTGATGGACAAGGTGAAGAAGGACGGGCTGGGCCCCACCGTTCAGACCGTGATGAGCCGGCTCGACCAGCCGATCGCGCTGGGCTATTCGTGCGCCGGCGTGGTGGAGGCCGCCGGCCGCGGCGCCGAGGAGTTCGCCGTGGGCGACCGCGTGGCGTGCGCGGGGATGGGCTACGCCAGCCACGCCGACGTGGTGTTCGTGCCGCGCAACCTGGCGGTTCACGTTCCCGAGAACGTGACGCTGGAGGATGCATCGTACGTGACGGTGGGGGCCATCGCGCTGCAGGGCGTGCGCATCGCCGAGGTGCGCCTGGGCGAGGCGGTGGCGGTGATCGGGCTGGGTCTGCTGGGGCTGCTGGCGGTGCAGATCCTGCGCGCGGCCGGCTGCCGCGTCATCGGCATCGACCTGGACCCGGCCAAGGTGGCGCTGGCGCTGGAGATGGGCGCCGAGGCCGCGGTGGTGCGCGGCGGCGACGTGCACGGCGCGGTGGCCGCCTTCACCGGCGGCCGCGGCGCCGACGCGGTGGTGATCACCGCCGCCACCTCGTCCAGCGACCCGGTGGAGCTGGCGGGCGAGATCGCCCGCGACCGCGCCGTGGTGTCCATGGTGGGCGCCACCGGGATGGAGCTGCCCCGCAAGCCGTACTACGAGAAGGAGCTGCAGCTGCGGCTCTCGCGCTCGTACGGCCCCGGGCGCTACGACCCGGCCTACGAGGAGAAGGGCGGCGACTACCCCGTGGGCTACGTGCGCTGGACCGAGCGGCGCAACATGGAGGAGTTCCTGCGCCTGGTGGCCACCGGCCAGGTGACCCCCGCCAGGCTGACCACGCACCGCTTCCCCATCGAGCGCGCGGCCGACGCCTACGAGGTGATCGGGGGAGCCACGAAGGAGCCCTTCGCCGGCGTGCTGCTGACCTACCCCGGCCGCAGTGGCGAGCCGGTGCGCCGGGTGACGCTGGCCAAGCGCGCGGCGGCAGGCGGCGGGCTGGGGATCGGCTTCGTGGGCGCGGGGAACTTCGCGCGCGCCATGCTCCTCCCGCGCTTCCAGAAGCTGCCGGCCGCGTCGCTGGTCGGCGTCTCGACGGCCACGGGGATGAACGCGAAATCGGTGGGCGACCGCTTCGGTTTCGGCTACGCGACCACCGACACGGCGGCGCTGCTGGCCGACGCCCAGGTGCACGCGGTGGTGATCGCCACCCGCCACGCCAGCCACGCGCGCTTTGCCGCCGAGGCGCTGCGCGCGGGGAAGGCCGTGTTCGTGGAGAAGCCGCTGGCGCTGGACGAGGCCGGGCTGCGGGAGGTGCTGGCCGCGCAGGCCGAGACCGGAGGGGTCCTCGCGGTGGGCTTCAACCGGCGCTTCTCGCCGCTGGCGCGCGAGGTCAGGGACGCCTTCACGCCGGGGCTGCCGCTGGCGCTCAGCTACCGCATCAACGCCGGCGCCATCCCGCGCGAAAGCTGGATCCACGACCCCGACGACGGCGGCGGGCGGATCATCGGCGAGGTGTGCCACTTCGTGGACCTGTGCCAGTTCGTCACCGGCGACCTCCCGGTGGAGGCGTTCGCGCACGCGCTGGGCGGGCCCGAGGGCGGGCTGCACGACACGGTGACGATCACGCTGCGCTTCGCCCGCGGCTCGGTGGCCACCATCGCCTACTTCGCCACGGGCGACAAGTCGTTCGCCAAGGAGCGCCTGGAGGTGTACGGCGGCGGCGCGCTGGCGGTGCTCGACGACTTCCGCGAGGTGACGGTGTCGCGCGCGGGGAAGCGCCGCAGCGTCAAGCGGATGTCGCAGGACAAGGGGTTCGACGAGGAGATCGCCGCGTTCGCGAAGGCGGCACGCGAGGGGGGCGAGCTTCCCATCTCGCTGGCCTCGCTGGCCGCCACCACGCGCGCGACCTTCGCCATCGTGGAGTCGCTGCGCACCGGCCAGCCCGTGGCCATTGCGGCGGAGGAGGGATGAGCGAGGCCCAGATCGGCCTGCACGCCCCCGAGCGGGTGGCGGTATGGAGCGCGCGGGGCGCCCGCTACCCCGAGCACCCGCCCTTCCACCCCGGCCGGGCGTACCCCGAGTGCCCGTTCCCCGAGGTGGGGGACGAGCCCAACGACGTCTACGACGCCGTGCGCGAGACCTTCCGCCTGGCGGGGCTCGATGCGGAACGCTTCGGCACCCCCGAGTGGAACCCGCTGGGCGGGCTGGTGCGCCCCGGCGAGACGGTGCTGCTCAAGCCCAACCTGGTGTACGAGCTGCACCCGCGCGACCCGCAGGGGTGGCGCTACGTGCTCACCCAGGGGAGCGTGGTGCGTGCCGTGGCCGACTACATCTGGAAGGCGCTGGAGGGCCGCGGGCGCCTGGTGCTGGCCGACGCGCCCATCACCGAGGCGTCGTTCACCCGTATCGCCGACCTCCTGGGGCTGAACGCGATCCACGACTACTACGCCGCGCGCGGGCTCCCCTTCGAGCTGGTGGACCTGCGCCTGCAGGAGTGGACGGTGCTCGACTCGGTGATCCAGTCGCGGCGCACGCTCCCCGGCGACCCCCGGGGCGGCGTGGCGTTCGACCTGGCCGACGCCAGCGAGCTGGCGCCGCACCCCGGCGGCGGCCGCTACTACGGGGCCGACTACAAGACCGAGCAGGTCAACCACCACCACACCGGCGGCCGGCACGAGTACAAGATCGCCGGCTCGGCCATCGTGGCCGACGTGGTGTTCAGCCTTCCCAAGCTCAAGACGCACAAGAAGGCCGGGATCACCGCCACCCTCAAGAACCTGGTGGGAGTCAACGGCGACAAGAACTGGCTCCCCCACCACACCGAGGGCGACCCCAAGACGGGCGGCGACGAGCACCCGCGCCCGGGGGTGAAGCACCGCGCCGAGCGCGCGCTGGTGCGCGGCTTCCGCCGCCTGTCGATGCACGTGCCGGTGCTGGGCCCCTGGGTGCACCACAAGGCCCGGCTGATGGGCAAGCACGTCTTCGGCGACACCGAGAAGGTGATCCGCAGCGGGAACTGGGCGGGCAACGACACCGTCTGGCGGATGTGCCTGGACCTCAACAAGCTGATCTTCTACGGCAACCCCGACGGCACCCTGCGCCCGCCGGGAGCCGCCGGCCGCAAGCGGCACCTGTCGCTGGTGGACGGGATCGTCGCCGGCGAGGGGAGCGGCCCCCTGAACCCCGATCCCGTGGAGGCCGGGGTGCTCCTGTTCGGCGTCCACCCGGCCAGCGTGGACGCGGCGTGCGCCTGGCTGATGGGGCTCGACCCCGAGCGCATCCCCATCGTGCGGCAGGCGTTCGAGGCGCGCGGCTACCCGCTCGCCGAGTGGGGGTGGCGTGACGTGCGGGTGGTGAGCAACGTGCCCGGGTGGAACGCGCGGCTCCCCGAGATCGCCGACGACGCGACCTTCCACTTCCGCCCCCACTTCGGGTGGACCGGGCGCGTGGAGCGCGTGCCCGCCACCCGCCGTACGGCCGCCTGAGGGCCCCGTGAACGAGCGGCTTGCCGAGACGGTCTACGCGCGCCTGCCCGTGGGGCTGCAGAACGTGGTGTGCGCGGCGGTGGGCCGCCGCGAGGCGCGCGCGCGCCTGGGCCCCGGCTTTCGCCGGCGTCTGGACGAGCTCGCCCGGAGCGACGGGTGGAGCCGCGCCCGCATCGACGCCTGGCAGGACGAGCAGGTGGCGCGCATGGTCCAGCACGCGTACGAGCGGGTGCCCTTCTACCGCGAGCGGATGCGCGAAGCGGGCGTCGCTCCCGGCGACGTGCGGGGCCGGGCCGACCTGCCGCGCCTTCCCCTGCTCGGCAAGGAGGAGGTGCGCGCCGCCGGCCGGGCGATGGTGGCCGAGGGCACCGACCCGCGCGTGCTGCGGCACCGCCACACGGGCGGCACCACGGGAAAGAGCCTGCACTTCTACACCACCGTGGCGTCGGTGTCGTTCCAGTGGGCGGTGTGGTGGCGCCACCGGCAGCGCCACGGGCTGGAGCCGGGGATGCTGCACGCCAACTTCACCGGCAAGCTGGTGGTGCCGCTCGCGCAGCGCCGCCCGCCGTACTGGCGGTGGAACCCGGCCGCCGCGCAGGCGCTGCTCAACATGCAGCACGTGACCCCGGCCAAGATCCGGGAGATGGTGGCGTTCCTCGACGCCGAGCCCTTCGTGTTCTGGAGCGGCTACCCGTCCATCATCCACGCCGTGGCGGCCACCGCGCTCGAGGCGGGGCTGGAGATGCGCGACCCGCCGCGCGTGGTGGACACCGGCGCCGAGAACGTGCTCGACGTGCAGCGGCGCGAGATCACCCGCTTCACCGGCGCGCGCGTGATCAACCAGTACGGCTTCTCGGAGGGGTGCGGCAACGCGTCGTCGTGCCCCGAGGGGAGATACCACGAAGACTTCGAGTTCGGCGTGCTGGAGTGCCTGGACCCCGAGCCGCTCCCGGACGGACGCGTGCGCGGCGAGATCGTGGCCACGGGGTTCGCCTGCCCCGAGTTTCCCTTCCTGCGCTACCGCGTGGGCGACACCGGCGTGTGGGAGCCGGAGGGCTTCCGCTGCCCCTGCGGCCGCGAGTCGCGAGTGCTGGCGCGGGTGGAGGGGCGGCGGGACGACTACGTGATCACCCCCGAGGGGTCGCGGATCATGCGCTTCGACTACCTGTTCAAGGACACGCACGAGGTGCGCGAGTGCCAGGTGGTGCAGGAGCGGCCGGGCGAGATCACCCTGCGCGTGGTGCGCCGCGCCGGCTACGGCCCCGACGTGGAGCGGCGCATCCGGGCCGAGGTGCACCGCTGGATCTCGCCCACCCTGGAGGTGCGCTTCGCCTACGTGGACGAGATCGAGCGCGAGCGCAGCGGCAAGTTCCGCGCGGTCAAGTCGCTCCTCCCGCGCGGCGCCGCCGCGTCGGCCGAGGCCCAGGCGGGGCCCGCGGCGGAGGCGGGGTCCTGAGCACGTGCGCGCGCGGCGCGGCGGCGCGGGCGGCGGACCCCCGCGGCCGATGACCGATCCGCTCCTGCTGCTGCGCACGGTGCGCGGGCTGCGCTGGCGCCAGTGGGCCTACCGTCCGCTGCGCCGGCTGCAGGCCCGCGTGGGCGCGCCGGCTCCCCCCCGCGGGGCGCGGATGGACGCGCGCTCCGCGGCCATGGCGCGGGTGTGGGAGGCGGCGGGGCCGGGCGGGCCCGCCGGGTGGCGCGAGCGCGCGAGCGGGGTGCTGGCCGGCCGCTTCGATTTCATCGGCCACACCGAGACGCTGAACGCGCCCGACTGGCGGGCGCGCCCGGTGTCGCCGCTGTGGACGTACAACCTGCACTACTTCGACCACGCGGCCGACCTGGCCTGGGGCTGGCGCGCCACGGCCGACCCCGCGTACGCCCGGCGCTTCGAGGCGCTGGCCGGCGGATGGATGGAGCAGACCGCCGGCGGCCGCGGCCCGGGGTGGGAGCCGTACGCGCTGTCGCTGCGGGCGGTGAACTGGATGCGGGCCCGGCTCCTCTTCGGCGCCGCGCTGGAGCCCGGGTTCGCCGCGCGGATGGATTCGTCGCTGCACGGGCAGCTCGCGTTCCTGCGCCGCCGCCTGGAGTGGCACATCCTGGCCAACCACCTGCAGAAGAACCTGCACGCGCTGGTGCTGGGCGGGCTCTACTTCCCGGGACCCGACGCGGCCGCGTGGCGCACCGGGGTGCTCGGCCTCCTGTGGCGCGAGCTGTTCGAGCAGGTGCTGGCCGACGGCGGCCACTTCGAGCGCTCGCCGATGTACCACGCCATCGCCCTGGGCGACTTCCTGGAGCTGCTGGCGATGCTGGACGCGTGCGGCGTGGAGGTCGCGCCGGAGGCGCGGGAACGGGTGCGTGCCATGGCGCGCGCGTGGACGAGGCTGGTGCGTCCGGACGGCCGCCCTCACCTCTTCAACGACGCCGCCGACGGAATCGCGCCCGACGCGGGCTGGCTGCGCCGGCTCGCCACCCTGGTGCTGGGCGAGGTGCCCGCGCCGCCCGTGGGAGCGTGGGCGCTCGCTGAGACGGGATACTTCGGCTTCGCGGACGGCGGCGAGCGGATCGCGGTGGACTGCGGGCCGCCCGGGCCGCGCTACCAGCCCGGGCACGCGCACTGCGACGCCCTCAGCTTCGAGCTGGACCTGGGAGGCCGGCCGGTGGTGGTGGACTCGGGGACCAGCGGCTACGAGGGCGACCCGCTGCGCGCCTACGCGCGCAGCACCCGCGCGCACAGCACGGTGCAGGTGGGCACGCGCGAGCAGAGCGAGGTGTGGGGCACCTTCCGCGTGGGGGGGTTGGCCCGGGTGCGCGCGCTGGAATGGTCGCCCGAGGGATCCGGCGCCTTCCTGTTCGCCGGCGAGTGCGCGCCGTATCATGATCCGCGCGCCGCGCACCAGCGCCGCATCGAGCGGCGCGGCGCCGCGTGGCGGGTGGAGGACCGCGTCCGCGGCGCCGCGGGCGCGCGGCTGCGTTCCCGCTTGCACCTCCACCCCGACTTCGCGGTGCGGGTGGACGGCGGCCGCGCCACCGCGGTCTCGGGCGGCGAGCGCGTGGTGGTCGACAGCTGGGGAGCCGACCGGGTGCGGGTGGTGACGGGTGCGGAGGAGCCCGCGCAGGGCTGGTTCTCGCCGCGTTTCGGCGTGCGGACGCCGGCGCCGGTGCTGGAGCTGGAGGTCGACCACAACGACGGACGGAGCTTCGGCTTCGAGGTCCGCCTGGAACAGGGGTGATGACGCTCAAGATCGGCTACCTGGTGCAGCAGTTCCCCCCCGAGGTGGGGGCCGGCCCGGCCCGCGTGACCGAGATGGCGCGCTGCTGGATCGACGCGGGCGCCGCGGTCACGGTGTTCACGGGGATGCCCAACCGCCCCGAGGGGCGCATCCACCCGCAGTACCGCGGGCGGCTCTTCGTGGACGAGGAGTGGGAGGGCATCCGCGTGCTCCGCTCGTGGCTCTTCGCCAGCCCCAGGCACGGCTTCGCGCGCACGCTGCTGAACAATGCCACCTTCATGGCCACCGCCGCCGCGCGGGCGATCGCCCGCGGGGGCGAGCTCGACGTGCTGATCGCCAGCTCGCCGCCCTTCTTCCCGCACCTGGCGGGGCGGGCCGCCGCGGCGCTGCGCCGCGTGCCCCTGGTGCTGGAGGTGCGCGACCTGTGGCCCGACTACCTGGTGGAGATGGGGGTGGTGAAGGGAGCGTCGGCGCGCGCGCTGTTCGCGGTGGAGCGGAGCCTGCTGCGCGCGGCCGGGCAGGTGGTGGTGGTCACCGAGAGCTTCCGCCGCAGGGTGATCGAGAAGGGGGTCGACCCCGCGCGGGTGCACGTGATCCCCAACGGGGTGGAGACCGACCGCTACTTCGCCGACCCGCACGCTTCCCCGCCGCTGGAGGCGTTGCGCCGCAGGGACGGCGAGATGGTGGCCGGCTACCTGGGAAACTTCGGCGCCGGGCAGAACCTGCACACGCTGCTGGACGCGGCCGGCCTGCTGGCCGGCGAGCGCCCCGCCGTGCGCTTCGTGCTGGCGGGCGACGGGCCGCAGGGGGGCGAGCTGCGCGAGCGCGCGGCCGGGATGCCCAACGTGGACGTGCTCCCGCCGATCCCCAAGGAGGCCACGCGCGCCTTCTACAACGCCTGCGACGTGGTGCTGGTGCCGCTCGCGCCGCTCCCCGTGTTCCAGGAGACGGTGCCCTCCAAGCTGTTCGAGATCCTGGCCTGCGAGCGCCCGCTGGTGGCCAGCCTGGACGGCGAGGGCCGCGCGATCGTGGAGGCCAGCGGCGGCGGGCTCGTGCGCAGCCCCGGCGACGCCGCCGGCATCGCCGACGGGATCCGCGCGGTGCGCGCCACGCCGCCCGAGCGCCTGGCCGAGATGGGGCGCGCGGGGCGCGCCTACGTGCAGCGCAACTACGGCCGGCCGGCGCTGGCCGGCCGCTACCTGCAGATCCTCGCCGCGGCTGCGGCGCGCGAGCCGGTGCCCGATGCCGGGTGACCGGCGCGTGCTGGTGACCGGGGCCACCGGCTTCGTGGGCGCCGCGGTCTGCCGCCGGCTGGCGGGCGCCGGGTGGCGGGTGCGGGCCCTGGTCCGCCCCGGCCGGGTGGCGGCCGAGGGCACCGAAGCCGCCGTGGTGGAAGACCTCTCCGACGGCGCGGGGGTGGCGCGCGCGGTGGAGGGGTGCCACGCCGTGGTGCACCTGGCCGCGCGCGTGCACGTGATGCGCGACCGCGCGGCCGACCCGCTCGACGCCTTCCGCCGCGTGAACGTGGCGGGGACGGCGACGCTGCTCGACGCCGCGGTGGCGGCGGGGGCGGGCGCTTTCGTCTTCGCCAGCTCGGTGAAGGCGGTGGGCGAGGCCACCCCGGGGGCGCCCTGGACGGAGGCGACCCCGCCCCGGCCGGTGGACCCCTACGGCGTGAGCAAGCTGGAGGCGGAGCGGATGGTGCTGGCACGGGCGGAGGAGGCGGGGATGCGCGCGACGGTGCTGCGCTTTCCGCTGGTGTATGGCCCCGGGGTGCGTGCCAACATGCTGCGCCTGTTCGACGGGGTGGCGCGCGGGCGGCCGCTTCCGCTCGGCGGCGTGGACAACCGCCGCAGCGTCCTGTACCTGGGCAACGCGGCGGCCGCCGTGGAGGCGGTGCTCCGCTCACCCGCCGCGGCGGGCGAGACCTTCTTCGTGGCCGACGCGGAGGCGGTGTCCACCCCGGAGCTGGCGCGCCGCATCGGCATGGCGGTGGGCCGGCCGGCGCGCCTGCTGCCGCTCCCGCAGGCGCTGCTGCGCACGATCGGCCGGGTCGGTGACGTGGTGGCGCGGGCGGTTCCGTTCCCGCTCACCACCGCCGCGTTCGACCGGCTGCTGGGCTCGCTCGAGGTGGACGCCTCGCGCCTGACTCGGGTCACCGGGTTCACCCCGCCGTACACGCTCGACCAGGGGCTCGCCGACACCGCCCGCTGGTACCGCGAGCGGGAGCGTGCCGCGTGAGCCCCGCCCCACGAGCCTGCTCACCCCCGCGCCCGATGGGTGGCGGCGTGGCACACGGTTCGCGGCGATGCGCCGCCCGCACCTTCCATCCCGCGCACAGGTGAATTCGAACCTGCTCGTCGCCGCGGTCGTGCTGGCCGCGTTCGCCGCTTCCTGGGTGCTCACCGGGTGGGTGCGCGGCTATGCGGCCGCGCGCCTCATCGACGTTCCCAACGAGCGCAGCTCGCACCACCGGGCCACGCCGCGCGGCGGCGGGATCGCCCTGGTCGGCGTGTTCCTGGCCGGCCTGGCGGTGCTCGCGGCCACCGGCGCGGTGCCCGCCCGGCTGGCGCTGGCGCTGGGCCCCGGCACGGCGGCGGTGGCGGTGATCGGGTGGGTGGACGACCACGCGCACGTGGCGGCGCGGTGGCGCTCGCTGGTCCACTTCGCCGCCGCGTTCTGGGCGCTGGCGTGGCTGGGCGGGCTCCCCGCGCTGGGCGTGGGGTTCGGCCGGCTCGCGCTGGGCCCCGCGGGGTGGGCGATCGGGGCGCTGGGGGTGGTGTGGGTCACCAACCTCTACAACTTCATGGACGGGATCGACGGCATCGCGGCGGGCGAGGCGGTGTCGGCCGGGCTCGCCGCCACGCTGCTGCTGGCGATGGCGGGCGCGGCGCCGCTGGCCGCCGTCACGCTGCTGCTGGCGGGCGCCAGCGCCGGGTTCCTGCTGTGGAACTGGCACCCCGCGCGGATCTTCATGGGCGACGTGGGGAGCGGCACCCTGGGCTACCTCTTCGCCGTGCTGGCGCTGGCCTCCGAGAACGCCGGCGCCGTGCCCCTGCTGGCGTGGGTGGTGCTGCTGGGCGTCTTCGTCTTCGACGCCACGGTCACGCTGGTGCGCCGCCTGCTGCGCGGCGAGCGCGTGTACGAGGCCCATCGCAGCCACGCCTACCAGCGTGCCACCCAGGCCGTGCGCTCGCACGCCGTCGTCACCACCCGGGTGATCGGCGTCAACCTGGTGCTCGCGGCGATGGTGTTCGCGGCGGCGCGCGTTCCGTCGCTCCTGCTGCCGGCCTTCGCCGGCGCCATCCTGCTGCTGGGGCTGCTCTACCGCGCCGTGGAGCGCGGGGCGCCGATGCCACCGCGCCCCCCCGTGCCCGGCGACCCGCCGCGTGCGCAGCCGGCCGGCGCCGAGCCCCGCCCGCAGCGGGCCGCCGAGGCGGCGAACCGCGGCAGCTGAGCTCCCGTCCACACCGAGGGTCGCCTCGACGCGGCCGGCCTGGTCCGCACCGTCCTCCTCGCTCGGCGGGATGCCGTCCCTGACTGGAAGTCATGGGACGGCATCGTTCTGGTGGGCTCGACCCGGAGACCTCGCGGATCTGATCACATGACCCCAGTTAATTCCAAATAATACCGGATGCGGCGATCGACTGTGCATCCGGAAGTACCGCTATGGACGAATGTCACACGGAGCAACGGAGGAAACGGAGGAAAGACAAGCAGTTCTCCGTTCCCTCCGTTGCTCCGTGTGAGTTCGTCGTTGGGAGAATGCACGATCATTCCGCGAATCGGTATAACGGTATCATCAGCTGGAGGAACGACAGACAGTTCTCCGCTTCCCGCGTTTCCCCGCGTTATTCTGCCGACCGGGTGTGCCTTGCCAGCCGGATTCCTGCGAGCGTCTGATCCCTCGAACGGAGTTTCACACGGAGTGAACGGAGTTAGCGGAGTTCACAGAACAACGTCCGCTGACTCCGCTTACTCTGTGTGAAATGTTTCATTTTCCAGAGTACGCATGGGGCCGGATCGCCTTCGGATGGCCGCCATAACAACTTTGTTGACTACTCACTCTACGTGATGAATCGCGTTTTTTGCCGATTCTCCCGGAGAGAACTGCAGGACGGGAGCAAAAACGCAGCAGGCGCAGAGGAAGCATCCTCTGCGCCTGCCGTTTCTCGGGAATGGTCCGGCGCAGGGCGCCGGCATCCGCGTGGGCTTCAGCCGAATGCGTCTCTCCTCCGCCGCCCGTGCGGTGAAGAAAGCGTCAGGCGACGCCGGCGTGCTTGCCGTTGGGCTGGCGCGCGCGGCCCAGGCGCTTCAGCTCCACGAAAAGGGGCTCGTCGGGGTGGGCGGCGCGCGCGTTCTGCAGCGAATCGACGAGGTAGGCCGCGATCAGCCCCAGCATGGCTCCCAGGGCCATCCCCAGCACGGCGATCAGCTTGCGGTGAGGCCCGGAGGGGAGCTCGGGAACCTGCGGCGCGTCGAGCACGCTCACCACCGCCAGGTTGTCGCGCAGGTCCAGCTGCGCGTCCACCAGATCGGCGGTGAGCATGGAATAGACCTGCTCGTCCTTGGTGTAGTCGCGCATCCGCTGCGCCAGCTCCAGCTGGACCGCGGGCAGGGCCCGCCCTGAAAGGAACACCTCGCTCCCCTCGCTGGAAAGGCGCCGCAGCTGCCCGCGCAGCGTCTCGAGCTGAGCCACCGCCGAGCGCAGCTCGGGGTTGTCGGGGGTGGCGACACGCCGCAGCTGGGCCACCCGCACCTCCTGCTGCGTCACGCCACGCTGCAGCTCGGCCGCCGCCGCCACCGACTGCCGCGCCTGCTCCTGGATCTGCGGCGTGCCCGTGCGCTCCTGGAAGGCGAGCAGCGCCTGCTGCGAGCGGCGCAGGTTCTCGCGCGCCAGCCCCAGCTGCCGGTCGAGCGTCTCGCGCTTGTGCGTGGCCGCCTCGATGGCGATCTCGGTGGCGATGGTGTTCACGGCCGACGGGAAGGCGCTGGCGAGGCGCTGGGCCATCACCGGGTCGGTGGCCGTCACCTCGATGGCCACCGCGCGGCTCACCGGGTCGGTCCCCACGCTGGTGCCGCGCTTGAGGAGCTTCCCCAGCGCCCGCTTGGACATCGTCACCTGGCGGGTGCCGCGCACGTGCTGCGACACCGAGTCGAGCAGCGCCTGGCTCTTCACGATGGCCGCCAGGCTCTGCGTGGAACCGCCGCCGCCGCGGCTGGCGAGCCCGGCCATGCCCAGCTGCGAGGCCAGCAGCTGCATCCGCGAGTCGCCCCCGCCCCCCGACGAGGGGACGAGCACCACGCGCGACGTCCACGTGCGGGGGATCGCCAGCGCCAGCAGCACGGCCAGGACGGTGACCACCACGGTGGTCCCCGCGATCAGGCGGGCGTGGCGGAGGAGCAGCGCCGCGAAGCCGAGCAGCGACGGCTGCGGCTCGCCGTCGGGGCCGTCGTCCGGAAGACGCGTTTGCATGGGCGTCATGGTCTCACCTCAGGACGGCCACGGCGGCCAGCACCGCGCCCGTGATGGTGCTGGCGATCGCCGAGACCAGCTGGATGGTGGTGAGCGTCGAGCGCTCTTCACGGAAGGGGACGATCACCGCGTCGCCGGGCTCCACCGACCCCGCCTCGCGCAGCGTCAGGCGCGCGCCGGTGCGGGCGCGCAGCACCACGGCGTGGCGCCGGTCGGCGCGGCGCGTGGTGCCCCCGGCGGCGGCGAGGTACTGCGCCACCGACGTCCCCGCGTTGTAGGCGATCAGCCCCGGGTTGCGCACCGCGCCCAGCACCGAGACCTCGGCGCGGCGCACCGGAACCGTCACCACGTCGCCCGCGCGCAGCGTCTGCGAGTACGCGGGCGTGCCCGGGGTGGCGAGGCGGGTGAAGTCGATCACCACGCTGGAGCTGTCGGCGGCGCTGCGCACCTGCACGATACGCCGGTCCTGCGAGCTGAGCAGCTCGGGGGGGATGGTGGAGAGCTCGTCGCGCACCCGCTGGCCGGGCTGGCGGTGGAGCGTCGCGTCCACCAGCGACGCCTGCTCGGTGAAGCCGCCCGCCATCTGCACCAGGTCGCGCACGGTGGTGGTGTCGGGCCGGATCGGGTACGTGCCCGGGCGCCGCACCTGGCCCGTGACGGCGGCCGTCTTCTGCTCCATGAAGTTGGACAGCGCCGCCACGTACACCCCGTCGAACGGCCGCAGCACGAAGGCGCGCCCCCGCGCTCCCGCCGCCTCCTCGCGCGAGAACGCGAGCTGGGTGGTGCTCTGCGGCCCGGTGAAGCGCACCACCCGCACCGTGTCGGCCGCGTCGGCGGGGAAGCCCGCGCCCCCGTTGGCCACGTTCAGCAGGTCGGCCAGCGACTCGCCCGGCCGGAACTCGTACACGCCCGGGTAGCGGACGCGGCCGAACACCTGCACCCGCTCGTCGGGCGAGGGTACCACCACGGCGTCGCCCTCGCGCAGCGTGGGGTTGGCGCTCACGTCGCCGGTCTGCACGAAGCGGATCAGGTCCACCGACACGCTGTCGCCCGAGGCGCGGCGCAGCGTGATGTTGCGCCCGCGCGCGCCGCCGCCGCCCGCCAGGTCGCCCACCACCTCGCTGACCCGCGTGGCCGCGGTGGCGGTGCGCATCCCCGGCGACGCGACGCTCCCGACCACGTACACCTTGAACGCGCGCACCTGCGCCAGGGTGAGGCGCACGTCCACGTTGCGGAACAGGCGCGACGCGCTCTGCCGCACGCGCTGCTCGGCCTGGTCGAGGTTCAGCCCCAGCACCCGGGTGATTCCGATCCCGGGGAGCACGATGGAGCCCTCGGGGCTCACCGGCACCGAGAAGATGCGGTTGAACTCGCCGAACACCGAGATCTCGAGCCGGTCGCCGGGCCCCAGCACGTAGGCGCTGCGGCTCACGGGGGCGTCGAGCAGGGGGCCGAAGCTTCCCGTAACCACGCTGTCGGAGGCGCCGGGCTGCGGCCGCGGCTGCGCCGGGGGGGTGGAGACCGGCAGGGCCGACGGCGTGGTGTCGCGCGTCGTCGCGCCGGGAAAGCCCTGGGCCGCGGCGGAAGGCGCGGCGCCGAGCCACGCCCATCCCAGCAGCAGGCCGACCGAAGCCCTCACGGGCCCGGTGCGTGCCGCAAGCGGCAGTTTCACGTGGGTACGATCTCTGGGTGAAGATGAACGGCCCCTCCCCGCCCGTGCGGATGAGGGGCCCGGAGGCCGTGCTGCAGTGCGGGGCACCCGGTTGCAAACCCGTACATGATAACCACGTGCGCGGGTGGCTGCAAGCGCGGGGGAAGGCCGCGGCCGAGTTGCGGGGCATGGGTGCCCGCCGCTACACTCATGGGCTTTTCCGGCGTCTGGACGGGCCCCGCGTGCCCGCCTGCGCCCGTACCGGACCATGCAGGGGAACCGACATGCAGATCGCCATCGTGGGAAGCGGATACGTGGGGCTGGTGGCGGGCGCGTGCCTGGCCGAGACCGGCAACGACGTGGTGTGCGCCGACATCGACGCAGGCAAGATCGAGCGCCTCTCGCGCGGCGAGCTTCCCATCTACGAGCCCGGGCTGGAGCCGCTGGTGGAGCGGAACCTGGCCGAGGGGCGGCTGCGCTTCACCACCGACGTGGAGGGCGCGGTGCGCGACGCCGAGGTGGTCTTCATCGCCGTGGGCACCCCGCCGGGCGAGGACGGCTCGGCCGACCTGCAGCACGTGCTGGCGGTTGCCGACACGGTGGGGCGCAACATGCCCGCCGACGGCCCCGAGAAGATCGTCATCACCAAGAGCACCGTGCCGGTGGGCACCGCCGTCAGGGTGCGCGACGCCATCGCCCGCCACACCCGGCGCCCCTTCCACGTGTGCTCCAATCCCGAGTTCCTCAAGGAAGGCGCGGCCGTCCAGGACTTCATGAAGCCCGACCGGGTGGTGATCGGGGTGGACTCGGAGCATGCGCGCGAGCGGCTGGCCGAGCTCTACGCGCCCTTCGTGCGCACCGGCAACCCGGTCCTGTTCATGGACATCGCCTCGGCCGAGATCACCAAGTACGCGGCCAACGCCATGCTGGCCACGCGCATCAGCTTCATGAACACCATCGCGCGGCTGTGCGAGGCGGTGGGCGCCGACGTGAACCTGGTGCGCGCGGGGATCGGCAGCGACGCCCGCATCGGGCCCAGCTTCCTCTTCGCGGGGATCGGCTACGGCGGCAGCTGCTTCCCCAAGGACGTGAAGGCGCTGGTGCACACCCTGAAGGGCGAGGGGATCGACTCGTCGATCCTGGACGGGGTGGAGCAGGTCAACGCCGACCAGAAGCGGGTGCTGGTGGAGCGGGTGCGCGAGGTGTTCGGCGGCGACCTGTCGGGGCGCAGCTTCGCGGTGTGGGGGCTGGCCTTCAAGCCCGAGACCGACGACATGCGCGAGGCGCCCGCGCTCACCATCGTGCGCGCCCTGACCGAGGCCGGCGCGCGGGTCCGCGCGCACGACCCCGAGGCTCGCCACGAGGCGCCGCGCTACTTCGCCGACCTGCTGGCCACCGGCGCGCTGGAGCTGTGCGAGCGCAACTACGACTGCCTGGAGGGCGCCGACGCCCTGCTGGTGCTCACCGAGTGGGCCCCGTACCGCGTTCCCGACTTCGAGCGCATGCGGCACCTGCTGAAGGAGCCGGTGGTGTTCGACGGGCGCAACCTGTGGGACCCGCAGCGCATGGCCGAGCTGGGCTTCCGCTACCTGTCGGTGGGGCGCAGGCCGGTGCAGCCGGCGGCCGCCCCGGCCGGCGCCGCCTGAGGGCGCGGCGATGCGCATCCTGATCACCGGCGCGGCGGGGTTCCTGGGGTCGCACCTGGCCGACCGCTTCCTGGCCGAGGGGCACCACGTGGTGGGGATGGACAACTTCATCACCGGCCACCCCGACAACATAGCGCACCTGATCGGCCGGCCCGAGTTCCTGTTCGTGCAGCACGACGTCACCAACTACATCTACGTGGAGGGGCCGGTGGACGGGGTGCTGCACTTCGCCTCGCCGGCCTCGCCCGTGGACTACCTCGAGAAGCCGATCCAGACGCTCAAGGTGGGCTCGCTGGGCACCCACAAGGCGCTGGGGCTGGCCAAGGCCAAGGGCGCCCGCTTCCTGCTGGCGTCCACCAGCGAGGTGTACGGCGACCCGCAGGTGCACCCGCAGCCCGAGACCTACTGGGGGAACGTCAACCCCGTGGGCCCGCGCGGCGTGTACGACGAGGCCAAGCGCTTCGCCGAGGCGATGACCATGGCCTACCACCGCTTCCACGGGGTGGAGACGCGCATCGTGCGCATCTTCAACACCTACGGGCCGCGCATGCGCCCGGGCGACGGCCGCGTGGTGAGCAACTTCATCGTGCAGGCGCTGCGCGGCGAGCCGCTCTCGGTGTACGGCGACGGCCAGCAGACGCGCTCGTTCTGCTTCGTGGACGACCTGGTGGACGGCATCTTCCGGCTCTTCCACTCCGACCGCGCCGACCCCACCAACGTGGGGAACCCGGTGGAGTTCACCGTGCGCGAGCTGGCCGAGAAGGTGATCGCCATGACCGGCAGCGCCAGCGAGATCGCGCGGCGGCCGCTCCCCGAGGACGACCCCAAGGTGCGCAAGCCCGACATCACGCTCGCGCGCTCGGTGCTGGGGTGGGAGCCGCGCGTGCCGCTGGAGGAGGGGCTGGCGCGCACGATCCCCTACTTCCGCACCATGGTGGAAGAGCTGAACTCCACCTCGCGCACGCTGTAGGGCGTGAGGCCCGCGTGTCCGCGTCCGCGCGAAGGAACGCGTGCGGCGCTTTGGCCACGGAATGTCATCCTGAAGGAGCCGTCGCACTGCACCCGCGTCTGCGCATGGTCCTAGCGGCGACTGAAGGACCCATACTCGACGGTCGAGCGACAGGCAGCCGTGCGCGCAGGCCCGGGCCACACATCCTTACATCGCCGCCAGAGTTCAGCGTGCGCGTGGCGCAGGCGCGGCGGCTCCCTCGGGACGAAGAGTCGCGGCCGCTGTGGAATGCACAATGAATCCTTGAGGTCTGACAGATCCGGTATGATTGCCGATCGGCAATCGATTGTGCATTCGGAAGGACCATTACGGAAGAATGTCACACGGAGGAAACGGAGGGAACGGAGGGACGGAGGAAGGGCGAGCAGTTCTCCGTTCCCTCCGTCGCTTCGGGTGAGCCGGTTCGTCCGAGGGGAATGCACGATCATTCAGCGGAATCGGTAGGAGACGTGGAGCGGGGATGTGTTAGTGGGGAGGGACGTGGGGTGCACCCGATGCCGTACAAAGGAGTGAGCCGGTGAAGGTGATCGTGACGGGGGCCGCCGGGTTCATCGGCAGCCATCTGGTGGAGCGCCTGCTGTCGCGGGGCGACGAGGTGGTGGGGGTGGACAGCTTCGACTCGTTCTACGACCCCGCCATCAAGCGCCGCAACCTGGCAGGCGCGCTCGCGTCGGACCGCTTCCGGCTGGTGGAGGCCGACATCCGCGAAGCGGACGGGATGGCCGGCGGCGTGCGCGACGCGGGCGGCGAGGGCGCCGGCGCGATCGTGCACCTGGCGGCGCGGGCGGGGGTGCGCCCCTCCATCGCCCAGCCGCTGCTGTACTCGCAGGTCAACCTCGACGGCACCGTGAACCTGCTGGAGCTGGCGCGCACGCTGGGGGTGACGCGCTTCGTGTTCGGCTCCAGCAGCAGCGTGTACGGCAACAACCCCCGGGTGCCCTTCGCCGAGAGCGACGCGGTGGACGGGCCGATCTCGCCGTACGCCGCCACCAAGCGCTCGGGCGAGCTGCTCTGCCACACCTACCGGCACCTGTACGGCCTGTCGGTGGCGTGCCTGCGCTTCTTCACCGTCTACGGGCCCCGCCAGCGGCCCGACCTGGCCATCCACGCCTTCGCCCGGCGCATGCTGCGCGGCGAGCCGATCACGCTCTTCGGCGACGGCAGCTCGGAGCGCGACTACACCTACGTGGACGACATCCTGGACGGGATCGAGGGCGCGCTCGCCTTCACCGCCGGCGAGCCGAAGTTCGAGATCTTCAACCTGGGCGAGAGCCAGACCACCACGCTGCTGCGGCTGGTGGAGCTCCTTTCCGACGCCCTGGGCGTGCAGCCGGCCGTAGAATGGCAGCCGCCCCAGCCGGGCGACGTGGAGCGCACCTTCGCCGACGTGTCCAAGGCGCGCCGGATGCTGGGCTACGCGCCGCGCGTGCCGGTGGAGGACGGCATCCCCCGCTTCGTCCACTGGCTGCGCACGGAGGGCTGAGCGCCCGCACCAGGGCGCCGGCTGGCCCCGGAACCTTGCCCTCGCGGCAGGGGTCGTATACCGTTTGCGCCGCGGCCAGCCCCGGCGCGACATGCCCGTACGCTCCCGTTCGCGCCGCGGGGCGCGTGGCCAGCTTCCGTCCGGGCGCCGCAGCGCGCCGCCCGCACCCCCGTTCCAAGACGCATGCCGATCACCATCCTGGCCATCCTGCCATATTTCCTTCCGGGCTACAAGGCGGGCGGTCCGCTGCGCAGCCTGGAGAACATGGTGGAGCAGCTGGGCGACTCCTTCACCTTCAAGGTCGTCACCCGCGACCGTGACCACGGCGACCGGTCGGCGTTCCCGGGGGTGGAGCCCGGCCACTGGCACGAGGTGGGGAAGGGCCGCGCCATCTACCTGGCTCCCCAGCAGATCGGGCCCCTGGGGATGCGCCGGGTGATCGCGGGGACGCGGCACGATGTGCTCTACCTCAACAGCCTCTTCAACCCCTCGTTCACCCTGCTGCCGCTGCTGCTGCGGCTGCTGCGCGCCATCCCGCCGCGCGCGGTGGTGCTGGCCCCGCGCGGCGAACTGCACCCCGGCGCGCTGACCGCCGGCACGTGGGGACCGCTCCTCCCCGCGCGGCTGGCCGGGCGGGTCCCGTCGCCGCGCACCCTCAAGAAGCGGGTGTACATCGCGCTCGCGCGCGCGCTGGGGCTGTTCCGCGGCATCACCTGGCAGGCGTCCAACGAGATCGAGGCGGGGCAGATCCGGCGGCACATCGGCCGATCTGCGACCGTGGTCGTGGCGCCCGACCTGGCCGCCGCGCCGCCCGCCGCTCCGCCGGCCTCGGAGCGCGCCAAGGAGCGGGGGCGGCTTCGCGTGGCCTTCCTGTCGCGCATCGACCCCAAGAAGAACCTGGCCGGCGCCGTGGAGGTGCTGGCGGGGGTGACGGGGCAGGTGAGCCTCGACATCTACGGCCCCGTCGACGACGAACGCTACTGGAGCCGCTGCCGCGCCGCCCTCGAGCGCCTGCCGGCCAACGTCACCGCGCGCTACCACGGCCCGGTTCCGCACGAGTGGGTGGGCGAGGTGTTCCGCGGCCACGAGCTGTTCCTTTTTCCTACCTGGGGAGAGAACTACGGGCACGTGGTGCTGGAGGCGATGGTGCAGGGTTGCCCGGTGCTGGTGAGCGACCGCACCCCCTGGCGGGGCCTCGCCGAGCACGGGGCGGGATGGGACGTGAGCCCCGACGACGTGGAGGCGATGCGCGCCGTGGTGCAGCGGTGCGTGGACATGGATGGCGAAGAGCACCGCCGCTGGTCGGAGCGGGCGGCCGCCTACGGGCGCGTCCGCAGCCTCGACCAGCAGCCGGTGCACTCCAACCGCGAGATGTTCTTCGCCGCCGGCCGGCTCGCCGTTCCCATCTCCGGGGCCGCGCTGAGCCCGCGTGGCTGACCCTCTCGGCGCGCGGGGCGGTTCGCGCCCGCGCGTCACGCTGTTCGTGCACGACCTGGCCTCCAATCCCATCGTGCGCGCCGCGCCCATCGCCCGCGCGCTGGCCGCCCGTTTCGAGGTGGAAGTGCTGGGGCTGCTGCTGAGCGGCGACGCCGTGTACACGCCGTACCGCGGCAGCTTCGAGTTCCGCACGCTGCGCTGCCGGCCGCGCCTGTCGGCGGTGCTGGCCGCCGCGCCGCGGCTGGCGCGCATGGCGACCGGCGACGTCCTCTACGCCTGCAAGCCGCTGTTCTCCACGCTGCTTCCGGCGGTGCTGGCCGCCCGTCGCCCCGCGCGGCCCCTGCTGCTGGGCGTGGAAGACGACGAGTGGGCCGCCCGGGAGATCGACGCCCCCGCGCCGGGGGTGTATGGGCGGCTGGGGCGGCTGCGCGAAACGCACGCCCTGGGCGCTCGGGCCGCGCACCCGCTCACCCGCTTCGCCATGGCCGTCACGGTATCGACGCGCGCGCTGCAGGCGCGATACGGGGGCATGCTGCTGCGGCACGGCCCCGACCCGGTGGTGTTCGACCCCATGCGCGCCGGGCTGGAGAGCCGTGCCGCGCTGCGGCGGCGCCTCGGCCTGCCGGCGCGGCGCAAGCTGGCCGTCTTCGCCGGCCAGCCGCGGCCGCACAAGGGGTGGGCCACCCTGCTCGACGCGCTTGCGCTTCCCGGGGCCGCGGGGTGGGACCTGGCGCTCGCGGGGCCCCCCGGGCCGGCCAGCGCGGCGGCGGCCGACCGCCTGGGCGCGCGCTTCCACGCGCTGGGGCTGATCGCCAACGAGCAGATGCCCGCCCTGCTGGCCGCCGCCGACGCCGCGCCGATCCCCCAGTGCGACGAAGCCTTCACGCGCAGCCAGCTTCCGGCCAAGGCGCTGGAGGCGATGGCGATGGGGGTGCCGGTGGTGGCGCCGGCGGTGGGCGACCTCCCCGAGATCCTGGGCGGCGGTGAGCGCGGATGGCTGGTGCCTCCCGGCGACGCCCGTGTCCTGACCGGGGCGCTGGAGGCGATCGCCGCCGACCCCGACGAGGCGGCACGGCGGGCGAGGGCCGCGCGACGCTGGTTCGTGGACGAGGCGAGCGTGGACGCGATCCGCGCCCGCGTCGAGCCGCTCGTGCTGCGGGCGCTGGCGCGGTGACGGACCGCCCCGCCCCCCGGGTGGCCGTGTGCGTGGCCACCTTTCGCCGCCCGCGGCAGCTGGCCGAGCTGTTGGAGAGCCTGGGCGCGCAGCGGGCGCCGCTCGCCGGCCGGGTGTGGGTGTGCGTGGTGGACAACGACGCCGACGCCAGCGCTCGGGCGGTGGTGGAGGCCGCGCGGCCGCGCCTGCCGTATGAGGTGGACTATGCGGTGGAGCCGCGGCGCAACATCGCCCTGGCGCGCAACCGCGGCGTGGCGCGCGCGCTGGAGATGGGGGCCGAGTGGGTGGCCTTCATCGACGACGACGAGGTGGCCCGCCCCGGCTGGCTCCAGGCGCTCCTCGCCGCGCAGGCACGCTTCGCTGCCGACGCGGTGTCTGGGCCGGTGCGGCCCCGGCTGGCCGCGGACGCTCCCGGCTGGGCCGAGCGCGGTGGCTTCTTCGCCCTGCCCATGCCGCCCGCGGGCACGCCGCTGGGCACGGCGGCCACCAACAACGCCCTGGTTTCGCGCCGCCTGCTGGCCGCCGTGCCCGGTCCCTTCGACCCCGCGTTCGGGCTCACCGGCAGCAGCGACTCGCTCTTCTTCACGCGGTGCGCGCGGCAGGGCGCCCGGCTGGTGGCCGCGCCGGACGCGGTGGTGGAAGAGGCGGTGCCCGCCGCGCGCGCGCGGGCCGGCTGGGTGCTGCGCCGCGCCTTCCGGGTGGGGAACGCCGCATGGTGGATGGAGCGTGCCCTGCCGGCGGAGGTGCGCCGGCCCGGGGAGCGTCTGGGCAAGGCCACGGCGCGGCTGCTGGGGTCGGCGCTGCTCTTCCCCACGGCTGCGCTGCTGGGCAGGGCCGCGGCGCTGCGGGCGCTGGCCGGCGTGTGGTACGGAGCGGGGTGCCTGGCCGGCGTGGCGGGTCACCGCTACGCCGAATACCGCGACGTGCGTCGCTAGAGACGGCGGTGCGTTTCCACGCCCCCAGCGGCGCGCCGGGGCCGGGGCGGCTTCCCGTGCTGCAACTCGAACGCGGATGTTGGTCGTGAGGTGGACGTTTTCGTGGAACGTCGGGACGGGTCGCCGGGCGGACGAGCCGGGGCGGGAGGCGCGCGCGTGAGCGGCGCCCCATCGCCCCTGCGAGCGCTGCTGCAAGCCGCCGGTCGGCGGAGCAACGGGCGCGGGGTCCTGTTCAACCTGGCTGGCGTGGCGGCCCCGGCGCTGCTCGCGCTGGTCTGCATCCCGCGGATCGCGGGGGCGCTGGGGGCCGAGCGCTTTGGCATCCTGGCGCTGGCGTGGACCACCGTGGGCTACGTGGTGTTCCTGCACCTGGGGCTGGGGCGCGCGGTGGCGCGCGGCACCGCGGCCGGCGGGAAGGGTGACGACGAGGTGCGTGCCACCGTGTGGACGGCGCTGCTGATGACGCTGGCGCTGGGGTGCGCCGGGGGCGCGCTGCTGTTCGTGCTGGCTTCCGCCCTGGTGCGCGTGCTCGACCTCCCGGCCGCCGTGGCGGACGAGTGCGCCGCGGCCTTCCGTGTGCTGGCGTGTGCGGTGCCGTTCACCGTCGCCACCCCGGTCCTGACGGGGGTGCTGGAGGCCCGCCGCCGCTTCGGGCTGGTGAACGCCGTGACGGTGCCGAGCGCGCTGGTGACCTACCTGGGCCCGGTGGCCGCGCTGTCGTTCACGCATACGCTCGTCCCGCTGGTGGCGGTTCTGGCGGTGGGGCGCGTGCTGTCGTGGGCCGCCTTCCTCGTGCTGTGCCTGCGCGAGGTGCCCGAGCTGCGCGGGGGGCCCACCTTTCACGGCCGCCTCGCGCGGCCGCTGCTGAGCTACGGCGGGTGGACGACGGTGAGCGCGCTGGTGTCGCCGCTGCTGGTGTACATGGACCGCTTCGTGATCGGCGCCGCGGTGTCGGCGGCGGCGGTGGCCTACTACGCCACCGCGCAGGAGGTGGTGCTGCGCATCGGGCTCGTTTCCGGCGCCGTGGTGGGGGTCCTCTTCCCCGCGTTCGCCAGCGTGCCCGAGCACGACGGACGGCGCGTGGCGCACCTGCTGGAGAGCGGGGTGGACGCGGTGCTGGTGCTGGTGCTTCCCCTCGCCCTGATTCTGGCGGCGGCGGCCGAGCCGCTGCTGCGCCTCTGGATGGGGGGCGACTATGCCGTGCAGGGCGCGCACGTGCTGGCGTGGCTCTCGTTCGGGCTGGTGGTGAACGGGCTGGCCAAGGTGGCGTCCACCATGCTGCAGGCCGTCGGGCGGCCCGACCTGACGGCGCGGCTGCACCTCATGGAGCTGCCGGGCTTCGTGGTGGTGCTGGTGGTGCTGGTATGGGCGTGGGGGCTCGAGGGCGCCGCGGTGGCCTGGGTGGTGCGGGTGACGGCCGATGCGGCGGGGCTGTTCTGGTTCGCCTGGCGCAGGGTGCCCGAGACGCGGAGCGCCGCGATGCACGCGGCATGGGTGACGGCGTGTGCCGCCGCTGGTGTGGGCGCGCTGCGGCTTGCGGGCTCGCCGCTGGCGCGGGCGGCGCTGCTGGCCGTGGCGGCCGTGGCGCTGCTCTGGGCTTTCGGCCGGATCCTTCATCGCCGCGCCGCGACGAGCTAGTCATACAATCTCACCGAACGTAGTTCTGGATGAGATTACGAACTCCACCTGGGATCACACAGGGCCAACAGGGCCAACAGGAAACTGCAGCTGTTCCTGTTGGCCCTGTTGGCCCTGTGTGAAACGTAGTTCTGGAGTTCTGGATTGGATATCGAATTCCCGTCGAGAAACCAACGAGAAGATTGCCTCGTTTCCAGAACTCTTCCCAGCAACGTGGTATCATTCCGACTATCATCATCATGCCAGTTCCGGGAAAGAACTTGCCTCACGCAGAGTCAGCAGAGTGAGCAGTTGACAGCAGTTTTGACTGAGAACTCTGCTATCTGCGTGATGAACCGCTGGTTCTTCTTCTATGATGGCATCACGATTCACGCGGATTTTATCTTCGC
>Ga0247773_1000110_pt1 | contig 38028 bp, 36 predicted proteins | sample UWRJL092311B6_FD_179934 | JGI IMG/M metagenome (GOLD analysis project Ga0247773, IMG submission 179934) | Plant litter microbial communities from Arlington Agricultural Research Station in Wisconsin, United States - UWRJ-L092-311B-6 | ecosystem: Environmental > Terrestrial > Plant litter >... | reverse complement strand
GAGCAGCCACGGCTTCGGCGCGGCGCTGATCATGGCGCTCACCATGAGCGCGGTGGCCATCCACGCCAGCGAGGGCGACGCCCCCGCCGAGGTGCTGCGGCGCACGCACCTGGCGCTGATCGACGAGCTGGAGACCACGGAGATGTACCTCACGCTGTTCTACGGCGTGATCGACCCCGCCGAAGACACCATCACCTACGCCAACGCCGGGCACTCGCACGCTTGGCGCGTGCCGGCCGAGGGTCCGCCGCAGCGGCTGGGCGTCACCGACCCGCCCTTCGGCATCATCGACCGCTCGCAGTATGGCGAGGCCACCGCGCCCTGGGACGGAGGCCGCGACCTCCTCTTCCTCTTCACCGACGGCCTGTCCGACGCGCTGGAGCGCGGCGAGGTGGAGGGGGAGAAGATCCTGATCGACGAGGCGGCGCGGCTGCGCGACCGGCCCGCCGAGGAGATCATCGGCCGCCTCTTCGCGCGGGTGAGCGAGGACGGCGCCACCGTGCCGCCCGACGACCGCACGGCCGTCCTGGTCCGCTTCTAGCCGCGGCCGTGCCCCCCCGCCAGCTCCCCTACCCCGACGACCTGCCCCGCGCCAAGCGCGCCCTGGGGCAGAACTTCCTGATCGACCCCAACATCCAGCGCAAGATCGTCGTGGCCATCGACCCCGGCCCCCACGACGAGGTGCTGGAGATCGGCCCCGGCGTGGGCGCGCTCACCCGGCACCTGGCGGGCACGGTCCGCCGCCTGATCCTGGTGGAGCTGGACAACGGGCTGGCCGCGCGCTTGGCCGAGCAGTACGCGGGCGACCCGTCGGTGGAGGTGGTGAACGAGGACGTGCTGGACGTGCCGCTGGAGCGCATCACGAGCGACCCCGCCGCGCTCAAGGTGATCGGCAACATCCCCTACAACATCACCACGCCCATTCTCTTCTCCCTCCTGGAGCGAAGCCCGCGCCCGCGCCAGATCGTGCTGATGGTGCAGCGCGAGGTCGCCGACCGCATCCTGGAGCCGGCGGGGAGCAAGACCTATGGCGCGCTGGCGGTGGGAGTGCAGGCGGTGGCCGACGTGAGCCGCGTGATGAACGTGAGCCGCGACGCCTTCCGCCCCGTGCCCGACGTGATGTCGAGCGTGGTCAGGATCGTGCCCCACAACCCCCCACGCCTCACCCCCCAGGACGAGACCTCGCTGCGCGAGCTGACGCGCGCCGCCTTCCAGCAGCGCCGCAAGCAGTTCCAGCGCATCCTGCGCGACGCCTACTCCCTCTCCGTGGAAGACGTGGAGCAGGTGGGCCGCGCCGCCGGGATGGACCTGGTGCAGCGCCCCGAGACCTTCCCCCCGCAAAAGTTCATCGACCTCGCCCGCGTGCTGCGCGACCGCCCCCGCGACCCGTAACCAGGGCCGGCGGCAACGCGCAGCCGTTGCGACGTCGTGTGGCTCGGCCTGTCGCTTCGCGGGTGGTTTATGTGCGCTCCACGCGTGCGTCGTCACCTGTCCACTTCGTTACGCTTCACCCCGAATCCCGCCGATGCTCGCGTGGAAACAGGGCTCCTCTGGTCTCCGTGAGCATTCCCTTTACAGAATACTCACCCAAGGGTATATTCGATGACGTGGACGGTGGAAGGGACCGAGGTATTCGCCAGCTGGTTCGGCTCGCTCACGGAGCCCGAGCGAGAAGACGTGATCGCGGTCGTGGACATGCTCAAGGCTCTGGGGCCGAGACTCGGGTTCCCGCAAAGCTCCCAGATCCGCGGGTCACGCCATGGCCAGATGCGCGAGCTGCGCATCCAGCACGCAGGGAAGCCGTTCCGGGTGCTGTATGCGTTCGATCCGCGTCGCACCGCCATCCTTCTGGTGGGTGGCGACAAGACTGGCAACGGCCGCTGGTACGACCAGATGGTGCCCTTGGCCGATCGGCTCTTCGATCAGCACTTGAACGAACTGCGCAGCAAGGAAAGGAACTGATGCCTACCCGGAGCTGGGACGAGATCAAGGCGACCGCCGCCCCCGAGACTATCGCCCGGGCGGGGCGCAAGACCGAAGCGCTGCTCGCCGCCTTCGAGCTGAACGAGCTGCGCAAGGCACGGCGGCTCACGCAGGAGGAGCTCGCGCGGCGGCTGGGCACGCGCCAGGCGAACGTCTCCAAGCTGGAGCGCCGCACCGACGTGCGGGTGAGCACGCTGCGTGACGTGATCGAGGCGATGGGCGGCGAGCTGCGCATCACCGCCCACTTCCCCGACGGCGACTACCGCATCGAGCCGGGCTTGGAGCCGCGCACCGCCGGTTGATCCGCGTCTCGTTTCGCGGACAGGGATCGCCCGCCGTTGACGGTAGTGTCGGCCGTATCTCCCAGGCCGTCCCGGAACGGCAGGTGCAGACCGAAACGGCGAAGCCCCGGCTCTCTCGCGAGAACCGGGGCTTCGGTCGTGGGTGATTTTGCTCAGTGGTCGAACAATCGCGGAGCGAAGATCAAACGGCGGCCAGGGCGGGCTCCTCGGCGGGGGCCAGGAAGCGGGCGGCCAGGTCCACGTATTCGGCGGTGCCGATGAACAGCGGCGTGCGCTGGTGCAGCGACTCGGGCTCGATCTCCATGATGCGCCGGGTGCCGTCGGTGGCCTTGCCGCCGGCGTGCTCGGCGATCATGGCCAGCGGCGCGGCCTCGTACAGCAGCCGCAGCTTGCCCCGGGGGCTCTTCACGTCGGCCGGGTACATGAACAGGCCGCCGTACAGCAGGTTGCGGTGGAAGTCGGCCACCAGCGAGCCGATGTAGCGCGAGCTGAACGGCCTGGGGTTGGGCTCGTCGCCGGCGCCCTTCAGCCAGCTCACGAAGCGGCGCTGGCCGTCGCTCCACTTGCCGTAGTTCCCCTCGTTGCAGCTGTAGATGCGCTGTCCGCTCTCGGGGATGCACATGTGCGGGTGCGACAGCAGGAACTCGCCGATCGACGGCTCGAGCGTGAAGCCGTGCACGCCGTTGCCGGTGGTGTACACCAGCATGGTGGACGAGCCGTAGACCACGTAGCCCGCCGCCACCTGCTTGTAGCCCGGCTGCAGGCAGTCGTCCACGCACCCGCGCGGGTGGTCGCTCACCTTGCGGTGCACCGAGAAGATGGTGCCCACCGACACGTTCGCGTCGATGTTCGACGACCCGTCGAGCGGGTCGAAGAGCACGCAGTAGTGCCCGGTGGGGAACTTGTCGGGGATGGGGATGAAGGCTTCCGCCTCTTCCGACGCCATCCCGCACAGGTGGCCCGTGTGGTCCAGTGCCTTGAAGAGCACCTCGTGCGCGTACTCGTCCAGCTTGCGCACCTCCTCGCCCTGCACGTTGACCTCGCCGGTGTAGCCCAGGATGTCGGCCAGGCCGGCGCGGCGCACCTCCTTGCCGATCATCTTGGCGGCGAAGGCGATGTCGTACAGGATGCTGCTGAATGCGCCCGTGGCCTCGGGAAACTGCCGCTCGGCCTCGATGATGTGGCGCTCGATGGTGATGATGCCCTTGCTGCTCACGGAATCCTCGGCTCGTTTGTCTCCTGGGCACGGAAGCGGCGCTCTCGCTCGTACGCTTCCACCTCGTACCGGTTCTGCCAGTAGCCGCGGCGCACCCACTCCGCCGCGTATCTCACCGCGAACAGCCTGTCCTCCCGCCACTGCCGCACGTGCACCAGCTCGTGCACCAGCAGCCCCTCGTCGATCCGCACGCTCGGGTGCACCACGATGGTGCCGCCCAGCGTGACGGCGGCGGCCGGCCCCTGCATGTTCCCCGTAACCCCGCCGATCGCCGTGATCCAGCGGTTGTACCGCACCGTCACCCCCGGCGGGAGCGGTGCGCCCGGCAGCCCGTCCGGCGGGACCCGGGGCCCGATCACCCGGTCGGCGAGCCACCCCAGCAGCGTCATCCCTCGTCCCTCCGCCACGCCCGCCCGCCGGGAGCCACGTGCACCACCACCGTGCCATCCTCGTCGGTGCGCGCCACCTGCACGCCGTCGGCGCGCAGGCGGGCGACGGTCTCGGGGGCGGGGTGGCCGTACTTGTTGCGCCGCCCGCACGAGATCACCGCGAGCGCCGAGTGCACCGCCTGGAGCCATTCTTCGGAGGTGGCGGTGCGGCTGCCGTGGTGCCCCGCCTTGACCAGCTGCGAGCGCAGCGCGGCGCCGTAGCGGCCCACCAGCGCGTGCTCCACGAAGGAGGGTGCGTCTCCCGTCAACAGTGCCGAGAACTCGCCGTAGCGCACCTGGATCACCGCCGAAATGTCGTTCGCATCTCCCGATGCGTCAAGAACGTCCGCTGCGGGCCACAGAAACTCCAGCTCCACGCCGTCGATGCGCAGCACCCGGCCCTGGCGCGCGGCGTTCCACGGCACGTGCCGCCCTTCCGCCGCGCGCAGCACGTCGCGGTACACCGGCGTGCCGAACGCCAGCCCGGGGTCAATCAGCCGCCCCACCGGGATCTCGCGCAGCACCGCGGGGGCGCCGCCCACGTGGTCCAGGTGCGGGTGCGTGAGCACCAGCGCCTCCACGCGCCGTGCGCCCTGGGCGCGCAGCCAGGGGAGTACGCGCCGGCGCCCCGCGTCGAAGTCCTCGTCCCACGGCCCCGCGTCCACCAGCAGCCAGCGGCCGGCGGGGGTTTCGATCGCCACCGCGTCGCCCTGGCCCACGTCGATGAACGCGATCTCCAGGCCACGCGCGGGAGCAGCCGCCAGCGGCAGCAGCAGGAACGCCGCGCCCGCGGCCAGCGGCGCCAGCGCCCAGCGCACCCGGCGCCGCATCCCCCCCGCCAACTCCAGCGCCAGGAGGAACGCGAGCGCCGCCGCGGCCCAGATCCACCACCGGGGCCGGGCCACGTCGGCGTGCCCGCCGGGGACGGCCGCGGCCACGTCCACCACCCGCTGCATCCCGTCCAGCGCCAGCGACGCGCCGTCGGCCACCACGCGCGCCAGCGCCGGCGACAGCGGCTCCAGCGCGCACGCCGCGCCGATGCCCACCAGCGCCAGGCTGCTGAGCGGGATGGCCGGGAGGTTGGCGGCGATGGAGATGGGGGCGATGCGCCCGAACTCCTGCGCGGCCACCGGCGCGGTGGCGATGAACGCGGCGAGCGAGACGACGACCGACTCCGCCAGCGCCTTCATGTGCCCGCGCCGCAGCCGCGCGGGGACGCGCTGCAGCAGCGGCCGGCGCAGGAGCATGATCCCCAGCACGCCGGCGTAGGAGAGTTGGAACCCGGCGTCGAGGGCGGCCATCGGGTCCAGCGCCAGGATCGCCAGCGCGGCGGCCGCGACGATCCCCAGCGGCGACGACGGGCGCTGGAGGGTCGCGGTGAGCAGCGCCAGGGCGGTCATGATCCCCGAGCGCACGGCCGAGGGCGGCGCACCGATCATGGCCAGGTACAGCGCGATGAGCACGATGGTGAGCCAGATGGTGGGGTCGCGCCGCAGCCGCAGCACCCGGCCCAGCAGCACCAGCACCGCCGCCACCAGCGCCACGTGCGTTCCCGAGATGGCGAGCAGGTGCACCAGCCCCGACGCGGCGAAGCGGTCGGCCAGGTCGCGGTCCAGCGTCTCGCGCCGGCCCAGCACCAGCGCGTCGGCCAGCGCGGCGTTGCGGGGGAAGAGGCGGCGGATCTGGCGCTCGGAACGGCCGCGCAGGGTCAGCAGCGGGTGCCGGGCGAAGCTCGCCGGCGCGATGGCCGTGGCCTGCCGGGCGAGCAGGTAGCCGCGGTACGCGGGGCTTTGGGGCCAGCGTCCCGGATCCACGGGAGACGGGAGGAGGCGCCACTCGCCCGCCAGCCGCAGCTCCGTGCCCGCCGCGAGGGCGGCGGTGCCGCGGGGGAGGCGGACGCGTACCTCCACCTGGCATTCGGGCACGGCGCCCCGCTCGCCGGCCGCGCGGGTGACGGCGAGCGGGAGGAGCGGCGTGCGCTCGGAGGTGTCGCGCGGGGCGGCGAAGTCGGCGCCGAGCGCGCCGGTGAGGATCACGCGCGCGCCGTCGGCCAGGGTGGCGCGGCAGTCGCGGGCGGCGTCGATCCGTGCCTGTGCGCCATCGCCCGCGCCGGCCAGCGCCAGCGCGGCGAGCAGGCAGCCGCGCGTGCCTTCCCGCCCGAGTGCGACGCCGACGACGGGGCGGTGCAGCAGCAGAGCCGCCAGCGGAAGGGCCGCGCCCAGTGCGATGGCCGCGGGCACCGCGTCGATGCGAAAGCCGAAGAGGAGTCCGGCCAGGAACGCGAAGAACGCGGCCACGATCGGCAGGCGGAAGTGGCTCATCCGGTCACAACCCCGTGTGGCTCATCGGATATTCTGGCGGTTGATGGCGCGGCGGTTGCAGCGATGGCCGGCTGGACGGCGGCGCGTGGCAGACGAACCGGAGGTGCGAGATGAAGGTCCGGCTGAGGATCGGGATCACGGCCGCGTGCGCCATGCTGGCCGTCGCATGCAACGGGTCGAGCCTGTTCGATGGCGAGCTCGGCACGGGCGTCACGCCGACCGGAACGGGCATCGTGCAGGGGAGCGTGCTGGCCGAGGGAACCGGCGCCGGCGGCGTGCCGGTGATCCTGGTGGGCCGCGACTCCACGCAGACCGACCTGAACGGCATCTTCACCTTCGACAGCATCCCGGCCGCCACCTACACGCTGTCGGTGCGCGTGCCCATCGGCTTCACGCTGGCCGCCGGGCAGACCGCCACCCGCTCGGTCTCGGTGACCAACGGCACCACCACCGGCGCCACCTTCGTCCTCCAGCGGGTGACGACGGCACCCTGACGGCGGTGAAGAGAACGAAGTGAACGTAGCTGGATCCAGCCCGCCTGACGAGGTTCCAGGCTGGCGGAATACAAGCGCGGCGCCGAGGGTTCGGCGCCGCGCTTCGTCTTGGGTGCCAGCTTTCGTAATCGACTTCCATTAAACGAGTTAGCAGCACGGCCGCATTCACCTGAATTGGTGATCTATTCAAGATGGTGCAATCTCCCGGTGTGTCGGTTCCATTGCAGGCGCGTTTGGATCCGTTCAACTGATCCACTTCGTGCTGCACAACGTCGTCGGACGCAGTCGGACGTAGCCGGAACGAAACACCGCCGCATCCTCGAACGGGTGCGGCGGTGTTTCGATGCGGGGCTCGCGCGCTCAGGCGCCGGTGTCTGCGTCGGGACGCGGGAAGGCGGGCGTGTGCGCGTCGAACGGGGGATCACCGGAGTGGGCGTCGGGCCAGCGGCTGGGCGGCGGATGCGTGGCGACAGGCGGCGCATCCAGCAGGCCGCGCTCGCGCAGCAGCTCGCGCGTGCGTCGGTCGTGCGGGAGCGAGAGGAGGAGCATCGCCGTCATCCCCAGCAGGAACGCGGCGAAGAGGAGCACGGCCAGCGGCACGGCGTAGAGGTGGAGCGGCCCGGCCTCCACCGCCACGCGCTCGGCCCGGTTCTGATACGCGAACGCCGCCGCGAGCAGCGCGGCGGCGAGCACGAAAGCCCAGCCGCGGCGGGTCACGCCGCGGCCCCCGCCAGCTCGGGCGCGCCCACCAGCTCGCCCGCGAAGGTGGCGCCGGTGGTGGACACCAGCCGCACCTCGGCGAAGCTGCCGACCAGCGACGCGGGGCCGGCGAAGTTCACCACCTTGTTCCCCTCGGTACGCCCCTGCACGCCGCCGCGGCGGCCCTCCTTCTCCACCAGCACCTCTTCGATCCGTCCCACCTCGGCCTGGTACTTCTGCGCCTGGATCTCGCGGTGCACGCCGATCAGCGCCTCCAGGCGCGCCTGGCCCACGGCCTCGGGAACGAACTGGTCGCGCGGGAGGCGGGTGGCGGGGGTGCCGTCACGCTCGGAGTAGCGGTAGAGGAAGGCGTCGTCGTAGCGCACGGTGCGCATCAGCGCCAGCGTGGCCTGGAACTCCTCCTCGTCCTCGCCGGGGAAGGCCACGATCACGTCGGTGGAGAGCGAGATGCCGGGCATGGCCTCGCGCACCCACGCGATCTTCTCCAGGTACTCGGCCACGGTGTAGCGCCGCAGCATGCGCTTGAGCGTGCGGTCATGCCCGGCCTGCACGGGCAGGTGGAGCTGCTTGCACACGGCGGGCTCGGTGGCCATCACCTCCACCAGCTCGCGGGTGAAGCCGTTGGGGTGCGGGCTGGTGAAGCGCACGCGGCGGATGCCGTCCACCCGCGCCACCTCGCGCAGCAGGCGGGGGAAATTCCAGTCGCCGTGCGCGTAGCTGTTCACCGTCTGCCCCAGCAGCGTCACCTCGGGCACGCCGTCTTCCGCCAGCTGCCGCACCTCGGCGAGGATCGCCTGCGGGTCGCGGTTCTTTTCGGCGCCGCGCACGAAGGGGACGATGCAGTAGGTGCACCGGTAGTTGCACCCGCGCTGGATGGGCACCCACGCGCTCACGGCCGAGATGCGGCGCGCGGTGACGCCCTCGTAGTTCTCGAACGGGTCGAAGCCCAGCACCGTCAGCCCGCGCGGTCCGCCGGCCAGCGGCAGCGACCGCTTCGAGGACGAGGCGTCGGGCGCGGGGCGCAGCTCGGCCAGCTTCTGGGGGAGCTGGCGGTACGCGTCGGGGCCCATCACCAGGTCCACGCCGCCGTCCTTGCGGAAGAGCTGCTCGCCCAGCCGCTGCGCCATGCAGCCGGTGATGCCGATCACCACGCCGGGCCGCGCCTCGCGCACCTGTTGGAGCTGGCCCACGCGCCCGATCACCCGCTGCTCCGCGTGCTCACGGATGGCGCAGGTGTTCACCAGGATCACGTCGGCGTCGTCGGGCGTGGCGGTCGAAACGTATCCCTGCTCGGCCAGGATGCCGGCCATCAGCTCGCTGTCGCTGATGTTCATCTGGCAGCCGTACGTCTCGATGTAGGCTTTCTTCATGATGCTCGGTCGGGGTGCCGCGAACGCGTTGAGGCGAGAACCGCACGAGTACACCACAGCAGAGGCGTGGTTCGGCTCGCGGGGATCTCGTGGAAGCGCACATGCCGGTGCGCGTATCGAAAGGTCTCGATCGGGTAGAGGTTGGCGATGGCCTGTCTTATATGCCGCGGGCGCGGTTGGTCTCGTCGTCCCGGGGATTCTCGTTGGTGGCTCGGCCCACATCCATGCCGTCGTCCAGCGGGCGCGCAATCAAGATGTCGTTGACGATTCTGGAGATGCTGGTCTCGTGTCGCATGGCGTAGCGCCGGGCGCGATTGGCCGTGGCTTCATCCACGGTGACTTTGAGGTTCACCTTCGCCATACGGTCCTCATTCCCCACGGGTGAAGATGGGAATATAGCCGGAATCCCGTCTGGGGATGAAGGATCAGTGGCGGACCAGCACCCACGCCGGTCCGCCACTGTTCGAATCCGCGCCCGATCTCGCGCAGCGGGCCCGTGTCATCTCGCGCTCGCGCCTAGAACCGGCACACCCCGTTGCACGGCTCGCTCCAGAAGGCACCGCAGCCGTCGCCGGTGAAGCTGCAGAGGTTGGTGGTGCAGGTCCCGCCCTGGCAGTCGTTGAAGGCGCCGCCGAACGAGCAGTCGCAGAGCGGCCGCCGGGCAGCGGTCGAGGGCGCCGGCGCGGGTGCGGGGCCCAGCGTGGCGACGATCTGCCTCCCCAGGTCGCGGCCGAAGACGTCGGCGAGGTGCTTGCCGAGCGCGCGCGCCCGTTCGGGGGCGGCGCCCTTCGCGGTGAGCTCGGGGAGCTGCGGGATCACCTCGCGGAGCGCCGCGCGCTGCGGCTCGGTGAGCGGCTGGCCGGGGCGCAGGAAGCCCTCCAGGTGCTCGCGCCAGAGCGCGGCCCGCGTGGCCGCCGGCAACTCGGCGTAGATCGCGCGGCGATAGGTGACGGAGAAGCGCGACAACTGGCCCAGCGTGGTGGGAAGCGCGTCGTGGTGCGCGCGCACCCACGCGGCGGCGACGACGCACTCCGGCGGGTCGGGCGCCGGCGAGGCGCTGCCCAGGGTGGCGGTCAGCAGGACGGCGAGCACCGGCGCAAGAATTCGCTTCCGCATCGTGCACCTCCTGGAACGTGTGAGTCCACGGGCGATGCCGTGGACGAACCGTACCGCTCCCATCGGGATTTCCGGTGGGCATCGCACGATAGGCAGGCCAGTCTGCGCGGTCAAGAATGATGGGTTGGCGGTGACAGCCGTAAAACCAGAGATTCGTGACCTGAGTGCAGACAAATCAAACAACGGAGGCCCGAATTGTCGGACCTCCGTTTGTTGTCGTCTGCCATGCCGACTGATAGCGAGGGCGCACCGAACTCTCATGCCTGCTGTGGTGCATGCCTATTCAGACGGTTTGTCTGATTCAGGAGGGATGCTTCCAAGACGGGTGCCGAGCGCACGCTCCAGGATCGCGACGCGCTCCGTGCGGTCTCCAGGTCGGCCAGCACTTCGCTCTTGTTCAACCCGTGGACCCTCCCAGGACGCGGCGGATAGCGGTACTGCGCCGCATAGGGTGTGAGCCTGGCGATACCTGGCAGCGTGTCCGCGGTGCGCCGGTCCAGCAGCCGAACTTGCGCGAGCAGGCGCGCCAGATCATGGTGCTCTTCGGGAATGACGTCGAACGACGCAAGCACCGCCTTCAGCAGTTTCTCGACAGCCCTGCTGCGCGTGAAAGCCGATCTGCGCGGTGCCTCGGAGGTTTTCCGCGTCCGCGCCCATGTCCGCCCACGCCAGATCGTCTCTCGCGGATTCGATCCAGCTTCGCACGATCCCTTCACGGATTTCCTCAGGCGTCCGCATGGAGCACGATTCCGTGGCGGTCGGCCGGATAGGCGATGGTCGCGGGGACGGCACGGCAATCCTCGAACTCCTCGGCGCCCCAGACCTGGATATCCACGGGGTGCTCGAAATCCACGAACAACTCGGACAGGTGCTGGGCTTCTCGGACGCAATCGTGAACCGGGTCGCGCAGTACGACCAGTATGTCGAAATCGCTGTTCGGGCGCGCACGGCCCACGACGCGCGACCCATGGAACACGATGCGCTCGACCGATTTGCCCGCCTCGCTCAGGATGGTGTTCTTGATCCTGTGCGCCGCTTCCAGATCAGATGGTGGGATCATCGCTCGCTCCAGAATCGAAGGCTGGGAAGCGTCGTACCCCGGCGGATTGTGGAAGGGTCAGGTTCCGCCCGCGCCGTCCTCGTCCTTCAGGTCCTTGAGGCGCAGGCGCACGTAGTCGTCCAGCGCGTCGTCGGGAACGTGGTAGATCTCGGCCAGGAAGCTCCGGGTGTCGGCCTCGTTGCGGTAGAGCTGCCGCAGCAGGCCGCCCAGGCGCTCCAGCGGCAGCCCCAGCCGCCCCGCCGCGCCGGCGATGCGCTCGTAGGCCTCGCGCCGGGCCTGGCGCTCTTCGTTGGTCTCGCCCTCGAACCAGGGTTCTCGCACAAGCATCTCCCGCCGTCTCCGTAACTTCGTGAGCCTGCGTTCAGGCCCGCGCCCATTCGCCGTACAGGGGATAGCGCGAGCACATCTCCCGCACCTCGCCGCGCACGCCCTGCGCCACCTGCTCGTCGGCGGGCTTCGCGATAACCCGCTCGATCAGCGCGGCGATGGCGCGCATCTCGTCGGGCCCGAAGCCGCGGGTGGTGAGCGCCGGCGTGCCGATGCGGATGCCCGAGGTCACGAACGGCGACTCGGTCTCGCCCGGGACGGTGTTCTTGTTCACGGTGATGCCGGCGTGGTCCAGCGCCTTCTCGGCCACCTTCCCCGTCACGCCCTTGTTGCGCAGGTCCACCAGCATCAGGTGGTTGTCGGTGCCGCCCGAGACGAGGTTGAAGCCGCGTTCCGTGAGCGCTCCGGCCAGCGCCTGCGCGTTGGCGATCACGCGCCCCGAGTAGTCGGCGAAGTCGGGGCGCAGCGCCTCGGCGAACGCCACCGCCTTGGCGGCGATCACGTGCATCAGCGGGCCGCCCTGGATGCCGGGGAAGACCTGCTTGTCGATCGACTTGGCGTGCTCCTCGCGCGCCATGATCAGCCCGCCGCGCGGCCCCCGCAGCGTCTTGTGCGTGGTGGAGGTGACGATGTCGGCGTGTAGCACGGGCGACGGGTGGTGGCCGGTGGCCACGAGACCCGCGAAGTGCGCCATGTCCACCACCAGCCGCGCGCCGCTCTCGCGCGCGATCTCGGCGAACACCTCGAAGTCGATGATGCGCGGGTAGGCGCTGGCGCCGGCCACGATCACCTTGGGCCGCACCTGCATGGCCTGGTCGCGCAGCGCGCCATAGTCGATGCGGTGGTCGTCGGGGCGAACGCCGTAGGCCACCACGTTGTACAGGCGGCCGCTGAAGTTCACCGGCGACCCGTGCGTCAGGTGGCCGCCCTCCGACAGGTTCATCCCCAGCAGGGTGTCGCCCGGCTGCATCAGCGCGAAGTAGGCGGCCATGTTGGCCTGCGCGCCCGAGTGCGGCTGCACGTTCACGTGGTCGGCGCCGAAGAGCTCCAGGAGACGCTGCTGCGCCAGCCGCTCCACCTCGTCCACCACCTCGCAGCCGCCGTAGTAGCGCTTCCCCGGCAGCCCCTCGGCGTACTTGTTGGTGAGCACCGTGCCCATCGCCTCGATCACCGCGCGCGAGGCGAAGTTCTCGCTGGCGATCATCTCCAGCTGGTGCTCCTGGCGGTCGGCCTCGGCCACCAGCAGCCGGTGGATCTCGGGGTCGGCCTGCTTAACGGCGTGCATCGATCGTCCTCGCGCGGGCTGTTTGTTCGGTCGGAGTCGGACGGCGGGAAGGTAACCGCGCGCGGATCGGTTTGCGAGGGTGGGCGGGGTTCGTTGCGCGGGAGGATTTCGGCGAACAGGTGCGTGAGTGCGTGAGTGCGGTGGAGATCCGCACGCGGTCGGTCAGGATCGGCCAGGATGGATGTCGTGCGATGTGAGGCGTGTCATCCTGCGGAGTCATCGTGCGGACGTCCGGAGCGGTCACGACGAAATTTCTCGCGAGGTTTGCGACTGAAGTCGCGGCTACAAGGGCACGCGGTCCGCCTTCATTGACTTCAAGGGCGAGGGGCGATTCATCTTCGGTATCTCGGCTCCCCATGAACGGGAGAAGCAGTCGACATGCCGGATTTGAACGTGTTCAACAAAACTATTGACGGACGATCTCGCCGCGCGTACACTATTGAACATGTTCAATTCCAAGACTCGCAAAGGCGAGGAGACGCGGCGGCGGGTGCAGGAGGCGGCACTCGCGCTGTTCCGGGAGAAGGGGCTCGACGCCACCACCATGCGCGACGTGGCGGCGGCGGCCGGGCTCTCGCTGGGGGCGGCGTACCACTACTTCCCCAGCAAGGACGCCATCGTGATGGCGTACTACAACACCCTGCAGGACGAGCACGCCGCCGCGGTGCTCGAGGCGATGGGCCGGGAGCCCACGCCGCGCGGGCGCGTGGCCGCCGCGGTGCACTGGAAGCTGGACATGCTGGGCGGCGACCGGAAGGTGCTGGGCGCGCTGCTGCGCTTCACCGGCGAGCCCGACCATCCGCTCAGCTTCCTGGGCGCCGGCACCCGCGGCCTGCAGCTGCGCAGCATCGCCACCTTCGCGCTGGTGCTGGAGGGGGTGGAGCTGCCGGCCGACTTCCGCCCGGCCGCGGCGGTGATGCTGTGGGCGCTGCACATGGGCCTCCTCCTCTACTTCCTGTACGACGGTTCGCCGGGGCAGGCACGGACGCACCGCCTGGCCGACGGCGCCATCGACCTGTTCCTCTCGGGAATGCGGCTGCTGCGCTTTCCGCTGCTGCGGCCGCTGCGCACCCGGCTCACGCGGCTGCTGGGCGAGGCGGGGCTGCTCCCAGACCTCGCCACGCTCCCGCCGCCGGTGTCCACCTCCACACCGGCGCCGGGCGCTTGATCGACTGATCGACAGCTCCAACGCGCCGGCATCCGCGCCGGCGCGTCACATCCGCCAAACGAGCCAGACCATGGACGAAGATAGCGCGGTACCAGGGCGCGCCGGGATGCTGCTGATGATCGCCGGAGCGGTGGTGGCGGGGCTGGCGTTCCGCGCCGCGCAGATGGCCGGGCTGAATCACACCGCGCTGGTGTTCGTGGGCGTCCCCGCGCTGCTGGCGGTGGTGGTCACCCTGCTGCCGCGCCCCGGCAGCGTCACCGGCGTGATCCTGAAGTCGGTCACGCTCGCCATGCTCCTGGCCGGCACCGTGCTCGGCGAGGCGTTCGTGTGCATCCTCATGGCTTCGCCGCTGATCTACGGCGTGGCGATCGTGGTGGGGCGGTCGATCGAGCGGAAGCGCGCCCGGATGGGGCGCGCCGGGGCGGCGCACGTGTCGCTGCTGGTGCTGGTGGCGGCGTCGATTCCGGCGATGGAAGGCGTACTGCCGCGCGCCGAGTTCCCGCGCGAGTCTACTGTCCACGTGTCCGCCGTGGTGAGCGCCACGCCCGCCGAGGTGCGGCGCGCGCTGGAGGGCCCGATGAGCTTCGACCGGCCGCTGCCGCGCTTCCTCCGCCTCGGCTTCCCCACGCCCGGCGCCACGGAAGGCTCCGGCCTCCACATCGGCGACCGCCGCGCGGTGATGCTGCGGCACGGCCACCATCATTCCGGCAAGCTGGTGATGGAGGTCCGCTCGTCGGAGGAGAATCACGTCGTCTTCACGCCCGTGGCCGACGACAGCTACATCATCCACTGGCTCACCTGGCGCGAGGCCGACGTGCGGTGGGCGGCGGTGCCCGGCGGCACGCGGGTCACATGGACGCTGCGCTACCGGCGGCGGCTGGACCCGGCGTGGTACTTCGGCCCGCTGGAGCGCTACGGCGTGGCCACCGCCGCGACGTACCTCACGCAGACACTCGCCACGCCCGCCGGGCGGAGCGTGGGGCCGTGAGCCCGTCGCTCACCGGCATCCTCGCCGCCGCGGTTCCGCTGGCGCTGGCCGCCGCGCTGTGGGCGTGGCGTCGCCCGGCGGCGAGGGAGCGGACGGGGATGCTGCTCGCATCGGTCTGGCTCCTCGCCACGCTCCCCCCGCTGAACGCGTTCGCGGCGCACACGGGATGGTGGAGCTTCGAGTGGGGCGGAGCGGAATGGTCGCGGATGCCGGCGGGGTTGCTGGCCGGCTGGGTGGTGGGGTGGGGCGTGCTGCCGCTGCTGGCTCTCCCCGGCGCGCCGGCCTACGCGTGGGCGGCCGTGCTGGTGTGCCTGGACGTGCTGGTGATGCCGCGTCTCGCCCCGGCGCTGCGGCTGGGCCCGGGCTGGCTGTGGGGCGAGGCGCTGCTGGTCGCCGCGGGCTTCGTTCCCGCGTACCTGCTGGCCGGGTGGACGGCGGACGACCGGCGGCTGTACGGGCGCGCCGCGCTGCAGGCGGCGTGCTTCGCGATGCTGCTGCTGGGGCTGCTGCCCGACGTGGTCGAAGCGTCGGTCCAGGCCGGGTGGCCCGCGGGGTGGCTGCGGTTCGCGCCGCTGGTGTCGCCGTTCGTGGCCGTGCAGGTGATCGCCGTGCCGGCGCTGCTGGGGGTCGCCGCGGTGCACGAGTTCGCGACCCGCGGCCGGGGCACGCCGCTGCCGTTCGACCCGCCGCGGCGGCTGGTGCGCAGCGGGCCCTACGCCTTCGTCGCCAACCCCATGCAGCTGTCGATGGCGGTGGTGCTGGTGCTCTGGGGGACGATGGGAGGACGGCCGTGGGTGGCCGCCGCGGGCGTGATGTCGGTGGTCTACTCCGCGGGATTGGCGGCGTGGGACGAGGGCGCGGACCTGGAGATGAGATTCGGCGCGGCGTGGGCCGAGTATCGTGCGAAGGTGCGCGCCTGGATCCCGCGGTGGCGTCCCTGGCATCCGTCGCTGGCGGGCGGCGTGGAGCCGGCGCGGCTGTACGTGGCGTCGGGGTGCGGCGTCTGCTCGGAGCTGGGCGGCGTGGTGGAATTGCTGCGCCCGGTGGGGCTGGTCGTCGTGCCCGCGGAAGACCATCCCGCGCGCCAGCTCACCCGCATCACCTACGACCCGCGTGACGGCGCGGCGGAGGAAACCGGCGTCGTCGCCGTCGCCCGTGCGATGGAGCACGTCAACTTCCCCCTGGCGCTGCTGGGGATGGCGATACGCCTGCCCGTCATCCGCCCGCTGGTGCAGGTGGTGGTGGACGCGAGCGGCGGCGGCCCGGCACCCGTAGCGTGGCGCGGCGCGGATGGGGAGCGATCCGCCGAGGCCGCGCTGGCGATCTCCGCCTGTGCGCGTCGTCCTGTCCGACCCCGCGGCGCGCGCTCCGGCTTTATCGCCATCGGGGGATGAGACAGCGAATGAGTCAGGGATGAACGGCGATCAAACAGCAGGTGTCACACAGAGGCACGGAGGCACAGAGAACTGCAGCTGTACCTCTGTGTCTCCGTGCCTCTGTGTGACCCAGCTGTTCCTATGCCTTCGGCAGATGGTGGAAGAAACGAAGCAGGCCGGGAGCGGATCGCCCCCGGCCTGCCTCGCCATTCGCCCGTCGATCATCACCCGCCGATGGGCACGGCGGCGGGGTCGAGGCTGCCCACGTAGTAGTCCACCAGCGTGCGTTGGAAGAGCAGGTTGTAGCGCGCGTTCACCAGCGCGCTCTGTGCCTGGGCGAAGGTGGCGCGTGCCTGCGTGAGCTCCACCAGCGTGCCCACGCCGGCCTGGTAGCGCTCGCCCGTGGCCTGCAGCGACAGGCGGGCCGCCGTCTCGCCGGCCTGCGCGGCGCGCAGCTGCTCCTGCGCTGCGGCGAAGTCGAGCGAGGCGCGGCGCACCTCCAGCCCCACCTGCTGACGCTGGTTCTCGAGCGCGATGCGCGCGTTGTCCTGCGCGATCTGCGCGCGCTGCGTCTCGGCCGCCGAGCTGCCCCGGTCGAAGATGGGCAGCGACACGCCCACCGACACCGAGCCGCCCTGGCGCTGGTTGAGCTGGTCGAACACGCCCAGGTCGTTGGCGCTGTTGAGGCTGGTGTTGTACCCTGCGCTCACCGACACCTGCGGCAGCCGCGAGGCCCGCGCCGCGCGCACCCCCTGCGCCGCCGCCTCCAGCTCCGTCTGCCGGGCGGACAGGTCCACGCGCCGCGCGAACGCCTGCTCCATCAGCGTGGTCAGCGGGGCGATGTTGGCCGTCTGCGCTTCGCCGGCGGCGGGGGCGGGGAAGACGTACTCGCCGCGCGGGTCCAGCTGCAGCGTCTGTATCACCTCCACCTTGGCCAGCTCCACGTCGCGCTGGGCTTGCACCACCGCCAGCTGCGCCTGCGCCACGGTGGCCTCGGCCTGGTACTGGTCGGCGATGGGGCGGCGGCCGGCGGCCACGAACTGCCGGATCTGGTCGGCCTGCGCCTGCTCGCTGGCCAGCGTCTCGCGGCGAACGCGCAGTTGCTCCTGCGCCTCGATCAGCCCCAGGTAGTTGCTGGCCACGGTGAAGACCACCGACTGCCGCGTGCGCTCCACGTCCTGCCCGCCTGCCGCCTGCTGTAGCTGCGCCTGGCGCAGGTTGGCGCGGTTGGCGCCGCCGTTGTACAGCGTGTAGCTGCTCGATACGCCCGCGTTCAGCCCGCTGGTGAGCGTGTTGCCGGCGCCGCCGCCGACCGACGTGGGCGAGCGGTCGTAGCTCTGCGAGCCGCTGGTGCTGAAGCTCACGCTGGGGAGAAACTGCATCTTCTGCTGCCGCACGGTCACCGTGTCGAGCGCGGCGGCGTTCACGGCCTGCCGCAGCGTGCCGTTCTGCCGCAGCGCGATCTCCACCGCCTCGCTGAAGGTGATGGTGCGCGGCTGCGCGGTCGTGGTCGCCGCCGCGGCGGTCGCCGCGCCGGGCGTGGTCTGCGCGGCGATCCCCGTCGCGCCGGCCGAAACGGCCAGCACCAGCGCCGCGGCCGCGATCCCAAGCTTGTGGTACATGTGGGCCTCTCCTTCTCTATTCGTCAGCGGCCCGGACGGTCCCGGCCCGCATCCATCATCAGGTCGACGGAGCGCAAGGCGTCGAGTCGGTCGATTCGGATCGACTCGCGCCTTCGCGCTTACTCGTAGCGCAGGGCCTCGATCGGGTTGAGCGCGGCGGCCTTGCGGGCGGGGTAGAAGCCGAAGAACACGCCCACCGCCGCGCTGAAGCCCACGGCCAGCAGCACCGCCTGGGGCGGCGTCGCCGTCGCCCAGCCGGTGAGCTTGCCCACCAGCGCGGCGCCGCCGTAGCCCACGGCCAGGCCGATCACCCCGCCCAGCAGGCTCATCACCACGCTCTCGACCAGGAACTGCAGCAGCACGTCGCCGCCACGTGCTCCGATGGCCATGCGGATGCCGATCTCGCGCGTGCGCTCGGTCACGGAGACCAGCATGATGTTCATGATCCCGATCCCGCCGACCACCAGGGACACCGAGGCGATCGCAGCCAGCAGGTACGTCATCACCTGCGTGGTGCCCGTGGCCGCGGCCGCCAGGTCGTTCTGGTTGCGCACGGTGAAGTCGTCGGGCTCGCCGTCGCTCTGGCGGTGGCTCTCGCGCATGATGGCGCGGATCTCGTCCTGCGCGGCGGGCATCTCGCCCGCGCTCGCAGTGCTGCCGATGATCTGGCCGATGAACATCCCGCCGGCCAGGCGCGCCTGCATGGTGGTGTAGGGCATCAGCACCACGTCATCCTGGTCGGTGCCGCTGGCGTTCTGCCCCTTGGGGGCCAGCACGCCGACGACCTGCATGGGCACGCTGCGCACCTGGATCTGCTGCCCCACCGGGTCTTCGCCGGGGAACAGGTTCTCGGCCACGGTGGCCCCGATCACCACCACCTTGCGCTTGGCCGCCACGTCGCCGTCGGTGAAGAAGGCGCCCGCCGTGGTCTGCCAGTCGCGGATCGTGGTATAGCCGGTGGACACGCCGTTGATGGTGGTGCGCCAGTTCCCCTGCCCGCCGATCACCTGCCCGCGCGAGAAGATCACCGGCGACACGCCGGCCAGCAGCGTGGACTCGCGCTGCAGCTTCTCGGCGTCGTCCACCGTGAGCCGGTTGAAGGCCTGCGCCCCCTGGCTCACGCCGCCCGCTTGGCTCGCGCCGGCCGTGACGACGATCAGGTTGGTACCCAGCGAGCCGATCTGCTTCTCGATGTTGCTCTGCGCGCCGTGGCCGATGGCCACCATGATGATCACCGCGCCCACGCCGATCACGATCCCCAGCATGGTGAGGAGCGTGCGCATCTTGTTCTTCAGGATGCTCTGCCCGGCGATGCGCACCAGCGTCTGCTTCTTCATGCGGCCTCCGCCGTCTGCAATGCGTCCGTCGTCGATGCGTCCGCGGATGCCGCGTCCGTCTCCACGTCGTCGTCCGTATCTTCCACGTAAGCGGCCAGGTCGTCCGCGGCGTTGCGGCGGCCCTGCACGGGGTGGTCGCGGCGGATGTTGCCGTCGCGCACCTCCACGATACGCTTGGCGTACTGCGCCACCTCGGGCTCGTGCGTGACCAGCACGATGGTGATCCCCTGCTCGTTCAGCTCCTGGAAGAGCGCCATCACCTCCACGGTGGTGTGCGAGTCGAGGTTGCCGGTAGGCTCGTCGGCCAGCAGCAGCGTGGGCCGGGTCACCAGCGCGCGGGCGATGGCCACGCGCTGCTGCTGCCCGCCGCTGAGCTCGCTGGGGTGGTGGTCGAGCCGCTTGCCCAACCCCACGCGCCCCAGCGCCTCGGCGGCGATCGCCTTCGTATCCTTCCAGCGTCCGGCGCGGTCGTACAGCAGCGGCAGCTCCACGTTCTCCAGCGCGCTGGTGCGCGAAAGCAGGTTGAAGCCCTGGAAGACGAAGCCCAGCTTCTGGTTGCGCAGGTCGGCGAGCTGGTTCTTCCCCATCCCGTCCACGCGGATCCCGTCCAGCAGGTAGGTGCCGCGGGTGGGCACGTCCAGGCAGCCCAGGATGTTCATCAGCGTGGACTTGCCCGACCCCGACGAGCCCATGATGGCGATCATCTCACCGGGCTCCACGGTCAGGTCCACGCCGCGCAGGGCGCGGACCTCGTTCTCGCCGTGGCCGTAGATCTTGGCCACCTTCTCGATCTCGATGACGTTCTTGGTGCTCATGGCTGGCTCTTTCGCTTAGAAGCCCGGGCCACGGCCGCCACCGCCGCCGCCGCGCTGCTGTCCGCCGCCCGAGAGCGGGTTCTGCGTGGCCTGGCCCGCGGTCGCGGTGGTCGCCACGTTGGAGCCCACCACCACCTGCATCCCCTCCTTCAGGTCGCGCCCTTCCACGACCGTGTTCTTGCCGTCGGAGAGCCCCGTGCGCACGCGGTGCATGGCCAGCTTGCCGGTGGCGTCCACCGTCCAGATGCGCCCGCCGCTGCCGCGCGCCCGCCGCGGCCCACCGCCCGCCGCGCCCGCGCCGCCGCCGAAGCCGCCCTGGCCCTGCCCGCCGCGCGCCGCGCCGGCGCCGCCCTGCCCACCTTGGCCGCCGGCCGCGCCACCCTGGCCGCCCGCGCCCGCCTGCCGGCCCTGCCGCTGCCCACGCGCCGCCTTCATCGAGTCCACGTTGATCCCGGCCGCCTTCATCTGCTCGTCGCTGGGCGTGAAACGCAGCGCCGAGTTGGGCACCAGCAGCGCCTGCAGCGCCGAGCCGGTCTCGAAGTCGACGGTGGCCGTCATCCCGGGGAGGAGCTTGCCGTCGGGGTTGTCCACCTCCACCACGGCGGTGTAGTTCACCACGTTCTCGGCGGTGGTGCTCTGCAGGCGAACCTGCTTCACGGTGCCGTGGAAGGTGCGGTCGGCGTAGCTCTGCACGGTGAAGCTCACCGGCTGGCCGTCGTGGATCTGGCCGATGTCGCTCTCGTCCACGCTCGCCAGGATCTGCATCTTGGACAGGTCGTTGGCGATCAGGAACAGCTGCGGCGCGCTGAAGCTGGCGGCCACCGTCTGCCCCACGTCCACGTTGCGCTCCACCACCACGCCGTCGATCGGCGCGTAGATCTGCGTGTAGCCCAGGTTGCGCCGCGCGCGCTCCAGGCCGATGCTGGCCGAGCGCACGTCGGCCTGCGCGGCCGACAGCTTGTACTGGTAGCCGGCGAACTCCTCGGCCGTGATCACCTTGCGGTCATACAGCGGCTTGTTGCGCTCGAAGTCGCCCTGCGCCTGGCGCAGCCCGGCGGTGGCGCGGGCCACGCCGGCCTGCGCGTCCTCCACCGCCTGCTCGGCGAGCGTGGCGTCGATGCGCGCCAGCAGCTGCCCCTTCTTCACGTGGTCGTTGAAATCGGCGTAGATGGCGCTCACCTGACCCGACACCTGGGTGCCCACCTGCACGGTGGTCACCGCCTTCATGGTCCCCGTCGCGGAGACGGTGGAGCTCAGGTCGCCGCGGACCACCGCGGCCAGGCGAAACTCGTTCGCCTTCTCGCCACCCGAGCGGCGCACCAGGAAGAAGGCCGCGGTGACGAGCACCAGTGCGGCGACGACGGCGACGATGCGGAAGTTCTTCATTCGTTCCTCAGGCTTTCCGGGCCCCGGCCGGTGCCGGGGGGATGTTGCGTCGCAGCCCGGCGGGCCGCCCTCTGCGGTCCCCGGATCTGCCCGACGACGAGTATACCGGAAGCCCCCGCCGCGCGGTGCCCCCTCGCGGATGACCTGCACCGGGGCGTTTTGAACTGCACGCGTGGCGACACGAAGCCTTCCGCAAGCGTGGGCGAGCCGGGGCGATCGGACGTGAGAATCGGTCTCGTCCTCCCCTTTCCACCTTCCGACGCCCTTGGGATCCGAACAGCCGTTTCACACGGAGTCAGCGGAGTCAACGGAGAACAGCGGTTGACTCCGCTCACTCCGCTGACTCCGTGTGAAATGCCGTTGCGGAGCCCTGGAGATCGTCCACACTGTCCGGCGGAGGCGTGACGGGGTTTTGGCGCGACGGTGTTCGTTCCCGGCGCGGTGCAGGTGGATGCGCCGCAGGTGCAGTTCGTGCGCGAACGCCTGCCGCGGTGCGAAGGGCGCGCATAACGTGCGAGCGTGGACGGGTGCGTGCCTGCGCGCCCGCCGTGGATCAGCCGTGGTGAACGACGTGAGCGCGACTCGCACGACGACGACGGAAGCGACGGCCGGCGAGGCGCCGGAAGAGACCGCCCGCCTGGGGCGCGGCGAGCTGCTGGCCATCGGCCTGTTCTGGCTGTTCCTGGCCCTGCTCTCGGCCGCCAACCGACTCCTGGAACCGCGGCGCCCCGGCCTGGCGCCGGGGTTCCCCACGGGCCCTATCGGCATGGCGGTGGCCGAGTCGGTGATCTGGGCACTGGTGACGCCGCTGGTGTTCGGCATCAGCCGGCGCTTCGTCTCGGGGCATCGCAACCGCGCGGCCCGCGTCGCCCTGCTGGTGCTGGGCGGGATCGGCGTGTCGATCTTCGTGGACGTGGCGCTCGATTTCGTGCGCGTGTACGTGCTCAACCTCCAGTTCCGCGGCCGCACGGGGTTCGATCCCTGGCGGGGGATCGCCCGGCTCTGGTTCCTGCGCGAGATGGTGGTGTACAGCGGCATCGTGGCGGCCGGGCTGGCCCGCGACTACTTCTGGCGCTACCGCGCCCGGCAGCAGGAGGCCGTGCGCCTGCAGGCCGAGACCGCGCGCCTCCAGGCCCAGCTCGCCGAGGCGCGCCTGGCCACGCTGCGCACGCAGATCGACCCGCACTTCCTCTTCAACACCCTGAACGCCGTGAGCGCGCTGGTGGAGCGCGACCCGCCCGGCGTGCGGCGGATGATCGCCCGCCTCAGCGAGCTGCTGCGGCATTCGCTCGAGGGCGCCGCCGAGACCGAGGTGACCCTGGCGCAGGAGCTGGCGTTCGTGGACAAGTACCTGGAGATCATGCGCATCCGCTTCCAGGGCACGCTGGAGGTGGAGACGCGCGTGGACGACGACGTGCGCGACGCGCTGGTGCCCAACCTGGTCCTGCAGCCGCTGGTGGAGAACGCGGTGAAACACGGCGTGGGCAGGCTGCGCGGGGCGGGGAAGATCGAGATCGCCGCGCACCGCGAGGACGGGCGCGTGGTGCTGCGCGTGCGCGACAACGGCCCCGGCCTGGCCGCCGCCCCGCGCGACGGCGTGGGCGTGCGCAACACGCGCGAGCGCCTGCTGCAGCTCTACGGCGAGGCGCAGTCGTTCGACCTGCACCCGGTTGACGGCGGCGGGACCGAGGCGCTGGTGTCGCTCCCCTTCCACACCCGGGGCGACATGCACACGCGCGGCGTGAGCGCCGGCGCCGCGGCGGCTGCCCGATGAGCGGCGCGCGCACCCTGCGGGTGCTGATCGCCGACGACGAGCCGCTGGCCCGTGCCCGCCTCGAAGACCTGCTGCGCCACCAGCCGAACGTGGAGATCGTGGGCACCGCGGTGGACGGCGACGAGGCGGTGGAGCAGATCGCCGCCCTGCGCCCCGACCTGGTCTTCCTCGACGTGCAGATGCCGGGGAAGACGGGGGTGGAGGTGGTCCGCGCCGTGGGCCCCGAGCGGATGCCGGCCACCGTGTTCGTCACCGCCTACGACCAGTTCGCCCTGCAGGCCTTCGAGCTGGCCGCGGTGGACTACCTGCTCAAGCCCTATGACGACGAGCGCTTCGAGCAGGCTTTCACCCGCGCCCGCCGGCTGGTGGAGCTGTCGGAGGTGGGGAAGCTGACCGAGCGCCTGCTCACGCTGCTGCAGGGCGGCGCCGCCCCCGCGTCGCCCGCGCTGCCGTCGTCCGATCCGACGCTGTCGACCGCGACCGCCGCCGAGCCACCGCGCGAGCGCCCGGCGTCCGTGGAGCGGATCGCGGTGGAGATGAAGGGGCAGGTGCGCGTGGTGCCGGTCACCGAGATCGAGTACATCACCGCCAGCGGCCCCTATGCCGAGATCCACACGCACGAGCGCGGCTACGTGATCCGCGAGCGGATGCAGGCGCTGGAAGAACGGCTCGACCCCGCGCGCTTCCTGCGCATCCACCGCTCGGTGATCGTGCGGCTGGACCTGATCGACGCCCTGCTGCGCGCCGGCGGCGGCGACTACGCCGTGCGCCTGAAGAACGGCGTGAAGCTCAAGGTCAGCCGCACGCGGGTGGAAGAGCTGGAGAAGCGGATGGGGGTGGGGCGGTAATCGCCGCGCCGCGCTTGTCAGGTTGACAGGCCGCGTCACATCGTTTACCTTTGGAGCATCTGAGGGGCGGGCATGCGCGGGAGAACTTCAGGTCGTCCGGGAGGACGGCAACTCTGGAGCCCGGGGCCTGCCCCTTCTTACGTCCATACCCTGCCTCCCATCAGCTCGCGCACCCAGGCGAAGCGGCTCTCCGCCGCGATCAGCGCCTCTGCCTCCGCCGGAAAGAACTTGACCCCGTAGCCCATGTGCTTGCGCTGCTTCGCGTACGCGAGCGGGTGCAGGATGCGCGCGTAGCGGTCTTCCGTGTGGCCGTAGGCGTTGGGGTTCAGCGCATACCAGTAGCTGCTCGCCACCGCGTCCACGATCTGCAGGCCGCGGCGCTGGTCGTGCGGCAGCGAGTGCACCTGCTCGCGGCGGATCACGCTCCAGTCGATCCGGGTGTCGCCGCGCGCCTTGAGGACGTCCAGGTAGGTGCGGATGTCCTCGTAGCTCATATTCCTGCGGTTCGAGAAGATCACCTCCACCGTGCCGTCGCCCCCGTCGCCTTCCCGCCGGTGGTCGCGGCAGAACCAGGAGACGCGCTCCAGCAGCATGCGCGTGGCGTAACGGTACAGCAGGTACTTCTGCGTGAAGGTCTCCACGTCGGTGATCGACGGCTTGTGGATCACGATGGAGATGGTGCGCATCCGCGCCCGCTGCGTGGCGATCGCGTCGACCCAGGCCACGCGCTGGTGATGCTCCAGCTTGCGGAAGTGCAGCGGGCGGCGCGGCTCCTTCTTCAGCAGCGCCTTCACCCCGTCCAGCACCTTCACCGCCTCCAGCTCGTTCTCGCGCCGCAGGATCAGGGCGGAGAGCACGAACCACTCCGACGAGCCGGGGAAGCTGAACCCCTCGTCGCCCGATTCGTCGATGTAGGCGATGAAGCTGCTTGTGCCGCCGGTGGACGACATCGTGCCGGAGCGGTTGAATGTGAAGGAATCAAACGAGCGCCTATGGGGCCACCGGCCGAACACGCATCGCTGCGATGCCGGAGGGCTTCACCGAACGAGGGTCCTCCGCATGCTGCGGGGGACCCTCGGCTGCGAAGTGAACATAGGGTCGCCTTCGGAAAGGCGCCAGCGTTTCGTGGGGAACGGCTTCAGCGCACCCGCAGCGTCACGGTCACGGTGCCGCCGTCGGGTGACGGCAGCTCCATCTCGCGCACGCGGCGCCAGGGCTGGCGCAGGTAGCCCTTCACCGCCATCGAGGCGGTCATCACCCGCTCGTCGCGCGGGAGGGCGCGCAGCACCTCGTCGCTCATCATCAGCACCAGCTTGGCGCGGGGGCGGGTGATGGCCACGTTGAAGCGGTGCGGGTCGAGCAGGAACTCGGCCTCGCGCTCGGCATACTCGCGGTCGGCCACGGCGTAGGAGACGACGATCATCTCGCGCTCGGCGCCCTGCATCCGCTCCACCGTGTCCACGATGGGCAGCTCGCCGTAGGACCAGCCCGCGCGCGCCAGCTCGTGCAGGATGGCGCTGTTCTGCGCGCGGTGCGGCGAGAGGATGGCCAGTCCCTGCTCACGGAAGCCGTCGGCGGTGTACGCCTGGCCGGTGGCGGGGTCGCGCAATTCGGCGCGGGCCAGGGTGGCGATCCGCGCCGCCAGCCGCGCCTCGAACGGGTTGTTGGCGGTGGCAGTGTAGCCGCCGTAGGTGCAGAAGACGACCGAGTCTTCCGGGCGCAGGAAGGCGTCGCGGATCAGCGCGTCCATCGCCTCGGCGTCGACGGAGGGGGGCGCGGCATGCAGGCGGCGGCCGGGCTGCATCGACACCAGGCCGGGGTAGAAGGTGCGGCGCGGGTACGCCACCAGCGGGGCATTCATCCGGCGGCTTTCGCGCAGCGCCAGCGGGCCGAACTTCTGCGCGAAGTGCGCGAACGCCGAGCCGTAGAGCGTGTTCTCGGCGTCGTAGTCGCCGCGGACGATGGGGGCGAGCTGGCGGTGGTCGCCGCACAGCAGCACGCGCCCGCCGCGGCGGATGGACGACAGCGCGATCAGCGCGTCGGCCACCTTCATCTGGCTGGCCTCGTCGATCACCACCACGTCGAACAGGGGCGAGATGGGGATGTCGCCCGCATCCTCTTCATCCCCCGCCGCCTTCATCTGCTTCCACAGCGACCACACGGTGGAGCCGACGACCACGGGGAGGCCGGTGGCGTCGGATTCCGCGAGCACGCCTTCGAGCCCGTCGTCCTTGACCAGGTCGACCCCCGCGCCTGCCAGCTCGCGGTCGGCCTCGCTGCCGCGCGAGGCCAGCTTCACCAGCCGCAGCGGCGGCTCCACGCCCGCCGCGGTCAGCTCGCGGGCGACGCGGACGAGGACGTTGGCGATGGCGCGGTGCGTGGCCGCGCTCACCAGGATGCGCAGCGGGCGCCCGGCGGCCTTCGAGGCGGCGGCGAGCCCCAGCAGCGTCCACGCCAGCAGGTACGTCTTCCCCGTGCCCGGCGGCCCCCAGATCACCGTCACCGCGCGCTCGAACGCCGCGCGCCAGGCGCCCGCCTGCTCGGCGTTCAGCACCTCGCGCCCCGCGGCGGCGACGGTGTCGCGCCACCCGGCATCCGCGTCGAGCGGTTTCAGCAGCCAATCGTCCGACACGGAGCCGTCCAGCAGACCGCGGACGAAGCGGGCCTCGCCATGTCCCTCCGCGAGGCGGCGGAGGGTGGCGACCACGCGGCGGGTGTTGAAGTCGGCCTCGGCGCGGTCGAGCACGCACTGGCGGTCGAAGCGCAGCAGCCCCTCGCGCTCCAGCCGCGCGAAGCCGTAGTCCGACGCGAGCGTCACGCGCGGGCGCTCGTGGGCCAGGTCGTACTGCACCAGCTCCACCATCAGCTTGCGGCGCAGCCACGGCTTGGCGTCGCTCTCCAGCAGCATCTCGCCGTTGTCGTGCGTGAGCACCAGCGCGAACTCGCCGGGGCGGAACTTGGCCTCGCGGCAGTCGGGGTCGAACTCGAAGATCCACTCGCGGTCGCTCAGCCGCTCCACCGGCTCGAGGCCCGTGATGGCCTCCCAGCGCCGCGCCCGGTCGCGCGAGGGGAGCGCGTGCAGCGCGCGGATCGCCAGCGACTCGGCCGCCGCCTCCAGCTCGGTGAAGATGCGCAGCGTTTCCAGCACCGGGTCGGCGATCGGCTGGGACGACACGACGGTGCCGCCGGCACCGCCCTCCAGCCGCAGCCGGGGCGCGCGCGTCTTCCCCGCCTGCTCGCGCACGCCGCGGATCACCGAGTCGACCGCGTTCAGCTTGTCGCGCACGGTGTGCTCGATCGCGGCGCGCACCTCGTCGGCGTTCTCCTCCACGCCCGCCACGTGGTGCGGGTGGCGGCGCCACACGTTGTGGATACGCTCGAAGGCGACCTGCGACGAGAGCGGCCAGCCGTAGTCGGCGCGCGGATGCCAGGCGTGGGCACCCTCGCGCGGCTGCAACGCGGCGGAGACGGCGGCCAGGTCCAGCGCATAGGGCACAGGAAGCGCGAACAGCTCCGAGACGGCGTCCACCACCACCGTTCCCGGCGCGGCGGCGGCGGAGCGCAGGCCGGCGGCGGCGGTGCCGGCGGGGAAGAGGACCGAGGCGAGCGCGGCGATCCCCGGCTGGGCATCGCCATCCGACATGTGGCGGTGCAGCAGGCCGCGCAGCTGATCGAGCTCCACGCGGTCGTAGACGAAGGCGTGCAGCGGCTTGGGGCCGCGGCGCCCTTCCGGCGGCCCGGCCGTGGCCGCGAGCATCTTCGTCGCCGTCTCGCCCAGGCGTGCCAGGAAGCCGCGCAGCAGCTCGCCCTCGGCCGCGTGCGTGCCGGCGCGCGAGAGGGCCACGTCCACCACCGGCCTGGCGCCGGGGCGCTCGGCGCGGAAGCCCAGGGCGAACACGGTGCCGCTCACCGGGTCGCCCTCGGCGGTGAGGACCAGGCGCACGCGCTCGCTCTCGCCCAGCAGCTGCGTCTGCTTCTCCTGCTCCACCATGCGGCGGTAGCTGAGCGCCATCGCCCGCTTCTTCAGCGCGCCCTCGCTGCTCTCCAGCGCGTGGCAGCCGGTGTAGGTGTCGCCCCGGATCCCGCGGCGGTTGAGGTCGGCCACGGTGCGCACGCCGCGGCCGGCCAGCACCGCCTTGGCCAGCGGCGTGAGCCCGGGCACGCGCGCCAGGTCGTCGGCCGCGTCGGCCTGGGCGCGGCAGTGGGCGAAGAAGCCGCAGCCGGCGCAGGCGGGGGTCAGGTGCCAGGCGGCGGCCAGCGGCTCGGTCTCGGCCACGCGCGGCAGGTCTTCGCGCAGGAAGCGCTCGACGTGGTGGCGGTAGGCGGCCAGCGCGAAGCGCCGCGGCGCGCGCGAGCCGCGGTTCCACACCCACCCCCACTGCGTGTCCACCCGCGCGTCGATCCCGTGGGCGCGCACGGTCTCTTCCAGCAGCAGCACGTAGAAGGCGACCTGCGCGAAGTGGTGCACCGCGCGCTCGCGGCTCCACTTCACGTCGATCACCCCCAGTCGCAGGCGCCCGTCGGCCCACCGCCCGATGCGGATCAGGTCGGGGTGCGCGGGGGCGAACGCCAGCAGCGACGGATGGATCCCGTGGCGCGCGGCGAAGGCCTCGGGGTCAGGAAGCTGGAGGCGCGGCTGCACCAGGAAGCGCACCTCGCCGGGGTCGCGCAGCACCTCGATCACCTGCCGCGGGTCGAGCGCGCGCGCGTCGCCCGCGGGCGTGACGCCGCCGGTAAGCACCGCCCCCGGGCCGAAGCGCCGGACCAGCGTGGCGATCTTCCGGCGCTCGAACTGGCGGCCGGCGGCGGCGAGCAGCCCCATTCCCCCCCGCACCTGCGGGCGCGGCACGCCGTCCGCGCCGGGCTCCATCTCCCAGCGCAGCTTGCGGTCGCAGCGAAAGCGGAAATACTGCGCGAGCTGCGATCCCGTGGCGCGCAAAAGGGGTGTGGCGGTGCCGCTCATCCAGCGTGGCTCAGGGAAGACGTCGGGGAGGTCGCGGCAGCGTGCCGCACGGCCTCACGTTAACTCTGTACACCATTGTCGATCAAGGGTTTGCGCGCGTTTCGCGCCGCCGCCCGACACTGCTTCCCGCGGCGTCTCGGATGATGTAAGTGGACGCTTCTTCACTTCTTCTCTTGCGATGTGCAGCACATCATCGGTCGGCGTCATTCTCGTGCAGACTCCGGCTCGACGGGATCTCCGCGGCGCGCAAGGAATTCATCGAACTCAGCCAGCGTCTGGCCGCGTCCAGCGATGGCGAAGGCGTACACGTCCATGCTGGTGAGCGTGCCCCGGTACTCGGGGCGCAGGTGGACGGCGTCCTTGATCCGCAGGACCAGGTCGCGATCCACAGCGGCCAGGTCGCGCACGAGCTGGCGGTGCTCGGCCAGCTTCCGATCGAACGTCGCCGCGTCCCACGCCCAGAGGTCGACCTTCCACAGCCGCTCGCCCGCGGGATCCAGGATCTTCATCCCGAAGTACAGCCCGCAGCCAAACCGGTTGCCGGGCCGGCGATATTCGTCGTTGAAGTTCACCCGTACGAACGAGTACCCCCGCGCCTCCACGCGGTCGTGGAGCGCCGGCAGCAGCGCGAGAAAGCGCGCCCGCTCGCCGGCCCCCAGCCGGGTGTAGAGGTCGACGTCGGGCCACACCATCAGGTCCAGGTCCACGCTGCCCACGACCTCCACCCGGCCGATCGCCGCGCGGATCAGGTCGAGCATCCCCGTGCCCTCCGCGAGCCGCAGCGCGCCGGATCGAAGCTCCGCCGCCCGCTCCCTGAGCTCCGAGATCGTCGTATCCATCCAGCGTCATCGCCATGGTTGAGGGTGCTTCAAGGTAACGGTGTTTTCATTCGGGGGAGAGACGCGGGATGAGGTCGGCCGAGGCGCGGAGATCGGCACCGGCGGGATGCGTTCTACGGAGAATGATTATTGGTTCGATGCAAGGAACGGCCTGTCGTCTGTCGATCCGGAACCGTCTGGCCGGCGGGCGCGCCAAACGCTTGCGTGCCAGGGTGAGAATGGGTATCATTCAGCTCGTTGAAACTGATTCTCACCTCCGCAACGGCTTCTCAGCCCAATGCTGAAGCGCCTCTTCCGCCGCACCCCGGCACCCGCCGCGCCCCAGGCGCGCTGTGCCGAGTGCCCGCTCGCCGCCTGCGCCAACGGGTGCCAGGCCGCGGTGCTGCGCATGGAGTGCGACACGGGCGAGGCGCACCGGCTGCGCGGGATGGGGCTGTTCGAGGGCACCTGCGTGCGCGTGCTGGACAGCCGCAATGGGATGCTGCTGGAGGTGAAGGGAAGCAAGCTGGCGCTGGGCGCCCAGCTGGCCCGCACCATCACGGTGCTGCCGCTGGGGGCCTGAGGCTTGGCGCGACCGCTTTCAGCGCTGGAGCCGGGCGAGCGCGGCAAGGTGACGGCCATCGGCGGTGACGACGACGTCGTGCGCCGGCTGATGGACCTGGGGCTGATCCGCGGCACCACGTTGGAGATGGTGCGCCGGGCCCCCCTGGGCGACCCGCTGGAGGTTCGCCTGCGCGGATTCATGCTGACCCTGCGCCGCTCGGAGGCGGAGCACATCACGGTGGAGTAGATGGACGTAGCAGAGGCCGGGGCGCCCGCCGCCACCCATGCACCCTCGCCCGCCCACGTGCGCGGCGGGGGTGTGCTGCATGTGGCGCTGGTGGGCAACCCCAACACGGGCAAGAGCACGCTGTTCAACGCGCTGACCGGGATGCGGCAGCGCGTGGGCAACTATTCGGGCGTGACGGTGGAGCGGGTCGAGGGCCGCTACCGCGACGCCGAGGGCCGCCCCGTGGCCGTGCTCGACCTCCCTGGCACCTACTCGCTGAGCGCCAGCAGCCCCGACGAGGAGATCGCGCTGGGCGTGCTGGTTGGCCGCGCCGAGGGTGTGGACACGCCCGACGTGGTGGTGGTGGTGGTGGACGCGCAGAACCTGGAGCGCAACCTGTTCCTGGCCAGCCAGGTGCTGGAGCTGGGCATCCCGGCGGTCATCGCGCTCAACCAGGTGGACGCCGCGCTGGCCGCGGGAATCCGCGTGGACCCGGTGGAGCTCACGCTGGAGCTGGGCGCGCCGGTGGTCGCGACGGTCGCCACGAAGGGCGAAGGGCTCGACCTGCTGAAGCAGGCGGTCAACCGCGCGGCCGCGCTTCCTCCGGCCTCGCGGCAGTTCGAGCTGCCGGCCGAGGCGGCGGCGGCGCTGGCCCCGGTGGAGGCGTGCCTGGTGCGCGGCGGCTTCAAGCCGCAGGCGGCGGGGATGGAGGCGCTGCGGCTGCTGGCGGTCACCACCATCGGCGCGCACCTCTCCCACGTCCAGGGGTTGGCGGAGGTGGTCGAGCGGGCCCGCGCGGAGGTGGAGGCGGCGGGGCTCACGCCGCGCTCGCTGGAGGCCGAGGCGCGCTACGGCTGGATCGCCGACGTGGTGGAGCGCACCTCCACCCGCACGCACACGGGAAAGAAGTCGCTCACCGAGCGGGTGGACGCCGTGGCGCTGCACCGCGTGTGGGGTCCGCTGGTCTTCGTGATGCTGATGACCCTGGTCTTCCAGTCGATCTTCACCTGGGCCGAGCCCATGATCGGCTGGGTGGAAACGCTGTTCAGCGCGCTGGGCGGCGCCGTGGGCGGCGTGCTTCCCGAGGGCGATCTGCGCTCGCTGCTGGTGGACGGCGTGATCGCCGGGGTGGGCTCCGTCCTCGTCTTCCTGCCGCAGATCACCATCCTCTTCCTGTTCATCGGCATCCTGGAGGACACGGGCTACATGGCTCGGGCGGCGTTCATCATGGACCGCTTCATGAGGAGCGTGGGGCTGCACGGGCGCAGCTTCATCCCCCTCCTCTCGGGCTATGCCTGTGCGGTGCCGGGGGTGATGAGCACGCGCACCATCGAGAACCCCAAGGACCGGCTGGCCACCATCATGGTGCTGCCGCTGATGAGCTGCTCGGCGCGCATTCCCGTCTACACGCTGCTGATCGGCGCCTTCATCCCGTCGATCACCGTGGCCGGGATCCTGAACCTGCGGGGGATCACCCTGCTGGCGATGTACCTGCTGGGCACGCTGACGGCGCTGGGGATGGCGGCGGTGTTCAAGAAGACGCTGCTCAAGGGGCGCGCGCGGCCGCTGATCATGGAGCTGCCGCCCTACCGCCTGCCCAGCGTGCGCTCGCTGGCGCTGTCGGTGAGCCACCGCGCCAGCATGTTCCTGCGCAAGGCGGGCACGGTGATCCTCTCGCTCAGCATCGTGCTGTGGGCGCTGGCCACCTACCCCAAGACGAAGCCGGCGCCGGGCGCCACCCCCGAGACCGCGCAGGAGCAGCAGCTGGCCAACAGCGTGCTGGGGCGGATGGGGCACGCCATCGAGCCCGCCGTGCGGCCGCTGGGGTACGACTGGAAGATCGGCGTGGGGATCGTGGCCTCGCTGGCCGCGCGAGAGGTGTTCGTGAGCACCATGGGCACCATCTACGGCGTGGGCAGCGCCGACGAGACCAGCGGCGACCTGCGCGCCAAGCTGCAGCGCGAGCGCGACCCGCGCACCGGCGCGCTGGCCTACACGCCGCTGGTGGCCGTGGGGCTGATGGTGTTCTACGTCTACGCCATGATGTGCATGAGCACCGTGGCGGTGGTGGTTCGCGAGACGGGCGGCGGGCGTACGGGGGTGAAGTGGGCGGCGTTCCAGTTCGCGTACATGCTGGCGCTGGCCTATGGCGCCGCGTTCATCGTGTACCGCGGCGGGCTGCTGCTGGGGTTTGGGTGATGTGATTCGGGCTGATCCGCGGACGATGCGGCGATTTGCCTTCGACCGTGGACGGCCTCGGTGATGATTGGAGGGGGATGATGGATTCGCAGATGATGCAGACGCTGGTGGTGGGAATCATCGTGCTCTTCGCGCTGGCCTACGTGGGGCGGCGCGCGTGGCGCACGGTGGCCGCCGCGCGCGGGCCCAAGGGCGGCGATGCGGGCGGATGCGGCAGCGATTGCGGGTGCGGGCATTGAGGGTAAGATTGGTGAATTCCTCTCTGCCACGCGATTGAGCTGAAACCGCCGCGTCGCTGAAACGATGGCTCGAAGCCCATGACGACGGCGGATTCGATCGAAGCCCGCCGCTCGAACATCGGGAATCCGCCCTTCGCGGCGCGCAGGCGGGCTCGGTGCCGTCGTTCCACGTACAGTCGCCCCGCTCCGCCGCCGGCCGGCGCCCGCCATCCTCCTGACACAACCCTGATCCCCGCCCCCATGCGAACCCCGATCCTGCTCGCCGCGGCCCTGGCCGCGTTCGCCCATGCCGCCCCGCTCGCCGCGCAGGCCGACTCGGTGGCGCTGCTGGCGCGCGCGCGCCGGCTGCACGCCCAGTATCCGCTGGTGGACGGGCACAACGACCTGCCGTGGGAGATCCGCGTGCGCGGCGGCAGCGACGTGGTGCGCATGAGCCCCGACGGGCCGCTGCCGCAGAACAACACCGACGTCCCCCGGCTGATGCAGGGCGGGGTGGGCGGCGTGTTCTGGGCCGCCTACGTGCCGGTGGAGACCATGGGCCACGCGCCCGGGCCCGCCCGCGTGGCGCTGGAGCAGATCGACCTGATCCACCGCATGGTGCACTACTCGCCCGCCAGCATGGAGGTGGCGCTCACGGCCGACGACGTCGTGCGCATCCACCACGTGCGCAAGGTCGCCGCGCTCATCGGCGTCGAGGGCGGGCACGCCATCGAGAACTCGCTGGGGGTGCTGCGGCAGTTCTATGCGATGGGGGTGCGCTACATGACGCTCACCCACACCAGCACCATCGACTGGGCCGACGCCGCCACCGACAGCCTCCGCCACGGCGGCCTCACCCGGTTCGGCGAGGAAGTGGTGCGCGAGATGAACCGGATGGGGATGCTGGTCGACCTGTCGCACGTGTCCGACGGCACCATGAGCGACGCCATCCGCGTCTCCGCGGCGCCGGTCATCTTCTCGCACTCGTCCGCGCGTGCGCTGGCCGACCATCCGCGCAACGTGCCCGACTCCATCCTGGTGCGCATGCAGGAGAACGGCGGCATCGTGATGGTCAACTTCTACTCGGGCTTCACCGAGCCCGGCGCGGTGGCGCTGGCGCGCGCCAGCTACGGCGTGGCCGACAGCATCCGCGCGCTCTACCCGGCCGACGCGGCCGCGCGCGACCGGGCCATGGACGAGTGGCGGCGCGCCAACCCCATGCCCCGCGGCACCCTGCGCACCATCGCCGACCACATCGACTACGTGGTGAAGGTGGCGGGGATCGACCACGTGGGCTACGGCTCCGACTTCGACGGCGTGACCTCGCTGCCAGTGGGGCTCGAAGACGTGTCGCGCTTCCCCTACCTCACCGCCGAGCTGCTGCGCCGCGGCTACAGCGACGCCGACGTGGCCAAGATCCTGGGCGGCAACCTGCTCCGCGTGATGCGCTCGGCCGAAACGGTCGCCGCCCGCATCCAGCGCGAGCACCGCGCCTCCACTGCCGTGATCGACCAGATGGATGGCGGCGTCGTGCGTTAGGGATTGTCGGACAGTGGATTGAAGGTGGTACTGCGAAGCGTCGGGCCACCCAGGAAAATGTCATCCTGAGCGTCGCCGCCGCGCCCTCGCCGCAGCGCGCGTGATGCATGGCGGCGACCGAAGGATCTATCGCCGGCGCTAGGAGATAGCCGGCGATCCGCGTGGTGGCCGACGCATCTCACCTACGGCGATTGGGATAGGTTCGAGGAATCGAGCGAAAGAATGACGCGGCTCCCACGAATCGTGAGAGCCGCGTCGCATTGCGCGCGGATCCGTGTCCCGCTTCGCTCAGCAGCGCCCATCGGAGCTGGGGCAGTCGGCGGGGTTGCAGCTGAGCGGGCAGCTCGCGCACGTGCCGAAGCAGCTCGCCGGGCAGGTGGAGCACGAGTCCAGCCGCGTACAGGCCGAGATGCAGGTGTTCAGGGCCACGCAGGTGTCCTGGTCACCCGTCAGCCCGTGCACCGTGCCGCGCCCTCCCTCGGCCGGCAGGGTGGAGAACGACTGGATGGCCAGATCGTCGAGCTTCAGCGACAGCTTGCTCATGGTGATGCTCCGGTGCGGGGTGGTGGGGGAAGGCGAGCCCGGGCGCTCCCCGCCGCGCCCGGGTCCGCGAGACGCGGCGCGCGATTGGCGCCGCGGAAGACGCAGGAGGTCGGGGTTGAGGGGGCTGAAGTCGAGAGAAGATTGAGATTGGCCGATTCGGCCATCGTGCAACGTGGTCGTCTCCACCGGCCGTCGCGAGGGAGATGGGACGAAGCGGTCTGGAGCGGGGACGAGATGCGGAGCAGTGGGGTGAACCGCAAGCGCCTTCGGAAGGTGGATGGTCTCGCAATCGTGAAGATCCTGTAGCGTCCTTCTCGGGCCTACACGAGAAGCGGCCCCGGTGTATTCGCCGGGGCCGCTCCCTCCACTCGGGGTTGATCGGGAGACTACCGCCCGAGACCTTTCATCGCCGCCTCGGGGTAGCGGGTGCCCGCCGCCACGCCCTTGGGCGCGATCTCCTCGATGCGCGCCAGGTCTTCCTTGGTCAGCTCCACCCGCGTGGCGGCCACGTTCTCCTCCAGGTACTTGCGCCGCTTCGTCCCCGGGATGGGCACCACGTCGCTCCCCTGCGCCAGCACCCACGCCAGCGCGAGCTGCGAGGCGGTGCACCCCTTGGCGTCGGCCATCTCCTCCACCTGCGCCACCAGCTCCAGGTTCTTCGCAAAGTTCTCGCCCTGGAAGCGCGGCGAGCTGCGCCGGAAGTCGTCGGCGGCGAAGTCGTCCAGCGTCTTGAAAGCGCCGGTCAGGAAGCCGCGCCCCAGCGGGCTGTAGGCCACCAGCCCGATCCCCAGCCTGCGCGCGGCGGGGATGATCTCGTCCTCGATGTCGCGGCTCCACAGGCTCCACTCGCTCTGCAGCGCGGTGATGGGGTGCACCCCGTGCGCGCGGCGGAGGGTGTCGGCGCCCGCCTCGCTGAGCCCCAGGAAGCGCACCTTTCCCTCCTCCACCAGCCGCGCCATGGCGCCCACCGTCTCCTCGATCGGCACCTCGGGGTCCACGCGGTGCTGGTAGTAGAGGTCGATGTGGTCCACCCCCAGCCGCTTCAGCGAGCCCTCGCACGCCTGCCGCACGTACTCGGGGCGCCCGCTGATCGAGCGCACCCCCGGGTTCGCCGCGTCGCGCACGATGCCGAACTTGGTGGCCACCACCACCTCGTCGCGCCGCCCCCGGATCGCCCGCCCCACCAGCTCCTCGTTGGTGAACGGGCCATACATGTCGGCGGTGTCCAGGAAGTTCACGCCCAGCTCCAGGGCGCGCTCGATGGTGGCCAGTGACTCGCCCTCGTCGCCCTCGCCGTAGAACTCGCTCATCCCCATGCACCCCAGCCCCTCGGCCGAGACCTCCAGCCCCTGCCCGCCCAGCTTGCGCTTCTCCATCGTCCAGCTCCCCCTGTTGCGATTCCTCCGGGCCCGCTCGCCGGACCGCCACACCCTACGGAGCTACGCCCCCGCGCGCGAGCGCACAAGTACGCACCCGCGGGTGCGTGCCGCCTTACGTTCCTGCATCTTCGACATGCACCGTGCCACGCGAACCCGTCCAGCCCGGGCTGCTTGTGCCTGCGCCTGCTTCACGCGGGAGTGGAACCATGCGGAGAGCGAAGTCGTTGCAGCTTCGCGATGAACGCGGCACGGCCGAGGAGAGCGCCTGGACGCCGCGCGCGGGTTGGCCCGGATCTCCCGTGCGCTGCCCTGATTCCCGCAGGAGCCCCAAGGGTTGACAGGCAGGGCCAGCGCGCTTACGTTTCTCAGTCTGTCGCGCAACTTTTTCGTTCGCGATGCGGGGGCTCTGTGGCCTCCGCTACAGTTTTTTCGTCTCCCAAGGTTTTGTCCCGGTATGCCGACAATCAACCAGCTTGTTCGCAAGGGCCGCGAGACGCTCGTCAACAAGAGCAAGTCGCCCGCCATGCGGAACAACCCGCAGAAGCGCGGCGTTTGCACCCGCGTCTACACCACGACCCCGAAGAAGCCGAACTCGGCGCTGCGGAAGGTCGCGCGCGTCCGGCTGACCAACGGGTTCGAGGTCACGGCGTACATCCCCGGCGAGGGCCACAACCTGCAGGAGCACAGCATCGTGCTCATCCGCGGCGGCCGCGTGAAGGATCTTCCGGGCGTTCGCTACCACATCGTCCGCGGCACCCTGGACGCCAGCGGCGTCAACGACCGCCGCCAGAGCCGTTCCAAGTACGGAGCCAAGCGTCCCAAGGCAGGCGCCGCCGCAGGCAAGGGTGGCAAGGGCGCTCCGGCCGGCAAGGGCGGAAAGGGGAGGAAGTAAGCCATGAGCCGTCGCTCTCGCGCAGTCAAGCGCCCCATCACCCCCGACCCGATCTTCGGCTCGGAGATGGTGACCAAGTTCGTCAACACCCTCATGCTGGACGGCAAGAAGAGCCTGGCCGAAGGGATCTTCTACGACGCCATGAAGGTGATCGAGGAGAAGACCGGCCAGCCCGGCGAGGCCGTGTTCAAGCAGGCGCTGAACAACGCCAAGCCCGTGCTCGAGGTGAAGAGCCGCCGCGTGGGCGGCGCCACCTACCAGGTGCCGGTCGAGGTTCGCCCCGAGCGCCGCACCGCGCTGGGCATGCGCTGGCTGGTGGGCTTCGCCCGCGCCCGCGGCGAGAAGACCATGGCCGACCGCCTGGCCGCCGAGCTGATGGCCGCCGCCCGCAACGAGGGCGCGACCATCAAGAAGAAGGACGACACGCACCGCATGGCCGAAGCCAACAAGGCCTTCGCCCACTACCGCTGGTAAAGCCGGCGCCGGGCTGGTCCGGCGCTCATCGAGGCTGAACGAACACTCGTTGGAAGCCGCGGCGCGCGGCGAGCGGACCTCCGCTCCCGCGCCCCGCGCTTTCCGCGTAACAGGATAGAGCTGAAACCATGGCACGCACCACCCGGCTCGAGAAGTACCGCAACATCGGCATCATGGCGCACATCGATGCCGGCAAGACGACCACGACCGAGCGCATCCTGTACTACACGGGCCGTACGCACAAGATCGGCGAGGTGCACGAGGGTGCGGCGACCAT